>VFQT010000678.1_pt1 | contig 47071 bp, 52 predicted proteins | sample 3512381 | NCBI WGS metagenome assembly VFQT01 (sample SAMN10412376, study PRJNA504923) | tailings metagenome | isolation source: Relicate 2 Philex TSF3 active mining site | place: Philippines: Tuba, Benguet | collected 2017-08-29 | reverse complement strand
AAGTCACCGACGCGCAGATCTCCAAGCTGATCGGCACCACCAAGTCGACCATCGAGTCTGTGCGCTCGCGTCAGCACTGGAACGCGCAGAACCTCAAGCCGGTGGATCCCGTGACGCTGGGCCTCGTCTCCCAGATCGAGCTCGATGCGGTCATCTCGAAGGCGGCGGCCAAACGCGCCTCTGCCCGCGACGAGAAGGAAGCTCGCCTCTCCGGCCCGACCCTGCGCAAGGTCGTCACGCCTGCCCCCGCGCCGGCGGATGCAGCCCCGGCCGATGGCGAGGAGCCCCGCCGCGAAAACATCACGGCCGAGCAGCTGTTCGCAAACTTCGGCAAGAAGGCGGAAGAAGAGTAAGCCGCCGCCTAGTCCTCGGTCGGATAGCGGGGTCCATCATCCCCGGCCGCGCTTGCGGCGCCGCTGGATGTGAAGACCGGCTCGCCAGCCGCCGGGGCTGGTTGCGGCGCACCGCCTGCAAGTTCAACGATCGACTGCAGCCGGTCATGCGACCGGTTCAGAACGATGAGGATGTCCGCCAGCATGCGAAGGCCCAGCCAGATCCCGAACGGCAGGGCGATTCCAGCCGCGAGCTGCATGGCAGCCGCAGCGTAGTTTCCGGCCGCGACGCTCGCCACCGCGATCAGCAACATCACGCCAGCGGTCAGCGCCAGGAATACGCCGACCATCGCCAGCGCCGATCTCAGCAATGCCGGCGACAGCAGCTGCTCATTGTCCCAGAGGCCACGCATAGGCTTACCCTCGTCCGCCCGTTGTCTGCGCCCCGAGACGCACCATTCGCGTCGTCGCGCCGAAGGTCAACGGGAAGTTGGTCCCCGCGGCTCCCGCCGCAGGCCTGAGGGGGTCAGGTCGAATAGATTGCCGCGAGCCTAGTTGGCCCTCAGCGCCTGGATCTCGTCCTTTATTCGAAGCTTCTTCCGCTTGAGTTCATGGATTCGCACGTCGTCCCCGGCGGGGTGTTTCTGTTCGGCGGCGATGGCCGCCTCAAGCCGTTTATGCCGGTCACTCAACTCCTTGATGCGTGCTTCCAGGCTCATCTATGGGTCTCTCCTTGTCATTGGCGGACCGCACTGCCCCGGATGGGCGCGAGGCGGCTCACACAACCCGACCGCGAACGGACGCCCCGCGTCCGCCACGGCCTCGAGACTGGTTTTCGAGGAGACCGTTGCGGCTCGCTGAACAGCCGCAGGAAGGAGTGAAACATGAAGTTTTTCGGACGTCACGCCTTGAAAACCCGAAATCGCAGGACGCCCTGAAAATTAATGTGGGCGAGCCACCGCAGGACTCCCGCGGCCTCTGCGTAAGGCATTGATTTGGCTGGGCAGACCTTCCCGTTGAGGATCGGATTTGGTATCTGTGAGACGTGTGAGGGTGGCCGGTCCAAAGCCATGCTGGCAGGCCCTTTTTTGCAATCCGGCGCCGTCGAACACTCAGCAACGAAGCGACGCGTTTCCGACAGGCGCAGACACCGGAGGCCAAGGGTTGAGCGACATTGTTTTCGACCCCAACAACATCGAGGAGATGGAGCAGCGGCTCGACGAGCTGCGCGCGCGCCATCGTGAACTCGACGAGACCATCGCGCGCCTCAAGGCGGATGGCGGCGACGACATTTCCATCATGGCGCTCAAGCGTGAGAAACTTCGGGTGAAGGACCGCATTGTCTGGCTGTCCTCGAAGATCATGCCCGACATCATCGCCTAGCTTCGCATCATGGTTGAGCGCACTGCCGGGCGCTCGCTGGCAACGCGAAAAGCTCCGCAGAGTTAGTCGATCTGTTGCGTGACAGTTTTGCATCGCGATCTCACAAACCGCTGTATACGTACGATTCCGGCAGCCCTCCCCAAGACTTCCGAAACCTGATGGGATTGATGTGAGCCCCAGACTTCAGCTGGGAGCCCCCAACAATGTTCAACCGCAAACCTTCGGGCCGGTCGCTTACCGCCGCCCTCCTCGCCGCATCCTCGGCCGTCGCACTCTTCGCCTCGCCCGCTGTGGCGCAGAGCCAGCCCGCCGACGACAGCCGCCTCGACGTGATCATCATCACGGCGAACCAGCGCGAGGAAGATCTGCAGGACGTGCCGGTCTCGGCCGCCTCGCTGCCGGACGACCAGATCGAGGCGATCTTCGCCGCCGGCGAAGACGTGCTCGCTCTCGCCGCGCGCGTTCCTGCGCTCTACGCTGAAAGCTCCAACGGCCGCGTCGCCCCGCGCTTCTACATCCGCGGCCTCGGCAACACCGACTTCGACGTCGCCGCATCCCAGCCCGTCTCGATCATCATGGACGATGTCGTGATGGAGAACGTTGTCCTCAAATCGACCCCGATCTTCGACGTCGACCGGATCGAGGTCTATCGCGGACCGCAGGGTACGCTGTTCGGACGCAACACCACGGCCGGCATCGTCCGTTTCACCTCGGTGAAACCGACCGAGGAGTTCGACGCCCGCGCCCAGGCCTCCTACGGCACCTACGGCACAATGACGTTCGACGGCGCCGTCGGCGGCGCCATCTCGCCGGGCGTCGCCGCCCGGGCCTCGGTGCTCTTCCAGCACCGCGACGACTGGATCGACAACACGCGCGCACCGGGCCGCGACAACATCGGCGGCTATGACGAGTTCGCCGGCCGCGTCCAGGTCGCCTTCGAGCCGATGGACCAGCTCGACGTGCTTCTCAACGTCCATGCCCGCGATCTCGACGGCACGTCCGCCATTTTCCGCGCCAACGTGATCACACCTGGCACGAACGGGCTCAACAGCAATTATGTCCCCGACCGCGTCAGCTTCAACCAGGGCGGCGGCAATCCGCAGCGTTACACGGGCTGGGGCGCATCGGCCAATGTCGGCTACGATTTCGGCGACATGCAGCTGACCTCGATCACCGCCTATGAGAGCACCGAGGGCTCGAGCCGCGGCGACATCGACGGCGGCGTCGCCGGCGTCGGCCCCGGCTTCATCCCGTTCGATGCCGATACCCAGGACTCGATCGACGATCTCGACCAGGTCACACAGGAATTCCGCCTCGCCAGCGACGTTGATGGCCCGCTCTCCTGGCAGGTCGGGGCTTACTACTTTGACTCGGAGTTCACCGTCACCACGGTCGGCCCGTCGGGCTTCCCGCCGCCGGCGACGCTGACCCACTCCAACCAGGCCTGGGCCTTGTTCGGCCAGGCGAGCTATGAGGTGACCGAACAGTTCTCGGTTACGGGCGGCGTGCGCTACACCGAAGACGAGAAAGAGCTATCCGTCCTCGGCGCGCCGGCCAACAATCGCACGATCTCGGACGATCATGTCAGCTGGGACCTCAGCGCCATGTACGCGCTGACGCCGGACTTCTCCGTCTATGGCCGGGTCGCCGAGGGCTTCCGTGGTCCCTCCATCCAGGGCCGCGACGTCGCCTTCTTCGCCCCGCCTTCGCTGGCCGAGTCGGAAACCGTTCTGTCGTGGGAAGCCGGCGTCAAATCCTTCATCGGCGACTCGCTCCGCCTCAACGCGGCCGTGTTCACGTATGAGGTTTCCGACATCCAGCTGACAGCGGTCGGCGGCGCCGGCAACACGGTTCAGCTGCTCAACGCGGACACAGGCGAGGCCACGGGCTTTGAAGTCGACGCCGAGTGGGCCCCGATGGACAATCTGGTCTTCACAGGCGGCTTCTCGTGGGTCGACAGCGAGATCAAGGACACCGGCCTTGCTGTCGGGGTCTGCGCCCAGTGCACCGTCACCGACCCGACCGTTGTCATCAGCAGCTCGACGCGCGCCCTCGTGAACGGCAATCCGTTCCCGAATGCGCCCGAAACCATCGCCAACATCACGGCGCGCTGGTCAGCCCCGGTGGATGCGACCTCCGAGTTCTTCGTCTACACCGACTGGTCCTATCAGGGTGAAACCAACCTGTTCCTCTATGAATCGGTCGAGTTCAACACCGACGACCAGTTCGAGGGCGGCCTGAAGGTCGGCTGGACAAAGCTCGACGGCTCGCTGGAAGTCGCCGCCTTCGCCCGCAACATCACGGATGAGCACAACATCAAGGGCGCAATCGACTTCAACAACAACACCGCCTTCGTCAACGATCCGCAGATCTGGGGCGTGTCGCTCAAGGTCACGAACTGAGCTGAACCCTCAGCACGGAATCAAGGCCGCTCCGGAACCGGGGCGGCCTTTTTTCTTGCGACCCGCTCCCCGGCAATGGCTCTCACACCACGCGGGTCGAGGCGACGTCGTGAATCTCAACACCGGTTGACCGCACGGCCAGCCTCTCGATCATCTCGACAAACGCGCGGCTGTAGTCCTTGGCGAAGTGCGCCCTGACCGCGACCATGTCGGCCCACCGCTCGACGAACACGAACGTGCCCGGGGCCATCGCGTCCTCGAAGACGCCGTGGCTGATGCAGCCCGCCTCCTGCCGCGACAGCGCCACATGCCGGCTCGCCGCGGCGATGAACGCTGCGCGGTTTGCCTCCCCAACCTCCACAGCCCCCGTGATCAGGATCATCGCACGCCTCCTTCTCGCCCCGCCGAAACTGACGCTTGACGGATTAGAGTATTTACTCTAAGTAACGAATAGAGCAAATACTCTAACCAGCCGCCATGCCCGATCCGAAACCCGATACCCGAACCCGCATACTCGACACCGCGCTCGCCCTCTTCAATGCGCGCGGCGCGACGAACGTCACGACCAACCACATCGCCGAGGCCATGGGCATAAGTCCTGGAAATCTCTACTATCATTTTGGCAACAAGGCCGAGATCCTGCGCGGCCTGTTCGCGCGGATCATGGCCGCCCTCTGGGCAAACTATACCCTGCCAGCTGACAAGGCGCCGACCTTCAGGACGATGGAGACGATGGCCGCCGGAAACTTCGAGATCCAGTGGACGTATCGCTTCTTCTTCCGTGACCTCACCCTACTGCTTGCGGCTGATCCTCAACTTGCGGCGGAGTATCGTGCCTTTCGCGAGCGCGGTATGGCCAATACCCTTGCGCTGCTTCGCCATTTCATCTCCGCCGGGCTGATGGCGCCGGCCGACAAGCGCGCGCTCGACGAGCTCACCCAGCTGCTCTGGTTGATCGGCGACTTCTGGCTGGTCTTCCGCGATGCCGGCGGAAAGGCGCCAACGCGCACCGACATGGACCTGGGCCTCCGCCTTTTCCGCCGCGTCCTCGCCATGCACATCAGGGAGAAAACGTCATGAGCTCTGCAAGGATGCCCGCCGGACTGCTCCTGATCATTGCGCCGCTGATCTTCACGGCCGGCTTCACTGGCCTTCAGATGACGTTCGACTATCCCGATATCCTGCGTCGTCCGGCGGGCGAGGTGCTGACGCGCTTTGCCAGCGCGGGCATCGACCTTCACATCTACTGGTACGCCATGACATGTGCGGCGCTTGCTCTGATTCCCGCCGCCGTGCTGGCTGCGGTGCATTTCTGGAAACGCGACGCCGTTCTCGCGGGCCTGGCATCCGCCTTCGGCATATTGGCGGGCCTCGTGCAGGCCCTCGGCCTCATTCGCTGGGTGATGCTCGTCCCTGCCCTGGCGAGCAGCTACACAGCAGGCGGGGCAACCGACGCCGATCGCGCCATGGCCGCCGCCATCTTCGACGCCGCCAACCGCTATCTCGGCGTCGGCGTTGGGGAGCATCTCGGTTATCTTTTCACAGCCTTGTGGACGCTGCTGATCTCCGCGCTCATCTTCCAGGATCGTCGCATTCTCGCCGTGGGCGGTGTCGCCATCAGCTTTGGCGTCCTTGCTGGCATGCTGGAACCCTTCGGCCTCCCGATGGCGGCGGACATCAACGCGTTTGCCTTTGCGCTGTGGGCCCTGTGGGCGCTGGTCTTGGGCGTTGCGCTTCTGCTGGAAGCTCGCCGCGCTGACCGGCCGGCTGTCGCCTGAACCAGGGAATCAAAACGCCGCCCTCCGGTAAGAGAGCGGCGTTTCGCTGGTCGTCATCGACGGGCGTCAGCCCGTCGCGGCGATCTCGTCACGAGGACTGGGCCGGCTGGACCGGCGCAGTCGGCTGCGGCTCGACGGGGGCAGCCGTTTCAGTCTGGACCGGGGCCGGGCCCGTGGTGCAGCAGCGGATCTGCATTTCGAGAACCTGGTCGTTGAAGCGGCAGCCCGTGTCGCTGATCTCACGCAGGATCGAGGGCGCGCCGGCATTGTAGGTGAAGCGCGTCTGGACGCAGGACTGGACCTTGTAGCCCTCGCCGCACGAGCCGGACTTGGCGCGCTGCACGGTCTTGGTCATGCAGTTGAACGCCGCGCTGGTCTTCGCATCGGTCGCGGCCGCCATCGCGGCGTCCGCCGAGGCCTGCGCAGCGTTGGCGCGGGCAAGCGCATTGTCAGCGATCGTGCGCGCCTGGCTGAGGCGCATGTTGGTGTCGGCAAGCTGACGGCGCTCGCCGTCGATCTCGACGTTGATCTTGCAGACATCCATGTTGGCCTTGTCGGGCTGCGCGCAGTATTGCGCGACCGTCATGTCTTCCGGGATCGCCTGGCAGGCCGTCGCAGACATGGCGAATGCGGCCGCAGCCGCGATCAGTTTGAGTTTCATGTGGGGTACCTCCATCACCTCGCCGGACCATGAACCAGCGCGGTCATGCAGCAAGTGAAATGACAGCAAACCTTCACGCATACAGGGGGTTGCAGCACTGGCCGCTCGCGTCGCGCGTGCGAGCGGGGAGAGGTTTGCGTTGCGCGAGTTTCATCTCGACGCGAACGACACTGAATCGATTGCGGTTCCAGCTTTCGCAGCATGCACACGCCGTGCGATGAATCTTTTGTCACGCAACTTGTGCGGCATCACGGCGCACGCGCGAAGAAACAGAAACGGCCGGCGAAGCGCCCCGCCGGCCGTCTGTATCTCAGGCTGCCTGCGTCCGGTCAGCCCTGCACCTTCGCCGTACGCGTCTTGCCAAGCGAGGCGATGATCGCGCCGCCGACCAGAACCAGCGTCGCCAGGAGCGACCAGTGCGCCTCGAGATAGGGCACCGCTTCCAGTTCCTTGTGGAGGAGGAAGTTCCAGATGATCTTGCCACCGATCAGCACCAGCACAGCGGCAAGGCCCACCTTGAGATAGATGAAGCGGTCAGCCGCCGCGGCCAGCATGAAGTACATCGAGCGCAGGCCAAGGATCGCGAAGATGTTCGAAGTGTAGACGATGAACGGATCGCGCGTCACGGCGAAGATCGCCGGCACACTGTCGATCGCGAAGATGATGTCCACCACCTCGATCGTGATGAGGGCCAGGAAGAGTGGGGTCGCGTGCAGCACCAGCCGGCCCTTGTCGTTGGGCAGCTTGACGAAGAAGTTGTGGTTGCGGATCTCCTTGGTCACCGGCACGAAGCGCTCGACAAAGCGCACAATGCGCGTGGCATCCGGCGCGGCATGCTTCTCCTTCATGGACTTGATCATCTTGTAGCCGCTGAAGATCAGGATGGCGGCGAAGATGTAGAGAACCCAGGTCAGCTGGTTCACCACCACCGATCCTGCGCCGATGAACAGCGCGCGGAAGACGATCGCGCCGATGATGCCCCAGAACAGCACGCGGTGCTGGTAGGCAGGCGGCACGGCGAAATAGGTGAACACCATCGCAATGACGAAGATGTTGTCGAACGCCAGCGCAGTCTCGAGCAGATAACCGGTGAGGTATTGTACCGTCGCCTGCCCATTGAGGTCCCCGGTCCCCGTATAGTAGGCGGGGTCAGGCTCGTAGACAAAGTACACATAGGCCGCAAAGGCGAGCGCACAGCCGGCAAAGCAGGCCCACATGATGGCGCTGCGGGCAGGGGAAATGACGCCGTCCTTGTTGTTGACGACGGCGAGGTCGAGCCACAGCACGAAGCCGACAATGGAAAGGAAGGCCATCCAGAGCCAGATCGGCTGGCCGGCGAATTCGGCGAATATGTCGAAAGTCATTCAAGTCCCCTGGCGCAAGGCCCGCGCCTCTAGGCGTGTGTGGTGTGTCCGGAAACCCGCGCCGGCAAGGCACGGGATCAATCGGTGTGCGGCCGGCGCCTCTCGCGAGACACCGGCCGACGCCGCTAGAAGTCGAAGATGTCTGACAGGCGCGAACGGCCACTGCGGCCGCGACGCCGGTCACCGCCAAAACGGTCGTCACCATCGTCATCATCGCTCATGTCGCGAGCGTCGCGGGCATCACGGCGGCCGACACGGCGACCATGGTCCTCGGCCTCATCGCGGATCATGTCGATGATCTTCTCAAGTTCGCCCTTGTCGAGCCAGACGCCGCCAGTGCGCGAACAGACGTCGATCTCGACGCCATAGCGACGGACCTTTCGCATCGGCGCGCCGTCGATCGGGGATTGCAGTTCGGTCATGTCTTATTGCTCCATCGCCGGGCGGGCGCCGCTGCGCTTCGCGGCCATCACGGGTGCAAGCCGCACCGCATCCCGCCGCGCCATCACGTCGCTGACCCTGCGCAATTCGTCTTTCACTGCGAGACGCAGCCGCTTCAGCTTGAGCAGGCGCATCGTGTCCGGCTGCGGACGCTGCTGCTCGGTTTCGATCTGCTGGTGAATTTCCCCGTGCCTGAACAGAAGGCTGCGGAACTTTCTGATCAACATTGTCTTGCTCCTCGTTGGTTTTTCAACGGAGCACGCGATGCGGTTTTCGGCTGCTGGAGAACGACCGAGCCAACATCGGGATGCCCCGATGCGGTCCGACATCGCAGCATGGCAAGAGACGCCATCGCTGCCAGAGGGGCCCGGCCCGCCAAAAAGGTATGGGAAAGCCAATTCCGGGTTTCAACCGGAGACCGCCCGGTTTCCGGTAACAGAATTGCGAGATCGCCCTGTAGCCGCGGTTACATCGCCTGCTCGCGATCGATTGACTTCCTTAACCTCGAGGCAAACACTCCGCGCCGAGTTCGCGCTCGGGGGAGACAGCGACCATGCGCAACCTGACCGTCGTCCTTCTGCTGGCGCTCGCAACCCCGTTTGCCTGCGCCCAGCGCCAACCCCTCCCCCAGCCTGCACCTGCCGGCCCCGGACCCGTGCGCGTTGAACCCAACTGGGCCGAAGTGCGCTCGGCCCAGCAGCAAGGCCAGGTGCGCAGCCTCGACATGCTTCAGCGCGCCGTCCGCCAACAGCCGCCCGCCGGCCAGAAGCCGGGCGAGCTGCTCGCCGAATTGCCAGGCTACATCACCCAGGCGGCCGGCACGGAGGCGGCCGTGCTGCTGCCGCTTTCGGCCGCGCGCGCCGAGACGACATCGCTGGTCACGGGCAAGACCTTCTACAATTTCTCGGCGACCTATCCGGGCGCGCTCACCTCTTCTGTGCTCGGCATGTGCTCGGGCGTGCGTCTGCCGGACGATCACCCGATTGTTCGCAGCATGAGGGCCGAGGCGCGTCAGCGGCCGATCCTGCCCGCGCTCGGCGAACCCTACCAGATCAGCGCCACCGAAACGGGCCACCAGCTCACCTTCTCCAAGTTCGGTTGCGCGTACGAGATCGAGATTTCGTGCGAGGGGTCGTGCAATGTCGAAAAGGAGCTCACCGACATCGCCGGCAGCCTGGTGGTGATCAATGCGCGCTGATCATCGCCAGCTCGCAGCAATCGCAGCAGCGACCCTGCTTGTTGCGTGCAGCGCCGGAAGGCCGCTGGTCACCGCGCCGGTTCCTGCAGGCGGCGGAACGGGCAGCCCGCCCGCATCTACACCAACGCCCCCAGCGACTCCCGCCGGCTTTCCCGGGTGCATCTCGACCGGGGCCGTGCAGACGAGCTTTGCCTGCATGCCGGCCGGCAAGCTGCTCAATGGGTTCACCGCCTGGACCGGCGCAACGGACCAGACCAACTGGGTTCCCGGCATGCGCTTCCCGCTGAAAAGCGGTCCGGCCTACCTCAATTCGCAGGTCTATCGCTACAAGGGCGGCTATGATCCCAACTGGCTCGGGCCCACAGGGGTAAAGCTGGGCGCGCAGAACGATCCTGGCGGCGTCGAACAGTGCGACACGCGCAATTACAGCTTTCCCTGGCAGGACAATTTCTGCGAGCAGCGCGAGGGACCTGCGCAACTGAACCGGTCCTGCCCCGGCAATTCGGGCCATCAGGGCGTCGATATCCGCGGGCGCATCTGCAAGACGAACGATCCGGCCAATGAAGTCGTGGCCGTCGCCGCCGGCCGCATCATCGCAATCGAGCCGCACTACACCAAGGTGATGAGCGCGGATGAAAGCGTCTACTTCAACTTCATGCACATGCATTTCCAGAGCCGCCAGCACACCAGCGCGCAGCTGGGCGCCTCGCCAGGCGGCATTGCGGTTTCGCGCGGCGCCAGGCTTGGCAACATCGGCAACATCCAGAAGGGTCTGCCCGACGGGACGATAACCTCGTTCACCACGCGCCATCTCCACTTCGAGATCCGCATGCCAGTGATGAACCCATCAACCGGCGCGCTCGAAAACGTCCCCCTGCCACCCTATGCAACCCTGGTCGACGCATACCGGAGGCTGGAGGCGGGAACGCCGTAGCATCACTTCCCGTCGATCAACTTCCGCGCCAGATAGGTGAACTCCAGCGCCGAGCGTTTCGCCGCCTCGCGCTGGTTGGCCGCCGCAGAGTGCCCGCCGTCGATGTTCTCGTAGTAGAGGAACGGCTTGCCCATCTCGTCCAGAAGCTTGGCCATCTTGCGCGCATGGCCCGGATGCACGCGGTCATCCTTGGTCGATGTTTCGAAATAGATTTCGGGGTAGGTCTTGCCCGGATCGACATTGTGGTAGGGCGAGAGCTTCTCGAGGAAGGCGCGCTCTTCGGCGACATCCGGATCGCCATACTCCGCCATCCACGAGGCGCCGGCCAGCAAGAGGTGATAGCGCAGCATGTCGAGGAGCGGCACCTGGCAGACGATCGCATTGAACAGGTCCGGGCGCTGGGTGTACATCACGCCCATCAAGAGGCCGCCATTCGACCCGCCCATCGCGCCGAGCTTCTTCGGCGATGAAATCTTCCGCGCGACGAGATCTTCGGCTACCGCGATGAAGTCGTCATAGACAACCTGCCGCTTCGTCTTGAGCCCCGCCTGATGCCAGGCGGGACCGAACTCGCCACCGCCGCGGATGTTCGCCATCACATAGACGCCGCCCTGCTCCAGCCACAGCTTGCCCACCGTGCCCGAATACCCCGGCGTCTGGCTCACCTGGAACCCGCCATAGCCATAGACCAGCGCCGGGTTCGAGCCATCGAGCTTGATATCGGTCTTGTGTACGACGAAGTACGGCACTTTCGTTCCGTCCCTCGACGTGGCTTCGAACTGGTCGACGGTGTATCCGGACGCATCAAACCACGCCGGCAGCTGCTTGATCGCCGCCACCGCGCCCGACGCCGAGTCATAGGTGTAGAGCGTGTCGGGCGAGAGATAGCCCTCATAGCCGAGGAAGGCCGTCGGCTCTGCGCTGTCCGCATAGATCACGCCCGCCGAGCCGTTCGGCGGCAGCTTCACTTCGGTCGACGACCAGTTTGCGCCGGTCTTCGCATACGCCATCACCTTCACGGCGACATTGTCGGAGATGTTCACCAGAACGTTGTTTCTGGTAATGGCCACACCCTGCAGCGCCTGCTTCGGCGTCGGACGGAACACCAGCTCCACCCTGGGAAGGCTTCCGTCCGCCACGAAGGCGGACCAGTTGAAGCCGACGAGATCACCCGCCTTGAAATCGCCCTGACCTTCCGGCTTCCAGTCTTCTTCGAGCGTCAGCAGCAGCGTGTCCGCAAAGATGCCCTGCGGGGATGACTTCGCCGGGATCGGCAGCTTCAGCGTCCTGCCCTCGCCTGACCTCGAGAAGATGAACCAGCTCGACGTGTAGAACGTCTCTGACCGCACCGCGCCGAACCAGCGATTGCCCGCGCCGTCCTCCAGCGCCACCGGGGACGTCGCCACGTCGGTCACCGCGCCGCGAAACACCTCCACCGCATCGCGCAAGGCCTGCCCGCGCTTCAGCCGCTTGATGACGAACGGATAGCCGCTCTCCGTCAGCGTCGGCTTGTCGCCCGCCTCATTGCCCCAGTCGGTTGCGATCAGCAGCGTGTCCTGATCCTGCCATTCGATCGAGCTCTTGGCTTCGGGAATGTCGAACCCGCCCGCGACGAAGTCCGCCTTTGCCCCGCCCTCCGCGATCGAGTACTCGCGCACACGCACCGCATCCTTGCCGCCATTCGACAGCGACAGGAGGCAGCGCGTCTGGTCCGGCTTCAGGCACGACACGCCCTTGTAGACCCAGTTCGCCCCCTCCGCCTTCGCCAGCGCATCGAGGTCGAGCAGCGTCTCCCACTGCGGGTTCGCGCTCGCATAACTCTGCGGCGTCGTGCGCCGCCACAGCCCGCGCTCATGCGTTTCGTCCTGCCAGAAATTGTAGACATGGCCCTGGCGGATCGACCCGTACGGGATTCGCTCCTGCGATGTCGCGATCTTCAGCGCCGCCTCGTAATAGCCCTTGTAGCGCGGATCGCTTTCCAGGATCGCCAGCGACCGTTCGTTCTGCGCGCGAACCCACGCCAGCGCCGCCTCGCCCTCAACCTCTTCGAGATAGAGGTGCGCGTCCCGGTCAATGGCCCCTGCCGTCACGGTTCTCTCCTCCTGCGATGCGCACGCTGCAAGCATCGCCGCTGCAACGCCAACAAAGAGAGTGCGCATGCCTCAACCTCGCTGTTCGACGCGGAAGGGTTAGCCGTGCCGCGAATGCCTCGCAAGCAGAACGCCGATTATCCCGGGCTGCGCAACGAGTTCGTGCTTGATGCATGTCAAGGAGACTCTGCCCGGGCCGGCCGAGAGTGCGTCTGGCAGACGGGAGGCGCCGATGTCATTCCCCCCAACGACCGGCTTCGGCAAGGCGCTTGCGCTGCTTTCCGTCTGCCACCTTGCCGTCACACTCGCCGCTGCGCCCGCACAGGCCCAGACGAGCGAGGCCGCTCGCGGCAAGGCCTACGCCCGAGAGGCCTGCGCCAGCTGCCACGAGATCGAGCCCGGCATCCCTGCGCCTCCCTTCGCGCAGGCGCCCAGCTTCTCCAGCGTCGCCGCCACGCCGGGCATGACGTCGATGGCGCTGAATGTCTGGCTCACCACCTCGCATCCCACCATGCCGAACCTCATCATCCCGCAGAAGGACAAGGAGGACCTGCTGGCCTATTTCGCGGCCCTTCGCGAGGCCAGCAGACAAGCCGAGCCGGACCGGTAGCCCGGGCGCCCTAGCCTCCCCGCCACAACCCCCTTACATCTCCGCCCATGAAGTTCTGGAAGATGAATGGGGCTGGAAATTCCTTCGTCATTTTCGACGACAGGAAAGGCGGCTTGAACCTTGGGCCCGAACAGGTCGCGGCCATCGCAAACCCGCAGACCGGCGTCGGCGCCGACCAGGTCATCGCCATGGAGCAGACGCTCCGCGGCGACGTCTTCATGCGCATCTGGAACAGGGATGGCTCCTCCGCCGAAGCGTGCGGCAACGCCACGCGCTGCGTCGCCTGGCTGGTGATGGAAGAGACCGGCAAGGACAGGCTCATTGTCGAGACCGTCGCCGGCAAGCTGAAGGCCGACCGCGTCGGTCCCACACATATCTCCGTCGACATGGGCTCGCCGCTGCTCAAGTGGGAGGAGATCCCGCTCGCCGAGCGCATGGACACACGCGGCATCGATCTCAAGATCGGCCCGATCGATGCACCCTACCTGTCGATGCCCGGCGCCGTGAACATGGGCAACCCACACGTTGTTTTCTTCGTTCCCGATCTCGACGCCGTCGACGTCAAGGCCGTCGGCTCCCTTATCGAATGGCACCCCTTGTTTCCACAGGGCGTCAATGTCGGCTTCCTGCAGGTGCTCTCAAGAACCAAGACCCGCCTGCGCACGTGGGAGCGCAATGCCGGCCAGACGCTCGCCTGCGGTTCAAACAATTGCGCCGCCATCGTCGCCGCCGCGCGGCGAGGGCTCACGGACAGGAAGGTCCTCGTTCACAATGATGGCGGCGACATCGAGATCGAATGGTCCGAAGCCACCGACCACGTCATCATGACCGGCCCGATCGAGCTGGAGTATGTGAGCGAGGTTTGAGACGATCAGCTGATGGGGCGCCGCGCAAAACCCGCCGCCGCCCAGAACCCTGCCATCAGCACCACCGCGCCCACGAGCATCGCGACCAGCACAGGATCGTAGGATTGGTCGACCGACCACATGGCCGCGGCGCCGAGCGGCGCCAGCGCACGCGCCACGGTGGCGGGCGTGTTCATTGCGCCGGCAATCGCGCCATAGTCCTGCCGGCTCACCATCTCGGGAATTGAAGCCCCGCGCACGATGGTGAGAATGCCGTTCGACACGCTGTAGAGCGCCACCACCGCGACAATCGCCGCAAACGACGGCGGCAGCCACACCAGCATTGCAAGGCTCAGCGCAAAACCCGCCACCACCCACGAGCCCACCACCCGCATCGGCGCCTTGCCCGCGAACACCGTCATCGCGATGCGCCCGCCCACCTGCCCCGGCCCGATCACCGCCATCGCCGCGATGACGGCCGCCGTCGCAAAGCCGCGCTCCAGGAGCAACGGATAGAGATGGAAGGTAAAGGCCGTGAACACGGCGGCATGCGCCGTGTAGGCCAGCGTCAGGCTCCAGAACACGGGCGAAGCCATCGCCTGCCGAACCCCTGCCCCGCCTGTAGCCGCCTGCGCTCCGGCAGGCGCGTGGCGGATGACGTCTCGCTCCGGCCGGATCACCCAGCCATAGAGCCCTGCGCAGACCACCAGGTTGATGACGCCCAGCGCCGTCACCGCGCCGCGCCAGCCCCAGAGGTCGATCATCAGCTGGATCAGCGGGATGAACACGGTCGAGGCAAAGCCGCCCCACAGCGTCACCGCCACAATGGCATCGCGCGCGCCCACTGCGCCAAAGCGGCGCGCCGCAACCGCGAACGCCGCCTCATACAGTGTCGCCGCCTGCAGCACGCCAAGCAGCCCGACAATCACATAGAGCCCGAGAAGATCGCTGACCTGCGACCAGGCCAGCATCACCAGCCCGGCCAGAACAGACCCGCCCGTCATGATGGCGCGGCCATGCCCGCGATCGATCGCCCGCCCCAGCGGGTAGGACGCGGCTGCAGCGACCAGCAAGCCCGCCGTCGCCGCGCCATAGAGCGAGGTGCGCGACCAGCCTGTCTCGCGCTCGATCTGCTCGGCGATCAGCGGAAAGGCATAGTAGAGCGCGCCCCACGAGCAGATCTGTCCAATGCCGAGCGCGCTGGTGAAGATCATCTTCCCGGACGCGCCGGCGCCGGGCGGGGATTGCGCGATTTCCGTCATCTCATCCCCGCCCGGCCCGGACCCTCACATCGACGCCAGCGCCGTCCGCGTCTCTATCTGGGCGGCCTGTTCTTTTCGTTCGCTGTAGCGATCCGTGAGGTAGTCCGAAACATCGCGCGTCAGCAGCGTGAACTTCATGAGCTCCTCCATCACGTCGACGACGCGATCATAGTAGGAGGACGGCTTCATGCGCCCGCTGCTGTCGAATTCCTGCCACGCCTTGGCGACCGAGGACTGGTTGGGGATGGTCACCATCCGCATCCAGCGCCCAAGCACGCGCATCTGGTTCACGGCGTTGAATGACTGCGATCCGCCCGATACCTGCATCACGGCCAGCGTCTTGCCCTGAGTCGGGCGGATGGCGCCCACCGCCAGCGGGATCCAGTCGATCTGTGATTTCATCACGCCCGTCATCGCGCCATGGCGTTCGGGGCTGCACCACACCTGCCCTTCCGACCACAGCGACAGATTGCGCAGTTCCTGCACCTTGGGATGGGCAGGGGTTGCATCATCGGGCAGCGGCAGCCCTGAAGGATCGAAAACCTTCACGTCAGCGCCGAACTGTTCAAGCAGCCGCGCCGCCTCCAGCGTGAGAAAGCGGCTGTAGGATACTTCACGCAGCGAGCCATAGAGCATCAGTATGCGCGGCTTGTGCGTCGACAATTTCGGCGACAGGCGCGCGGCATCCGGCATGTGCACGGACTGCGGCGAGAGCGCCGGGAACAGCGTCTGCATGTCGCTCATCGCGCCACCATCTTCGGCGCGCACGCGGCTGGCCCGCACGCCGCCCCTGTGTCGGCGCAACACTCGTCCGTGAGATATCCGATCAGCGCACTCATCGTCGGATAATGCGCCCGGCAGATCAGCGCCGTTGCCTGACGCTCCTGGGTGATCAGCCCCGCCTGCAACAGCTCCTTGATATGGTGCGACAGCGTTGAGGCCGCGAGCCCAACCTTGTCCTGCACCGCGCCAACGCTGAGGCCATCCCTCCCGGCCCTGACCAGGAGGCGGTAGATCCTCAGGCGAATGGGATTTCCCAGCGCCGCAAGCTGATCGGATACTTTTTCGAGTTTCATCGAAATAGGAATGCGCGTACGGCAGCCCCGCGTCAAGTACTATTTCGATAAAGATGGAAATACGTGGATCGAGCTACTCCACCGCGACATCCACCATGATCTCGCCCGAGATCGCTTCCAGCGCGTCCTGCACCCTCGCGGCTGAAAGCCCCGCAGGCAGGCTCAGGCTGGCGGCGATGTGAAACAGCGGCGCGCCGGAGTGCGCTTCCGTGCTGAGCCAGGTGCGGAAGCTTTCGATGTTGGCGCCGAGCTCGCTGATCGTCGCCGTCACCTGGCGCACAATGCCCGGCCGGTCCTGCCCTACCACGCTGAAGGCGAGCGTCTCGCCCGCGGCCGCCGGGCCTGCGCCCGCAGGCGCGATGCGCACATCAAGTCCCGCCGCATCCACGGCCGAGACGGCCATCCGCAGCTTGTCTGCATCCCCCTCGACCAGCACAGAACCGACATAGAGCCCGCCCAGCCGCGACAGGTGGCTCTCCAGCCAGTTGCCGCCGGCCGACAGCACGGCCGCCGCCAGCGCCCGGGTGAGGCCGGGCCGGTCGCTTCCGGCAACGCTGAGAACGAGCAACGCCATGGAATACCTCGTGCGCGAGTTGGGTGGCCGGCGCGATGCTAGGCCAACGTCCCTTTATCAACCAACGTCCATGAATCAGAAAGCGCGCCCGCGGGCGCGCTCTCCGGTGTTGCTGCGATCTGTCCGTCTGCGGACCGGCCTATTCGCGGCCCTCCATCTCGGCGGCCTGGCGGTGCAGGCGGGCGATGCGGCGCTCCGTCGGCGGGTGGCTGGCTGAGGGGCCACGGCGCGGCCCCTGCAGCGGGTCGATCACGAAGGCATGGGCCGTGGCAGGCGAACGCTCCGCCAGCGGGTTGAGCAGCGATGAAGTGTGCCGTTCGAGCTTCAGGAGCGCATTGGCGAGGTTGACCGGCGCACCGCAGATCTCCCCGGCCATCTTGTCGGCGGCGTATTCGCGGGCGTGGCTGAGACCGACGCGGGCGATGAGGCCCGAGACGATCTTGGAGACGCGCTTGCGCTGGCCCAGCGGCCAGGCGAGCGCCCCGAAAATGGTGGTGATGACGACCGAAAGCGCCGAGCAGATGCCCATGGCGAGCGCATCGCCGCGCTTCACATGCGCCAGCTCGTGCGCCACCACGGCCGAAACCTCGGCGCGCGACAGCGTCTTGAGCAGGCCGTCGGTCACCGCGATCGAGGCGTGGTTGGTGTCGCGCCCCGCCACGAAGGCGTTGGGCTGGAAGGCGTCGATGATGTAGGTGCGCGGGCGCGGCATGTTCGCCTTCATCGCCAGCCGGTCGCAGTCGGCCACGAAGGCGCGAATCATCGGCGAGGCGTCGTCGGAGGATACTTCGCGGGCATTGTGAAGCTTGAGGACGATCTTTTCGGCATACCAGAACACGATCAGGTGGAAGCCAAGCGCCACCAGCGTGCCGATCAGGGCCCCGTCGCGGCCGGCAATCCACCATCCCAGCCCCGCAAAGGCGAGGTGGATGGCAAGCATCAGTCCAGCGGCCTTCAGATAGCTCATGGCAGGTCTCTCACGCCAAATGTCCCTCCGACACGGGAGGGTTGGGCTTCATGGTGAAAGCTTTCTTTCCAAATCCGAAAAAATTGGTGAACGTGGCGGTCATGACGATGGAAATCGAACACGAGTGTGTCCCAGGTGAAGCAGGAAGTGAATCGGGAACCGCGCCACACGAGGCGAATATTCCCGGCGCTGCGCCAGGCAAGGCGCTGAGCCCGGAGGCGGTTCGCGCCCTGCGGGAGGCCGAGGCGCGCCGGCAGGCGGCGAGGCCTGTCGAGCTGCCGCCCGAGATCGATGGCCGCCGCGAAGGCGAGGAACCCACCCGCTATGGGGACTGGGAGAAGAAGGGCCTCGCGGTCGATTTCTGATTCACCAACGAAACTATCGCCGGGCGGGAAGCTGATTGCGGTCTGACAGGCGGGCGTTCACGATTGCCGCGGCATGGCGGCTGCATCGCCCGGCCCGACAGACGTCTGGAATTCCGCGATGAAACTGCTGAGCTGCCTTGCCGCCGGACTGATCGCCCTTAGCGCCGTGAGCCCGGCCCTCGCCGATGGCCGCAATCGCCGGCCGCCCATCGTGGCGCCGAGCCCGCCGCCCTTGCGGATTCCGGCCCCGCCTGCGCCCGTCCCGGCGCCCATCATGGTTCCCGCCGCACCCGTCAAGCTGGGTCCCCAGCCCATCGTCCTCCCGTCCGATTTCGGCACAGGCGGGGTTGGCATCGACATCAATGGCGGCCCCGGCGGTGGCGGTCGACTGATCGCGATCTCCTCTTCCTCCTCCCGCGCCCAGGCCAGCTCCGTCGCCATCGCCATCTCCAGCGCAACCGCAATCTCCTTCAGCGGCGGCACGGGTGGCGGACACGGCGGTGGTCATGGTGGAGGCCATGGCGGCAACAAGGGCGGCAAATGCGGCGGCTGCTACTAGTCTAGAGCCACCCTCTGCCCCGTTCGTCCCGCCAGAGATGCGCCACGCCGATCAGGGGCGCCAGCTCCGAGGCGATCAGCCGGATCGGAATGGGCTCCACCAGCCCTGAACGCACCCCGCGCCGGTAGAAGCGGTCGAGCGCATCGCGCTCCTTCAGCCATGGCTCGAGATGCAGCGCAACGCCGCCGGCGATGTAGACGCCGCCTGTCGTGTTGGCGACCAGCGCCAGATTGCCCATGGCCGTCATCACCGTGCGGGCGCGGAGCTGACAGAACTCGCGCGCGACCGGATCGCCAGCCTTCGCCGCCGCGATCAACTCGGCTTGCGTCAGCCGCCGCGGTGACCTGGCCATCACCCCAAAGAGCGCCTCCAGGGTTGCTTCGAAACCGATCCCGGCCGCGACGTCCTCGTTGGAAACATAGCCGAGCGTGTTGCGCAACCGCTCCGCCAGCTTCCATTCGATCTCGGTTTGCGGACTGAAGGCCTGGTGGCCGCCCTCGCCGCCCAAGACGATCCAGCCCTGCGGCGACCATCTGAGCGCCGCTATCCCGAAGCCCGTGCCGGGACCGCCTACCGCGATCGCGCCCCCTGGCTCAGCCTCGCCCGGCGCGATCGGCCGCGTCTGGTCCGGTGCAAGCTCCGGCGCCGATCGGGCCATGGCGTAGAAATCGTTGACGGCCAGGATGCGCCCGAGACCGAGCTGCGACCGGACCGCCGCAAGATCGACCGTCCAGCCGCGGTTCAGAAGTTCCACGCTGTCCTCAACAACCACCCCAGCAAATCCGAAGGCCGCGCCGGAGACCTTCGGCGCCGTTTCGCTCAGAAACGCCTGGAGCGCGGCTTCGAAAGAAGGATAGTCCGCTCCAGGCCGCTTCCACAGGCCTGTGACGTCGACCTTTTCGCCCCCGATCCGCGCCAGCGCAAAGCGGACATTCGTCCCGCCCGCATCGCCCACAAGGATTGCATCTTGAGCCATGGGTGAAACCTAAACGCTGCTGCGGCCCGCCAGCAACCCGACAACCAATAAACGCGACGGCCAGACAAGCTGCGTGAGACAGTTACGACCCCTGTATCCTATCGCTGTATTCAATTGATTTTAGGGCTGGGCCTGCCTAGGGGAAGGTCATGGCTCACGATCACGCCCTTGGCGGTCGAGATCACCGGCATGCGCATGCCGGGGCGCAAGCGCACGACCACTCACACGATCACGACCACGCGCACCACCATGGCGGAGATGAGCGCAATGCGGCGCGCATCGGCATCGCCGCGCTTCTGACCGGCGGCTTCATGGTGGTGGAGTTTGGCGGCGGGATCATTTCGGGTTCACTCGCCCTGCTCGCCGACGCCGGTCACATGCTGTCGGACTTTGGCGCGCTGGCGCTGGCGTGGATCGGCTTCCGGATGGCGCGACGGCCGGCGACGGTGCAGCGCACCTTTGGCTTTCGCCGCTTTCCCGTGCTGGCGGCCTTCGTCAACGGCATGGCGCTGTTCCTGATCGCGGCGTGGGTTGTCTATGAAGCGATCATCCGCCTCAACGAGCCGAACCCCGTGACGTCCGGGCTGATGCTGTGGATCGCCGCCGGCGGCCTTGTCGTGAACCTGATCTCTTTTGCAGTCCTGCATGGGGCAGACCGCGACAACCTCAATGTGCGCGGCGCCCTGCTCCATGTGGCAGGCGACCTGCTGGGGTCGCTGGCGGCGATAATCGCAGCCGTGATCATCATGACGACGGGGTGGACGCCGGCCGACCCGTTGCTGTCAATCCTGGTCGCCCTGATCATCCTGCGCTCGGCATGGAGCGTGACGGCGCAGAGCGCGCATATCCTGCTCGAAGGCGCCCCAGAGGGGATCGACCTGCACAAGGTGATCCACGACCTTGAAGATCATGTGGAGGATGTGACTGACATCCATCACGCCCATCTCTGGTCGCTCGACGGTCGGCGTTCAATGATGACGCTGCACGCACGCATTCGCGAAGGCGCGTTCGGTCCGGACGTCGTCGCGCGCATCAAGGCGCGCCTCAACGCAACACATGGCATCGGCCATGCGACGGTCGAGATCGAGACCGACGCATGCGCTGGTACTGAATGCGCCTGATCCTCTTGCAGAGCGGCTGGAGTGGACGCACCCTTTCCGCCCTGGCGGCCATGGGAGTGCGTGCGTGGGCAAGGTTGTGCGGATCGGCGGGGCTTGCGCCTTCTATGGCGATTCCAGCGTGGCGCCAGGACAGCTGATCAAGGCGGGGGTCGACTATCTGATCCTCGACTACCTGGCGGAAGCGACGATGGCAGCCTTCGGCGGCATGCGGAAGGCGGGGCATCCGGCAGGCTTCGCCACCGACTTCACCGAATGGGTGTGGAAGGACAATCTGCGCGAACTGAAGGCGACAGGCACGAAGATCGTGACCAACGCCGGGGGTCTAACGCCCAAAGCCTGTGTCGCGCGAATGCAGGAGATCGCGAGGGAGGCGGGTCTCTCGTTCCGCATCGCCTGTGTCGAAGGCGACGACATCATGGCGCGCGCAGGAGAGCTCCAGGGGCGGACCGAGATGTTCACCGGCGCCCCCTTCCCGCCCGCCGACCAGATCATGACGGTCAACGCCTATCTTGGCGGATCCCCGATCGCGCGCGCCCTGGCGATGGGAGCGGATGTGGTGATCACCGGCCGATGCGTGGATTCGGCGCTGACGCTCGGCATTCTGATGCACGAGTTCGGCTGGCGCGCGGACGAGCATGACAAGCTCTCGCAGGGATCGCTCGCGGGCCATGTGATCGAGTGCGGCGCTCAGGGCTCTGGCGGTCTGTTCACTGACTGGGAGGATGTGCCGGACTGGGCGAATGTCGGCTATCCGATCGTGGAGTGCCATGCGGATGGCAGTTTCATCGTGACCAAGCCCGAGGAGACCGGCGGGCTGGTCAATGAGGCCGTCGTCGCCGAGCAGATCCTCTACGAGGTCGGCGATCCGCAGGCCTACATGCTGCCGGACGTTGTGTGCGACTTTTCGGAAGTGAGGATCGAACAGACAGGCAAGGACCGCGTTCGCGTGACTGGTGCGAAGGGCTATCCGCCGACGGGCCAGTACAAGATATGCCTCACCTGGGCAGACGGGTTCCGCTGCATCGGCTTCATGGCGGTGGTGGGGCGCGATGCGGTCAGGAAGGCGCAGCGCCAGGCTGAGGCGGTTCTGGAACGCGTCAACGGCATGCTGCGCGACAAGAACATGGCGCCGTTCCGGGCAAGCCGGATCGAGGTGCTGGGGTCAGAGAGCAGTTATGGCGCGCATGCCCGGGCGCTCGATACCCGCGAGGTCATCTACAAGCTGGCAGTCGAGCACGACGATGCAGCCGGACTGAAGCCCTTCATGCGCGAGTTCGACAGTCCGACCACATCGATGTCAGTCGGTACGGCTGGCTGGTTCGGCTCGCGCGCCGAAATCCGGCCGGTTATGCGGGTGTGGTCGACGACCATTCCGCTCGAGGATGTACCGCTTACGATCATGCTCGATGGCGCTGCGGAGCACATGACGGTGAAAGCGCCGGCGAAAGCGTTCGGGCCGGACATGATCGTGCGCCCGGAACCGCCTGCCGCCCCGCGAGCTGAAGGCGCCATGAAGGACGTTCCATTGATCGACCTCGCCTGGGCGCGCTCGGGCGACAAGGGCGATGCGTTCAACATCGGCGTCATCGCACGCCGGCCGGACTACCTGCCGTGGATCCGCGCCGCGCTGTCACCTGAAGCGATGATGCAGTGGTTCGCGCACGAGTTCGAAGGGGGAAAGAATCCGGCCGTGCTGCGCTATGACCTGCCAGGGATGAACGCGGTGAACCTGCATTTCCTCGATGCGCTCGGCGGCGGGCAGTTTGCAAGCCTTCGCCTCGACCCGCTGGCCAAGGGCAAGGCGCAGCAATTGCTTGACATGCCGGTCAGGGTGCCCGCCGGGCTCCTCTAGGCGGTTGCAGGCTTGCCCGCGAGCGCAAGCCCGTAGAAGCGCGGCTTGATGAATGGGAACCAGAGCACCTTGCCGGCGCCCTCGATGCATTTGCGATAGACGATCGCGCGCCGCCGCGTGCGTGCGAGGCAGGCCACAAGTGCTGCTGCGCCATAGACGACCGCTTGCGCAGCCCCGACGGCCATCCAGAACGCCACGACCGCGACATTGCGCTGGCCTGCCCATGCATTGGCGGCTGGCCCCTGGCCATAGGCAAAGGCGCGGCGGAGCGTATAGGCCAGCGTCACGCGCGAGGGATCGGGCGTTTCCCACACCCATGCGTCGGGCGCCCAGGCGAACTTTGCGCCCTTCGCCTGCATCCCCTGGAAGAGGAGGTCGTCCTCCCCGCCGATCTCGTTGCGCTCGAGAGAGAACGGTTCGGCGGAGGGAAGCGCAGCGCGGCGGATCAGGCTGCAGCCACAGCCATAGTAGGTGCGGATGAGGCCTTCGGCGTGATGCGGCTCGCGGGCGAAAAACGCCTCGAAGTATTCGTGATGATCTTGTGGAGGGGCGGCAAGCTTTGTGCGGACCGGACCGAACACCACGTCTGCGCCGGTCAGCCTCTGTACCCGCATCAGCCCGGCGAGCCACGTGCGGGGAGCGATCTCGTCATCGTCGAGGAAGGCGATCATCTCGCCGCGGGCGATGCGCAGACCGGCATTGCGCGCACTTGCGACGCCGGCCTCAGGCTCGTGCACGACCGTCACACGGGTGTCGCAGATGGCGCGCAGCGGCACCATGGCGGAGGCTGCCGGATCGTTGTCGACCAGCACCACCTCGAAATCTGCGCTGCAGGTCTGGGCCAGCGCGGATTGCGCCGCGGCTAGGGCGCGGCCGGGCCGGCGAAAGGTCGGGATGATGATCGAGACCGCCGGCGACATGACCGACAGTGTATGCAGGCGAGGTTGCGGGCTCGTTTACAGCGGATGACAGTTATGTGGCTGGGCGCTGAATCGAGGCGGCGAGGTTCTGCGAAACCTGGCGCGCGTCGAAGGCATTGGGGTCTGAACCCTTCGGCGCGCGGCTCATGACGATCTCGGCATAGGCCTCGTACCGCGTGACTTCATCATAGCGTGCAGGTGTCGACCAGAACGGATCCCAGGCATGCACCCAGCCCCAGCGCGGGGAAAAATACATGTAGGAAAAGCGGGAATACCCGCCGGTGCGGCGGATGTCGCGGTCCTTGTCGGTGTCGCGGCTGACAATGGTGAAGACGTCGTAGCCGGACTGCAAGGTCAGTTCGGCGGCGCGGAAAAGGAGGTAGTTCTCGACCGTTTCGCGGCCGGTCATGGAGTTGCCCTTGAATGAGATGCGGTAGCGGGCATCCTCGATCTTCTGTTCCGAATAGCCGCGCTCATAGCCAGCTGCCGGCTGGTAGGGCGTCGGGCCTGTCGCGCAGGCGGCCAGCGCGGTTGCGGCTGAAATCATGACGACGGCAAGGGTCTTCCTGAGCATGGCGGCCTCCTCGGACGCAATTCCACACCTTCTGAGATAGGAAGGCAAACCTGAACGGCAAATGATCAGGCCGGCCCCTTCCGGGACCGGCCTTCACATTTTGGAGGGCTTGTCGGCCTCAGGCCGTGGCAAATCCGAAGACCGACTTGGTCTCGAGGAATTCGTGGATGCCTTCCACGCCCCATTCGCGGCCATTGCCCGACTGCTTGAAGCCGCCGAAGGGCATGGTCTGGTCAGAGCCGGCGCCGTTGATATGGACCATCCCGGTGCGCAGCTGCCGGGCAACCTTCTGGGCGTGCTCCTGCTCGCCCTGAACGTAACCGGAGAGGCCGTAGACCGTGTCGTTGGCCATGGCGATCGCCTGCTCTTCGGTGTCGTACGGGATCATGCAGAGGACCGGCCCGAAGATTTCCTCGACTGCGATCGTCATGTCGTTGCGTACATCCGCGAAGACAGTGGGCTTTACGTAATAGCCGCGATTGAGACCATCGGGACGGCCCAGGCCGCCGGTGACAAGCATCGCGCCTTCCTCAATGCCTTTTCTGATGAGGCCCTGGATCTTGTTCCATTGCGCTTCGGAGACGACCGGGCCGATGGCGCCCTTCTCGGCCGTTTTCGGGTCCTGCACCTTCACAGCTTCGGCGGCCGCCTTTGCGATGGCCTTCGCCTCTTCGTTCTTGGCGCGGGGAACAAACATGCGGCTGGGCGCGTTGCAGCTCTGACCGGTGTTGGTCATCATCTGCATCACACCGGCCTTTACGGCTTTCTGCAGGTCGGCGTCTTCGAGGACGATATTGGCGGATTTGCCGCCGAGCTCCTGCGCAACGCGCTTCACTGTCGGAGCCGCGGCCTGCGCGACGAGGACGCCGGCGCGCGTCGAGCCCGTGAAGGACATCATGTCGACGTCTGGATGGGCCGAGAGCGCAGCGCCCACACCGGGGCCATCGCCGTTGACGAGATTGAAGACGCCCTTCGGCACGCCGGCCTCATGCATGATCTCCGCGAAGATGATGGCGTCGATCGGCGCGATCTCCGACGGCTTCAAGACCATGGTGCATCCGGCGGCGAGCGCCGGGGCGACCTTGCAGGCGATCTGGTTCTGCGGCCAGTTCCAAGGCGTGATGAAGCCGCAGACGCCGATCGGCTCTTTGCGGATGAGGTGCTTGCCGCGGCGCTCCTCGAACTCGAAGGTGCGAAGATAATTCGCCGCCTGCATCAGGTGGCCAAGACCGGAAGGCGCCTGAGCGGCCTGAGCGAGCCAGAGCGGGGCGCCCATCTCCTCGGACACCGCGCTCGCCATGTCGCCAAGTCGCTGCTGGTATACGGCGATGATCTTGTCGAGCAGGCCGGCGCGGTACTCTTTCGTGGTCGCAGCGAAGGCGGGGAAGGCAGCCTTGGCAGCCGCGACGGCCTTGTCGACATCAGCCTTGGAGCCGAGCGAGATGCGCGCATAGCTTTCCTCGGTGGCGGGGTTCTGGACTTCCAGCGTGCGCGGGGTGACCGGGTCCACCCATTCGCCATTGATGTAGAATTTCAGATAATCGCGCATGAGATTCTCCTGGTCGAAAACTGGCCGGACCCTGTGCGGCCAGAACGTGGGGTTGGGGCCTAGATAGTCGATGTGGCGGCGGAATGGGAGGGCCCGCTGCGCGCCTCGACCTAGAACGTCAGGCCCTTCCAGACACCGTCGCACTTGTGCTGGGCGGCGAACGTCCATTCAGGCATCGGGGCAACGCCGCCGCCTGACGCAACGTCGAGCTTCTGGACCGCGCCAGAAGCAAAATCTTCCCATTCCGGAACGCCCTTCCCGTTGGGATTTCCGGTGCGCGCGAAGTTGACCCAGTAGTTCGACATGATGGCCTGCAGCGCCGTACGCTCGTCGTTCTGCATGTCATGCATGTTGAAGAAGTAGGGGAGTTCGGCGGCATGCGCCGCGCCCTGCTCAAGACTGAGCGCGTATTTTCCATCGATGACGCCGATGATCGGGATCGCAGTCTGGTCGCGGAATTCGTACATCCAGGTGGGTGAACCCTGCGCCTTGATGCGGGACGAAACGTTGAGGCCGTTGCACGAGAACGTGGCGTCGGTTGCGAGTGCGGTCGCCGCCAAACTGGCCTGAAGGTCAATATCCGCGCCGTAGCTGGCCAGGGGATAATCCGTCGAGCTGAGCTGGGACCCCGAGACGCCAAGGCCTCCGCCGGCGACGAGCCCATTCACCGTCATCGGGTAGGCGGCCGGTTTCATCAGGTAGCGCCTGTCGGCTGGATCCAGATTTGGCGGCGAGGCCTTGGTCCGGGCGGCGAGTTCGGTCATTGCGAAGAACAACGCGAACTCATCCTGATTGGAGCCGTTGATCACGGGGACCTTGTTGTTGCGACCGGCGGCGAACGTGTTCTTGATCGTTGCGGGCAGCACCTTGCCATCGACTGAGGGTACCGGGTTGCTGATGCTGGTCGCGAAGGCTTTGGCAAGCTGGTTGCGGACGAGCGCCTCCGACAGCCCGCGCAGGCAGGCGGCCGTGACCGCATCGACCGGACAGCCCGGCAGGTTGCTGGCCGTCAGGATTACCTTCTCGGCGATGGCCACGCTCTTCTTTTCAAGTTCGGCCTGCGTGAGCTGGCTGCTGACGCCATAAGCGCCGCTCTGGATGATCGCCTTGTTGAACAGGCCGGCCGACAGTGGGGATGCGAGGTGCGTCATCACGCTGAAGCCGCCGGCGCTCTCGCCGAAAATGGTGACGTTCTTGGGATCACCGCCGAACTGGGCGATGTTGTCCTGCACCCAGCGCAGGGCGGCCTGCTGGTCCATGATGCCGTAATTGCCGACACTGCCCTCTGCATCGCGCAGCGCGGGATGGCCGAGGAACCCCATGGCGCCGAGGCGATAGTTGATGCCGACAACAATGACGCCCTTGGAGACGAGCGGTGTCGGATCGGCATAGACGGAGGCCGCGCCCGTGTTGAACGCACCGCCATGGATCCACACCATCACCGGGAACGGGCCGGCCCCGGTGGGCGCGTGCACGTCGAGATAGAGGCAATCCTCGCTATCGCCGTTGACGCGGAAGGGACTGTCGCCGGTCTGCAGGCAGGACGGGCCGGATTTCGTGTTGGTGAGCGGCGCGCTCCAGCTGGCGGCCGGCTGCGGCGCGCGCCAGCGAAGATCGCCCAGCGGCGGTGCGGCATAGGGAATGGCGAAGTAGGATTTCATCCCGCCGCGCGCTACGGCGCTCACGGGACCGCTGGCGGTCACGGCGGTATCGGGTGCGGAGGGCGCCACGCCCATGCTTGCGCAGGCGGCAAGCGCAGCACTGGCGAGCAATGCGAGCGCGAATGAGAGCCGGCGCATCTTGCTTCGGGTCATGGACATTTCTCCGCACGGCGCCTGACCTGCCACCCGTGAAGAACTTATCTGACGTGGCGCGCAGGAGGCCAATGAAAATCAGCGAGCGCTTCCTAGCGCCGCAGCAGGAGTTCGAACTGGTTGCCGTCGGGGTCGGTGAGGAAGGCGTAGGAAAGTCCCTCGCCTGTTGTGGCGACGGGGCGCATGAGTTTTGCCCCGGCGGCCGTCGCGCGGGCGATGGCCGCGTCGATATCGGGCACTTCGAGGATGAGCGCCGCCATGCCGCCGGCGGGGGGACTGCCCTTGGCGCGGGTTGCGATCACGATGGGGGTCGATGTCGCCTTCTTCGCAAGCTCAGGCGTCGAGCCCGAATTGAGCACGATTTCCTTGAAGGTCGGCGTGTCCACCGGACGACGGGTTTCCGACATCCCGAAGGCCGCGGCATAGAATTTCGCAAGCGCGTCCACATCCGAGGCCAGGACGCGAACAGAGCGCACGGTGATGCCGGTTTCCTGCCCGACCGCGACTGGCGCTGCGAGCAGGGTTGCGAACGCCGCAAACACGATGATTGACTTCATGGTCTTTTCCTCCCCCGCGCAGCACGATCACGGCCGCGCTGAAGACATGAGAGGCACAGCCATCGGCTGCGGCAAGTCAATTCAGCGGGCGGGTCAGCAGATCGGCGTTGGCATCGACCCTGTGGAAGGTGATCCGGCCAACCTCGTTGATCATGGTATTGTTGTCCACAAATGTCCGGACCGTGGTCGACAGCGGCTGACCGTTCTCGTCGATGGTGAACAGCTTAAACCGGGTGCGGTCGAGCGGCTCCACCCGGTAGCGCCCCGTCTGGGTGACGGGCGGAACCGCCGCACCCCTTATCTCCATCTGGTTCCGCGTGAGGTATGACCCGTCCTCGTTGAACCAGGCGAGGATTTCACCCTTCACATCGCCCGAAAGCGTTTCAGCCCGCCACGCCCCGACGAGCGTGTGGACGAGGGTCGCCGGCTTTGGCTTGCCACGAAAAAGCATGGCTGGGGTCCCTTCCAGAGCCATGCCAGCACAGCCCAATGCCGCCGCCAACCGGGATAATCAGTCGCGGGCCCGATCCGGCGAGGGCAAAACGACCTTCGCCTCTCCGCCACGAGCGGCTAAGCTTCACCTGTTCGTTGAAAAAACGCGGGTTGCACCCCTCGGAGGGGGGGCGCCGGCGATGGCGAATACCGGAGTAAAGGGCCATGTTCATTACCGGCGGATGCCAGTGCGGGGCCGTGCGGTACGCGATGCACGTGCCACATGTCGAAAAGCCCCATGTCTGCCACTGCCGCATGTGCCAGAAGGCGACGGGCGGGCTGTTTGCGGCGCTGGCCGGGTGTTCCAAGGCGAACCATGAATGGACCAGGGGCGAGCCGGCCTTCTTCGCTTCGTCCAACCTTGCCAAGCGCGGCTTCTGTCGTGACTGCGGCACGCCCCTCACCTTCGCCTACGACGCACCCGAGGCGCGCATCTATGTGACCATCGGGTCGCTGGATGACCCTGAGCTGGCGGCAATCGAGATCCAATACGGCCTGGAATCACGGATCAGGTGGGTTGAATTCTGCGAGGGCGTGCCGGGCGAAATCACGGGCGGCACGCCGGTCGCGCAGGAATTCTTCGCTGGGATGCGGAGCAATCAGGCCTAGAGCGAGATTGCGATGATCATCGCTTCGCTCGCGCCAGCTTCGATCTCATCATTGATGCCCTTGCCCATCATCGCACACGCAAGCGGCGAGGCCCATGAGAGGAGGCCGCGCGTGGGATCAGCTTCGTCCTCCCCCGACAGTGCGGAAGGACTGGCGCCGGCCATCCGCGCGAAGGATGTTCACGGCGGACCCGAACTGCACGCTTTCCAACCCCGAGGGATCCGGCTGCAGCTGCGCGCTGTTCCGGCGGGCGGTCCAGTAGCGCATGTCGCGCCCAGCGCGTGCGGCGCCCTCCTTGTCATCAGCGGCAAGGGCTTCGGCGTTGGCTGCGCTTGCACGGGCAATCTCGGCCTCGATCAGGGCGAGGCCGCGAGAGGTGACAGGGTTCGGCAGGAGCGAAACGTCCCGCTCCGGCAGCCCGATGACGTCCTCTGTATCCGATTCCCGGGTGAAGGCCTTGCTCATCAGGCGCAAACCAGGACGATCGGCCGGCCCCGGCCAATATCTTACCCAGTCCTTTCCACGACCGCTGCGATCGCGCGGACGCGCTTGGTGCAATCCTGACCAAGTTTGACTACATATTGCGGGTCATTTCCGGAGACGCGCCCTGGACGGCAAGCGCATCCTTCTGATCGTCGGCGGCGGCATCGCAGCCTACAAGTCGCTGGAGCTGATCCGGCTGCTGGCGCGCGAGGGCGTGGGTGCGCGCGTAATCCTGACCAGGGCCGGAGCCGAGTTCGTGACGCCGCTGTCGCTTGGCTCGCTGTCAGGCGACAAGGTCTATCAGGAGCTTTTCAATCTCACCGACGAAGCCGAGATGGGGCACATCGAACTGTCGCGCTCCGCCGATCTTGTCGTCGTTGCACCTGCCACGGCTGACCTGATCGCGAAGGCGGCGAACGGTCTCGCCAACGACCTTGCTTCCACCGCCCTGCTTGCGACCGACAAGCCGGTGCTGATGGTCCCCGCCATGAATGTGCGGATGTGGGAACACGCTGCGACGAAGCGCAATGTGGCCCGGCTCCGTGCCGATGGCGTCACCGTTATGGAGCCGGACGTCGGAGCGATGGCGTGCGGCGAATTCGGACCCGGTCGCCTGCCCGAGCCCGATCGGATCGCGAAGGAAATCCGCCGCATGCTGGCCGGGCCCCAGGGCCACGGCCCGCTGGCCGGCGTGCGCGCGGTGATCACCGCCGGGCCGACGCGCGAGCCGCTCGATCCGGTGCGCTTCATTTCCAATCATTCCTCAGGCAGGCAAGGCTATGCAATCGCGCAGGCGCTGGCCCGGCTCGGCGCCGATGTGCGGCTGGTGACGGGGCCGACGCAGCTGCCAATTCCCGATGGCGTTGCCGCATCGCGCGTCGAGACGGCCCTCGAAATGCACGACGCCGTAAAGGCCAATCTCCCCGCCGACATCTTCATCGGCGTTGCAGCCGTCGCCGACTGGCGACCTGTGACCCGGGCGAAGGGCAAGCTGAAGCTCAAGGGTGGCGCCGAGGACAAGCTCGCGCTGCAACTCACCGAAAACCCGGACATTCTCAGATCTGTCGGCACGAAGCGGAAGGACCGCCCACGCCTGGTCATCGGATTTGCCGCCGAAACCAGCGATGTCGAGCGCTACGCACGCGCCAAGCTTGTCCGCAAGGGCTGCGACTGGATCATAGCCAATGACGTTTCGGGCGACGTTATGGGCGGGGCGGACAATGAGGTCATGCTGGTGACGAAGTCTGGCATGGAACGCTGGCCCCGCATGGGAAAGGCGGCCGTCGCGATGAGACTGGCGGAGCGCATTGCGACCGTTTTCGCTGCACCCGAAACCAGCGCGGCGGAATAGCGCAGTAATTCCGATGGCCCCGGAGCGCGTCTGCTCCTAGGTCTTCCCCATGATCCGCCATATCGTCTTCTTCACGCTGAAGGACCCGCGCGAGGCGGCGGACATCATGCGTCATCTCAGGCGGCTGGGGACGATACCAGGTTCGACGCTGTTCGAAGTGTCGCAGAACCGCAAGGCCGACCTGTTCGGAAACGACATCGACATCGTGGTCTATGCAGAGTTTCCGGACATTGAGGCGATGCACGCCTACAAGAAGCATCCGACCTACATGGACGTGACCAATACGGTTCGCCCGCGCCGGGAATTGCGCTTTGCGGCGGATGTCGAGGCTTAGGCGCCCGCCCCAATCCACAGCTTGTCATCCCGAACCCGCGAAGCGCCGGCCGGGACCCATTCCTCTTGAAGCGTGGAGGCAGTTAGATGGGGTCTGGCTCTGCAGCGCTTCGCGCTTCCAGCAGGGATGACAAGTTGGAGCGCCCAATGCCCGTCACCATCCGCGTCGTTCCCCTGCCGCATTTTGAGGGGCTCGCTCTGCCCGCCTATGAGACAGCGGACGCCGCTGGCATGGACCTGCGTGCGGCAGTTCCCGACGACCAGCCAATCACGCTGAAGCCGGGCGAGCGGGCGATGGCGCCGACGGGTCTCACCCTTGCGTTGCCGGCAGGGCATGAAGCACAGGTGCGTCCGCGCTCCGGGCTGGCGGCCAAGCATGGCGTCACCTGCCTCAACACGCCGGGCACGATCGATGCGGATTATCGCGGCGAGGTAAAGGTGATCCTGATCAATCTCGGCCAGGAGCCTTTCGTGATCAGACGCGGCGAGCGGATTGCGCAGATGGTGATTGCACCGGTGACGCGGGCGGAGTTGAGCGTGGTTGCCGCACTCGATGAAACACAGCGCGGCGCTGGCGGATTTGGTTCGACAGGGCGATAGCAGCGCGGCTGCTTGCAGGGCCTGCACTTTTCCGACAGCCTGCGGGCATGAAGCTGGTCGCCGCCATTCTCGCCATCACGATCTTTCCAGCCGCAGCTCACGCCCAGCAGGAGCCGGCGCCGCTCGTCGCCGACGCCGTCGTCGAGCGTTTCGAGATGGTTCCGGATCGCACCGTTATCTTTGAGCCGGCAGACGACGGTAAACTCCGCATCCTGAAGTCGACGGACAAGGATCGCCTTGCGCCCATGCCGCGCACGCCCGGCGAGGTCGCCGTGTCGCTGACGGTGGCGCGGGAGATCGGCGCGGTCCTGGAGTTCAACAGCGGCCTCGATTTCAGCTTCAGATACGAGGCCCGCGCCGGCGGCGAGCGCATTCCGACCTGCCCTGTCCGGGACAATGCGGTGGCGTCCGACCAGTGGCCACAGGGTTATCGGTCGATCGAGATCGGGCCGCTGATGCGTGTGGAGCGCACCGCGGCGTGCAACGCGCCGAACTAGGCGTCCGCTACCCCTTCAGCTCCAGCTCCGGCTTCGCCATGTCGGCGAGGAGGAAATGCTCGGTGTCGCTGACGGGGGTCAGTCCGCCGAAATCGAAGGCCGAACGGTCAATGATGATGTCGCGGGGGCGGAGCTCGCGCGAGAGTTCAAGGCCTGCGAGCGAACGGCAGCGTGAAAAGGCGACATAGGCCTGACCGTGGGCGAACATGCCGCGGTCGAAATCGATATGGACCTTGTCGAGCGTCATGCCTTGCGACTTGTGGATGGTGGTGGCGTAGGCAAGCCGGAGCGGCAGCTGCTTGAACGAGCCGACGACGGAGCGGGAAACGGATTTGGACGCTGCGTCGAACTCGTAGCGGAACTTTTCCCATGCCTGTTGCGACACGCGATGACTTTCCCCGCCGATCTTCACATAGGCGTCCGACTCGCCAAGCCCCTGCACCACTCCAAGCGAGCCATTGACCCACCGGCCCGACGGATCATTGCGGATCATCATGACGCGGGCGCCGGCCTTCAGCTCGAGCACTTCCTCGGTCGGGAAGGCCTTGGCCTCGAAATTGCCTTCGAGCGCGGCCGTGTAGTTGCGCGAAGGGCCCGGCAGTTCGGCAAGCCGCATCTGGTTGATGCGCCAGGCGGCTGCATTGTTGGGGGTGAGCACGACATGGGTCTGGCTCGCCTCGGCTGGCGAGCGCGATGATACGCGGCTGCGGAGGAGGTCGACCTCTTCAGTGCTCAAGCGGCCATTGCGCAGGCTGTTGAGAATACGGATGAAGGCCGCATCTTCCTGCCGGAAAATGCGCTTGAGCGCAGCAAGGCGGAATTGGCCGGCCTGGAAGCCCGGCGCCCGGAAGAACCACGGGCCGCCATAGCTCTCCTGCAGGATGTGTTCGACCTCGCCTTCCACGACGGGCGGGAGCTGGTGCAGGTCGCCGGAGAGGATCATGCGTACGCCGCCGAAAGGCTGGCGATTTCCGCGATTGAGACGAAGTGAATTGTCGATCGCCTGCATCATGTCGGCGCGGACCATCGAGACCTCGTCGATGACCATGGTCTCGATCGCCTTGACCACGCGCTGGTTGCGGATCTTGCGGGTGTCGCCCGCGTCCAGAAGGCGCGGCGGGAAGTTGAAGAAGGAGTGAATCGTCTGGCCGCCAACATTCACCGCGGCAAGCCCGGTCGGCGCGAGCACGACCGCCTTCTCCAGCGAGCTGAAGATGAGCTGGCGAAGGAGCGTTGTCTTGCCTGTGCCAGCGCGGCCGGTGAGAAAGATGTTGCGGCGGCCCCCAACAATCTCGTCGAGCAGCGGCTGGTAGACATTTGAGACAGGCGCGTCGGTCACGGTCGACAAGTTCCGGGGGCCATGTTTTGTGCTCCCACAAGGATGACGCGCCATGAGCCTAACGCCGCACGAGCTGGAACGCTACGCCCGGCACATCATGCTGCGCGAAGTCGGCGGTCCGGGCCAGCAGAAGCTGAAGGAGGCGTCCGTGGCGCTGATCGGCGCCGGCGCCCTTGGCGGACCGGCGGCGATGTATCTGGCGGCCGCCGGCGTGGGCGCACTGACGATCATCGACGATGACACGGTATCGCTCTCCAACCTGCAGCGGCAGGTGCTGTTCGCAACACCGGATGTCGGACGGGCCAAGACGGACGTCGCAAGGGAACGGCTTGCGGCGCTCAATCCCGGCGTGAGGGTGATCGCGCGGCAGGTTCGGCTGCAGGCGGACAATGCCGTTGAGCTGCTCGCCGGCGCTGACCTCGTTATCGACGGGTCGGACAGTTTTGCAACGCGCTTCGACGTGAATGCGGCCTGCCATGAGCTCAGCATTCCGCTGGTGTCTGGCGCGGTGGGGCGATGGAGCGCGCAGGTCTCGGTGTTCAGGTCCGGGCTCACGAAGGGCAAGGCGCCTGGCGAGCGCCTGCCCTGCTATCGCTGCCTCGTCTGTGAGATACCGGAGACGGAGGAGACCTGCGCAATGGTGGGCGTCATCGGACCGCTCACCGGCATGATCGGCGCGCGCATGGCGCTGGAAGCCGTAAAGGAGATCACCGGCGCTGCGCCTTCGATGGCGGGCAAGGTGTGGCTGTTCGACGGGCTGAGCGGGGAGTCACGCACGGTGAAACTGCGCGCTGACCCTGCCTGCGCCGCGTGCAGCGCAGCCTGACACGCGCCCTTGCTCCCGCTGGCGTCAGGGCTGGGGAAGATGGGCGGCGAAGAACTGTTCCAGCTGAGTGAGATAAGCTTCGAGATTTGACGCCAGAAAATTGTGACCGGCGTCCTTGAAGACGATGAGCTTCGGTGACTTGCCGGCCTTCTTCATGGCCTGCTGCATAAGGTCCGACTGCTCGAACGGAACGACATCATCTTCCGTTCCATGCATCAGCAGCACAGGCACGTTGATGGCGGCGATGTTGTTGATCGGCGAGGCCGCGTTCATCGCAGCCTTGTCGCGATCTGGATCGCCGATCTTGGCGACCCAGTACTTGTAGGCCTCGCTGTCCCTGCCCTCCTCGTCGCGTTCCCATCGGACCTGGCGATGGAGATCACTGACACCGGCCGCAGACACGACACAACGATAGAGTTCCGGAAACCGGACCGCGCCCATCAGGGCGGCATATCCGCCATATGACTCGCCCAGGATGCACACGCGCGCGCCATCGACGCGCTGCTGGGCAAGAAGATGCATGACGCCATCGGCCACATCGTCCTGCATCACGCCGCCGAACTGGCGGTTACCCGCCTCGACGAAGGCCTTCCCGTAACCCGAGGAGCCACGAAAATTGGGTTGGAACACGGCATAGCCGCGCGTGGCGAGAAACTGCGCAACCACATCATAGCTCAGGACCGAGCGGGTTTCCGGGCCGCCATGCGGATAGACGATCAGCGGCGGCCGCGCGCCCTCCGCAAGGCCGGGCGGCAGCGTGAGATAGCCTGTCATCTCAAAGCCGTCGCGCGCCTTGTAGGCGATGGGCTCCGTTCGACCGAGCTTGTGGGGCGGCAGGCGCGGGTTCACAACGCCGATGACCTCGTTGTGCGCCTTGCCCATGTTGTAGACATGGTAGGTGCCCGGATCGCGCGGCCCGCTGGTCGCAAGCACCCAGACCTGCTGGTCAGCGCTGCGATCAATGAAGGCAATGTTGCGCTCGTTCTGGAAGAAGTCCTTCAGTCCGTTGAAATGCGCCTGCATCCTTCCTTCGATGAAGGTGGCATCAAGCATGTCATTCCAGTAGGTTGCCCCGACATAGCCGCCTGCACGCGGGTCGATGATCCCGCCCTCGACGTCCACGCGAGGATGGCTGAACACCTCGGTGGCATATTTCTGGGTTTCGAGATTGTAGAGATAAACGCCCGTGCGGTCGGCTCCCGGCGGCCTGCCAACCACATAGTAGAGGCCAGGTTGCGGTCCCGGCGCGATTGGATCGAAATCAGGGGCCTTGTCATTGCTCCTGTCGAAACGGATGGCGAAAGCCTGTTTCCAGTCGAGGCGGTTCTGCTCGTATTTCTGTGGAATCATCACCCGCACTTCGGTGAAGCGCCGGTTGGTATCGAACCGCATGACCGGATAACCGAAGCCATCGACGAACCAGGCCATGGTGCGCTCCGCACCGCTGGCCGCGGTTGTCCACTTGCCGTCACGCACATTGACCTTAACGAGGTCGAGATTGCGCCCGACGCGCAGAGGAAGCAGGAAATGTTCCGCATCGCCGGTAATCAGCATCACATCCGAGGCGGTAATGGCGTTGGCCGCCTCGATCTTCTTGTCGTCCTTGAAGAAGATCAGTGTGTCCTGCAGATCGCGATTGCTGGCGAAGAGGCGCGGAACGCCGGTAAAGGTGAGCCGGCCACGCCTGTAGTCGACGCCGATATCGTTGGCGCCGGCAGAATAGATGAGGCGATCGTCATTGATCCACTCAAGACCATAGACGCGCACCTCCCCGAGCCTGCGCATAACGGGTTTGGCCCGATCCGCCGCGAGATCCCGCACGATCAGATACGAGATGTCGTTCTGGCGATGCACGTAAGCAATGTGACGGCCGCCCGGCGCGAGGGCGACGTCCTCGATCATCGGTTCGGCCATGAAGTCAGCGATCGAGGGCGGTGGCTCCCGTGTCGGGGTGGCAACCGGCGCTGCTTCGGCCAGCGGCGCCGGCTGGTCCGGAGAGGCTGACTCCTGCGCATAGGCGCCGGCGCAAAGCAGCATCGTTGCAAGCGCCGACAGGGCCGCGGCCACACTCCCGATCTTCCCCAACCTCGGCTCCCTCGGGTTTATTTCTTGAGTTCGTTGTAGATCACCGTCGTGTAGGCGTCGTCATTGATGAAGGCGCCGGCCTGCATGAAACGCGCGTTCCAGGGCGCGAGCGGCTTGGCGGCGACGGTTTCCTGAAGCGTCTTGCCCTGCTTCACCAGCGCATCGACAGCGGCGCGGGCGCCCTTGTGCATGTCGAGTGCGGCCTGGAGATCGGCCTCGGTTGCCAGCTCGCCATGGCCGGGGATGATCTTGGTGTTGGGGCCGGTGATTTCGAGGGCGCGCGTGAGCGTGGCGATGAAGCCTGCCTGCGTGCCGCCCGAGCCTGTGTCGACGAAGGGATAGCGGTCCTTCATGTAGGTGTCGCCTGTGTGGAGCACATCGGCCTCGACGAAGTAGATCAGCACGTCGCCGTCGGTGTGCGTCGGCATGGGTGCGTTGATGGCGCGGATCGTCTGGCCGTTGAGGTGGAAGTCGACGCCTTCGGTGAAAGTGACGACGGGCCAGGCGATCTTCGGTGCGGGCTGGGCCTGCGCTGTGCGGCCCGTGGTGATGAGCTCGTTCGAGAGGCGCTTGCGCACATTCTCGCTGGCGAAAATCGTCGCGCCGGCCTTGGCAAACGTCGCGTTGCCGCCGGCGTGGTCGAAATGCCAGTGCGTATTGACGAGGTATTTCGGCTTGCCCTTGGCCAGCTCTTCGATCTTGGCGAGGTTGGCCGTGGCGTTTGTGACGTACTGATCATCGATCAGGAAGACGCCGTCGGTGCCGACGCTGAGGCCGAGATTGCCGCCCTGCCCGATGAGCATGGAGATGCCTGACCCGAGATCGACGACACGCGAGAACGCCTGGCTGTTGGGCGCAGCAGCCGGCGCCGGGGTGGTGGGAGCGGCAGGCGCAGCTGGCGGTGCAGACGGAGCTGCGGGGACGCTCACGGTTTCAGCTGGCGTGGTGACGCAGGCCGAAAGAGCGAGGATGGCGGCGGTGGCGAGCAGGATGCGCATTGTCCGGTCTCCTACTTCAGGCCGTTGTAAAGTGTCGTGGTGAAGCTGTCCTCGCTGATGAAGCTCCAGGCATATTGGGCGAAGGGCTTCAGCGGCTTTGCAGCAATCGTCTTCTGCAGGCTGTCGCCGGCCTTCACATGCCTTTCGACTGCTGCAATGGCGCCCGTCAGCATGTCGATCTGCCTCTTCAGGTCAGCCTTGCTCGCCATGTCGCCATGGCCGGGTATGATGCGCGTACGCTCGTCGGCCATCGCCCAGATCTCTTCCATTGCGGCAAGATAGCCCTTCACCGATCCGCCGGAGCCGAGGTCGATCACCGGGAAGATGCCGTTGAAGAAAATGTCCCCCGTGTGGATGATATTGGGTTCGACGAAGCGGATGATCGAATCGCCATCGGTGTGCGACACCCGCATCTTCGAGACGCGGATGGTCTCGTCATTGAGATGAAAATCGACGCCGGCGGTGAAGGTGACGACGGGCCAGGCCGGCTCGGGCGAGGGGGGCGCAGGCTGACCATTGAGCCCGATCGACTTAACCTCACCCGAAAGGCGCTTCAGCACATTCTCGTGCGCGAAGATCATCGCGCCGGCTTCGGCGAAGGCGGCGTTGCCGCCGGCATGATCGCCATGCCAATGCGTGTTGACGAGATAGCGCGGGCCGGCCCCGGCGATCTCCCTGATCTTGGCAAGATTGGCCGGCGCATTGCCGGGATACTGGTCGTCGATGACGAAGACGCCATCCGGCCCCGTCGAAACCCCTATATTGCCGCCTTGCCCGAAGATGACATGAATGCCGCTGCCGAGATCGGTGGTCTTGGCCGAAGGGAGCTGGGCCGTCGCCGGCAGACACAGTGTGACGGCAACCACAAGCGCCGATGCGAGCCGCTTCATGGGCTTCCTCCCCTTTTGCGGGAAGGAGACCCCCGTCGGGGGCAGAGTTCAAGCGAAATCGTCGATCCGCGCCCTCGGGCTAGCGCGCGGTGAAGTCGACACGGATCTCGGCGCCGGAGGTGTAGCCTGCCGGCACGCTGAAGCCGAGCGCATTGCAGGTGCGAAGGGCGGCGCGGGCCTTGGCGATGAAGACCATCATGGCCGGATCGTTGGCCGGCTCGCTGGCCGGGTCGAGGAGTCGCGGCTCGCTCGCGAAACGGCCGCTGGCGTTGAATGTGAGCACGAAACTGGCCTTGAGACGCTCAGCATCCATCATGCTGGAACTGTCCGACCAGCAACGCTTGGCCTCGAGCTGAGCGCGAATCTGCTGCCCGACGCTCGAAGGCGCGGTGGCGAAAGCCGGCGAAATCGCCTCGAGGCGCGGCGTCGGTGCGGCGGGCGCCACGGACAGAAGGCCGACTTCGCCGGATTCAGGGGCAGACGGGGGTGGAAGCTGCAGCGCCGGCGAGCTGGGCGTCAGCGAGATCGCGCCGCTCGCGCCAAGCGGTTGCGTGGGGATGGGCGGCAGCGGTTCGGGCGGCTGGCCACCCGGCAGGGGCAGCGACAGCGGCGGGGCGACAACGGGAGGGGCAACAACGGGAGGGGCGAGAACCGGGGGGGCCACGACAGGCGGGGCGACGAGCGCCGGCCGCTGGGGGCTGACGGGCGCTGCGACCGAGGCGGAGGAGGCCGATGCGCCGACCCGCGAGGGCGCTGAGGTGAGATCGGAGCGGATAAAGGCCTTCTGCCCGTTGCGCAGGATGACCTGGTACCAGTCCCAGTCAGGCTGGCGGACAATGCCGACGACATTGAGCGGCAGGCCAGTCGATCCGGACGAGAGGACGCGCGTGTCAGGTGTCGCGAAAGGTTCGGCGCGCAGTCGGACCCCGGCGCCCTGGATCGTGATGGGCGCGGGGGGCGTGTGGGGCTCGACCATGTAGGCGCGCGTGCCGGAAAGTTGGCCGGGCGGCTGGGACAGAGCCGGAGCGACGAGGCCAACGGCCACGACGGCTGCGAAAGCTGACGCGATCACGAAACGCATAAGACCTGTTCCACCCAGCACTTTCGCCCGCCCAGCGGAGACGGGCTTACCGGAAACCGCCTGAACTGGCCACAACAGAGGGGCCAAAGCGTGGCAGGAGTGCAGCAGCACTGCTGACGCTGCGTGAGAGGTTGACGTCAAGGTCAACCTTACAGCATCGCCGGGATCACCCTGTCTGGCGGTTTGTGGCCATCGGCGAACGTCTTGATGTTGATGATCACCTTCTCGCCCATGTCGATCCGGCCTTCCAGCGTGGCGGACGACATGTGGGGCAGGACCACGACGTTACGCAGGGCCTTGAGACGGGGATTGAGGTTGGGTTCGTTCTCGAACACATCGAGACCGGCGCCGGCGATCTCGCCGGCTTCGAGGGCGCGGATCAGGGCCGCCTCGTCGATCACCTCCCCGCGCGCCGTGTTCACCAGATAGGCGTCCGGCTTCATCAGCTTGATGCGCCGGGCGCTCAGCAGGTGGAAGGTGGCAGGCGTGTGCGGACAGTTGATCGAAACGATGTCCATCCGGGCCAGCATCTGATCGAGGCTGTCCCAATAGGTGGCCTCAAGCTCTTCTGCGACCTGCGGCCGGACCGGCTTGCGGTTGTGGTAGTGGATCTGGAGGCCGAAGGACTTGGCGCGGCGGGCGACGGCCGTGCCGATGCGGCCCATGCCGATAATGCCGAGCCGCTTGCCGTAGATGCGTCGGCCGAGCATCCAGGTTGGCGACCACCCGGTGAACTGGCCGGACTGCATGGCGCCGACCCCGTCGACGATGCGGCGCGGCACGGAGAGGATAAGGGCCATCGTCATGTCGGCGGTGTCTTCGGTGAGGACGCCGGGCGTGTTGGTGACAGTGATGCCTCGCGAGACACAGGCCTGAACATCGATATTGTTCACCCCGACGCCGAACTGCGCGATGAGACGCAGGCGATCCCCGGCGCGGGCCAGGGTGCGACCGTCGATCCGGTCGGTGATGGTGGGCACCAGCACATCGCACCGCCCGGCGGCCTCGCCAAGCTGTTCGAGCGTCATTGGCGTGTCGGTGGTGTTGAGTTCGACATCGAAGAGTTCGCTCATCCGCGTCTCGACCGGCTCGGGCAGCCGGCGCGTCACGATGACCTTCAGCTTGGGACGTGAGGTCGGCATGGGCGGGAGGTTTCCTCTGGGTCTCTGGGGCGCGCGATAGCGCCCCACGGGGCCTGCGGCAACCGGTCTATCAAAGCAGCGGCCAAGGGCCAACCGCACCGATTTTCGGACGGCGGCGGGACAGGGCTAATGCAGCATTCATCCAATTTCCCTCGCCGGGTTAAGCGGGCTTTCATGCCCGCATGCTTCTCATGATCGCACGCCTTCCAGCACAAAGAGAGCCGCGCCGTGAGCCAGAACAGCCGCCGCCCCGCCCTTTTTCCTTTCGCTGCACGTTTTCTCGGCGCCGCCCTGGCGCTGGCCTCACCCGCACTGGCGCAGGAGAAGCTGACGCCGGGCAGCTTCAAGGCTTTCGCCGCCGAGGGCATGGAGGCGCGGATCAGCGACTTTTCCGGAGAGACCGTGCCGCGTTATGCGAGCCTGCGTTATGGCGAGGTCAACGGGCGCGCTGGCCCCAGCCCGGACTATCCGGTGCGCTGGACCTATGGCCGGGCCGGCCTGCCGGTGGTGATCATCCGCGAGAGCAAGGATTGGCGCATGATCCGCGATCCGATGGGCGATGAAGTCTGGATCAACCAGAGCCAGCTTGCCGCGCGACGCACAGCCATCGCCACACAGGCAGGCCTCATCTATCGCGACCCCCGCACGGATGCCGCGAAGATCGCACGGTTCGAAGCCGGCGCTGTCGTTTCCCTGGGGGACTGCGGGGAGATCTGGTGCCGCGTGGAGGGCGATGGGCGCAAGGGCTGGGCCGAGAAGGCGCAGCTTTGGGGCGCCGCGACGCTCAAGGCCGCCCCCGGAAAACACTAGGTTTTCCGCAACAGCTTACGTTGCGATAGCGGTGCTTGGCCCCCCAGCCCTTGCGTGCTAACGGGCCTTTCCTCCGCGGAGCGGTCCCCATGTCAGTCAACCCGGTTTCGCCCGATCCCAGCTCGCCGCTGGCGTTTCACACGCCGCAGGCCTCCTACAGCTATCAGGACCTTTTGAAGAGCGGCAGCGGGACCCTGTTTGGGCCCGGCAATGCGCAGTTGCCCGTGCCGCCCATGCTGATGCTCGATCGCATCACGGAGATTTCGATCGATGGCGGCCCGCACAAGCGCGGCCACCTCGTTGCCGAACTCGATATCCGCCCCGATCTCTGGTTCTTCCAATGCCACTTTCCCGGCGATCCGGTGATGCCGGGATGTCTGGGACTGGATGCCATGTGGCAGCTGGTCGGCTTCTGGCTGGGCTGGTCGGGCTCGCCCGGCAAGGGCCGGGCGCTCGGCGTCGGCGAGGTCAAGTTTTCCGGTGAGGTGACACCCGACAAGAAGCTGGTGCGCTACGAAATCGATATCCGCAGGGCCATCCGCGCGCGCCTGACCATGGGGATTGCCGATGGCGCTGTGTTCCTTGACGGGGAAAAAATCTACACCGCCAAGGACATGAAAGTTGGCTTGAAGACCCTGGGCGGCTAACGTTCCGCTCGACCGAACGGCTGGAATCGCCCCGCCGGGCGTTCAGGGAGAAACATCACGATGGCCGCTGGAGGCCCCGACCTGCGCAGGGTGGTGATCACCGGGATGGGCATCGTCTCGTCCATCGGCGACACCATCAAGGACGTGACCGAGAGCCTGAAGGCGGGCCGGTCTGGCATCTCCTTCATGCCGGAATATGCCGAGAGGGGCTTCAAGAGCCAGGTTGCGGGCAAGCCCAGCGCCATGCCGGAAGACCACGTCGACAAGCGCGCAATGCGCTTCATGGGCGATGGCGCCGGCTGGTGCCATATGTCGATGACGCAGGCGATTGCGGATGCGGGCCTCGAGGAGCGGCACATCTCGAACCCGCGCACGGGACTGATCGTCGGCACCGGCGGCCCCTCAACGCGCGCCATCGTGGCGGCGGCGGATTCGACCCGGGAAAAAGGATCGCCGCGCCGGATCGGGCCGTTTGCGGTGCCCAAGGCGATGTCCTCGACCGCCTCGGCGACACTCTCGACGCTCTTCAGGATCCTGGGCGTCAACTATTCGATCTCGTCGGCCTGCACGACCTCGCTGCATTGCGTCGGCGCGGCGAGCGAGCAGATCCAGTGGGGCAAGCAGGATGTGATGTTCGCCGGCGGCGGCGAGGAGCTGGACTGGACATTGTCCTGCCTGTTCGACGGGCTGGGCGCGATGTCCTCGAAATACAATGCCGAGCCCCACCGCGCCTCGCGCGCCTTCGATGCGGATCGCGACGGCTTCGTGATCGCGGGCGGAGCAGGCATGGTTGTTCTGGAAGAATATGAGCACGCCAGGCGCCGGGGCGCGAGGATCTATGGCGAGGTGGTCGGCTATGGCGCGACCTCGGACGGGTTCGACATGGTGGCGCCCTCGGGCGAAGGCGCGGCGCGGGCGATGCGGCTTGCCATGGAGCAGGCCGGCGCGGCGCCGGACTACCTCAACCCACACGCCACCTCGACACCCGTGGGCGATGTGAAGGAGCTGGAGGCTGTGCGCGAGGTATTCGGCCAGGAAGCGGCGGACCAGCCGATGATTTCGGCGACAAAATCGATGACCGGCCACTCACTCGGCGGCGCCGGCGTGCAGGAGCTGATCTATTCGCTGATCATGATGAAGGAGCGCTTCGTAGCGCCCTCGATCAATATCGAGAAGCTTGATCCGCTCGCCTACGGCGTCAACATCATCAAGGAGGCGCGGGAAGCCGTGATCAAGATGGTGATGTCGAACTCGTTCGGCTTTGGCGGCACCAACGGCTCGATCGCGGTGGCGAAGGTCTAGCCCCATCCGGTTCCAGGGCAGAAAGCCAAACGCTTCAACGGCGGTCGCATGCTGCCTGTGCAAGCCGGGATACCCAGCGCAACGGACGCGCATGCCGCCTTGCGACACATCGAAAGACACCGACAGGCAGGACCGAAACGCCGGGCGCGGGCGGGGGCCAACCAGAACGAGGGCGGCGGCAACGCTTAGAATGCGCAAGTCCTGACCCGCGCTTGACGCCCCTTCCCGCCTCCCCTACCCCGCGACCTTCAGCGAGCGGAGCCCGCCCATGTCGAAATGGTCCTTCCCAACTGGCGACCTGATGAAGGGCAAACGCGGCGTCGTGATGGGCGTTGCAAACGACAGTTCCATCGCCTGGGGGATCGCGCAGCAACTCGCGGCGCAGGGGGCGGAGATCGCCTTCACCTACCAGGGCGAGAACCTTGAGCGCCGCGTGCGGCCGCTGATCGAGTCGATCGGCATGGACACGATGATCCCCGCTGACGTGACGGATGACGCCAGCATGGACGCCGCCTTCGCGCAGATCAGAGCCAAGTGGGGGAAAATCGACTTCCTCGTCCATTCCATCGCCTTTGCCGGCAAGGAAGAGCTTATGGGATCGATGGTGGCGAACACCTCGCGCGAGGGCTTCCGCCGGGCGATGGACATCTCGGTCTATTCCTTCATCGATTGCGCGCGGCGAGCCTCCGAGATCATGCCGGATGGGGGATCGATCGTGTGCATGACCTATCTCGGCGCCGAGCGGACCGTGCCATCCTACAATGTGATGGGCGTGGCGAAGGCGGCGCTGGAGGCCTCGACGCGCTATGCCGCGCGCGATCTTGGAACGAAGGGCATTCGCGTCAACGCCATCTCGGCGGGCGCAATGCGGACGCTGTCGCTCGCAGGGATCCGCGGCGGCAAGGGGCTGATGAGCACCGGCCGCGACTGGTCCCTCCTCAAGGAAGACACCTCGATGGAAGGCGTGGCCGGCTGCGCGCTTTATCTCCTGTCCCCGATCGGACGCTCGATCACGGGCGAAGTGGTGCACGTGGACGCGGGCTTCCACGTGGTGGGCGTACCCGACATTTCCGAAGGCGGCGGAGCGGCCTGAGCGACCCTACTGGCCGTGGTGGATGAGATAGCTGGTGGCGACGGCCTGCTGCTGGTCCTGGATCGCCTGGTTCGCCGCCTTCATCATCCAGCTGTCGGGCGAGGTCAGCATGGCCATGGCCGCCACCGCGAGACCAACCATCATCGCCGCGCCGCCTGCGACGACCAGAGCGCCCTTAACGCGCTCGCGCAGGACAGCACGGTCGCGGCTTTCAAACCCAGTTCCGGATGTCATCGCCATTCTCCCAGTTCCCGCACGCCGCGTGCGGAGTTAGCTGCGAGCGCGCGGCTCGCCACGTGGGGAGGTGTGCCTGGGGAGAAGCAAGGGCTTTTGGCGTTTACGCCTTCCGCCTCTGTTGCCTGAAAGCTAGCGCGCTGTTTTCGTCCGGGCAACAGCGCGGATGGGGTTCAACCAGGAGACTGTGCAGTTTCCTGCGCACGCACGGAATAGGTGACGTGTGCGGCAGGCCTCCCGCCGATGGTTTCTGGACGCTCAGCGCGCGACGCCCAGCTTCTGGAGCTGCACCCAGACTGGCGCGATCAGCCGGTCGACCGAGTCGGCGTCCGCCGGCGCATCGCGATCGGGCGGGGCCGCCTCGCAGGCCACTACGATATCGCAATGATGACGGGCCGGATCGATGAAGCGCGCCTGTGCCGGCCGAACGAAACGGAGATATTGCTGGATCACGCTTTCGGCGCTGCGGCCGCGCTCGGCCTCATCGCGACGCAGGCGGCGGATAAGGCGCAGATCGGCCGGCGCATCGACGAAGACAGTCAGGTCGAACATTGGAAAGAAAGACCGGTCGGAGAGGACGTGAATGCCCTCCACAATCACGACAGGACGTGACTCCACCCTGCGCGTTGCGCCTGGCTTCCGGTCATGGCGGGCAAATTCGTAGATCGGCTGTTCGATCGTATCGCCCCGCTTCAGAGCCTCGATGTCGCGGCGGAGATGGGCCATGTCCTTGTTGGCAGGGTCGTCGAAGTCGAAGGTTCGCTCGAGTTCGGCATGGCTCATCGCCAGCGCCGCCGCGCCGTAGTGGGCGCGGCCGAAATAGTAGTTGTCCTCGGTCACCAGCTGGCAGTGATCCGGACCGAGCCGCGCATGAAGCGCGCGCGCCAGCGTTGTCTTGCCCGAGCCCGATCCGCCGGTGACTGCGACCATGAAGGCCATGACCACTCAGTTCCCGTTCTTGTGGTCGAGGTCACGGCGCACGCGTTCGGAGGCGAGCAGTTCGTCGATGCGGCGCGCCTCGTCATAACTGTCGTCGGCGATGAAGCGCACGATAGGCGTGTAGCGCATGTCAATCTCGCGGCTCAAACGGCCGCGGAGGAAGCCGGAGGCCCGGTTGAGCGCCTCGACGGTCTTTGCCATGTCCTCCCCGCCCAGCGGAGCGGCGAAGGCGGTGGCGTTCTTGAGGTCGGGCGAGACACGGACTTCAGTGACCGTGATCGACTTGCCGTGCAGGGCCGGATCATCGAACTCCTCACGCGCGAGGATGTCGGTCAGCGCATGGCGGATAAGCTCGCCGGCGCGCAACTGTCTCTGGGAGGGCGGTTTCATCGGGCTGTCAAAGAGCCGGGCCGGCAGGATGTCAAGTTCGCGCCTGCTCGCAGCGATCAAGGGTCGTCGGAGGCGGGCTGGCTTCAGCCCATCGGCACGACTCTCGAGGCCCATGCGAGTACGTCCGCTAACCCAGAATGGGCTCGCCTCCACCATGCGCTGACTTCGCGGGAAATAGCCACCTGCGCCTGCTCCCGGTATGTTTGATGTGTGACAAGGCGTAGCGTGTTGATTTGGGTGCTCTGCGTTTCGCAGCCTCCGGGGCAGGCGATCAGGATAGCGCTCCGACGGTCAGGGGTACGGAACGATTGTCTACCGACGCGCTCGACAAGGAAATTCGGACCCTGACCGGGATTGGCACCTGGGAGTGGGACATCGAAAAACAATCGATGGCGTGGTCGCCGGAGGCCAAGAGGATTTTCGAGGTCGATCCCGACGACGCGGTCGCCCCATCTGACATGCCAAAGCTGCGCAGCATCCTCGCAAGCGGACTCGTCGAAAGGACTCTCCGCGACGCGCTCCGCTCGGGCACGCCCTGGAAACTTGTGCATCCTGCGCTTACAGCCCGCGGCCGCGAAATCTGGATCCGGTCGACAGGGCATGTCGAGCGCGCGGGCGATCGATCGATCCGCATGTTCGGACTGGTGCAGGACGTAACCGAAGACCAGCATGCGAAACTCGCACTCCCACGCCACAGGATTCTGCTTGCAGAGATGTCCTCGATTA
>VFQT010000676.1_pt1 | contig 47265 bp, 41 predicted proteins | sample 3512381 | NCBI WGS metagenome assembly VFQT01 (sample SAMN10412376, study PRJNA504923) | tailings metagenome | isolation source: Relicate 2 Philex TSF3 active mining site | place: Philippines: Tuba, Benguet | collected 2017-08-29 | reverse complement strand
CAAGGGGATCGGCAAAATGATGCTTGACTTCGCCATGGAACGCGCGCGCAGCATGAAGGCCGATGTGGTGTGGCTGGGTGTATGGGAGCATAATCTCCGGGCCATCAGCTTTTACAGAAAACACGGCTTTGTGGCATTCGACCAACATGTCTTCATGCTGGGAGATGACAGACAGATCGATATCATGATGAAAAGGCAAGTGAATACATGACAATATTGTTCATTGCAGCAAAACGTTTTGTTATGGCCGATCATAAAGAACGGATCCTCAGGATCCGCCCCGGCCCCTCCACCGATACATACAAGGATCCATCAGGACCCTGGACCACATGCCGGACGCGGCCGGACACACCCGGTATCACCTCCGCGGAAACAACACGGGTCCCGTCAAGTTTACACCGATAGAGTTTCTGCGAAGCCAGTCCACCCACGATCAGGCTGCCCTTCCAGTCCTTAAAGGCGTCTGCGGTGATGAAGGCTGCACCGCACACGCCGATCGACGGGGTCCAGGTATGGACCGGCGCAATGATCCCGCTGGCGGTATGATTTTGAGAGATGGTACTGCCATCGTAGTTGACACCGATGGAATATTGCGGCCAGCCGTAATGACCACCCTTGCTGATGATGTTGATCTCATCACCCCCCTTCGGTCCATGTTCATGTTCCCAGATATCCCCGGTAACGGGATGCATCGCCAGGCCCTGCGGGTTGCGGATCCCATAAGCATACGCAGTTGCGGGCGCCGATTGCCCCGGCAACACCGGATTATCTGCAGGAACGGCCCCGGCATCGGTCATGCGATGGATCTTGCCCCAGCGGGATCCCCCATCGGAAGCATTCCGGTTCGAAGCATTAGGACCGCCATAACTTCCGGTTCCACCTTCACCAACACTCAGCCAAAGCAGGCCGGAGCGATCAAAGAGGATGCGTGACCCATAATGCCCGTTCCAGGTATTGCCACTTCCGGTGGCAAAGATGTTCTCGACTTGCTGGACCGTATTTCCCTGGATCTTGAACCGCATCAGACGCAACTCTCCGCTGTTACCGGTTCCTGTGGCGGCATATGAAGCATAAACCCATCCATTCGAAGCATAGTTCGGGTGCACGCGGATGTCCAGCAGTCCACCCTGTCCGGAAGTCCGAATGGCGGGCAGCCCGGTGATCTCCGTCACCGTACCATTCGAGGATCTGAAAAGCCGGCCCCGCTTCTCCCCAAACAACAGATCCCCATTGGGCAGGAAATCCATGCCCCAAATGATATCATAGCCCGACAGGAGCGTGGTGGTCTCCAGGGTCGGCGAACCAGAAGGAGCTGGAACCACCGGATCGACCGGATCAGCCTTTTTACCGCAGCCCACCAATAGGATCAGGCAAAGCATCCAGGGCATGAGTCGAAGTCCCGAGCATTCCGTCGGCACTGCGACTGGCCTCTTGGGCAGACAGGATCGAAGCCATTTGATTGGTATCATGATGCCAATGTAATCGAATTTAAGGGGATGAATTATGCATGATGTGCATGATTTAAGCAAAAAGTCGTCTTCAATGCATCAATTCTTGCCCTGAATCTGAAACCAGCGCAACATTTATGCATGAAAAGCAGCAGGATAGTCAAAACGGCACATCAGATTGCTGCGGACAAATCAAGGTTTTGTATCCTGATTCCGTCAATTTGTTTGGCTGCAGGTTCCAGGCAAAGTGGAATTTCGAACCATAAAAATTACCATGAGCAAGACGATCTTCATCACAGGCTGCAGCAGCGGAATTGGCCGGGAAACGGTCAAACTTTTTCAATCCAAAGGGTGGAACGTGGTCGCCACGATGCGGTCTCCCGACAAGGAAACCGAACTCAATCAACTGGATCAGGTGCTGGTCACCAGGCTCGACGTGCTCGATCAGGAAAGCATCCGGTCGGCGGTAGAGGCGGCAATGAGCCGGTTCGGCGGCATCGACGTGCTCGTCAACAACGCCGGTTACGGTGCCTACGGACCGCTGGAGTCCTTCAGTTCCGAGAAGATCCGCCGACAGTTCGACACCAATATCATCGGACTCCTGGATGTAACGCGGGCCGTGCTGCCGCATTTCCGGATGAACGGAAAAGGGATCATCATCAATATTTCTTCAGTGGGCGGAAAGATGACCTTCCCGCTGGGTGCTCTTTATCATGGGACGAAATTCGCGGTGGAGGGCATCTCTGAAGCCCTGAGTTATGAAGTGGATGCCTTCGGCGGAACGGTGAAGATCATTGAACCCGGTATGATCGCCACGGATTTCGCAGGACGCTCCTTCGATTTCAGCAATGATGAAAGCATGACAGCATATCAACCCGTCGTTGGTGCACTCTTCAATATGATGCCGACCATGGCGCAGAATGCATCACCGGCAAGCATCGTAGCCGAAGTCATCTTCCAGGCGTCTACCGATGGCACCAAACAACTCAGGTACACGGCCGGTCAGGATGCTGAGATCCTCATGGATAATCGCCGGAAATTCGATGATGAGGGATTCATGGGTGCCATACGGGCGCAGTTCGGGCTGCAAGCCTGATCATTTCCCGGCGTTTCCCGGGAGAGACATCGTAATTTCATCGAAGCGACCATGAACGAGATCATCCACATCAAGACCATTTCAGACCTCTATAGAATGCTGGACATGGGTGCGACCAAACATCCATTGATCACGGTCCTTGATCTCTGTCAAATGGACAATCGGAACTCCGGAGAGGTGCGGATCCGAACGGATTATTATTCAGTCATGTTCAAGAATTACTGCCGGAATCACATGCGATACGGACGCAGGACGCTCGACTTCCAGGACGGCAACCTCGTCTGTATCGCGCCCGGACAGGTCATCACCATCGACAATGACATCGAAGTTCGGGATGACATGCTCGGCTGGTGCGTGTGCTTTCATCCGGACCTTATTCGTGGCACAGCACTGGGCGCTGAGATGCGAAATTTCTCCTATTTCGGATACGACACGGCGGAGGCTCTCCATCTCTCCGAACATGAAAAGACGACACTGCACGATATCGTCCGCAAACTGCAAAGCGAATTGAACGAACGCATCGACGATTTCAGCCGGCGCATCATCCTCGCACACCTCGAACTGCTGCTGAATTACACCCATCGATGCTATGGACGGCAGTTCATCACCCGCAGCCAAACGCACCGGGATGTGTTGAACCGCATAGAATCGATCCTCATCGAACACATCAGGAACGACGAACGACGCAACAGGGAACTTCCCACGGTGAAATACCTGTCGGAACAGGTCAACCTGTCACCGGGCTATCTGAGCGACCTCTTGAAAAAAGAAACGGGACTCAGCGCACAGGACCACATCCACCGCATGATCATTGAAGAGGCAAAAGATCAGTTGAAACAGACAGAAAGATCGGTCAGTGAAGTAGCGTTTTCGCTGGGTTTTGAATACCCGCAGTATTTCAGCAGGCTGTTCAAGCGGAAAACCGGTCTCAGTCCGGCGGAATACCGCAGCCAGGGTTAGATCATCTGCGTGCAGAACTTCTTCCGGGACAATGAATGAACAACCCTGGCAGCGTTTGTGAACGTAAATGTGACCCCTTCAATGATCATCACATTTTTCAGGATGATATCTTCCGGATATGATCCTTGATATGGGAGGTCCGGGGACCGATGTAATGATAGGCCTCGGCCCATTCCACTCCGTATTTTTTTCCCGGTTCCCTGTCAGACATCACCCCCCTCAAATGCTGTGGATCCAGGTCGAGCATGAAATGCCTGACATAATTGTAATTGACGGTGACATAATGATCAGGATTTTCCTCTTAGGTACCCCATGGATCAAAAGGAAATACTGTATCAACCCTGAGGAGCCGGAACAGAAAGATCAAACGTGCCTTAAATTCCAGAATATTGTATTTCTCCATCCGATGGTAGCGGTGGTATTGGGCAATATCGGCTTGGTTTCACCATAACCCTGGGTGGTCAAACGGCCAGTGTCGATGCCCATGGAGATCTGTTTTCCCCTGACAGCAACAAAATATTTTCCAGACTGGGGTTTACAATGTTTACATTCAAATTTTTTTCTGAATGTAAATATGACAGATCAGTATGTTGATTTTCAGATCTGAGACATTGGTCATACTTACAACCCTTACATAGCTCACCTGCAGTATACATCCACAAAACCTAAATAAATATTTTTGGCATCCACTATGAGATATCATCTCAAATGAATTAAATTCACAATGTCCGTTTTCATTCGAAGATCATTACATTAAATTTAAATGAAATATCAAAGAATGGATCATACCTAAATTTAGGTACACGTACATGTTGTTGGGACCTTTAAATCTCATGCCATGTTGAAAAAACACCAGTTAACCTTTGTCATTGCAGCAATCTTGCTGAACAGTTTCGCCACGATGGGACAACAGAAATTCACCGACCAGAGAGACGGACGAACGTATCATACCGTCATCCTGGGAGAAAAAACATGGTTTGCACAGAATCTTGCATCCGATAAGTTCCTCAATGGCGACCCTATCCCAAAGTCGAAGAACCTTCAGGACTGGGTCAGCCGGGGAGAAAAGGGCACTCCTGCCTGGGCTTATTTCGATTTCAAGGATGAAAATGAGCACATGGGTAAATATTACAACTGGTACGCAGTGAGCGACAAGCGAGGACTCGCACCAAAAGGCTGGCATGTGCCGGGGGAAACAGAGTGGCTCGAAATGTTGGGCATCGTGGGTGGCACGTACCAGGCGGGCAAGGCATTGAAATCAGCAAAAGGATGGAAGAACGGCGGCAATGGCGAAAACAGTTCCGGATTCAACGGAGAACCCACCGGATTATGCACTTTTTCAGGATCTTTTGACTTCAGGGACTCCCATGCCTTCTGGTGGATGAATGTGGAAGACGATGCAAGCAACGCTTCCGTAATGCAACTTGTATTTGCTGATAATATAGCCGGCAGATATCCTTTCTTCAAATCGAATGGACATACCATTCGTTGTGTGAAGGACTGATCAGCCATCAGGCCGGGCAGCATGACCCTCCGGCATAACATGAGGTTGACACAGATCATTAAATGATGACCGCATCGGGAAGAAATTGACAATAGTTCATATCAATTCAAATCCTCAATCAAAAAATGGCTACAATGAAAAAGGAATATCAGTTCAGGTATGCAGTTATATTGTTGATCGCGATGGCATGGGGTTGTGGCAGCAATGACAACAAAGAAAAAATAGAAGTGGACGTTGCAGACATCCCCGGTGCGAGAAACATTACAGAACAAATGGACGCACACGCCAAACGGCAGGCAGAACGAAAAGAAAAAGGAGATACCCTGGCAATGCCATACACCACACTTCAAACCTATCTCCCGGACATTTCAGGATATCAAAAAGATGGAGGTCCGGAAGGCAGTCAAATGAATATCCCAGGTATGGGAAGTTGGTCGCAGGTCAAACAACGCTACACCAATGATGATAAACAGATCGAGATCAATATTTTCGACTATAATGGAGCGCTAAATGCCTTTACGGGTGCCACCGCACTTTACAGCATGGGCATCTCACAGGAAAATGACCAGAAAAAATCACAAACGAGCGATATAGGTGTGACAGGGGTGGCCGCTTATGAGACGGTGTACAAAACGGAAGCCCGAGCAGAACTCATTCTGATCGTGATGGACAGATTCATGATCCAATTGGAGTCAGACGGTTCCAGCGATATTGAATTACTGAAAAATGCGGCCAGAAACATGAAACTGGAAGACCTGGCAGGACGTTAAAGATCCATCGCTATAGAGAAAGATGGTCGGGCAAATATAAGAGTCCTGGGTCGGGTCTGCAGGAACTCCTTTAAATGTATATTTTCCCGTCCAAGGCATCCAGTTCATCAACTTACCGTTCTGCCCCGTCATCTATCTGTATAACATCGTAGGACCCATTTAGAACGGACTGCATGTCCGGACAGAACAACTGGTGAAACCTTGATCATGATCATGGCAGGGTAAGCGGAACCTGAACGTTGTTGCCATCATTCCGGCTATGACCGGTGTCTTGTATCAGGGGATCATAGGTGCTATTGCCCTGTCTGGCAGACAAGGATACCAGGCTCAAACACACTGCCGACAAAGATCCGGCCACCGACCGGTACCGCCACCGTCGATCCGGAATAGGACAGGCCATCGTTCAGATATACTTCCGTCACTTCGTACCCGCCGGAAGCCTGCGGTCGCAATCGCAACACCTGCGAGGGCGACCGCTTCGCGGGATCGGCAGCATGTGCCACGAACTTCAGCAACTGCGGATGACAGCCGATCCAGAGATCCCCGGTCGCATCGACCTCAATATTATCCACGCCCGTCGAGAGGTCCGTTTCGCTTTCCATCTCCAAACTCCCGTCCAATGGATCGATCTGGAAGGTGATGAGCTGTCGGCCGGTCGTCGCCGCAACATACAACCGACGCCCATCCGCCGACCGGTTGACCCCGTTCGCATACGCGATCCCCGAAGCCACCGTTCGGAAAGTCTTCCCGTCGTAATAATTCACGTAAGAGATCGCCCGCTGAAGGTAGTCCTCAACGGTACGCGACAGTCCCGGATCCGGATACTGATGATCATTGCTAACATAAAAACTGCGCTCACCCACGGCTACCACATCATTCGGACTCGTCATCAATGCCGGATCGGTGATGCGCTCCAGATACACCAGACTGTCGTTCCGCCATTCGAAACGCTCGATGGCATGACCGGCGGGCTGCAACAAATGGTTGACCACAAAGAGCAGCACCCGGCCTTCCGGACTGCGCCAGACTGACAAGCCATGCGGATGAAGATCAGTGAAGCCGGCAGGCGTGACATTACGAAACGAAAGCGTGTCGGCCTTTGTATCAAAGACCAGGATGCCGCCCGGGACACTGCCCGGCCTGGCGAGATTAGCACGCCGGTCATCCACGGAAATAAAGGCCATCCCGGAGACCGTATCGATGGCGATGTCCTCCGGTCCGGTTCCGGGGATGGGCAGTACACGCTCCGTCCCGCTGTAATGGGGACGAATGTCCTTGAAAACGCCGGCCGCGATGGCGATATCGAGTGCCAGATACACGACCACCAGGATGATCAGCGCAACAATGATCCGGACGAACTTTTTCATGACAGTGTCTTTGTTATGAAAGTTAGTCGGATTCTCCGGATTTTACTTCATTTTATGCTGTGGATGAAATGACCTGCTGCCGAAAATAAATATGAAAAACTTTACAGGCATGGATCAGGTACATATTCCAGGATATCCCCCGGTTGACAGTCCAGTACCTTGCAGATCGCCTCAAGGGTGCTGAATCGAATGGCCTTGGCCTTGCCTGTCTTCAGGATCGAGAGATTTGACAGCGTCAGCCCCACGCGTTCTGACAATTCGTTGAGCGACATTTTTCGCTTCGCCATCATGACATCCAGGTTCACAACGATCGGCATGACTCAGATGGTTAAGGATTGTTCTTGCTGCAGATCAATGCCCCGGCGGAAGACCTGTGCGATCACCATCAGTACGGCCGCAAACAACAGGATCTCCGCCGCGGCCCATTCGAGCGGGATCTTTACGACCTGAGCTGTCAGCCATTCCGTGTACTTATGAGCCACCAGGGCCAATGCCCCGGCGATGCCCGCTGTACGTGCGATGCGGAGGATGAACCGATACACCCGTTCACTGAAAGGCTGCTCCATGTTCAGGTCAGACATGATCCTCACCAGGTCCAAAGACATCCAGGCCTTGAGTCCCGACAGCAGTAACAGCATAAGCACAGTGATGATATAATGCTGCCGGTCGAAAGCCATCAGGTCGGACAGATCAAGTCCCATGTACAGGTTGCGTGATGCGTCAGCATTGACAAACAGACTGACAAAGGCCGAGAACAGGAGACTGCCTGTTTTGATGCACAGGCCGATGAAAACGACCGGCGTGATGCCTTTCAGCAGTTTATAGGTCCAGTGAACGGAAGGTTGCGCCATGAAGAAAATCCTTTTGAAGGCAAAGAAAAGGATTTATTTATTGTTTATCAATAAATATTATTCGTTTTAAATCATGTCTTAATAGATGATCATTCAATTTGTTGATCAGTACATACTGTCGAAAGAGGATCATTGGTCACAGAAATAGACCCAACAGAGCGACTTGCCTATAAATTACGGGATTGTATTCCCGTATTTTATATTAATTTAGGGATTATGATACCGAGATTCATAGAATCCCAACTGATGGAAGACATGTTTCAGGGAAAAGCCCTCGTCCTGACGGGACCCCGTCAAGTGGGAAAAACTACCCTGCTCAATGTGATCAAGTCCAGAAGTCGGGTCAAGACACTTTGGTTGAATTGTGATGAACCGGATATCCGCATGCAATTGGAAAATGCCAATTCCACACAATTGAAAGAACTGGTAGGAGAAGCCTCGCTGATCTTCATTGATGAGGCGCAGCGGGTAAAGAATATTGGACTCACGTTGAAATTGATGGTGGACAATCTAAAAAATACCCAGATCCTGGCTACCGGTTCATCTGCACTCGAATTGGCCAATGAGATCAGTGAGCCGCTGACCGGCAGAAAATGGGAATACCGGTTGTTTCCCTTATCGGCCCTGGAAATGGTAGGTCATCATGGGAGACTGGAGGAATCACGCTTGCTTGAACAGCGACTCATTTATGGCAGTTATCCCGACATCATCAACCATCCGTCAAAAGCGACGCGATCACTGCAGGAATTGTCAAACAACTATCTCTACAAAGACTTGCTTGCCCTGGAAAATATTCGTAAACCCGTTCTACTCGAAAAGATCCTGACAGCGCTTGCCCTGCAATTGGGTAATGAAGTCTCCTTTGTTGAGTTATCAAGACTGGTCGGTGCGGATCACAAGACGGTGGAACATTACATCCAGATGCTTGAAAAAAGTTTTGTGATCTTCCAGCTACCCGCTTTCAGTCGAAATCTACGGAATGAGATCAAGAAGGGACGTAAGATCTATTTTTATGATAACGGTATACGGAATGCGATCATAAAGAATTTCAACCCGGTTGGCATGCGGCAGGATATTGGCGCACTCTGGGAAAACCATCTGATCAGCGAACGAGTCAAATTGAATGCCTATACCCAACGATATGTAAATAGTTATTTCTGGAGAACACATGCCCAACAGGAGATCGACTACATCGAAGAATCTTCAGGTCATCTGCTTGCTGTGGAGTTCAAATGGAATGATCAGGCCAACAAGAAATGGCCCGAAGCTTTTGAGAAAACATATCCAGATACAACCTACGCTTTGATCAATCGGAATAATTATATGGATTTCATTGTGGGAGGGGCATAAAAACCATGGGGTGATGAAATCAATGAGCGCGCGATGAGCTCCCGCTCAACGGTATCTGCACATTGAACGTATTCTCTGCCGGATCGACCCTGACCGACTTTTCTTTGAAGGGATCCTTCACGGCCGCGGCGGCGTAAAGTGCCAGCATCCTGCCCTTTCTGTCAAAGAGCAGTCCAGGCCGTTCAAGATGCGTAAGCTTCGTCTCGCTGCCATTCCTGAACCGAAGACTGCGCGGAGATACCAGTGTGTGGCGCGCGGCCTCCCATTGTTTTCCGTCAGTCGAAGTCAACAACACCAGTGCGCCGAATTCCTTCGTCAGTCTGCTGTTGGAAGAAAAATTCTTCGCGATCGCATAGAATCGGCGACGACGCCGATCGTACCACAAATATGGATCCTCACAGGCCATATCGGCCGCAGTAGCCACTTCGCCATAATGTGTAAAGGGCCCTTCCGGTGTGGGCGCCACGGCCATCCAGAAGGTCATGTGACCGAGGTCAGGTTTCCGCGATTTGTACATCATGTAATATCGGCCGTCGGGTCCTTTGGTTACCGACGGATTGACGGTTACTTCCCAGGTCCGCACGCTGTCGGGCATGATCAGATGTTCCGGCTTTCGCTGAAAGCGATCATTCAGGAATCCGGCAATGTCCGCAGATGATGCTACACCAATGCGTTGCGTACAGTTGTATTTGTACCAATGCAACTGCTCTTTGGACAGCGTACGGGTGAAATGCATATTGTCGGAAAATCCATTGCTGATGAAATAGAGATAATACCGACCCTCAAAAAAATTGATCTGCGGGTTGTGATAAGTGTACCGATCCCATCTGTCCGCCGAAAAGTCGCCCTTCATGATCGTCTTCAGATGCCGGAAAGGACCGGTCGGACGATCAGACACGGCCACCGCGATCTCCGAATATTTCTGCCACCCCTTGAAACCGTCAAAGATCCTGTTCAGGGAATCATCATCCGCCACCCGCGGCCCGTGCGGCCATCTGGAATAGAACATATAATACCGGCCGTCCTCCCCCTGAATGCCGCTGCCGCACCAGGTGTAATATCCGGGATCGATGAGGATATTTGAGGAATCCACCGGGAGGATGCGTGATGCAATGTCAAGGTCGTCAGTACTTTGACCAAATACTTTCGACAATTGAAACACGCCAACTATTAGCCAAACTCGCCATATAAAGTTGATCCTGATCATTTACACAAGTTCATATTTTTTCAATGAACTTGTTCATCCTTTGCGTCCTTGCGGTTAAGCGTCAAAACTTGTAACTTCAAGCATGCCCAGACCCTTCCTGCTGTTTCTGTTGTTGCTTCCCCTATGCCTCTCCGCCCAGCGACCCGCCATGATGTTCGGCGATACCACCCGCAAGGGCATCCCTTTCTCCAAGGACCCTCACGTCGTGAAATTCAGCGGCAGATATCTGATGTATTACACCCTGCCCGCACACAAGGATAAGGACCACCCGGTAAAGGGACTCGGCATCGGTATTGCCGAAAGCCGGGATCTTGCGCGCTGGAACAAGGTCGGAGAGATCACCCCAAGCACAGAGCCGGAAAAGAACGGACTCGCCGCACCCTGCGCCATCGTCATCGGCAAACAGGTGCATCTGTTCTATCAGACCTACGGGAACGGTCCGAAGGATGCCATCTGCCACGCCGTTTCCGACAACGGGATCGACTTCAAACGCAATCCCACCAACCCGATATTCCGCCCGACCGGCGACTGGAACTGCGGTCGCGCCATCGATGCGGAGGTATTCCCCTTCGGAGACCGCTATCTCCTCTATTTCGCTACCCGCGATTCGGCCTACAAGATCCAGATGCAGGGCGTGGCATCCGCTCCCCTGAACACCAACTTCAACCGCGACCAGTGGACACAACTCACCGATGCACCCATCCTCAAACCGCAATATCCGTGGGAAGGCCAATGCGTTGAAGGGGCCTCGATCGTACGAAAGGGAAATACCCTGTACATGTTCTATGCAGGCGCCTATAACAACGATCCGCAACAGATCGGTGTCGCCAAAAGCACGGATGGTGTCAAATGGCAGCGACTATCCAACAAACCCTTCCTGACCAACGGAGATCCCGGTACCTGGAATTATAGCGAATCAGGACACCCGCATCTGTTCCAGGACGATGACGGTCGCACCTGGCTCTTCTATCAGGGGAATAACGACAACGGAAAGACCTGGTATCTCTCGAACAGGGAAGTGTTTTGGAATGAGCACGGGCCCTATCTGAAATAGACTTTCTGCAGCAGTCGAAAGACCTCAGCGCTTACTGATCTTATTCGCGCTGATCTGCCGCTGGCGATCGCATTTGAACCGCGTGATCTCCGGATTACGTTTGGTCAGATGCTTCTGACTTACGCCGCTGTTCACCCGCTGACGCCACATATTGAAACTCTTCCGCTTCAAATGCTGCCGCATCAGACGGATGACGCTGGCTTCGGGTAAGCCGAACTGAACTTGAATGGCTTCGAAGGGCGTTCGATCCTCCCAGGCCATCTCAATGATGCGATCGATGTCCACCGGACTCAATGCATCCTGCCTTAACTTTCTTTCCCGGATCTCAGACATGCCCCTGGATAAAATAAATATGAATAGGAATGTATTACAGACAATCCGTGTTCATATTTGTTGGCGAACCAGCTGCTTCTTTTTCAGCAAACGAAAAGCCTGTTCCGCCAGAAAGGCATATCCCGCCTGGTTCGGATGTACACCATCCATCGGCGTCATCAGATCAGGCCTGCCTCTGAACGCTTTCGTCAGGTCCAAAAAATAGATGCCTTCTGCTTTTGATAAAGTTCGGATGCGCTCACGCAGTTCCCAGATCCTCGGCCGCCGTTCCGTCAGATTGGCCAACCTTTCCGTCGGCAGGTTCGGTGTAGTCAATACCATATCCGGCGGACTGCACAGGATGATGCGACATGCAGGATTGATGGCGCGCACCCTGCTGATGTATTCCCGGTAGTCGGTTTCGAAGGCGTCGATATGCTCCCAGTTTCGTCGGGGTTCCCCCACTGTCTCATTCGTGCCCACCTCGATGATAACGATATCCGGTACAAAACGACGGAGAGAATCCAGCACGGGCCAGATATTGGGCGTGCCGAATTTGAGCACCGTAGCCCCGCCTATCCCGAAGTTTCGAACCAGACATTTTTGATATCCACCGGACTGCAGCAGATCGGATAAAATGGCGGGATATCCATGTTTAGAAGGATCTGTCACCCGTGCACCCGCCGTGATACTATTGCCAACACAGGCGATCCGGAGATCAGTTGTACTGGGAGGTTGTTGAGCATACCCCTGACCATAATAAATAAATATAAAGTGCAGGAAAATGATCGGATAATGGAAAGACTTTTTCATCAGTTGATTGCTAAGGATTTCGGGATCCAGGATCCAAAAGTTTTATTCAGATCAGTACAATATTATTTGTTGATGGGAGAAACAAAAAATAATATTTTGGTCCCGTTCCTTCCTGATGAAGTATATTCATTCAAATCATATCTTGTAAAAATGATGTCCGCCAGATCCATACTATTTCTGTTGATCATTGCACAGATGACACTTTCAGGTCATACGATCAATGACAGGCCATTCAAAAAAACGGACCGATACATCTTCGTACAAAAGGAAAAAAGAAGGAACACCCATGTAGCATGGACACTCGTGTGGGAGGATAATTTCAATAAGGGCACGCTTGATACATCGATATGGTCGCGCATCGATCTGTTCACTTCTCCCAAATGGAAGACCCCGAAGGAAAAATGGCGGGAGAACACCGGTTGCTTTCGATACATCACCGGCACGAATGATGACGTGGTCAGATTCGATAAAGAAAATATTTACCTGCGCGGGATCGTCAATCGGGATACCATCAACGGTGATCCCAGGCCATACCTGACCGGCGGGATCTACAGTGCCGGGAAATTCGCCTTTCAATACGGCAGGATCGAGATCCGCGCGAAACTCGATCCCGCCCATGGTGCCTGGCCCGCCATCTGGATGATGTCGGAAAAAGATATCTATCCCGATCAGCACAATGGAGAGATGGACATCATGGAACGCCTCAATCACGACGCTTTCGCATACCAGACCACCCATAATCACTACACGATCACGCTAAAACAGGAGACACCCAAAAAATTCAATACCGGAAAGATCGATACCTCCGGTTTCAACGTGTACAGCGTGAGCTGGTACCCCGATAAGCTTGTCTATGCCATCAATGGTGTGGAAACGATCACCTATCCCAAAGTACCCGGGGCGGGCACCTATCAATGGCCCTTTGATCAGCCGTTCTACCTGATCATCGACCAGCAACTGGAAGGCAGCTGGCCCGGAAAGATCAGGGATCCGAAGGAATTGCCGATCGATATGGTGGTGGACTGGGTCAGGCTGTATCAATGACCGGATCCCTTCCCCTCTTCCCTCCTTTGTGGTCCATGGATTTTAGATCATCATGGAGAATCAGGAAACCCACTTTTGATGATTTTAACCATGTATTTTAACTTTTTCATGTTAATTTTACATGGATGATACAGAGGCGACTATATCATAAGATCAGAGAGGCATTGCAGGAAAATGCTTCCGTAGCATTACTCGGTCCTCGTCAGGTGGGTAAAACCACCCTGGCAATAGACCTGTTGAGTAAGGATGAAATGACCTATATAGATCTGGAAAATAACCTTGACAAAAGAAAAGTGGAGGATTTCAGGTCATTCTATGTGCAAAACAGTAAAAAACTGGTCATTTTGGATGAGATCCAGAAGATGCCGGAGATTTTCACATCCATCAGAGGCATCATCGACGATCAGCGTCGGCAAGGAAACAGAACTGGTCTTTTCCTGTTCCTCGGTTCGGCTTCCATGGATCTGCTCAAACAATCCGGCGAATCCCTCGCTGGAAGGATTACTTACCTGGAATTATATCCGATCAACATCCTCGAGTATGCTCCAGTAGAAAATGATCTGACAATTTGGGTGAGAGGCGGCTTTCCAGAAAGTCTGAATGCAAAAACTGATAAACAAAGTATGTCCTGGAGAAAACATTTCATAAGGACATATCTGGAACGGGATATACCTCAGTTCGGTCCACGCATCCCTGCAGAAACCCTGGGAAGATTCTGGACGATGCTCGCGCATCAGCAAGGGAGTACGATGAACATATCGGCATTGGCCAGGGGTATCGACGTTTCAGTTACTACGGCCAACAGGTATCTGGATCTAATGGTTGATCTGTTATTGGTCAGGAGATTGCAGCCCTTCGCATTCAATGCAGGAAAAAGACTCGTAAAAGCACCAAAGATCTATGTGAGGGACAGTGGGATAGCACACGCATTACTCAACATCAATGATCTTGATGAACTTATCAGTCATCCGGTATGTGGTGCAAGCTGGGAGGGATTTGTTGTAGAGAACATCATATCTGTCTGCCCTTCACATTACCAGTGCTATTTTTACAGAACCGCACAGGGCGCCGAAATTGACCTTGTCATCGAGACCTCATACAACCACCTGATCGCCATTGAAATCAAAAAAAGTTCAGCCCCTTCTATCTCAAAGGGTTTTCACATTGCATGTGAAGATATTAAGGCAAAAGAGAAATACGTCATATATTCCGGAAACGAAACATTTCCCATGGGAAATGATATCACTGCAATTTCTTTGACGGGTATGATGAAAACCATCTTAAGCTGGAATGATGATAATGAATGAAGTTCTAATGCACAAGAAATGCTCTAAATCTATAAAGATATTGACCAAATAAAATATAACTTATTTTATGTCAAAGAATAATTTCTAAAAAAGAAGCCAGAATATTGAGTCAATAAAAACAGTCTTTATAAGATAAAGATTTTCTTATCAAATAAATATAATATTCAATGAATTATACAACATACTCAAAGTAAATTCTGCTTAAAATGAAATACCCGTTTGAATCCTGAAGAAGAAAGCATTTAATGGGCCGACAAGCAAATTTGCAGTTCCGGTTAACCCGGTTGGATCATCTGGTAGGTTATTAAGCCCAGTGTCCATGTTTAATCCAAAAAACTCGACAGCCATAAATGCTATGTCTTATTGCCAAGATAGCATTAAAGAAGGTGTCATATATCCACAACTGTCCATCAATACGATAACCAACTGCGGCAGGCTGTACCAATGACCGGATCCCATCACCACTTCCCTCCTTCGCGGTCAATTGATTTAGCTCTTTTTCAAGCTATCTTTATCCCCTCTAAACCACAATACCTTTCATGCCAAAATGTGTCTGCATGGGCGCCAAGCTCAAGTGTTCCTTCGGATCCGGCGCCAAGGATATGATGGTCCTCCCCATCGGCATGGCCATGAATGCGACCTCCAAACCGATCGCCACCCAACTGGATTTCATCCCCATGCTCAACATCCCGGCCTTCGGTAACTGCAATTCCCCCGCCAACCCAATGAACTGGAAGATGGCCGGTCCCGTTCCCGTCTTCGTCCCCTCCTCCTGCATACCGATCCCCGTCATGCCCTGGGATCCCGCTGCCAAAAAACTGAAGATCGGCGGTAACCCCGCCATGCTCGAATCCAGCAAGACCATGTGCGCCTGGGCAGGCTCCATCACCGTGGACAAGCCGGGATTGACGAATGTGGAGTCAAAGTAAAAGGCTAAACGACAGAAAAGGCGGAATTACTCCTGCCTTGATCTCAAAGAGGCTATCGATTTATCCGGCCGTTGCTGACTGATAAAAGAGGAGATTTCATGTTCAGTACTCATCAAAGATTTATAGTCATCCATTGAAAGCACCACAACGTCTGATTGCCCTTTCCGATGAATGATCAACGTTTCAGAACCTTCTGTAACTTGATCAAGATAGGCTTTCAAAGCCTTTCGGAATGCAGACAACGTGGTGGTGATCATAATAACACAAATTAAATATAAATCTCACACCCGCGGCGGGATCAACTTATACACCACCGGCGTCACGATCCGTGACAACAAGGTCGATGAGATCAAGCCACCGATCAGCACGATCGCCAGCGGAGAGATCAGCGGATTGGAATTCAATGCGATGGGGATCAAACCACCGATCGCCGTCAGACTCGTCAGCACAATGGGAAGGAACCTCAGCTCGCCGGCCTCCCGGATGGCTTCCTCCAGTCCCATGCCCTCCCGACGCAACTGGTTGGTGAAATCCACCAGCAATATGCTGTTCTTTACCTCCACACCCGCCAGGGCGATGAAACCAATGATGGCCACGAAGGACATCGGATTACCGGTGGCCCACAACATGGCCACACCGCCGATCACACCGAGCGGGATCACAGACAGTACGATCAGCGTGCTCTTCAGCGTCCTGAACTCCAGGACCAGCACCATGATGAACAGAAAGATCGTGGCGATGACGATCTTATTGAAACCGCCGCCAAAAGCCTCCTGCTGCTGCTCACGCTCACCCGCCAGCTCGAACCGGTAACCCGCCGGCATCGGAAAGCCCTCCATGCGCCGCAAGAATTCCTGGTTGATGTCCTCCGCGAGCGCACCTCTCGACATGAACGACTTCACCACCGCATAACGCTGCTTGTCGTAATGCTTGATCACCGGCGGTGATGTTTCAAACCCGATCGTGGCCACCTGCGTGAGTGGAATGGGTGTCCCCTGGGCGTTGTTCACAAAGATCCCCTCCAGCGATGCCAGGGTAGCATATCCCTGCTGCGGCGTACCGGCCACAATATCGTAATCCTCCCCATCGGCATCCGTAAATTGGGCGATCGGAATCCCGGAAACGGCCAGTCGGATGGTCCGGTCGATGTCAGCCGTCAGGATGCCCATGGCGCGTGCCTTCTCCGTATGAATGCGCACCCGCAGATCCGATTTCATCACATCGAGGTCGTTGCCCACATAGATCGTACCGGGCACCCGAAGCAGCGTATCCTCCACACGATCGGCCAGGGCACGCAGCGTATCGAGGTTATCGCCGATGATCCGGATGGAAACCGGTGCATCCACCGGCGGACCCTGTTCAAAATCCTTGACCTCGATCTTCGCGCCCGCCATGGATGAAAAACGCGTGCGCAGGTCTTCAATGATCCGCTTCTTGACCACCGCATTCACATCCTTCTTCAGTTGCACAAATACCTGGGCATAGTCAGACTTCTCATTGGAAGGGATCTCATTGTAATAGATCCTCGGGTTGCCCTTGCCCACATTCGCCGTCACATGCTCGACCTCCGGCACCTTCAGCAGATCACGCTCGATGAGCCGCGTCATCGCATCCGTTGCCTCCAGGTTACTTTGCAGGGGCATCTTTACATTCACCAGGAACTGAGGCTTTTCCGAAGACGGAAAGAGCTTGAAACCGATGATCCCGAAGACCCCAAGCGAGCCCGCAAAAAGGACCAGCGCCGCCGTCATCGTCTTCCAGGGATGCTTCAACGCCACTTCCAGCAAACGGGTATAACTGGCTGCAATACCGCGCTTCAACAGGCGCAGGAAAATATTCCCGGCCGGGTCGGTATGGGTACGGAGGATCCGGCCGGCCAGGTAAGGAATGACCGTCAGGGACACCAGTAAGGAGGCAAGGACTGCAGAGATGACCGCCACCGGCAGACTGCGGATAAAATCCCCGGAACCGCCCGGCAGAAAGGCCAGCGGCATGAAGGCGATGGCCAGCGTGGCCGTCGTCCCGATCACCGCCAGGGTAATCTGACCCGTCGCACGAATGGCCGCATCCATGCGCGAATGTCCCTCCCGCAACCATCGTTCAATATTTTCTACCACCACGATGCTGTCATCCACCAACAGACCCAGTGCCACGACAAATCCCACAATGCTGAGCTGATTCAACGAATAACCCAGCAAGTCCAAGGATACGATGCCCAGGCCGAGTGAGAGTGGAATGGCCATCATCACGATCGAGGCAGCCCGCCATCCCAGCGGGAGCAGTGTGAAAAATACCAGGCCGATCGCGATCAGGAAATCAAAACCCAGGCCCGACAAGCGTCGCTGCACATTGTCGGCCTGATCAAAGGCCCGGACCATCGCCACATTTGCAGGTAACTTCCGCTCAAAAGCATCCAGGATCGGCCCATAAGCTTCCTTGGTTTGTGAGATGTTTCCACCCGACTTCATCGCCGCAGTGACCAGCGCCGCACGGTGACCATTCAGCCGCGTGATATGCTTGCGTTCCGCTGCACGCGCGCCAACCTGCGCCACGTCCCGGAGCTTTACGACCTTTCCACCGCCCGAAAAAACCACCGTGTTCGCGATCTCCTCCAGGTCGGCATACTTGCCGCTCGTCTTCACATTAAAGGATTTCGTGCCGGCCCGCAAGCTGCCGGCCGGTATATTGGCCGCCTCGCCGGCTATGCTGCCCAGCACATAGTTGAGCGGAATACCCATCCTGGCCAGCTTGTCGAGGTCGATGTCCACCCGAACCTGCTGCTCCGGAACACCATGCCAGGCGACCTTCTTGAGGGATGGTATCTCTTCCAGCTCCGTCTTCAGGTTTTCCGCCACCTTTCGCAAGGTGGCATCCGACGCATTCTCCGACACCAGGGCGATCTGCAGGATGTTGACATCACTGGGCGATACCTTCCGGACCTCAATGCTCAGCAGATCTGCCGGTAACTCATCCCGGATGGAATTCATCTCCCGGATCAGCTCCTGATATTTATCGTCGCGATCACTGTCGTACCGATACTCCGCATAGATCACGGCCACCCCGTCGTTGATCGTGGTGTTGATCTTCCGTATATCCTCCAGTTCCCCGATCTTCTTTTCGATCGGCTTGACGACAAGCTCCTCCATATCCTGCGGACTCGTACCGGGATACAACACCACGATCGGAAAGTCGGGAGACAGGATCTCCGGATCCTCCGCACGGGGCATGCCTACGAGGGAGACGACACTCACCGCAGTAAGCATCAGGAAGAAGAGTACCGTGAAAGAGGGGTTTTTCACGAAAAAAGCTGTGAGTCGCATGGCGCTGGATTTGGTTGGATGCCTGTCACTGTCAATGGATCAATCTCTAACACGGATGGGTGACCCATCCTTCAGGTATGGGCTTCCGGCCGTGACCACGTAGGGGTGTCCCTCGAGGCCTGACAGGATATATACCCGCTGCTGCGTGAGGGAAGCGATGGTGACTTCCACCATCCGGACGGTCTTCCGGTCATCGGTCACGAACACATGACCCTTGTCGCCGTCCGCCTCCAGCAGAGATTCGTAAGGAATGCTGAAACCCGAACGGAGTGCCGATGGAACGACTTCAGCCCGGCCGAACATGCCCGTGGCGGGCTTCTCCGATCCGAAATCGACGCGCAGCTCCACCGGGAAAGTGCCGTTCATCGGATCTGCCGCCAGCGCCTTCGTGGTGACGACACCCGGAAAGGAACGGCCGGCCCATGCATCAAAGAACACACTGGCCCGGTCTCCCGGCTGGATGGATGACCACTCCCGGTCAGAGACTCCGGCCTTCAGGACCCACTTGCTACCATCGCCCAGTGCACCGATGACGACCACCGGCATCCCCGGCGAGATCATCTCTCCCGGATTCGACAGCCGTTTGATCACGAAACCATCCACCGGGGCGGTGATGGTGGCATGTTTCCGATTGAATCCCACCTGCTTTACGCTCTCCCGCGCCGCTTCGACGGCCGTGCGGCTGTTCTGCACCTGCTCGAGGGTGGCGACACTGTCGCGGTAGAGGTTTTCCGCACGCTGGTTGTCGCGCAGCGCCTTCTCCAGTTGGATCGAAGCCAGCTGCAACTGGGCATCGATCTCCGTAGCGTTCAGGGTAGCCAGCAACTGCCCCTTGCGGACACGTTGGCCTTCTTCCACTGACACGCCGGCAACTACACCGCCGATCTTGAAAGACAAACGCAATTCGTCTTCCGTATGAAGCAATCCGGATATCCTTATCCGCGAGGTATCACCGGCAATCAGGACGGGCTCGATGCGCACAGGGATCGTGTCGGATGCGGCGGGTTCTGTTTTCACCTCCTTTGGGCCTTCACCGCAGGAAAGGAAAAAGGAAACAGAAAGGATGAAGAAGTAGGACTTTCTCATATCACGGTTTTGATGATGGGAGTTTGAACGAGGCCGTCTCCCGCTCGCAGGCCGCCAGGGCCTTGAGCAGTGCGGATTTGCGGATGGCTGTCTGAATGCGGGATGAACTGAGCTGGTTCCTGGCATCAAGCAGTTCGATGTAACCGTTGACGCCTTCGCGATAACCCTTGTCCACCAGTTTATGGTATTGGATCGAAGCGCGTTCTTCCTGCTGCGAAGCCTGCCATGCCTGGTAGGCGTCGCGTGCGGCATTGCGCGTGACAAGGGCGGAGAGTTCCAGCTGACTGGTGACGTACTGCGTTCTCAGGTCCAGGGACTTCAGGTCCAGCGCAGCCTGATCGGCCTTGAGACGGTTGCGCCCGCCGGTGTAGATGGGCATCTGCAGCGACAGGCCACCGAGATAGAACAACGACTTCCTGTCCACTTTGAAATTGAAGCCCTGCGCGGCCATGTCCACGAAGGTCGCCACACGCGGCTTCCGGTAGGATTCACTGAGGCGCAGCAGGTCGCGGCTGATGCCGGTGGCGATGCCCAGCGACTTGAGTTCTTCCCTTCCGCGGACACCCGCCGTGGAAGTATCTGACAAGATCTGCAGCGCATCGAGCGGCAGCTCAGGATCGACGGCATCGATGCTGTCCGTCAGCGACCTGTTCATCAGAAAATTCAATCGCGCCGCGGTATTCCGCCGGTCGCTCCGGGCCGATGCGAGTCGCGCCTGCACAGAAGCTACTTCAGCCTCGGACCTCGCAACCTGCGCCGGCAGTCCCTTCCCGTTCGCCAGCAAAGAGCGGTTGTATCTGAGTCCTTCTTCGACCAGCGCCAGCGCATTCGTCCAGATACCGATCGCCTGCACGGTCGCAAGATGGTCATAATAGGCTGATTTAACCTCCTTCACCAGTTCGCGTCGATAAGCATCCAGGTCGGATTGCGAGAGTTCCGCCTGTTTGGTTTTTATGTCGCGGTTAATGCGGACATCAGGATTAAGGACCGGCATCGATGTACGCACCCTGACATCGTAAAAATTATTCGGCAGGAACTGTTCCTGTACATTGGAGATCTGCGGAAAGCGATTGCTCGACGTGAGCTGGTTGAGGGTGGCATAGACGGGATTCAGCAAGTCCCCTACAGGCAAGGATATGGCGCGACCACCCTGCGCGAGGGTGTATTGCGTCTCCAGGGACACTGTCGGACCAAAAAGCGTCTTTGCCTCACGGATCGCCAGCATGGCCTTGTCCAGGGAAACCGATTTCTCCTTTAATACAAGATTGCTCTGCAAGGCCGTGGCCACATATTCTTCCAGCGGCGCCTGCGCCGACAGACTTACGGAGAGTAAAAGGAGCATGGGCAGAATCAGCCTGGGCTTGAGCGTCGAGGTCGATCGACGAATTTCAGGGGGCTGGCAGTAAGGTTTTTTCATCCTGTCAGTGTATTCAAAAATGAACATCGTTCATTGTTTATCCAAAAAAACTCAAAATGATCGGATCATCCTGATGAAATATTCCACGCCTTGTTTGAGCAATTCCTCTTCCCGTGTATGTTCGTAAACGATGCATCGCCCGCGGCAATACAGCGCGCACATCCCGTGCATACCCGACCAGATCATGAAGGACAGGTATTCCACATCCATATCCCTGAAATGTCCTTTTTCGGAACATTCGGAAAGGATCTGCTTCAGCAGGCCAAGGGTCCGGTCGCCCATTTCCCATTTCTGCTTGTCGAATCCGCTCTCGATGGGCGCCTCCATGATGAACATGAGATCGTACAACTCTTTGTTTTTCATGGCAAATTCCATGTAAACACGACCCATGGCCACAAGGCGTTCCATGGGATCGGAAACGTGGAACAAGGGCTGCATCATGCTGAAGAGTCGCCTGAAACCGTCTTCATGGAGGGCATGGAAGATCTCATCCTTGTCCTTGAAATACAGATAAATATTCCCGGCACTGTACCCGATCCGGTCGGCGATATTCCGCAGGCTGGCACCCCGGAAACCTTTTTGCAGGAAAATGCTTTGAGCCGCTTCGAGGATCAGCTGGCGCATTTCTTCCCGGTGCATGGGTGTCTTTGGACCTGGTGACATGGGTCAAAGGTAATGAACGATGTTCATTTACAAAATATTATTACCTTGATCACACATGCCGGCATGGCTGACACATGGAATCAGGCAAAGTAATGCAGTATGATCCCATGACAGGCACCACATCTGCATTGAGGGGGTGTACGACCTTAGATTGAGAAAAGGCTGATCAATGATCCTTTTGTACCAGACAGCAGATGAACTCATTCAGCTCAGGGCTGGTGAAAGGAGTTGATTAAGGACAATACTGCTGCTGTGAGGATCCGCCGCCGTTCTGCTCCCCGACATCCGGCAGGAAATAATGGCCGATGGGCCGGTCAATTGGATCAACACCCATAGACCTCTCGCAGAGGGCATTCATTCAGGTGTGCGTCAGTCAACGGGAAGAACATAACTCCGATCGGGGCTGTTTACATCCGTCCTTCAGATGCGTCTTCTTCCCGTAATTCATAAAGATCACCCGAAGCCATTTCCGACAGATGCCCGTCTCTCAATACAAAAATTCGATCTGCCATGGCCAGCATCTCCCTGTTGTGTGTCACCAACAGAATGGTGGGAGGTTGGACCAACGCTTTCATGTTGCCAATAAATCGACGGATCGCCTGCGTATCGAGGTGGTTGGTGGGCTCATCCATCACCAGTAAACGCGGACGACCCAGCAAGGCGGCCGCGATCACCAGCCTTTGCCGCTCACCACCCGAAAGCCTTGCCCCATCATCTCCGATCAGGGTGTCGACTCCCTGGGGAAGCCCCGCTACCACATCCTCGGCCATGGCCAAACGAATGGCGTTGTCAATTTCTTCATCAGATACATTACCCAGTCCATAGACCAGATTGCTTCGGACAGTGCCTGGCATCAGTTGCGGCTTCTGTGCAACATAGCCGATCGATCGACGATACGCCGCAAAATCGATATCAGAAAGGGCGATGCCACCATATCGGATAGAGCCTGCATCAGGCCGGAGAAGACCCATCAGTAAGTGCACCAGGGTGGTTTTACCAGCACCATTCCTGCCTACCAGCGCTACGCAACTTCCGGGCTCGATGCTGAATTGCAGATCATGTAAGATCTGCTTGTCATGATAGGCGAAACTAACTTTATCAAATGAATATGAATCGGATTCAGGCATGACCGTTGTGCCGTGCCATGGATCATCAGCTCCCAAATCAGCGGGAAGTACCCTCAATTGCTTCAACGATTCTGACATGTTTAATAGTTTCGAATAACCCGTAAGTAGGGTGCCGGAATAAGTATGAAGCAAATTCATCGCAAAAAAAAGAACCACCATTAGCTGAAGTTCCATCCCACCATTCATCACCTGTCTGGCACCAAACAATATGACGATCACAAATAAAGTGGTGTTAAAGATTGAATTGGTCAATTCATATACCGTGAACCCGACGGTAAGATCACTTTCAGATTTTTTGAGCGCTTCCAGGCGTCGCGAAAATGATTGAAGCTCGAGGCGTTCAGTCATTCGTATCCTGATGTGTTCGAGATAGTGGAAGATCATGGAAACATGTGCATGATATTGATTCTCAGAATGATTCCGCGCGACCACTCTTCGATGAAGATATCCGGCACTAATACGAACCATAAAAAGGAAAAAAGGAAAGGCAACCAATAACATGAACATAAGCTGAGGACTGATCCAACCTATTAATATGAATAGTGCAAAAACAAAAATTACAGCGGGAAAGGATAATCCAAAAATGGACATCAAAGCGTCTTGCAAGCGGCTCGTCTCGTTTACCAAACGAGATTGCGTCATTCGAACATCCCTCAATGTCCGGGAAAGTCCAAACCCCCTTAAGATCCTGTCCATCACCTCTATGCGCATGGACATCAGTGCGTGTCCAATGGATTCATTCAACTTTCGACGAAACTGGATATTCAGCGCACCAATAGATAGACGTACCAACAGAAGCAACAGTCCTAACCATACCACACGTTCATAATTACCTGAAGGAATGATTGAGCCTATAAGTTTGGCAATCACCCAAAGATTGATGAAATGAGCAAAAGAGGTTATTGTAAGCAACATACTTGCTATAAGGATTGGACGTATGGATGGCCGCAGGCATATCCATAGGAATGTCCAATCGTCCCGTTCAAAATGCAGGCGTGTTCCCAGCTTGAAATATGATCTTAACTGACTGCTATGATTGGTTCCCGACATGTAAATTCTTTATCTTCTATCTGATACTATTTCGAATGATCAAGATCCCTTCTACAAATAAAATAATGTGGATGATAAAAATGATGCTCCTCTGCATCAACAACCCATTTGGATGCGATATGTCGTACAGAATTTATCCTTTCGAGCAGGGTGGGCAACAATACCTTCATCTGATGCCTGGCCATGTGCATCCCTATGCAATGATGAATACCTGATCCAAAGGTCAGATGGCGTGAGTGATTGAATGAAAACGAAGCTTCGTCGGGTTTCGAAAACCTTTTAGGATCCTTGTTTGCCATTCTGATATCGAGATATACAAGAGATCCTTTTTTCAATGAAATGCCTGCAAGCTCAGTGTCAGACTCAATTCGTCTGACAATACGGGGTACGATCGGACACAATCGGAGATTTTCTTCCACGTATCGGGTAAGCACCTGATCATCGAGCAATTGCTTCGGGTCAATGGCCGACCATCCGGACATGAGAGCTCTGGAAAGTACAGCTAAAAAAGACGCAGTGGTCTTGAGCGCACCTGAAAACATCAACATCAGCATTTCAGTCGCTTCTTCCTTACTAAAAACACCTTCTGCAACGTACCTCTTGAAGGTATTCAGTAACCTGCCATCACCTTCTATGTGATCCGTCATCAGCCACTGCATGCAGGATTTCTTAAATCCAAGGTAGAATTCGGCTGTTTCAACGTTTCCGCCAACCTTCTTGAAATAAGATTCAGCCCATTCAAGATCAAAACCCTGAATATGGCAGGTAGAAAAGTAAACAGTTGGCATACAATACTGCTTATGCCAATCGAATTTTTCACTGGTTGGTAAAGACTCGAACACACGGATGCTCATATCCCTCACCCACCCACTCGACTCGTTGAGGATATTCTTTGTGATACAAGGTCTGATCAGCGCGCTGGTCTCGGCATGGCGATCTGGTTGAGCATATAGTAGCTGCTCGAAGGGATCAAATGAGGTTTGCCTTATCTTACTAAAAAGGTGATCATTTTTTAAAATTTGATCAGCCTCTTCGAAGCCGGTGACCAGGTAATGATGTTCACGTTCAAAAAAGTGAATGGCACCGAAATGAGAGAGAAACCGATAACGACGCTCTTCAAGTACATCATTCAGACTTAAACTGCGAAGCATCCACTGATAGGCCCCCTCAGAGCCAAGCAAGTATTCCCTTCCAATATCTTTCAAATCTCTCAGAACCGTAGCCAGTCTTTCCTTTCCATTGTTCAATACATCATACATATTGAGCCTGTTAAAATATTATGCCTGAGTATATGAAAACAAATAAAATCACATCGATCCGATATCGAACTTAATTTGAATGCCCTTTCGCACAATCCCTGACAAACCTGGCGAACGACTCGGGTGTCTTGGTCACTGAAATATCCATTTGATGATATTGGATATCTCCTTCCACCATCCCATTCCAGCACGACTTAACGTCTGGTCCATGATCTTCACCACTCATCAAAAGACACACCTCGCCCTTAAATTTATCTGACATATCAGCGTCCCGCCTAAGAAATGAACGGGCAGACACAATGTCTGACAACATCAACGGACTACGCGTCAACTCCATTACTTTTTGACGGAAAACGGGATTAACTAAACCGAAAAGTATTGCGTGTAGTAAAGGCTCGTCTGAACCCGGAATAAATTCATCAACGATCTCCCGGTAGCGATACGCATGGAACCCTTCAGCAGGCAGTTTCCCGGATGTCCAACCCAGCTTCAGATAATCCTGAAATATCTCCTCATCCGACATGGAACCGCAATCGTATCGTCGTCTGTACACCACAGGGTCAAACAATCCGTATGCGATCGCCGCGCGATACACTTGAGCTTTACTGCGCGGTACAGGGTGTGAACAAAAACTGAAAGGCCCTTTCGTCCCAAAAGTCAATCTGAAATTGAAGAGCCACTCTTCCAAAAGTCCAGACCTCTCTGGCATCCCATCGTATATTTCAACCCCTCTCGAGTCAGACGGAGCCATGAATTCAGAATATTTAAGAGATACAGGATCAACCATGATCAATCCCACATTCTCCACGCCTTCTCTCTTTAATGCACATCCAGTCTTAAAAGCATCTACAGCACCCAAACCCTCACCCAACAACAGGATCTTTCCGTCACCGACCATCCTCATGATGCGTCCTGCATGATCCAGAGCCAAGGCCCTGACATCCCTGCATGGCAGCCTTCCAAAAGAAGCCTCTGGATCTGGCATCATTTGAAGGTGCAGGTCCTCTCCAAGAAAAGGTCTCATCGAATAAAACTTCGAGTATTCATCAAATCCCCCGGATCCACCGGCAAAAACGAATACTGTAGGTACAGATATCTTTTCCCTCTTCGTTTCTTCCACTTCTGTGGAATATCTCAGGACAGATAACCAGGTATCTAATAAAGACTCCACTTGCAGACGCGAAATCTTCGATTTATCAAATCCAACTTGAATGTGAAATGGGTTATCAGCCTTGTTCCGCGAATTCCTCGACATCGTGAATATCAAATCCCTGGGCTGGCTCACCCGACTGATAGGTAGGTTTTCAACACGATTTCCGATGAAGTCCAATTGATCGCGGGCAAACTCCTTGAAGTTGAACGCAGAATTGGCAACGATATATTGATCAATGCCCCTCAGGCGTTTCCATTCCTCCCTTACCAGATGACTCGGCACACCGGCATGCTTCATCGACTCGTCCATTCGTATACCAAAGAAACGCAGATAATCTTCCACAGTTTCTGAAAAATTTGCCTCAACCGTTACCGGAAGGGTATTGATCAGACAGCCTACAAGTTCGAATTCATCCTCCGTGCGGCGCATACTCATGGGTACATCCACGGAAATCGCCCTGCATGGTATGAGTCCCTGAAGTGTCAGATAATAAGTACCAAGCATAAATCGAAAGAAACTCGTACCCTGACGGGCCGCGCAGGCTCGAATCCGACGAGATAGGTCCTCATCCAACTCCAGATCGATCGATTCGGGCGGCTCGCCGATATTGGAAGGCGACTTCAAATTCGCCCATGGCCAGGGATGACCCATGCCCCCAAGATCGAACCGCTCCTTCCAGTATCGAAGGCTGGGAACCGCCCCGGCACTTTTCAACCATTGCTGCTCTTCCACGGCCAGAACCCCCGGGTTCACAGGACGGTTCGGTGCCACAGGTTCTCCGCCTGAGATGATATCGTTGTAATAAGAAGACAACTCCCGGCACATTTGACCATTGGATGCGGCATCTGAAACAATATGATGGGTCACTACCTGAAGTACATGTAAGTCCGTTCTATAACTGATCACACGATAACGAAGCATGGGACCCTTGTTCAGATCAAACGGTCGCCTGAGAAATTCCATAAATTCAGGCGAATATTCAGACGGTGCAGAAGACGGTTCGATCAACTCGCCGGGCACGGGGAGTACGGGCTTCACCCTTTGACAGACCTCACCGCCACGCTCGTAGAAGAAAGTGCGGAAGGAGGGTTGCGATGCTGACAACAAACGGAAAGAAGCAGACAAAGCCTCGAGATCAAGATCGCCCCTGATACGCCATACCATCGACATGTTATTATTGACCGCATCGGGATGACTTCGATGGTAACGCCAGATAACAGACTGAAACACAGAGGCAGGGTACACGAGATCTTCCCCTTCCCGGACGCCAACAGTGTGCCGAACATTTTCAGGCCCTGGCAGGACGATCCGCTCTCCCTCCTGCCTTACTGCGGGTTGAAGGGCTATATTCAGGGCCGCATCCACCCTGGCAGACAGACGCTCCAAACTGCCTTCGGAAAAGAAATCAGATAATGTCAGCGATACCCCGAATTCCCGGTGAATGCGTGCCGCCAATCGCAAGGCAATCAGCGAATGGCCTCCCAAACGGAAAAAATCGGCATCCCGATACAATACCTTCCTCCCCAGCACCTCCGACCAAAGCGCTGCGAGCTGCTCCTGCGTCGGGGTCGACAAAGGCAAACCCACATCCGATTCCATCTCAGCAAGCCGCGCGCATATCATCCTTCCTGCCTCGGCGAAAGCCGGTTTGCCTCGATCAGTTCTGGGAAGCTCATCGAAACGCAAGAATACGGATGGATGATGGGAGACAGGTAATGAATACTGGAGGTGCTTCCTAAGAACGTCCGTTTCCAATTCCTCCTGTGCAACGTATGCCGCTGCCAGCATCGTCCGCTCCTGATGGATGACAGCCGTCACCATGCAGGATGTCACCCTTTCATGCAATTCGATGCACTGCTCGACGATCAACGGATCTATGCGATTCCCATTGATCTTTATCTGACGATCTACTCTGCCGAGATGCTCCAACATCCCATCTGCTCGCATCCTGCCAAGATCCCCTGTTCGATAGGTCCGTATTCCCGATGAATCATCCAATGAGAGTCGCAATTGGGCATGAACACCCTGGATATCCGAGCATATATACTCAGATCGCACGACAATCTCACCAGCCTCACCAACAGGCAGCGGTAAACCCTCTGTCCCAACGATCAATATTTCCTTTCCGGCTTGCGGATATCCAACAGGGATCTTTTCCATGCCAAGCACCCTGTTGGTCTTTTCGGTGAACGCTGATATGAAAAGCGTCTCGGTACTGGAATAGTTATGGGTGATGGAATCCAGCATGGGAAGGAGGTCCATGAATGAGTTCAACCTGGACAGCTTGATCGGTTCTCCACCCAGGATCAGCCTTCGCGCCTTGAGCAATCCGCCCATCGACCGGCATGTTTCCAGTATCTCGGCGATGATGGTCAAATGCCCGCGCAATATGTCGGGCTGTACGCTCAACAGCCGATCACAGGCTGCGGCAATGCCCTCCGCCTTCGGATCGATGGGAACGAACCGGATCCCGTTCAGGACACAACGCCACCACGCGAAAATCTGCATGGATGCCACATGGCTGCCCAGACTGCAAAAAACATCTCCCCGGCTGATGCCGAGCATCCCTGGCGTTCGCAATACATCATGAGACATGCTCCGGTGGCCGATCGTAACCAAAGACTGCTGGCCACTGCTGCCGGAAGTGAAAAGCCGGTGTAAAGGAGGATCCTCCATCAGATCAAAACCCGGCATGATGGAGCCTGCCCCGGCAGATGGCATGTCGGCATCTCCATCTCCCATGATGATCAGCTGCACATCAGAATCCAGCGGCGGCAGCGATACACCCTGTTGGGTGATGATGCATGAAATGGAGAGACGCTCCACCTGCGCAAGGAACATATCCCGGGGAAGCTTCAGGTCAATGGGACAAGCAACCACCCCAGACTTCATGCAGGCATGCAAAGCCACGAAATAATCAATGCAGAAAGGCACCGCAATGAGGGCGTTGCTTCCCGTGTAACCGCGCAAGCCGGACGACAAAGAAGCCGACCGCTCCTCTAATTGCACATTGGACAACGTTCCCTCCGCTGTCTGCAACACGATATGATCCGGTGCCTCGGTCAGGATCTCCAGCCATGATTCATGTAACAACTTCATTGATGTATAAAGCAGCATCTCATATAAAAAAGGGCCGAGCCATCTGTGCAATCCGTCAAGTGCCGATGACATTGAAAAGCCATCCTGGCGAATGTCGGGCAGTTGACGGCTCTTGCAGCTTGTTAAAAAGTCGATTTCAGACCCATGCCGCAGAGGCATGGAATGAAGGTTTAAAAATACTCCACCAATCCATGAATCAAAATGGATGAAAAAGCAGCCATCCAAACAGCTTCATAAATGCTTGAAAAAAAGCATGAAACGTGGGCGATACCACCCAAAGATGTTAGTTGTACATCTCTTCTTTCCCAATACTTTTTTGCTTTTCTTTTACCCCCTTCTCACCTTTCGGACCGTTGAACTATGAATTTTCGTACCAGCATTCGAGACATATTTGAGCACGATGTACCCGGGAAACCGGGTGATCCCTTTCTGATCGGTATCCTCCGCGGAGAAGGAATCGGACCGCAAATCATTGATATCTCTCTAATGTTGCTGAAAACGATCGAGCAGTTCACAGATGTGAGATTCCAGTTTGAATTTGGCGGGGCAATAGGGAAGGAAGCCCTGGCGAAAACGGGGTCTGCGCTCACCGGAGATGTACGTTCGTTCTGTAACCAGATCTTTGATAAAGGAGGAGTCGTCTTCTGCGGGCCCGGTGGGGAGCGTTTCGTGTATGAGCTCCGAAGGGAATTCCAAATGTTCTGCAAACTGACACCTATCTACCGTCTGCCGGCTTTGAAACAAGTGGGCGTAATGAAGGCCGGAATTGCAGATGAAGTGGACATCCTGGTCGTCAGGGAAAACTGCGGCGGCATCTATCAGGGAGAATATGGCGTGAAAGAAAACGAAAACGATACGGAGGCCTGGCATCGTTTTCAGTACACAAGATCCCAGGTCGTCGACATCATGGAGGCAGCCGCCAGAGCAGCCCTCGGACGCAACAGAAAAGTTTCCGTCATCACCAAACCCGGGGGCGTACCAACCATCAGTACGCTGTGGGATCGCGTCGCCAGGGAAGTACTCAGCTCACATGGCGTAACCATGGAAACCCTGGAAATCGACAACGCCTGCTATCAGATCATTGCCAGACCGGCTGACTTCGACGTGGTGGTCGCACCCAATCTGCTCGGCGATATCGTGAGTGATGTCGCCTCGCTGCTCATGGGCTCACGGGGACTGGCGCATTCAGCGAACTTTTCCAAAGACCTGAGATGCGCTGTATATCAAACAGGACACGGTGCCGCACACGATCTGAAAGGAAAGAACATGGCCAACCCTATCGGACAGATCCTTTCCCTGTCGATGATGCTTGAACAAAATTTTGAATTGACTTCCATCGCCCAAAAGGTTCGCGATGCTGTGAACTCGGTGCTCACAGATCAACTAAGAACGACCGATATCGCCGAACATAACTCCCATATTTTGGGTACTGCGGAATTGGGTCAAATGATAGATGAGCGCTTGCGCATCCTTCTCAAGCCATGAAAAGCAAGCTTCCGAACACGGCAATCCTGTTTGTAGATCTGCAGAACGACTTTCTGGAACGACCAGGCCTGCTGCCGGAAGCATGTGCATTGGTGGTGCAGGCTGCCTTCCTCCTGCAAGCGTCACGAGCGCTTGGATTGCCGGTGATACATATTCAGACTGCGGTATCACCGGATGGTTCCGATGCCATGCCCCATTGGAGAACCGGACGATCACTGAACTGTGTCAAAGGCAGCCGGGGAGCGGCAGCCCCAGAAGCCCTGAAACCGATTGGATCAGAGCACATTGTACACAAATCCTTTTACAGCGGCTTCGAGTCCGGCGAACTTACCGGTATCCTTCAAGACCTTCAGGTGGATGAGGTGGTGATCGCAGGTCTCTACACACACGCCTGTGTCCGATCGACCGCCATGGATGCATATGCAAAAGGCTACCAGGTAACCATCGCCCTGGACGCCATCGCCTCGCCGGAACCGCTGCATGCAGAAGTCACCAGAGACTTTCTGGAAAAACGAGGAATCCCGTTCCGCGAATCACGCGCCATACTGGAAAAGATCACCGGAGCGCTTGAATTAAAAGAGCCCCAACATATAAACACTGCACCTGCGGCCGGGTCGGAAGCCCATACCATCTTACCCCCGGCCAACTTAGATCCGGACACCCACATACATCGACTCCCAAAAACCCGGAGCGCCTTCCCGGAAATCGCTTCGATGACGATCTCCCATGAAGCCTGGCAAAACCTTGACATAAGTGACCGGGCAGCTTGCCTGGAAAGATGGAAGAACACCTTGCTTGACAGGCAGGCCGATTGGATACACATGATCGTTCATGAGGTGGAGAAGCCCATTCGGGATGCTGAAGACGAATTCTTGCGTTCCATATCCAGCATTGCAACTGCCGTCGAGGTGGCCAGCATGCCCGGGGAATCAGGCTCCGGCTTCAAGACCCACTATCGCCCCGTCGGCACCGTAGCCATCATCACACCATGGAATAATCCCATGGCCATCCCCGTCGGTAAGATCGCTCCGGCTTTGCTGTATGGAAACGCCGTCGTCTGGAAGCCCTCCCCATTCGCAGAACAAATAGCAAAAAAACTGCTGAAAAGTCTGATGGATGCAGGACTTCCGGCAGGACTGATCAACCTGTGCTACGGCGATGCAGAAACAGTTCGGAATATCGTACGTGACCCTTCGGTATCGGCCGTGACCATCACCGGCTCCTTCAACACCGGCAGGATCATCAGGGCGCTATGTAATGCACATGGGAAACCATTACAAGCCGAACTGGGCGGTAATAACGCAGTGATTGTCCGACCCGACACCGATCTGGCTGCAGTAATGCCCGGCCTTGTCAGAGCTGCATTTAGCTTCTCCGGACAACGGTGTACGGCAACACGAAGATTCATTGTGGACAGGTCAATTGCCTCATCTTTCATCAGTTCCTTCACAGCAGTCGTGGCTAAGCTGGTCGTCGGCATGCCGCATGATATCTGCGCTGACCTCGGCCCCCTGATCTCTGAACAACATGCTCAGTCAGTGGACGACAAAGTCAGAAAAGCCATCCGTGATGGAGCAAAACTGCTATATGCGGGATCTGTACCCAACACCTCGTACCATCAGGGTCGGTGGTATCCACCCACGGTACTACTGTCAGAAGACAATCAGGCAGACATCGTTCAACAGGAAACATTCGGTACGGTGGCCGTCATACAGCTTGCTGATGATATTCATCATGCCTTAAGGCTGGCCAATTATGTCCGGCAGGGCCTGGTGTCAGGCATGATCGGAGGCACGACTGACGAACAGGCCTTTTTCCTCCAAAGTGCTCAGGCGGGCATGCTGAACATAGGAAGCCCCATATTGCCGCTGGATTTGAATGCACCCTTCTCCGGATGGAAGGACTCCGCCATTGGAATTCCGGAACACGGCCGTTGGGATCGCGATTTCTTCAGTAGTGTACAAGCTGTCTATCAAAAACCTGTATAACACAAAAGGCAACTTTTCGACGCCCCGTCGAAGATCCCTCACATTTTTATATGCGTGGCAGCCAAATACACTGCTGAATATCTGTCTTTTAAGGAATCAACACTCCATTGAAAAAGGAAGGACTGTGACCACGATAACGGAATCCGGGGTCCGTCAAGCGCTACAAGTCGAAAACGGTCAGGATGGTCGTTTCGTCGTTGTTGATGTCTTCTAAACCAATGTTTGTAGAGTAAATGCTCCACATTAAAAAGGCCTTTTGACAGCCAGCGGATGGGGGCGGTGGCATTGGATCGATGCACGAAGGATCTGTAAGATTCCCTCGCTTCCGGATGCATGTTCAACGGATCATTAAAACCCGCAACCGCCGTCATCATCTTTCTGATGGCAAAAGTACCCCTTGGTATACCTGCCTCTTCGATGATCCGCCTCGGAATGGGCCGGTCGTAGCCGGGATCTGGCCGAAAGAATTCCATCTCTTCAGATGAAGAAATCCTGAAAAGAGCTTGTGCATGCCGGACAAACATTGACTGCGGACTCACATCGATATATCCAACCCGAAGCCGATGCTCAGTGGAAGATAAACCAGGCAACAAATAAAGGCCCCAATCCTTCCAGTCATTACCGGCCAGCCGGTGATGGCGTACACTCCAGATCACATCTCCAAGAGAACCATTTATAAGTAAACTTTTACCAAGCAGATGTTCACAGGCTGACAAAAATGGATAGTTATGGATAGATGTGAGCCCAAATTCCGCATCGCATGCCTTGGAATTCGAGATATGAACGTACCGATCCACTTCGTGTACCCCGAGTCCTAAATATCCCATAGGTCGCTTTCCGGAGTCAGCTTCCGGGGATGCGGATCGACTGTCAAGCACACTAATGAAGCTTCGACACCCCAGATCTGCACATACAACTGCATTTGCCAGCGAATCGTAGCCCGAAGAACAAAGGATATTCTGCCTATACTTGAAACGGCGTGCTTCATCCGCGCCGTTCTCAAAAAGTCGGGCAATGGCAGACTTATAGATGGAAAGAAGATGTTGATAATTCAAGGGTTCCGGCACTGCCAGATAAGGGCTGAAACCCATAACAAGATCACTGTTGATGGCTATCCTGGTATTGAAATGCACCTTCAGTGATCCATTGCCGGCATGCAAAAGAGTGCCTGCCGGTTGTCCTATGCCGGCACGGCTGTTTCGCAGGAAGTCATACGTGTAGAAAGGATATGCGTTGAGTGGTGCTGTTCCAGAAAGCTGCATCAAATGAATGATGGAGTTGGAAATGAATACCACGTCCCGCCTTTGCAGGCTATACAAAGGAGCCGTCTGATCGCTGCTGGTCATGAACACAGCTAATGCTCCCTTGATCATGCATCCGGTTCCAAAAAACAGCGTGGCTTTTTCCATGCCGTCTGCATCAAAACCTTCGTTCCATACGGCCTCCGCAAAAAGATCATTGCGGGCCTCCACACCACTTCCATGGAAAACAGAGATAACATCACACTGTTTTCTTATGATAACCGACCAAGCATTAGAAGGCAGGGAGGGCAAATGCTGAAAGGAGAAAGTCAAATTCATGCTACATGAATCAAGTGACCATGGAGCCACTGAAATTTAAAAGGGAGGTCATCGGACAGATGGGGTATTCATACACTGCTAATGATCACCAGAATTCAATATAAACAAATTGATGCGAACTCATTAGTCTGCACGGTCAATATGAGGGAGCGTCATGGAATCAGCACGTACCCAGCCGTCTTTAAACATGATCTTTGGCGGCCAAACATTCCTGTCCGTTCCTTCCCCTGCCAATAAAGACGGAAATGCTGATTCAAACGCTTCGCGATGCAATCGATGCTGAGTTGCGTAACGCCATCGGTTATAGAACTTTGCGAAACTACGCAGACGGTCAATTCCGTAGCGTGCCATATCTTCATCGGTGCGCCAGAGTGGAGAAAACCTGCTGAGAAATCGATCTGTAATGCTATGCAACATATACTGAATGGGATTTTATTAAGATCATACACAAAATAGAGTGGATAAACTTGATTGTCAATGGGTAAGAAGAATGCAAATTTTGATTAGACCCATTGCTAAACCAATAAAATGCGGCAGTAAAAATCAGCATCCGGTATTGATATATGCTAAGGGGTAAAAAGACATGAGAACACATGTACTTTATATAGACTTCGATTACAAGGCCTCTATGATGAAAGAATTTTAAAGCTTCCGTCATCATTAGTACGTTTATCTTACGCGATTGAAGCTGTTATCCCTTATTTGGGGTCAGTTTCATGAATTCGAAGCGGACCCTGGATATGCCATAAAACAAAGGGTCGGATAAAGTAATATGCCAAACACGGAGGATGTAACAGGACAGACGAAAACAATGTCATTTAGATGACAGGCTAGATCTCCTTCATCATGTGATCCCGGTAATCTTGCATTTTCTGGATCACAGAGTCCTGCACTGTAAAATGATCCAACACCCATTCCTGAACAGATACGATCTCCTGATAGAGCTCTTTGCGATGACATTTAGCGATGATACTATTCGGATGTCTTCTATGTATATTGGCATTTTTCCGACTGTATGCCAATTTACCTTTTAATAGCAAACGGACATAAAAAGCATAGTCCGCAGCGATCTTATAATGAACGATCTCTTCTGAATATCGCTGAATTGTCTGAACCAATGCAGCTTTATTGAATAACACTGCGCTTACATTAGGTATTGAATTCAATATGGCGAGAGGATCTGTTATTTCAGATATACCATCAGCAACTCTGTCAGAAGCCCACAGCTTGTCAGATGCATGCTTTAAGTAAAAATCATAATTATCTGCATAAAATAATCCATTGCCATCCATTTGTCTGCTTTCACAATAACTGAGTACGATGTCAGGGTCCGCAAGCATAGGGGGTAGTACGGTTTGCAGAAAATCAGTTTCTGAAAGATCGTCAGCCTCCGCAATCCAAACAAAATCACCGGATACCGCCTCGATTCCTTTTTTCCACTGCTGAAATACTGAACCTGAATTATGTTCATTCCTTATTACAGATACATATACTTTTTTCTTCTGCATCCAGTGTTGCAACACCTGAAGGCTATCATCATCAGATGCATCGTCTACCAAGATGATTTCATATATTCCTATCGTTTGGGTTAGGATAGACTCAAGTCGCTCGATGAGATAATGTCCGTAATTAAAATTAATCAGCAAGACAGAGATCCTTGGACACTTATATCCTAATACCCTGAAGAAATCAGCAAATTTTCCCAAGGGTCTGTTTCTTAAAAGACCGAATACCGAAATGAATTTATTCAGCAGAATCAGTCGTTTAATTATTCGTTGAGGTGATGTGTTGAGAGGATTCAACTTACAAATAGTATTTAATTTTTTGTGATCGTTGATTTGAGATCCAATGATACATATCCGCCCTGCTTAATTTCGCTCGTTTCAATGACCTGAAATACAAGGGCATCTGAAACTCTCGTCAAAGTAGTCACTAATTCTTTCTCTATACTTAGAATGCTTACACTCAGAAAGTAATATCCGGATAACAAGTTGCATCTGAACTGCCAATCTATGGAATATGTATCATCCTTATGTACTTGAGACAATGTTGCATCTGTTTTACGAGTATTCATAGCAGCAAGAATAAGTCCGGTCTCATTGCTGATTAAAATCCTGAAATAAACATCGGGAAATGTTTGTTTGAAGGTCACTCTGTACCGACACAAGTATTGCTCACCACTAATAATAACATTCACTTTATCTCCCGCAATTTCTTCTATTCGGATATCATATAGATCTATAAATGGATGTCGGTCTAAAACCATACTTTTGGGTATCATATCAGGTATGAAATGGGCTTTGGTTTTTACCATTTCTGATATATCCGACACTCGTTCATCTTCAGATATGGCGGATAAATTTGATATATAATTTAAATTTTTAGCACTACTTTCTTTTAGACTAGATATTTCATTATAGATATCAGTCATCAATTGCTCATTCTGATTTAAGGCTCTGATTTCGTCCAGGAGCATAGGTATTTGCTCCTGTTTAGTTGTATTCAAACGTCGATACATGGCCGTAACTATTTTAGGAGGTCCATTAAGGATCAACTCTCCCTCATGCAACCAAACGCATCGTGTGCATAACTCATTGATCGAATCAGCGGAGTGGCTTACAAATAATACGGTCTTATCACCTTTAAAAAACGCCTCCATCCTCGCAAAACATTTCCGGCGAAACATTTCATCACCAACTGATAACACTTCATCCAAAATGAGAATATCCGGACTGATATTGATCGATACGGCAAAGGCAAGACGAGCAATCATACCCGATGAATATACCTTGAGTGGTTGATGTATAAATGCTCCAATCTCAGCAAAATCGAGGATCTCTCCCAAGATAGCATCCGTATGCACACGACTTAAACCATGCAGGCTATTGTAAAAATAAATATTCTCCAGCCCTGTAAATTCGGGGTTAAAACCAGCTCCCAACTCAATGAGTGGAACCACTTTACCGCTGATTTTAAATGCACCGGAGCTGGGTGGCATAATACCTGATATGATTTTTAAAAGGGTCGATTTACCCGAGCCATTTCGCCCAACAATGCCAACAACTTCACCCTGATCAACCTTAAAACTTATATTATTTAACGCATTGAACGTACGATGATGAATCCGTTGGAAAGGATCAATCACTTCTATCAACCTGTCGATTTTGCTGTCATACAATCTAAATTGCTTGTAGACCGCAGCAAGTTCTATGACGTTAGGTGTTGATGACATGATTCAGATTACTTCTGCGAAATGAGGTCTAAGTTTTCGATGGATGTAAGCACCAAGCCACAATAAGAACAGATTGCATATCCAGAAATACATCGTCTGATTTGGATATAACCAGAAACCCTTTCCATATAGTAAACTGTCTCGATACCCGTTCACGATATAAACCATAGGATTAAACATCAGCCAATGTGATACAGCGTCCGACAACAGATCCATTTGCCAGAAAACGGGGGTAAGAAAAAAAAGAACGCGGGTCATGATGGGAATGATATGACTGATATCAGGAAAAAAAAGAGAAATGGAAGAAGTCAATAATGAAGTACCAAATAGTAGTACGGATAGCGATAGGGTATAATACAACAGTTGAAACCAATATATTGTCGGATGTATTCCACTGATCAAAATGATGATGATTGCTATAACCAATATAATGCCATGTATCATGAGTATTGAGATCAATCGACTGGCCGGAAGTAATACGGTATTGAAATTCATCTTCTTCACCAGGAATTCATGATCCTTGATCACATGAGTTAGAATCTGAAGGTTATTGAACAGATCGAAAGCTATGTTACCGCAGAGGATATAAACGACAAAGGGGACGTCATCAGTTCTTTCGCTTCCGATACCCGATTTGAAGATGAGGTATAGGATACCCACAAATACCAAGGGGTCGATAATGGCCCAAACGATACCTAACAAATTCCTGACATACCTGTGTCGGAAGTCACGCCATGCCAATGACCAGACCAGCCAGCGCTGATGTATAAGATCGGATACCACACCGATGATCAGTTTCATGTATGGGACGAATTAATTTAGTAGCCGGTATATACCATCAAACCGCTGATTACTAACAGATAATGAGGTATATAATTTGTCCTAAATTAACGCAGACATCAATATGATGCAACATTGATAGAGAAAGCTCCAAATAGTATCTTGCAAAGAATCAATCATAGATGAACATATAGTTCCTGGTCACTTGGCATTCAAAGTGATTAACACATGAAAAGAATAGTCATCGTACTGGGGATGCATCGGACTGGCACATCACTGATTACCAGCATATTGCATGACCTCGGATTCAATCCCGGTAAGGTACTCCTTCAGGCAGACCAAAGTAATCAGGAAGGATTCTGGGAATACGAGCCACTTGTGCAATTCCATAGTCGGATACTGGAAGACTATGACAACAGGTGGTTTGCACCCGGACACCACATGCCCCTGGATGAATTGATTTCCACTTATCGGGATGAGGCCGAATCATTGATCAGAAATATGGATAACGATGATCAGGACTGGTGTTGGAAAGATCCCCGACTCGTGCTGTTCCTCGATTTCTGGATGGAAATTCTATCAAAGCGCGATGTGAAATGGATAATCACTCATCGTCATCCCGCCTCCATTGCGGCATCCCTTAGATCCAGGGATCATTTCGACACGAATGTTGGTTTGTCCCTGTGGGAATACTGGGTACTACTGTTGTTGGAGCGAAAACACAAATTGAAAAGAAACATCACGATTCAGTACGAACAAATGCTAGCGGATCCGCGGACACAGATCGATCGCATTGCATCATTTTTACAACCAGATTGGGATGAGGAAAAACGGCTTACACACTGTGAATCAGCGGTTAACCGCATCAAGATAGAAGCTGCGCATTATCAGAATCATTCAGATCAGATACTCTCCGAACAACAACAATGGCTGAAGAAATGGCTTCTTGAAGAAAAGGAACCTGCGGGCAATGATCAAACTGACTTAATGCTACAAGCTCATCGAAGATTCTTTCGAAAACTTTTCCGAGAGAGCCAGGGAATGACCATAAAGAATCGAAATACATATGAATCCCTACTCGCGGCGGAAAGACAAAAAACAGAAGAACTATATCAGATCATCAAAAGTAAACAGGATCAACTTGATTTACACACAGCCAGTTCACCATCTACGTTGATTGTCAGGATATTATCATTTTTCTCCAATTTGTTACGTCCATCGAAAAGTAAATGAACCAGGCTAGATTACGGATCCCACAAAAAACTGAAATTCCCCCCTCATGCGGGAATATTGATAATCGAAATTTCAGAATATATTAATTATTTTTTAATATAATGATGCCATGATTGCAATCGGAGGAATGGGCGGGAGTGGTACAAGGGCAGTCGCTGAGATCTTTAGACAGGCTGGTCTTTATATGGGGGATGACCTCAATGGAGCCAACGATAATTTATTTTTTACAAGATTGTTCAAGGATCCTTATTGGTATAAATCAGCCAGTGAAAACAATATAGAGGAACGACTGGAAATTTTTGAAAGATACATGGGTCAGGGGTCTATCACTCCATCAGACTTCGTTAAAATTTGTCGAGTGGCAACATCGAACAAAGTATACCGATCAGATACTGGATTCTATATTAACTTATCTCGAAAAGTTTTCAGAAAACGTACAGCGATCCAAACATGGGGTTGGAAAGAACCGAATACACAGATCTATGTAAACAGCTTGATGAAGTATTTTAAACAACTGAAATACATTCATGTCATCCGGCATGGATTGGATATGGCTTATTCAAAGAACAAACAACAATTAAAAAACTGGGGATGGAAATTCAACATTCATTTATCAGGCAAAGAGGATGAAAAAGAATTGGCAATTAAGCAAGTTGATTACTGGATAAGGTCTAATCAATATGTTCAGGAAATATGCTCCAAGTATCCTGGAAGATATATGCTATTGCATCATGAAGAACTATGCAATGATCCCGTAACAACAATTGACAGGATGCTTGCATTTAGCGGTATAAAAACAGACGTTCACACTCGAAATAATTTATATAGTATACCCAAAAATACCGGATCAAATAAAAGATACAAAGATCAAGATATAAGCATTTTCAGTCCTGAGCAAATTAAACAAATAATTGCACATGGGTACTCGATCAATTCCTGATCTTTCGTATAGCAATCAAATTCGATCTTAAATATATTTTTTTTATGCCTGATTTTATCATCATAGGTACACAGCGGGGCGGTACGACAAGTCTTCATCACACGCTTTCAGCACATCCAGAAATCAGGATGGCAAAAGTCAAGGAATTACATTTCTTTAACCGGTTTTATTCCAAAGGCATCAATTGGTATCAGGCTAAGTTTGGGGAAGATTCTGGAGCGTTAAAATTCCTGAGCGGGGAGGCAACTCCTGCTTACCTTTATCACCAACTCGTACCGGAACGGGTTTCCAAACATCTTCCGAATGTAAAATTGATCGTAATGTTGAGAGATCCAATGATCAGGGCGTTTTCACAGTTCATGATGATGAGGAAATGGGGGTTAGAACCTGAACCTGATTTTATGGAAGCAATGAAACTGGAAGATGGAAGACTAAGAGGTTTAAGGCCAATAGAAGATGAACAATCAGCTCCTGAGGATTTAAGTAGATACTATCGATTCTCCTATCAAAAACGTGGATTATATGGAGAACAAATACAACGATGGTTGCAATTTTTTAGGCTTGATCAATTTCACTTTATCAAGAGTGAGGAATTTTTTGATTCGCCTGAAAAGATACTTCAGTCTCTGTATGCATTTTTAGGAATATCGGCGATCATGCCACCTCAAGTTCCCAAATTGAACAGTCATACAGATATCAAACTCAATGTAGATAACATAGAACATCTGTACGAATATTTCCGTTCTGATGGTATCCTGTTAAGGAAACTGATTGGAGATAAATTTAGATGGGATCTATGAGATGCTATCTGATCATATTCTGATTCATCGAATGATCCCAGAAAAGAGGTTTCCTGATATTCAGCAGTAATATAAAATTAATGATCATGAATAAGCAGTCGGATGAACTGCAGGAAAAATCTCGAACAGAAGGAATCCGGGTCTTCACATTGAATGATTTTAAATTTATGGACAGGATCCCAGATTTGATCCTTCCTTATCAAACACTACATGACTGCCTGATTCCCGCAGATGGAGAAATGCTTTACAATACCTCAGGTGAGCCGATTCGTGAATCTTTACATCTCAGAGGATATGACACAACCATACATGGACCGGCAAATTGGGATCTGCTTCCGATAAATAAAAGCAAAAAGACACACAAGTTGAGATCTGTTGTATTCATCCCTTTTCTTGAATTCGAACATCTTGGCCATTTTCTCACAGAATCAGTCAGTTGGCTCGCGGCTTTACTCGATCCGGTGTTAGATCATTTTATCAGAACGGAAACGAACCCTACTATTCTCTTGGGGAAAGATGCCGCGCATTGCAGAAACGAGCTCGCCAGTTTTTTAGATATAGATACGGAAAAGATCCTGTGTACAGGGTCGCTTAGCGACCTGACGCATATCAAAACAGTGTTCCTTCCTGAAAGAACCATGGTGAACAAATGCTATATCACAGTACATCACTTTTCAGCTGTTCAACAGATCATGAAGAAAAAGTTTGATTTAGACTTAATATTTCCATCATCTAATATTAAAAATCAGCAAGATAAACCTGAATTCGAAAAGATATATTTAAGCCGAACTCAATTGCCTCTTCATAAAAGACATATACTGGGTGAAAAGCAAATTGAAACATATCTTTCTTCAACTGGATGGCGGATCTTATATCCCGAGCAATTAAAGATCTCGGAACAAATAGAAATACTTCATAAAGCAACGGTGATTGCAGGAAACACAGGCAGTGCCTTTCATCTGTTGATGTACCTTGGTCTTGACATTTCTTCAAAATGTGTGATCACACTGGGCAGTAAAAGCGAAATCCTTGAAAATTTTGGACCCAACAATGTATTCGCACAATTAAAAGCACAACAGGTCAGGTTTTATCATGTTTCAGGTTTCAGCGAACCCTCGATTATTAGCAAGGAACCGGGTGTTAGCAGGAGATGCCTCGATCTGGAGATCATGTACAGACCCGATGATGTCGCAAAGACCGTTGAATTGATTGCCTCAGAATTTTTGATGCACGAGTTTAATTCCACTGTAAAGGTGGGCTGTTAATCAGCGTGCACTAAAAGTCATAGCCAAAAAAATCCAGATATCGTTTGTACATACGCCTGACCTTCTCCACATTCCCCGGATCATTATACGTCGGATAGTGTGTTCTGTCAAAGGTGTTTACATAGGGCAGCAACATTTGAACACGGATCGCTCAGAAGAATGTCTCCGGGGGAATTTCTCGAGGCGAGTGCTTGAGATTGTTCCTGACCCTGTAAAACTAAAAAACCAAAAGACTAAATTTAAATCGTCAAAAATGTCCAAAAATTAGGGGGTCGGTACACTGAAGTATTCACATAATTGCGTAGGCTTTCCTTCAAATAGAAAGCTATGTTAGTAGTCGTTGAACTACCAGGTCCTGTATCATTAGGACGAAGTCAGGAAATCTAACCAAATGACCAACTACTTTATAGATAAGAACCAACCCGATCTGGTCTTCGATCTTGGTTTTCACAGAGGGGAGGACACAGGTTATTACCTGACCATGGGGCGACAGGTTGTCGCGGTGGATGCCAGTGCCGAACTCATTGCTGCCGGAAGAAAAAGATTCGCCACGGCGCTGGAAACCGGACAACTTATATTGGTACACGCGGCTGTAGTGGGAGCCGACCTCCGTAAAAAAAAGGAAAATATTCTATTTTACCCGCACAATGAACGCAGCGAATGGGGAAGTGTTGATATGCGATGGATTCGCCGAAATGCCGAAGTGCATGGATTGCCGAATGCTCAACCGGTTTGGGTTCCGACCATCTGCCTGGAAGAATTGGTCGGCAGGTATGGATGTCCATCTTTCTTAAAGATTGATATCGAAGGGGCTGATGAAGCGGTACTGGGAGATGTGTCCAAACTCTCGGTGAAGCCTACCACATTGAGTTGGGAAACTGGAAAAGAAAGCCTGCGGAATGTTTTGGCTCAACACCGGCGCCTCGCTGACCTTGGTTATCGGGAATTTCGGGTCGTACAACAAGCATGGTTACATCTTGCACCGCAGGCTAAAGGACTCGACGGCCGAACATGGTCCTTTGAACCGGGCTGCTCCGGAACCTTGCCGGATTCCAGCTCATCACCCTGGCGTAGCCTGGTATGGGTGAGCGCTCAATACATCTTACTCTTCATGGCTTACAAGCTCGTTGGACCCTACTCCTGGTTCCGATCAGCAAGCCGTCATCGGTCACCTTGGGTAAATGGGATACCTCGGCTGATTCAACGATGGGCAGATAAAAAAAGGATACCCCTGCCGGGGTGGGTGGATAGTCACGCAAGACTACGTTCCAAATAATGACCACATAACATACCCCCGATCATAAATAAATATAAATACACATTCATCATCAAAAATCATATCCAAAATGATCCAGATCACGTTTGTATATTCGCCGGACCTTCTCCACATCCCCCGGACCATAATACGTCCGATAGTGTCTTCTGTCAAAGGCATTAACATGCGGCAGCAGCATTTGAACACCGATCACATTTGATACCTTCTTGAAATCATCTTCAAGGGACTCAAAACGACCAACAAAGTTTGCGATCAATCTGCCGTCTGCTGCCGTGATATAATCCAACTGATTAAATGCGATCGATTTGGGATATAACGAATCAGCATGACGCTCCCTGGGATGCTGTTCATGAATGATCTCCGTACAATCAAGGAATTCAGAAAAAGATGTCGCCCGGGACAGCAGGTAGCGACTGAAATCATTATGATGCCCCTTGTGCAACATCATATTCCACCAGGATACCAGCCGGTCAAAGGGATTACGTACGAAACAAAATACGAAATGATCTTTATAAAGTGTGGCGTCAACGGATGAGATCATGGAATGATCATACCCGAGTGACCGACTGCCCTCCAGCTCATTCAATGCCTGAGTTACGGACGTACCTGCCGTTTTTTGAATATGGACGAACAAAAATCGATGCTGATGATTAATGATCATATCTGTTAAAATAATCTATGATCCGCTCCTGCTGTATCATACTGAGATGAAAACCCGACGGCCGGTCAGAACGCATCACATGAAATGCTGACAAACCAGTGACCCCTAAAAATGATTCGATCCGCGCGACATCAAAAAAATCTATGATCTCGATCGATGTTGCTATTTCACCATGCTTGTTTAGAATGAATTCACGTACAGGAAGATTATGATGATCGAATAACAGCACATTCCGTTTATCAAGGAAAAGATCTAAAAACTGATCGAATCCCCTGAATAAGGCCTGAAGATCAGGCCGCTGACGCTGGATATAAAAATATTCAGAAATACATCGATCCACATCCGATCTGATAACCGTAAAGATCCGTTCGGTCAATAGATTCAGTTCATCCAACTCGCGATACGTGCAATGCTGTGGAGTATGTCCATTAATAAAAACAGATCCGGTGGAAGTGAACAAGCTCATCTTCCAGCCTAAGGACTGCAGAAAAGACTCGATGGACGTCCCGCCGCATTTTGGAATGTGGATGAAGGTGATATCCTGATTAAAAATAGGCATTGTACTTTTTTTTCAGATACTTCATCAACTCAGGCAGATGATACCTGTCGGTTTGGGTAAGCATGGAATCCTGCTTGATCAGATAACGACTCAAAGGCCGATCAATAAAACCAACGTTGAGACCAAGGGAGCCGATCCGCAACCAAAGTTCATAATCCTCCCAGCCTAACCCAACCTTCGTGATCTCTCTGTCATATTTTCCGATCTTATTCAATGTACGTCGATCGAACATAGCCATGGCATCAATATAATTCCCATACTTGAGCGACTCAAAGTCGAACGGCTTATGGGAAACACGCCTGACAAATGCGCCAGACTCATCGAAACATTCTATCACCGCATAACAGGCCACCAGGGTAGGATCGCTTTTTAGCAAATTATAGTGCGTCGATAAACAATCTTCGTAGATCCAGTTATCAGCATCCAGGATGAAGATCTTTTCACCTGTGCAATGCCGGAGCCCAATATTTCGGGTATCAACCAGACCGGTATTTTTATACTTATCGATCAGCGTGACAGGGTGAGTTGATTCCAGAAATTTCCGGGCTATGGCTAATGAATCATCTGTTGATGCATCATTGACGATAACGATCTCAACCACCAGTCCTCGGTTCTTCATGACCGACTCAACGGCCGTTTTGATGTACTGCCCGTAATTATACAGAGAAATGCAGACCGAAACATCACAGGTCTTCAGTCGGTGATTCCTGTACACCTGGTAATCTCTACGTGATAAACAGGTAGTTATCCGATTATTCCGAAGATAGGAAGACAGTCTGGCGAGCATGTTCAATATCCGTCGTCAAATAAACCACAAACTACTCCAAGATGTACAGAGTTCAAATAGTCCCACTCCAAAAACGGTCATGCGATCCGGGCCAGGCATTTCATCGAAAGGGCTGAATAGACTCCTTACAGATATGGAAAATTCCACACTTGAGGATTAATTTCGCGGAATTATACATCCATACATTTACGATCTGTAGCTGATCTTATGGAGGACGCACGTATCATATCTGTTCATATTCCAAAGACAGCCGGCACTTCATTTCTCAAAGCGCTGGAAGACGGACTGGGAACAGATCGTGTAAGGCGGGATTTTGGAAACCGGGTGAGCAGACTGAATGTCGAAACGTTGATGTCAGAGGCTGATGCATTCAACGGTCAGTTACAAAACAAAGATGTCGAAGGGGTGCAATGCATCCACGGACACTTCCTGCCACAGAGGTACAGACGCCTCATCGAACAAGGCTGGATGGCCATCACCTGGCTTCGGGAGC
>VFQT010000675.1_pt1 | contig 47281 bp, 53 predicted proteins | sample 3512381 | NCBI WGS metagenome assembly VFQT01 (sample SAMN10412376, study PRJNA504923) | tailings metagenome | isolation source: Relicate 2 Philex TSF3 active mining site | place: Philippines: Tuba, Benguet | collected 2017-08-29 | reverse complement strand
TGCCATTTAGTTTGAAGGTGGGAATCCCATAACTCATCGCCTCCTCCGCCCCCGGCGCGGACTTCTGAATCAGCGCTCGAATCTTTTGTAAGATGGTTTGGATCTCAGGCGGATATTTGGAAATGAATTGGTCGATCGGGTTGATAGGCATGACATATTCCTTTTGCTTAATAAAGATTATTATCAGATTTTACCCCCAACACCATTTAACAAAAAAACTCTCTTGAGGCTCAAGAGAGTTTTTGTACTAGTGGATACGGACGATATTACAAAATAGACAATGCCTTGGCATCTGTTGGATCAATGGCAACGCCTTCGCAATCTGCCACTGCTACGATCTGGTATTTGATAGGCGAGAATACTGAATTCGAACTGGATAGCCCCGTGCCGCCTGAAATGGACAAGGTGCCGCCGAAAATATTAACGGACATCGTTCCACCTGTCACCAATTGGATGGTAAAAGGAAGAGTGCGGGTTTCATTTGCCTTCAACTCAAAGCCATCCAGTTTGGCAAAGGCAAGGTCTTTTTTCATTTCGCGCTGTTGACCGTTGAATTCACTGGTGGACAATTCCACAACCGCCACGCGGACAGACAAAACCTTCTGGTCGCTTTTCGCGGTGATCGTAACCTTCCCCGAAATTTCCTCTGTGCTCTTGGTGACCTGGGTTGGCACATCCACCAACTCAACCTTCGCAGTTCCAATTCCCAACCCTTTCTTTATCTTGCTGAAAAGACCCATGATTTTTCTCCTTTGATTATGATGTGTAGATATTGATTCCATGCCCTACAGTCTGTACATTATCCAAAAAGTTTAAAAAAACACAAGGGGTGAAACCATGCAACTTACAAAACTAACAACATTTTTTCTGAATGCAGCTCGAGACCTTATCCCCATAAAACATTGGTTATCAAGACAAGTATCTAAATACGGATTTGTCCTTAAAAATAAAACTCACCCACGTGGGTGAGTTTTATTTTTACTTTCTATTTACCGTATCGCTTACGTATTTCCGGTAAAAAGTATTCCTCGAAGAAGCGGTCCACGTCGTAATCGGGTTTCCAGTTCCAATCTTTGCGGGCACGAGAGTCATCTACGTCTTCGGGCCACGAGTCAACGATGCCTTGGCGACGTGGATTCGGCTCGAAGGTCACTTTGGCGTTGGGGAAAGCTTTCAACGCGCGCTGACGGAAATCTTCGGCGGTGATGGCGAAGGCTGCCACGTTGTACACGTTCGTCGTCAAGGACTCACGCGGAGCGTCCATCAACACCAATAAAGACTTAATAGCATCCGGCATCGCCATGAACGAGATCTTCGTATCGGGGCGCACGAAACAGGCATAGTCTTTGCCCTGAGCCGCGGCATGCAGCATCTCGGGACCGTAATCACTCGTCCCGCCGCTGGGCAGGGTAAAGGCGCTGATCAAGCCCGGAAAACGGATCGCTCGAAAGTCCAGCATGACCGGTGGGTTTTCGTCCAAATGTTTTTGACCGTGAAACTTGCTGTAATACATCCCCAATTTTTCGCAATACAACTTATTACAACCATACATCGTGTGCGGATAATCCCAGTCCTCTTCTTTCACCGCACCTGCACCGCGTTTTGCCTCAATGTTCGGCATGCCAAACGCAGCGATCGAACTCGGGAACAGGAACTTGACCGACTTGCCATATTTCTCAGAACGATAGGCTGCCAGCATCAAAAGCTGCATCGTCCCTTCCACGTTAATGCGGTGTGCCTCTTCTGTGGCGATCTCTGCTTTAGACGAAAGCGACGCCGCCAAATGGAAGATCACATCGAAATCATAATCATAAAAAACTTTTACCTTGTAAACGAGATCCCCTTGTACATGTTCCGCCACTAAATTTTTTATAGAGTCTGGCAGCGGGGCAATATCCGATGTCACCACCCGATAGCCGCCCTTCTTTGCCAACTCTTGCACCAGCGCCTGACCAATTTCTCCACACGCACCTGTTATCAGCACTTGCTTCACGGTCATCTTCATCTCCTGATATGCTAGAATGTTGTGTAAATATTTTACGACACAATGAAACGAATCGTTGTCACAAAACCCCAATGACTTTCAAACGCTTTTTATTTTCAAGTTTCCTCTCTCTGTTGCTCACATCCTGCTCTGCTGTGGAAGCCTTCCTCGCCACCCCTACACCCATCCCTGCGACGGAAACCCCGCTTCCAACTGCGACCATTGTCTGGTTCCCGCCATCAGCCACGCCTACGCCCCAGTTTTTATCCACCAAAGCCCCCACTCCAGAGATGCGCCCGGGTCTCAGTGACGAGATCTTCAGCGATGATTTCTCAAGCCCACTCGATTGGGATGTGGTCACATCTAACGAAGCCAGCGCCGTAATGCAAGATAACCGCCTCAGCCTCGCTGTACAAAGCCAGGTCTACATGACCAGTCTGCGCCGAGACACTCTGCTCACCAATTATTATGCCGAGATCACTGCCAAGCCCAGCTTGTGCAAAGGGGAAGACAGTTATGGAGTGCTCATCCGCGCTAATGGCGGTTCCTACTATCGCTTTGCACTCGCCTGTGATGGAACCGTCCGCGCAGAAAGAGTCAACAACAGTGTGCGGCTTGTGTTACAAAAACCCATCCCAAGCGGAGATGTCCCCCCCGGTGCACCGGGTAATGTTCGTATTGGCGTGTGGGTCGTTGGCAGCGAAATGCGCCTCTTCTTAAATGGCCGTTTCCAATTCAGCATCAGCGACCCAAGTTTCCCCATTGGCACCATCGGAGTCTTCGTTCGTTCGGCAGGAGAGACCGCAGCCATCGTTTCATTCTCCGATCTTGTCATTCAAGAGGTGAATTACATTCCGCCTCCGCCTGCAACCCCAACACCATAGTATTTATAGTTTATGAACAAACCCATCGATTAATGCAGGGGTAAGCTTTTTTACACAAAGATCGACCAAATGGCACAAAACAGTTTACTAATTTTCGAAAACTACCGTTATGAGAAGATGACGGTAGTCTAAAAAACTTGCCCAATCCAAGATTTTGATTTAATATTGTGGCATCTAAGCGGGAAACATAGAAGACGCCGTGACACCCTCAAAAACGTATCAAGCACTGCTTTTACCGACAATCGATTAAGATTCTTATTTAATAAGTGGGGAAACATAGAAGACGCCGTGAATCACGTAGACAACTCGTTAGTGGCTGTCCTGATCCTGCTTGCATTCTGCCTCCTGCCATGCTAACTCACGCCGACTTCCTTCACCTACCTTACACTCCCGACCTGACCGAGGCGGGAGTTGCGTATGCATTGAGGTCGTTGGCATATTCCTACGAACGTGATGGCAGATCACCCTATGGGCGATTGCGTCGTTTGGTGGCAAACGTTGCTGTCGAGTTGGCGTTTCGTCGATTTCTAACACAAGAGAACATCCCCTTCGACGTAAAAGCCTCCACCCCATTTACAGACCGCGAACGGTTCGACGTTGTGTTGAACGGTCACCGTTGCGATATCAAGTCCTATCTCATTTCGCATCGCGAGCAGATCAAAAAGATCCGCCAGAACCCCGCTGTGCTTCTGGATGCCCCTGCCCTCGTCCCTTCTGATGCTCATGCTGGTGACGGTCATTCCTACAATGACATCTATCTCTTCGCCTTCATGAACGGATTAGTCGCCGCCTCTAATTCAGATCTGCAAAAAGCCATCCAGAAAAATCAACCGCATTATCTGGTATACGTCCCACCCATGACATGGCGCAAGCCGAATCATTGGAAGCCGTTCGGCACGCTGACCTTGAAATCAGAATCAGCGGAAGAACTGCTCATCGAAGTCACCGGGCAGGACGAGGCGCGGGAAATGAAGCGGGCGGTCATCAGCCTTGCACCGGGCACCAATGTCAGACTGAACGAAACCTTCTATTCGGTCACATCTCTGCATATTCGTCGCGTACCTGAAGCACGAGTCCAGATCCATTGCGAGGGCTTGAACGAATCACTTGGTATTGCCCCGCTCGATTGGTCGAATATCTGGGTTTATGGCATGGATATTTTGATGACAGGCTATGCCACTTACGAAGAGATGAGTCAGCGCTCCATGCTGTTACCGCCAAATTCGCGTACTTTCCAATACGAACGTACGCATGTAAAAAATCTTGCCTTGCCAGTCTCCAAACTAAAGCCGATGAAAAAACTATTAGAGGCAGACTTATAGATCAACCTTCGAATGCAATGGTTGTATCTGCAGCGTAAATACGTTTTTTCATTTGTGCTGAAGCAAAATAAGGTAAGATTATTGTAGTTATGGAATCTACCAACGAACCTATTAATGAACCAATAAACCCGGAGCCTGTTGTTCAGGAACCGCATTTCAAAGAACCCATCATCCGGCGCAGACCAAAATCTCGAGGGGTCAATCCGTTCTTTTCCACATTGGGCATTGCAATCCTTATCGCCACTCTCTTCACAGCATGGACCCCCAATAGTTTATTTACCAGCAACTTAAGCGAACAACTCCGCACATTGCTCACACCGCAATCTGCCGTTCAAAATGGAGTATCCACACCCTTACCGCAGATCCGCATTGGCATTGTGGCTGGACACATGGGCAACGACTCTGGCGCAGTTTGTTACGACGAAGATGGAACCCCCTCGCTCACCGAAGCGGATGTTAATCTATCCATTGCCACACTTGTGCAACGCAGTCTTACCGAACGTGGTTATCAAGTAGACCTGCTCAATGAGTTCGATACGCGCTTGAACGGGTATCGTGCCGCGGCATTGGTTTCGATCCACAACGACTCGTGCGATTACATCAACGATGAAGCGACCGGTTTCAAAGTAGCGGCATCGCTTGAAACACGCGATGTAAATCGTGCACAGCGCCTAACGGCTTGTCTCACTGACCGCTATCAAAACATGACCGGGCTTTTCTTCCATGCCAACAGCATCACGCCTGACATGACCCAATATCATGCTTTCTCCGAAATCGACCCGAACACCATCACTGCCATCATCGAAACAGGCTTCCTGTATCTCGACCGCGATATCCTCACCAAACAAACTGATGTGGTGGCAGAAGGGGTAACGCAGGGTATTCTGTGCTTCATCAATAATGAGAGTGTCCTGCCAAGTCCGGTGGATTTTCCGACCGTCCAACCATGACCTCACGAATCGCAGGCACGATCCTTGGGCTGCTTATATTTCTCATCGGTGCGGCAGCATGGATAGTGACCACCTCTTCGAAAGCTCTGACCCCAACCATCATCAGTACGCCAACGTACGCCAAACCTTTCGCGGTTGCAGAAATTGCCAAACCGACATACACGCATCTCCCCCCGCCGACAGTGGCTCCCACCCAGGAACCGACAGCTACACTGCAAGCGATCGCTGAAGCGGTGATCGTCGACTCTCCCGAACGTGCCAATGCCGCCGAAATACAGGCACCTGTCAACTACAGTGGCGGCAAAAAGATCCTTGTGGATATTTCCGAACAGCACATGTACGTCTATGATGGGGAACAATTGGTGTACAGTTTCGTCTCTTCCACAGGCATGAACAACGCAACCCGCACTGGAACCTTTAGCGTGCTCGATAAAATTCCCAATGCCTACGGCGCCACCTGGAATATCTGGATGCCCAACTGGCTTGGCATTTATTGGGCTGGCAGTTTGGAAAATGGCATCCATGCCTTACCCATCCTCCCGAATGGAGCCACGCTTTGGGCTGGCTTTCTTGGCACTCCGATTTCATATGGTTGTGTCGTTCTGGATACCTATGATGCTCAAGTGCTATATGATTGGGCTGAGGTGGGCGTCCCAGTGGAAATTCAGTGGTGAAATTGGATTCTTTTTGTTTATAATCTTGTATAGATCGTTTTTTTAGTTAATTATTGTTTTCATTCGTTGAAGCCATAAAAGGTGCCCCATGAACAACCGCCACACAAATTCGCACAACTCCGCTCACTTGGGTGAAAACAACCCGAGAAACAGCAACCCAGCCAAGGGTCCCGCAAAGAAGCGGAATTTTATCCTCCCGGTGATTTTGATCATTACTGGTTGTGTTGTGTTTGTTTTTGCGGCATGGTCAGCTGTCACATCCCCTGTGATGGCATCCATCTTAAATGGCGGATCAAATTCACAGCAGTTCCAACAAGTGACGCCGGGACAGTCGTTTGCGCAGGTATATATTGCCAAACCAACCTATACCCCCATGGCAATGGAACAGGTTGCCCAACAGCAAATTCAACCAACTGCCACCTTTACACAAATACCTCAACCTGAAGTTGTTGTGGTTCCACCCACCGATGTTCCACCTTCTGAAATCGCGGCAGCAGAAGTGGTTGTGCTGCCCTCTGCCACAACAGAAATCGTTGCAGCAGTGTCTACGGGTGAAGCTGTGGCACAAGCACAGATCATCCCTGATACTCCCACTTCAGAATATGTAGCACCGCCCACTGAAGTAGTAAATGTACCTGCGCCAGTTAGTTCACCCGGAAGTGGTGTCCACTGGTTCGATGTGGACCTTTCTGATCAACGTATGTATGCCTATGAAGGTGATACTTTGGTGCGGACCTTCATCGTCTCTACAGGCACATGGCAGACCCCAACCCTGACGGGCAGATTCAAAATCTGGATCAAGTTGCGCTCTGCACCCATGTCGGGACCCGGTTATTATCTTCCAAACGTACCCCACATCATGTATTACGATGGCGATTACGGCATCCATGGCGCGTACTGGCACAACAATTTTGGCGTACCCATGAGCCACGGATGTGTAAACCTAAGCCTCCCAGATGCTGAATGGGCATATAACTTCGCTTCAGTTGGCACGGTGGTGAACATACATGACTAACCTTTAATCTAGTAAGAAATATCTACGTGTGTGCAGGACGTATTGCTTAAAGATTGAATGTAGATGAATACTTTATCAAGAAGAGACTTTCTGAAATTGAGCGGCTTGGGTTTCGCCAGTTTAATAGCGCCCCCGCTCAATTTTGATTCAAGTGACCCATTCGACCTTCAACAAGGGCGTGTCACAATCCGTACTGTGTATCTGCACGAAAAGCCAACTACGCAGGCAGCAAAGGTCAAACTGCTTCAACGCGATGCGATCTTCAGCATCACCAACACTGCCATCACTGAAGACATTGACTCTCACAACCGCATTTGGTATCAAGTTGGCAATGAAGGCTATGTTCCTTCGGGAAATATCCAACCGGTTCGCACCATGCTTAGCCAGCCCTATACAGGGAATATTCCCTTAGAAGGTTTGCTTGCCGAAGTCTGCGTACCTTTTAGCGACGCCTTTGTAGAACCCAGCATTGAATCAAAGGTCGGCTACCGTGTTTATTATGAAACGACCCATTGGGTCAAAGCCATGGTGGCAGGCAAAACAGACGGGCAGCCCTGGTATCAGATCCGCGACGATAAGTGGGATGAGTCATACTACGTCCGCGCGGAGCATTTGCGCATTCTGACGCCCGAAGAACTAATGCCCATACACCCTGATGTCCCGTCCGAAGAAAAAAAGATCGTGGTAAAGCTCGATCAACAGATCGTCATCGCCACCGAAAATAACATTCCTGTTTTCAGTGTGCCTGTCTCCACCGGGGCAAAACTCCGCAGTGGAACATACACCACACCTTCTGGAAACTTCATCACCTACTACAAACGTCCATCCCGCCACATGGCGGCTGGCGACATCGCTGCCAGCGGATTTGATCTGCCCGGTGTGCCCTGGGTGCAATACATTACCAAAAGCGGCATCTCCTTCCATGGCACCTTCTGGCACAATGACTACGGACGTCCGCGCTCGCATGGCTGCATCAACATGACCTGCTCCGCCGCAAAGTGGCTCTATCTTTGGTCCTCACCCACTGTTCCAACAAACAAGGAATTCTCCTACGGACATGTCGGCACCCCAGTAGAGATCTTGTAGTACCAGAGAAACCTTTTCTTATCCCACTCTCAACCTTATTATTTACAATCACACTATGACTATTTCCCAACTTTCCCGCCGGGACTTTCTCAAACTTTCCGCCTCTGGCGCACTCGGGCTTGCTCTCTCCGAATTGGGTGTGGACCGTGCTCTAGCCGCTCCCCCCACCTCGAAAGGTCTCGCCATCTTTAGCGGCGTTCCCATCTACGATGCTCCATTTGCCACTGCCAATAAAATCGAATTGATCGGCAAAGACCAAGTCATTGATCTGAAGTCTGAGGTCCAAGGTGATTACTTTGGGAATCAATTCAATACCATTTGGTATGAAGTGGAAGGCGGATTTGTTCATTCCGCACCTATTTTGCCTGTAGAAGAGAATTATCAAAAGCCAGTCTACTCCGTCCCGGCAGAGGGGCAATTGGCAGAAGTCTCAGCGCCCTACACGCTGACCTATCGTTCGCCATTCTTCTATGCCAAGAACTCACATCGTCTTTACTATCAGTCCACACATTGGGTAAAGAAGGTTATTGTCAACCGCGAAGAAAAAGGGGTATGGTATGAAATCTACAACAAGGTTCTGAAAGAAACTTCTTACATCCCTTCATACAACATGCGCCTCATTCCAAACGATGAGTTAACGCAGCTTTCCCCTGAAGTTCCCGCTGAAGAAAAATTACTGCATGTGGATATTGCCACCCAAATGGTCACCGCTTTCGAAGGCGAAAAGATCGTGCTTTCGGTACGTTGCGCCAGCGGTCAGCGCGGAACCGATACACCCAAAGGTCAATGGACCACCTATCACAAAGGTGCTTCAATTCATATGACAAATCAGGGCGACGCAGTTGCAAATATCTATAACCTGCCCGGGGTACCCTGGTGTTCCTTCTTCACAGGTTCTGGTCATGCTTTTCATGGAACCTATTGGCACAACGATTATGGTCGCCTCCGCAGCAATGGTTGTGTCAATCTGCCTTCCAGCGTTGCAAAATGGGTCTATCGTTGGACGAACCCTGTTGTGCCATACAACGTAGACTATGTGAACCTGCCGGGTCAGGGGACAAAAGTGGTCGTTGAATAGTTCGTCACGAACATAAAATCGTTCGATGTATAAAGAAAATAAAAGAGGATACGAGAGATGAATCAGATTTTCCAATCCAGCCAGTATTTGCTCAAACGCCAGGTCTTTGCGTTGACCGGCAAGTTCCGTGTGTTCGACACCAGTGGCAGATTGCTCCTGTTCAGCGAACAGAAGATGTTCCGCCTGCGCGAAGATATCCGCGTCTATGCCGATGAAGCCAAGACTCAAGAAGTGCTTGCCATCACAGCCCGCCAGATCATTGATTTCTCTGCAGCATTCGATGTGATAGACAGCGCCACCGGTCAGAAGGTCGGTGCTCTGCGCCGCAAGGGTCTCGCGTCCATGCTGCGCGATGAGTGGGAAATTCTCGATGTCAACGATAATGTACGCGGTAAATTATTTGAAGACAGCATGGGACTTGCCCTCTTGCGCCGTTTTCTTTCCAACCTCATCCCGCAAAATTACGATCTGCTCTTTGGCGAAACCCGCGTGGCAGATTACAAACAGAACTTCAATCCCTTCACTTATGAGTTGAACATTGATTTCAGCATGGATACCGCCGGTCAGCTTGATCGCCGCCTTGGCATTGCTGCTGGCATCCTGCTTGCCGCTATTGAAGGTCGCCAACAATAATTTTCATATCGTAGGGGCGACTCGCGGTCGCCCCTACAGGAATTCAATCATGCCCCAACCTCTTTTCGCCGGTCTCGTCGTGGATGAAGACGGCAACCCTGTACAAACCGGATCCATTGGCAATGAACCCGCTTATGTGATCGACGATGCCGGTTTCAAACGTCACATCCCCGCCGAGCAAGTGGACCGCGCCGTGCTCAACCAAATGGCAGAGATGATGAAAGGTAGTGAAGATGTCCTCTCTGCTGAGACTGCCAAAATGCTCGGGCAGGACGACCCCTTCTCGAAGGCGATGATCGCAAATCAGTTGAAGAATATCGAGAAGCAATTCGATACGCTGATGCAAACCGGTTTCCCCGAAGAAATGCGCGCCTATTTGGGGATGATGGGCTTTAAAGTGGTCATCAACTACCACGGCGAAGTCCTCCGCGTGGAGCAGCCGGGAAGTTCCAGCGGGGACGATGGCGAATAAAGAAAAACTCGGAGGTCTTCACGACCTCCGAGTTTTTTTAGTTATTATTCTTAAGGAATGATTTCTTGCTGATACCACTCATCATATCGAGTCACACCACCATATTTGAACTCATTTCTTCCGTTACTTGATCCATATCGTGTACCAGCACAGGTCATTGTACCAGCATAAATCGTGTTTGCTGTTTGCGATCCAGAAACTGATCTTGCGCCACCTTGCAAATTTTGCTTTATGGTTGAGCCACATTTTTCTGTTGCTGAGAAATACGTCCAGCCAAGCGTTATTGAAATTGCAGGATTTGCCGTATAACTGGAAATATCAGCAGCCCACTGAGAGGAAGAAAGTTTCCTAACCATCCTGCCACTCCAGGCATCACTATTCCCTGAAAAATTAACCCAAGACATCCTCAACGCCCAACTGCCAAGAGCAGCATAAGCAGGCTGATAGGTAGTGAAAACAAAGACAAAACACATCACGAAAGTCAAAACTGGGCGAATTATTTTCATTTTACACTCTCCAGAATCTCGGCAATCTCAGATGGCACTTCTTTCACATATTCAACCATTACAAGTTCATTTTTTTCAAACAATACCTTTCCGCCATCTGCCATATTCCAAACATTGCTATACGAAAGCATGGTTCCATCATTCCTATTGAACACGGCAGAAATACTTACACTTTCAACTTTTCTCTCCACTCCATTCATTGACATAGGTTGATTGAAAACTTCAGTGTAATAAACTTCAAGATATTTTCCATTCGTATCTTCAAAATCTCTAGATAAGGTTGTTGTTCCTGAACTCTCTGCATCCAACAAAAATTGAAGAATACCTCTATCGGCTTTCCAATAATATGGATCAAGCAAATCTCTCGTCTCAAAAGTAAAGTTCACCCCCACGCCATCCTTAAATGCAGACTGCTGGAGGATGTTTCCCTTAAGGTCTTTTATAAACACTACATCTTGAGTAATCTGACCTTCCTCCCCCACAAAATACCATCCTTCTTCAAGGTATGACATATCCATTAAATTTTTATCAGGTAAAACAACGCCGTTCTCCACTTCTGATGTAACTTGATAAACAGTATATATCCATTGACCTTTGATCAAATTTCTTTCGTTCCAGGATGCGACAAGTTTTTCTACTAATTGGGAGGGAGCAGGAAGTTGCGTCGCGTTTTCATTTACTGGTGTTGCATTTACTGGAGTGCTTGTTACCACAATCGTATTATTAGGCATCTCTGAAAATTCAGGTGCTGAATTGCCATATATTCGATCAACTGCGACAAAAAGCCCGCCAAAAATTATCAAGACTAACAAGCTGGCAAAAAGGTAGTATCTATTACGCATTTTATTCTCCATTTTCTTATAAGATAGTTAATCTTCAAAGTGGAGTATATAAAAAGCAAGTCTGGTTTTCAACTACGGAAAACCCCACCATTTTGAATCCACCATAAAATCGCTTCTGCCCTATTTTGGAAATCTAATTTTCTATAAATTATGGTTAAGTGCTTCTCAATCGTATTGACTGTCACACTTAAAGAAAGCGCAATGGCTTTATTACTTTTGCCTTGCGACAATTCTTTTAAGACTTGTATCTCTCGTGGAGACAAAATATTTAGGGGGCTTTCTTGATTTGGGTGTTCTTCAGACATCATTCCTCCCTTCTTTTCAGCATTCTACCCCCCCACTTTCTTATCAAGTCAAGAAAATAAATAGTACTTTAGGTTGATATGTTCCAGCTTCTAATACTCAACTAAATCTTCTCCACCACCCAAAAATGGGACAAGCCCAATGCCTTCAACGGTGTGGCTTCTGCAAATTGCAGCACCGCGCGGATGAGTTTTCCAAAGATGCCCGTCCTTGCAATAATGTTGTCGTATGCGCCGAAGATGATGGTGCGTTCGATGAATTTGACGGGTAGACCTTCGAATAGTTTTTGCATATCACGGCGGGAATAGACGCGTACATGCGGGGCGAGTTTGTCGCGCCAGACTCTTGGCAGGTAATTCACGAAAGGCTTGTTGCCGAAGTAATATTTTCCGTTCCAAAAAATGCCGTGTGTCTCCACCGGGTATCCTCGATTGGGACAAAAGATCACAGCACGCCCACCCACTTTGAGAACCCGCACCATTTCGGCGATCGCGGAGCGGTCATTCTGGACGTGTTCGATCACTTCGTGGCTGAGAGTCAGGTCGAAGGTCCCGGAAGGAAGCGGGAGGAATTCACCAGCAGCGTTAATGATGCGCGGCGAGTTCACATGCGCGTCGCGGGCACGATCAAAGTCGAATTCCAAACCGGTGACGTGTGCACCCAGTTCGGTCATCTTTTCTACATACATGCCCACGCCACAGCCGTTTTCCAGCACGTTGCCTTGCATGCGATCCCCCGCAAATTTTGCGATCATGTTCAAACGGCGCTTTTGTCCATCGCGCCAAACATACGAAGGTTCTCCGCGCAGGGCGGCTTTATCCATATCTCGTTCGGTCATGGCGGCGATTATACACTGCGATGGTAGGTATCGCTTTTTACAAATGGATTGGGCACCAAGAAGAGTGAGTTCACTGAGGCTTCTCTGCGCACTCAGTGACGTATCTGATTGCCCCGATCAGATTTCAAATACCCCTCTAACAGAATCCATCTTGCACGCACACCGCCTTTATGCTAAAATCTCGCTCGTAAGGGACAACCCAATAACGAACGTCACCGAGAAGTGGGCAGCCCCCACTTCTTCGCTTTTTATAATAAGGAGCTTTGGAGCAGTACGATGGCAAAGAATGATTTTGCGCTGGCATTCAACGAAGTGCTGGAAGAAAAGCAGCTCGCCAAGGACGTGGTCATCACCGCTATTGAGTCGGCGATGGTCTCTGCCTATCGACGCGCAGTGGGAGCCTCCACTGCACAACACGTGGAAGCCAAGCTGGACCCCGAAACGGGTGTTGTTACCGTTTACGCTGAAAAGGAAGTGGTCGAAGACAGCGTAGTAGATGAACGCACAGAGGTGCTTCTCAACGAAGCACGCAAGGTAAACCCTGAGTGCCAACCTGGCGATATGGTCGTGGTGGAAAGCACCCCGGCTGATTTCGGTCGTGTGGCGGCCCAAACAGCACGTCAGGTCATCCAGCAGCGTATCCGCGAGGCAGAACGCTCCAATCAGATGGAGTATTACCAGCGTCAGGAAGGCGAGATCGTCTCCGGTTTGGTACAGGCGGTCAATGCTCAAGGCATTACCATCGGTTTGGATATGAAAGCCGAAGGTGTAATGCCGAACAACCAGCGCATTCCGGGTGAAAAACTGAAGTTGCATGACCGTGTCCGTGCGGTGGTGATGGAAGTAAAAGACGGAACCCGTGGACCGCAGATCATCCTTTCGCGCGCGCATCGCAACTTCCTGCGTCGCTTGATGGAAAACGAAGTGCCTGAGATCTATCATGGCATCGTTGAGATCCGCGCCATTGCCCGCGAACCAGGCGCCCGCGCCAAAGTGGCGGTTTCCGCCACCCAGCCCGGTATTGACCCCGTCGGCGCTTGTGTGGGCCAAAAGGGTGTTCGTATCCAAGCCATCGTTAAAGAATTGCACGATGAAAAGATCGACATCATCTTGTGGGACGCCGACCCGGTTGCCTACATCTCCAAAGCCATCAGCCCCGCCAAAGTGACTGGCGTGTACCTCACCGAAGAAGAACGCACTGCCACTGTTGTGGTTGGTGAAGACCAGTTGAGCCTTGCCATTGGTCGCGACGGACAGAATGCCCGCCTCGCCGCCAAACTCACCAGCTGGCGTATTGACATCAAGTCTCTGTCTGAAGCTGCGGGTGACTCACTTGCCAAACTTCAGGGTGACCCCGAATTGCAGAAAATGCTCAAGGCTGCGGTGGAAGTCATGCCGCAGGTGCAAGAAACGCTTGCCAAGAAAGCCGAGAACCGCCTCATCACGCCGGAGGAATTCCATACCCTCGAACAGTTCGTGGACCGCGTAGAACGCCGTATGATCCTGGCCAAGGAAGAGGCTTCTCGCGAAGAAGACGAACGCCTTGCCGCTGCTCGCGCCGAGATCCCTGCTGTTGCATTCTCCATGCCGCTCGAAAAGGCTACCGATCTCAAGGAACACGTCTTCAATATCCTCACCGAAGCTGGGTATGAAACTATTGGTCAGTTGATGTTCGATATGAAGACCGACCAGAATAAGGTTCTTGGACTCGCAGGTATTGGCGGTAAAGCCATTACGAATATCGAAGAAACTATCGCAGCTCTGACCTTCCCCGAACCTGTTGTTGAACAACCCAAGGTTGAAGAAGCCCCTGTGGTTGTGGCTGCAGTTGAGCCAGTGGTAGAAGCAGCTCCAGTGGTGGAAACGCCTGTGGTGGAGAAGCCAGCCGAAAAGAAGAAAGAGCCGAAACGCACCGCCGAAGAAGAGGAAGAAGATGGCGAAGTTTCCAAGGATGGTGTCAACCTCGACGAGTTGTTCCAGATGAAGCCTGAAATGTTCCAAACCGGCGAAGGTGCGGAAGATGAATCATCGGATGACAAGAAAAAGGGCAAGAAAGTCAAAAAGAAGGGTGTTGCCCTTGAGTTCGATGAAGACCTCGGCGAAGTTGTCTCGCGCAAGAAGCACAAACGCAGCGACGGCGGCGACGAAGAGGCATGGTAGTTAATGATTCCCTCCTCCATTTTAGAGGAGGGGAGTAAACGGACGTGGTCAAAAAACCTGTACAACGCGTAAAGCATGTTCCCCAGCGCACCTGTGTCGGGTGCCGGGAAATCCTGTCGAAACGACAATTGCTGAGAATTGTCCGCACAGCAGAAGGGGTGCGTGTGGACCCAACCGGCAAACTGGCGGGACGGGGCGCCTACTTGCACGATAAGCGCTCTTGCTGGGTACGAGGATTGAAGGGCGCATTGGCACATGCGCTAAAAACAGAGATCGGTCAGGAAGACCGCATCCAATTGGAAGAATTTATGAACTCTCTGCCAGAAGCAGAGACCGACGGTTAAGCCATGTGAACGAATAAGCCACTCGCTCACAGGCTGCCCGGTAGATCAAGCGAACAAAGACATGTTTTGAGATTCAAGGAGGTGGCTTATGAGCAACAACGGAAACAAGATCGAATTACCCGCCAGTATTGTGGTACGAGACCTGGCTCTAAAGATCGAAAAAAGCCCGATTGACCTGATCAAAAAATTGATGACCAATGGTGTGATGGCGACCATTAATCAGACGGTGGATTATGATACCGCCGCGATCGTGGTTGCCGAATACGGTTTTGAAGCCGTGCCAGAACTCGTCGAAGAAGAAGTGAAGGAAGAAGCCGGGGAAGTGCCGATGTGGCGCCAGATGATCGCCGGGGAAGATAAGGCGCAGTTGAAACAACGCCCCCCCGTTGTGACCATTCTCGGTCACGTTGATCACGGCAAGACCAGCTTGCTGGATGCCATTCGCTCCACGGATGTGGCTGCCGGAGAAGCAGGCGGCATTACCCAGCATATCGGTGCGTACCAAGTTGAAATGAAGGGACGCCTCATCACCTTCCTCGATACACCGGGTCACGCTGCGTTCACTCAAATGCGCGCGCGCGGAGCCCAGGGTGCCGATATCGTCATCCTCGTGGTGGCTGCCGATGATGGTGTCATGCCTCAAACCAAAGAAGCGATTGCCCATGCCAAGGCAGCTCGTGTGCCGATCGTTGTGGCATTGAACAAGGTCGATAAACCCAACGCCAACCCCGAACGCGTCAAACAACAACTTGCCGAACTCGAACTCGTTCCTGATGATTGGGGCGGCAATACAATGGTGGTGCCTGTTTCTGCCAAGCAGAAAAAAGGTATCGATGATCTACTCGAAGGTGTTTTGCTCGTGGCAGATAGCAACGAGATCAAAGCCAACCCGAACGGCAAAGTGATCGGTACGGTCATCGAAGCAGAATTGGATAAATCCAAGGGCGTGCTGGCGACCTTGCTTGTTCAGAATGGAACCCTCGAATCAGGCGACGTGGTCGTTGCAGGCACCGCACATGGCAAACTGCGCGCCATCACCGATTACAAGGGCAAGCCCGTCAAAAAGGCGGGTCCTTCCACGCCGGTAGCTGTCATGGGTCTCAGTGATGTTCCCTCCGCTGGAGACCTGTTCGAAGTCGTTCCGTCTGAAAAAGAAGCGCGCGTGATCGTGGCTGAACGCCTTGAAGTGTTAAAGACACAGGCGCAATCGCGCAAGAAGCTCTCGCTCGAAGATCTGTTCAGCAAGGTTCAGGCTGGTGAAGCCAAGGAACTTAATCTCATCGTCAAAGCCGATGTGCAAGGTTCGCTTGACCCCATCATTACCGAGTTGAATAAATTGGGACAGGGTGAGATCGGCTTGAAGGTGTTACATGCAGAAACCGGTAATATCGGCAACAATGACGTAATGCTCGCCGCCGCCTCAAAGGCGATCATGATCGGTTTCAACGTTCAAGCCGATGTGGATGCCCGCCGCATGGCTGAAAAAGAAGGCGTAGATATCCGTCTCTACGAGATCATCTACCGCATGACCGAGGATATCGAGAAAGCCCTTAAGGGTATGCTCGAACCTGACCTCAAGGAAAAGATCCTTGGCAAAGCCACCGTCTTGCAGGTCTTCACCGCCTCCAAATTCGGACGTGTTGCAGGCTGCCGTGTGACCGATGGCGAATTAAAACGTGGCGCAAAAGTGCGCCTCTACCGCAATGCAGATATCATTTACGAAGGGGACCTCTCCTCCCTCCGTCATGAAAAGGACGATGTGAAAGAAATCCGCCAGGGGTTCGAGTGCGGTGTTGGGTTTAAGAACTTTAGTGATATTCAATCCGGCGATATACTTGTTTGCTATATCCTTGAATAAATGAATTTCTATACTACATAGCATATTTTGTATGCTATGTAGTATAGAAACCTTGGAAAGACCATGCCATCTGGAATTAGAATCAAACGAATTGAAGACCGTATTCAGCAGGAACTTTCAGAAATGCTGATTCATGAGGTTAGTGATCCGCGCCTCAAGCAGATCTTTGTGACCGGCATCAAAGTAGACCGTGAACTTGCCTTTGCCGAAGTATATGTCTCTGCTGTAGAGGGAGCATCTCGTGCCGAAGAAGTGCTGGCGGGGCTCGAATCCGCTTCGGGCTTTTTACGGCGGGCACTCTCTACCCGCGTAGAATTACGTGCTTTTCCAAAGCTAAGGTTTCATTGGGACCCAACTCCGGAGAATGCAGACCATATCGAAAAGCTGTTGGCAGGGTTAAGGAATAAGAAATAATTTCCCTTATTTAAGTAATAAGGAATTATGGAGAAAACACAGTGACTGATCAGATCTCAGGGGACATAAAAAAGCGAATTGCCGATGCTAATAAGGTGGTGATCGCATCGCACGTACGACCCGACGGTGACGCCATCGGCTCCCTACTTGGACTTGGGCTTGCTCTTATCGATGCAGGCAAAACCGTCGAAATGATCCTTGTCGATGGGGCACCCTCTTCTTTCAAATTTCTTGAAGGCAGTGAGCTGGTTAAAAAAGAACCCACCGGCGGGCACGACACCTTTATCACCGTAGATTGCGCCGATTTCAAACGAACGGGGAAAATCTTTGAAAATTTCGGTCAACCTGATATTAATATCGACCACCACAAAACCAACGAAAAATTTGGAAAATTAAATCTTATTGAAGCTGAAGAAGTTGCCACCGCGGCAATTCTCACCAATCACCTTCCGGGCTGGGGACTTAAGATCACCAAACCCATTGCCACTGCATTATTGACAGGCATTCTTACCGATACGCTCGGATTCCGCACTTCCAACGTTACGCCTGAAGCATTGCGCCAATCGGCACAACTTATGGAAGCTGGCGTAGACCTCCCTGAAATTTACATGCAATCTTTGGTACGAAAATCATTCCCCGCCGCAAAGTATTGGGGTGCAGGGCTCTCCAGCCTTGAAAGCAAAGATGGGATTGTTTGGGGTAAACTGACCCTTGCAGACCGCAAATCCTCTGGGTATGGCGGGAACGACGATGCAGATTTGATAAATATGATCTCTGCCATCGATGGGAACAAAGTCGGAATGGTTTTCGTTCAACAAACGGATAATAAAGTAAAGATATCCTGGCGCGCCCTTCAGCCGGGGATCGATGTATCGCCGATCGCAAAACATTTCAACGGCGGAGGGCATGCAGCCGCCGCAGGAGCAGACATTGAGGGAAGCTTAGAAGACATCCAAAAGGAAGCACTCAAAATTACAAAGCAACTATTGAATTTGTAATGTCTATTTCTATGCAGTAGTACCATTTCACTAGCTTGTCTCATTGAAAAATATGACAATCATGTCATAATATATCTGGATATCAACTCAGGAGGAATCCAAAATGAATAGTCAGGATGTTAAGAACGCCATATCAGGCGCGCTCGTTATAGATAAACCCGTTGGCATGACCTCTCATGATGTTGTGCAAGCGATACGCAATGGAACAGGATTACGCCGTGCCGGTCATACAGGCACTTTAGACCCGCGAGCTTCTGGCGTACTCGTTATCTTAGTAGGACCCGCAGTACGGTTAAGCGAATACGTTTCAGCATCAGATAAACGATATCAAGCCATCATCCGTTTAGGCGGCACAACAGATACCTATGATGCCGAAGGAAAATTCACTCCGACCAAAGACCCCTCTCATATCACTGAAGCTGAATTTGAAGATGCATTAAAAACATTTGTTGGTGAAATAGAACAAACCCCGCCCCCCTACTCCGCAGTAAAAGTTCAGGGACGCAAAGCCTACGAAATGGCGCGCAAAGGTGAAGAAGTGGAGCTCGAACCGCGCACCATCACCGTTCATCACTTGGAAGTTCTAGAGTGGACTCCCCCCGAAGTTGTTATTGACGTTCATTGTTCCTCTGGCACCTACGTTCGTTCTTTGGCAAATGATCTTGGTAAAAAATTAGGTTGTGGCGCATATCTTGTTGGCTTGCGCCGTACCAAAAGTGGAAAGTTCACCCTGCGCGATGCCGTGCCTCTGCGCAAATTGCAGGAAGCCTTCAATGCAGGCAACTGGTATCAGTACCTCATTCCCGCCGCTGAAGCGCTTGGTGATTGGCCCGCCATCGAACTCAACCCCGATGAAGTTGAAGCTGTCCGCCATGGGCATAGGGTGAAGGCAAAAAGCGCCGATGTTGCTCATGAAAAAGTTAGAGGCGTCAGCACCCAGGGCGAATTGGTTGCGCTCATGGTACAGGCAGATAATGCCGATGACGGCTCAAAAGAATGGCAACCCAAGAAAGTATTCTTCACATCTGATTAACACTCTTTGCGCCGTCTTTGGTGCAAACTGGATGATAAAATAAAGCCGCTGTCAAAGGCGGCTTTTTTCATATGCAACATTATCGTTCTCTCGAAGAAGTTACCCTCACAAATTCATATCTGACCGTTGGCGTTTTCGATGGTGTGCATCGCGGACATCGCGAGATCATCCACAAACTGGTGAAAGATGCCCACGCCAACAATGCCAACGCCGTGGTATTGACTTTCGAACCGCATCCCGCTTCTGTGCTGACTGGAAAAGAGATCCATTGCCTGACCACACCCGATGAACGCGCGGGCCTGCTCGGTTCGCTTGGCGTGGATACGGTCATTACCCAGCGCTTCACCCCTGACCTGTCCACTGTCCCTGCCTATGAGTATATGTCGCGTCTGAAAACGCATCTTGGACTCAGTCATTTGCTGATCGGCTACGATTTCGCACTCGGCAAGGGACGGGAAGGCAATGCTCCACGCTTGAAAGAGATCGGCTCCAAGTTGGGATACACCGTCGAAGTAGCGCCCGCTCTGAGCGACGAAAGCGGCGTGATCTCATCCACAGAAATTCGTAAACTGGTTTCCATCGGCAACATGGGTGAAGCGGCAAAACTGCTTGGTTATCCTTATCGCATGAGCGGAGAGATCATTCGCGGGGCCGGACGTGGAAAGAAGATCAGCTTTCCCACTGCCAATGTGGATTATGCCACTCAGAAAGTTGCACCGCCTAATGGCATCTATGCTTGTTGGGCACAGCTTGGGAACGAGCGTTTTATGGCAGCAACGAACAAACATTGGCTTCAACCCAACTTTCACACCCGAAAGACAAACCCCCAGCCTTGAAGCATATCTGCTTGATTTTGACCGCGACATTTACGGCGAGGTGTTAACGCTTGAGTTTGTGGCGCGTCTGCGAGAAGAGATCCGCTACACCACCGTGGAAGCGCTTATCGACCAGATCCATGATGATGTCAACCAGACCCGCGCTATTTTGAGTCCCTAAAGGAGGGGCAACCCAATGCGTAAACGTTCAGGGATCATCTTGATCCATGAAGGCAAACTAGCTTTGATCGAACGTCACAAACAGGGACGTCATTACTATGCATTTCCCGGCGGCGGCGTGGACGAAGGCGAAACCGACGAACAAGCTGCCATCCGTGAAGCCGAGGAGGAATTGGGTATTCGCGTGAAGATCGTGCAGAAAGCCGCCACCATTTTACGCACAGGCAGGCGCGACCAGGTGTACTTTCTTGTAGATTGGGTTGATGGTGATTTCGGTACGGGCACAGGGGAAGAATATGGCGAACCCGATGAGTTCAATGGAACCTACAACCCCTTGTGGATGCCGTTGGAAAAAGTGCTGGACAATAATGTTGTACCCCGCGGACTTGCTGAGTTGACAGTGAGATCGCATCAAGGAGGATGGAAAGAAAGTATCACCATCCATGAGGAAGTAAATCAAAAGTAGTTAATAAAGTGCGTCGTCTTCTATGCGGCGCACTTTACTTTTTCATCAAGGAGTTCATGATGCCAAACATAAAATTCGACCGTTTCTATCGTTACACTGAAATGACCCGCATCCTCAAAGCGTATGCGAAGGAATACCCAAACCTCATCCGGGTGGAGTCGATCGGTAAAAGCCATGAGGGCAGGGATGTGTGGGTGGTACGAGTGACCAACTTCAAGTCTGGGAGTGATGCGGACAAACCTGCTTTGTGGATAGATGCCAACCTGCACGCATCCGAAGTGACCGGTTCCACGGCGGCGCTATATCTCATCCACTCGTTGTTAACGCGCTATGGGAAGGATGAACAAGTCACACGTGCGCTCGACAGCCGTGCATTTTACATCGTACCGCGTGTCAACCCCGATGGCGCGGAGTGGGCGCTGGCAGACCGCCCTAAAGAAATTCGTTCAAGCACGCGACCCTATCCATATGTGGAAGAGTCCATTGAAGGTTTGGATGCCTATGAAGACGTGGACGGCGACGGGCGTATTTTGCAAATGCGCATCAAAGACCCGAATGGCGCATGGAAGGTACATCCCGATCATCCACGCTTGATGATACGGCGCGACCCGGTGGAAGTGGGCGGTGAGTATTACCGCATCTTCACAGAGGGATTCATGAAAAATTATGACGGTGTCACCATCAAGATCAACCCGCCCAAAGAAGGGCTGGACTTGAACCGAAACTTCCCGGCAAATTGGCGCACTGAGTCTGAACAATTCGGCGCAGGTGACTTCCCCACTAGCGAACCGGAGGCGCTCAACCTTGTGCGGTTCATCCTCAAGAACCGCAACATCACGGGCACCATTTCTTTTCATACGTTCAGTGGTGTGCTCCTGCGCGGCATGGCAGAAAAACCAGACGATGAGCAGATCCCCGAAGACTTGTGGACGCTGCAAAAGATCGGCGCGAAGGGCAAAGAGATCACCGGCTACCCAGATATCTCCATGTTCCATGAATTCAGGTATTACCCCAAACAAGTCACCACGGGTGCATTCGACGAGTGGACATATGAACATCGCGGCGTTTATGCCTGGACGGTCGAGTTCTGGAACCCGGTTAAAGAGGCGGGCATCAAGGATGCCAAGTATATTGATTGGTATCGCGAACATCCGGTAGAAGATGACGTCAAACTCCTGCGGTGGAATGACACCATTTTGGATGGCAAAGGCTATGTCGATTGGTACGAGTTCGATCACCCACAGTTAGGCAAACTCGAAATCGGCGGCTGGAATTTCATGTATATGTGGACGAACGTCCCGCCTGAATTTTTGGAGAAGGAGATCAGCCCCTTCCCGGATTGGGTCGTCTGGCACGCTCTTATCGCGCCCGAGCTTTCTCTGCGCGATGTGAGCGTCACCCCGCTGGGAGCGGATACATACAACATCCGCCTCGTGATGGAGAACCGCGGCTGGCTGCCCACATATGTTTCAAAGAAAGCATTGGAGCGTAAGGTCTCACGCGGTGTGATGGTTGAGATCCAACTGCCAAAAGGTGCGAAACTGCTCGCTGGAAAGGAACGAGAAGAACCCGGCGAACTCGAAGGCAGGGCTCAAATTCCCGCTTCATTCATCTTTGAATCAGGGGATGGTACGTCAGACCGTTTGAAAGTGGAATGGATGGTCAAAGCGAAAAAAGGCAGCAAGGTCAAATTGACGGCAAGCCATGAACGCGCAGGGAAAATCCATACTGAGGTGTTATTGAAGTAAGCATCGCAAACTCGTAAGATGAAATGGACACTGGTCCGTGCAGATACGCCGAATCTGTGCGGACTTTTATTTTGAAAGGAGGAAAGCCCATGACTTGAGGAACATTTGTCATTCCCAGTTCGTCACTTTGGTAACGCCGAAAAACCAAATAAAAAAAACGGAGGATGAAATGAAATCACGAATCACATCGTTGCCGGTATTCCTATTGTTGGGAATGCTGGTCCTGGCTGCATGCGGTGGAGCGCCCGCAGTAGAAGAGCCCGCATATATTGAAGAGGCATCTGCTATCGAAGCATTGCCTGCTGAAGATGCAGGTGGCGCACCTCTCGCCCAGGAAGCAGAAGCGGATCCCGCCTCCGTTTTGAAGGCAGGGCAGGTATATGAAACCGGATCAACAGATAATGTTGCCATCACCACCCATCTCATCATCAAATCAGCAGACATGCGCTTGTTGGTCGAAGATCCCGATCAATCCATAGATCGTGTGACCCAGATCGTAGGCGACTCAGGCGGATACATCATCAGCTCGCGGGTGTGGAATCAACCGCACCTCGATGGCAAGAACTACAAATACGCCACCATCACCATGGGAATCCCGGTCGAATCGTTTGAGCGAACCCTCAACCGTCTGCGCGGAATCTCGCTCGAAGTGTTGGACGAAACCGCCTCTGGTGAAGATGTAACCGACCAATACGTGGATTTGCAATCACAACTCACCAACCTCGAAGCCACTCGTGAACGTATCAAGTCCTTTCTGGAAGATGCCCAAAATGTAGATGAAGCTCTGCGCATCAACCAACAGCTTTCCGAGATCGAACGCCAGATCGAAGAGATCAAAGGACGCATCAACTACCTGCAAGACCGCTCATCGTATTCGACCATCTCGGTCACTCTTGAGCCGGAACTGCCAGAGATCGTTCCCACGCCCACTCCCGAACCAAAGCCGTGGACTCCCGGTGAAACCGCAGGAGACGCTTGGGAGACCCTCACCAAAGCCTATCAAGTCATCGTAGATCTGCTGATCTGGGTCCTGCTGGTGTTCGTGCCGATCTTTGGTCCGCCTGTGTTCATCATTTGGCTCATCGTGAAACTGGTCACCAGAAAACCGAATAAGCCTTCTTCATAACATAAATAAAAACCGCTGGGCAAGTTGCCCAGCGGTTTACTTTATATCTTCACCCGCCACATTTCCATGGAGTTGTCGTAGCCGCGAAGCTCAGACTGGAAACGAGAGACCGAATTCGGTGCGGAATTCCTTGCAAGGAATTCGGTCACTTCAGGGTCGTTGCGGATCTCACCAGAGAGGATCAACTCCCCTCCCGCCGAAAAATGTGGAAGCCGCGCCGCGATATTAACCGCTGATCCGAAATAATCCAACCGATCATTTAAATTGACCACAATGCACGGACCATGATGCACCCCCACCTTGATGCTCAACGGCGGAATGCCGCGCGCGGTCAATTCACGTTGAACATCCCAGATCGCCCGCACCGCAGAGACAGGTTTGCGGAATGCCGCCATCACTGCATCACCCATCGTTTTGACGATGGCGCCTTCCTCTTTGGCGACGGCTTGTTCGAGAATCTCAAAATGCTCACGGACCCGTCCAAACGCGGGGGCATCTCCGATCTCACGATACATCTTGGTGGAATTACGCAGGTCGGTGAACATCAACGTCATCGAACCGACAGAGATCTCTTCATCCGCACGCAGGACTTCGCTCGAAAAAAGATCACGGAATACTTGCAAGGTAGTCACATCGGCAGCGGTTGCAGCCTGGTCAGACCAGATAATGCGTTCCATTTGGAAGGTTTGGGTAAAGTCTGAGTCATTGAATAAACGAATGTTCGGGGTCAGCCCGATCTTCAAGAAATCACTGCTCCAACCGAGCTTATCCGCGTGAAAGTCCATATTGGCAGGTCCATCGTTTGAAGCGGTGAGGGTCTGTGAACCTTCCATTGAAGAAGCTGTCAGACGGTAACGCCCTGCTTCCAAAATAGTATTGAAAGGCAATTGCTCATGCGGCGGTACGACCAATGAAAAGACAATATGCGGCTGTCGCTGCGGGCTGCCTACACAAAATTCTATCGAAGCATCCACCCGCCGAATGGATGAATTGGGACGGAAGATCACTTCCACGTTCTGGTCGAAGTTCACATCAAAATTGATCTGGCAGGTATTGCAATGAGAATGAGAATGCACATCGCCCAAGCGTTTATGGTCTTCTGCCACACCGCGGCATTCAGGGCAGAGCAGATCCCAATACATATCTAAAATGCCTTCGCGGGTCGCGTACAGGAAAGTCTCTAATACGGTGCGGCGCGGCAGGTTCCAACCATCCGCCAGTGCATAAGGTCGCAGGCGTTGAATGGAAAGATCATCGGCGCGTTGGAAATATTCATACAAACGGTCGAGTGTGCCTTGGTCCGCGCCTTGCAAACTCAGGCGCTCGCGCAACAAGCGATAGCGGGTATGTCCGCTTGGGCTGAGGTTCCGCCCGGTTGTGATGGCAAGTGTCGGATTAGGGTTCGAAGCGAGACGGTCATATAGTTTGAACGCATCGCCAAACTTCTTCGCACTATACATACCGATCCCGATCGGTATGGCAATATCCCCCAGCAGATTACGTGCTTTTACCCAAACTTCATAGACCAAATGTGTGCCTGCATCTCTGCGTTCCAGGCGGCAGTCCACGCGCATTTCCTGCAGCGGACCCGTTCGATAGCGGCGCAGGATTCCAAAGCGATAGGGGTAAGTCCATTCGAACGGCTCTTCATCCCAGATCACATTGATCAATGGTATTTTGAACTTGACTTGTTTTACGCGATTCTGTATCCCCAGCAGTTGCATGGGCGGCAAGCCCGTATCACGATTGAAGCGGTTCGTATCCGAAACTAGCGGCCACAATGCTTCAGGTGATGATGCCAGATCCCATTCCCATTTGTAATGATATTCGTTTGACATGATATATAGACCTATAAAGTCCGATTATTTTACCTGTCAAACCTATCAGCAGCATTACAGACAAATAAGAAATTACAGCGAGATCAAACCCAGTTCAATGCCCCGTTTCACAGCTTCGGTACGGCTTGCCGCCCCCAACTTGGCATACAACGCCGAAAGATGGAACTTGACCGTATGTTCACTGATGCCAAGCGTTAACGCAATTTGTTTGTTGGCAAGTCCCTCTGCCATATGTTGGAGGACTTCCTTCTCTCGCGCCGTGAGCGGCTCAGTGAGAGACTCTTCTCCCGAACTTTCCCCGCCCTTTGGCAAACGCATCAATCCCTCGACCAAGCCGGGTGCGCCCACCCAAAGCCCTTCTGCCACTGCGGAGATTCCTGCGGCTAATTCATCTACATTGGCTTCAGTGGATAAGACTCCCCATGCGCTCATCCCTGAAGTTACCAACGGTCTCACCGACTCAATATCATCTGTCAGAAAGAGAATGCCGAAATCTTTAAGTTCCAACCCATGTACAGAAGAGACCGAGGCGAGCACAGCCACCTCGGTTTCACGTTCGTTCACATCTGCAAGACGAGTCGCCTCCCCTACCACGCGAATGTTTGGTTGGTTCGCAAGCATTTCACGCAACCCAACCCGCAACGCATGGTTCGGTGAGACAATGGTTACACGGATCATCATGGACGATAGACCGATGACGATGGACGATATTCAGTGGTCTGTCGTCCATCGTCATTGGCAGACACTATCTTTCTCCTACTATCACATTTACAGATTGCAACTTACCCCCGCGCAGAATATCCATTGGCGTGGGTTTGCCAACTACATCGCCGCTCAAACGGGCGAATAATTCGTCGTGGTGTTCCACTGCCACACCAGCGACACCAACAAGGATATCACCAACGATCAAACCGCCTTTTTCTGCCGGGCTCTCTTTTTCGATACCAACGAGCAATAAGCCGGTTTCTTGTTCGCGTTTCAATTGTGTCTGTGCATCAGCAGGCAGGTTTACGGTCTTACTGCGGACACCGATATAACCACGTTTGATCTTGCCATGCTTGGTAAGGGTCTCAGCGATCTTCCATGCCAAATCTGCGGGAATGGTGATGGCTTCACCGCCCATGCCAAAGCCAGAGGTGTTGATACCATACACTTCGCCATCACCATTAATAAGCGGACCACCAGAAAAGCCAGGGCAGGAAACCACATCGGTCTTGATGTATTTTTCCAACATGCCGCCGCGCCCGGTGCGGACGGGGCCGCCGAGTTTGTTGACCGTGCCAAAGCTGGATTCAATTCCATTTGCAGAGGGACGTCCGATAGCGAGGACGAATTGACCCACCCGCGCAGGCGATTTCGCGGGTTCGGCGGGAGTGGCTACAGCGGAGTCTAATTTCAAGACAGCGAGGTCCGTTCCCGGGTCCCGACCGATGAGGCGGGCTTTTGCTTCTTTTCCATCTCCCAATAAAATCTTGATGTCCTCTTCGCGCTCCACTACATGACCTGCCGTCAAGATCGTTTCTTTATCAATTGCAATTCCGCTGGCAGGCATGCGGCGGCGTGCATCCACGAGCACCGTGTAAGCGCCAGCCTTTTCGGCTGCATTTGCCATGGATTCAGAAAGTTCACTAAAAATATTTTTGCTCATATCATTTACTCCTTTGCACTTCATTCTAGTCAGTGCATGGGATGAGTGTATCGGTGAATCGGGTGGGCGGATACTGGATGTTTGGGTAGGTGATAATGGACAGTGAGTAGGGGTAGGTTATTTGCTTCTTGCTTTTTGTTCGAGGGGTAGCAAGGCAGCGAAGAGTTTTTCGTGGGTAGGCGTTGGCACGCCAGCGGACTTGCCCATGCGAATAACTGCGCCGGTCTGTTCGTTGAGTTCGGAGGGTCTGCCTGCCATCATATCCTTTTGCATGGAGGCGGTCATTTCTGATGGAAGATTATCAATACGCTGCATGGTGGCTTCGACAAAATCATCTGCAATGGGAACCCCTCTGGCGCGGGCAACAGCGGCAGTTTCGCTCATCGCGTTGATCAACATTGCGCGTGATTCTGGGTTGCTGCGGTATTCACCTGTTGAATGGCGAGTGTAGGCACCCACACCGCTGGTGCCAGAGATGAAGATGAATTTCTCCCACATGGCGGTTTTAATATCAGCAGGGTTCTCTGCGATAATGACGTTGGTGGAATTGAACAAGGCATGAAGATCTTCAATGCGTTTGCTTTTGGAGTTACTCCATTCGCCATACGCTATGTATGGCTTGATACCCACATGGCGGATCATGCCAGGTTCACCGATGAAAGCACTAATGCGGCATAGCCCGCCAAGGACTTGCTCTTTGCCATAGGCTTTAAATAATATATCCATGTGTTCCATGCCATTCAATAAAGGCAGGATCATGGTGCTCTCCCCCACTACGGGTTTCATTTGGGCGATGGCTTCTTCTAACTGCCAGGCTTTGATGGCAAGCAGGATCAGATCGGCTCTGCCAATGGAGTTGGGTGAATCGGTTGCATTGACTGGATGGACGGTGAAATCTCCGTCAATCGACTCCACGCGCAAACCCGATTTACGGATGGCTGCGAGATGTGCTCCACGGGCGATGAAGGTCACATCGGTCCCGTTTTGAGCGAGTCGCCCGCCGAAGTACCCGCCAACACCGCCCGTTCCGAAAACAGCAATTCTCATTAACACACTCCAATTCATTCAAAGGATACAATCAAGACAGAGTATTGGACAGTCACATAGAGAACTCCCTTACCTTTTCCAGCAAGGTATTCAACTAAAGTATCTCCCGCCAAAGGATATGCCATGCATTCGATTGCCATTCCAAGCCATATAACTGAAAGGCTGATATTACGTCCATTCAAGATGACAGATGCCGGAATCTTGTTCGATATCGTGAATGAGCCGGATATCTTTCAATTCTTCCCCAGCAAATCTGCCTGGTCTTTGGAGATGTGCGAGCGATATATCAATTATCAGACCCGGCATTGGGAGCAAATTGGGTATGGTCATTGGGCAGTGACACTGGCAAAGACAGATCAATTGATTGGCTGGTGCGGCTTGGAATTTTTACCGGACTCAAAAGAAACGGAAGTGGGTTATCTGCTGAGCAAGCCCTTCTGGAATAGAGGGTATGCCACAGAAGCGGCAAGTGCATCGGTTCAGTATGGACAGAAGACTATGCGCTTGCAGGAGATCATTGGTCTGACCGACCCGTTGAATCTTGCATCGCAAAGAGTGCTCGAAAAAAGCGGACTGACCTTCACGCGCAAACAAGTCTATTTCGGGATGGAAATGTTGCGGTTTTCCACTCAGGCTTGAGGTCCAGAAAGAGGCGATGTTTTTCGTCAAAATAAAAAGCCGGGCGATGTCTCGTCCGGCTTTTGCGTTCAGTACATTATGCAGGTACAGCGTCTGGTTCTGCTCTTGCAAGTTGGTCGTGATCTGGAAGGAGATCTTCGGCATTATGAATGGCAGGGATGGAATATCCGGCAAGACCAACCAGCACGCAGATCAAACCGCAGCCAAAGATGATGAGCCCCATGCCCGAGCCGGGACCTGTGCCCACCAAACCGCTAAAGGTTTGAGCAAACGTGCCGCCCGCCCGCATTTGCGGTTCGAGGACGTAATCGGCAAGTGTGCCTGCAATGATGGGCGATATGGGGTTGGTGAACCACGCGATCAAACGCCGCGCAGAGAAGACACGTCCCTGCAGATCTGGCGCGACCTTTGACTGCCAGATGGCTTGATTGGATGCATTGATAAGCGGACCCGTTATGGCTGCGATCGCAAGACCGATGATCCAAACCGGTAAGCCACCCCTTATACCGATGATGGCAGACCCAATCCCTGTGATGATCCAACCAATTAACACGCCATGCACTTTGCGTTTGAAGCCGCCCCAGGCACTCATTAAAACTCCGCCTGCCACACCGGCAATAGCGCCAGCTGTTTGCACAGAACCGAACATCAAACTGTTGTTATCGGTGCGGGCAAGGACCATGGGCGCCAGCAAGGTGAACAGAATGCCGGAGAACAAGTTGCCAAAAAAGAACACCATTTGCAAACCAAGCAGACTGGGTCGGGCAAAAATATATTTGAACCCGAAGACTGCTTCTTTCCAAACACTGCCCTGTCCTTGCGCTCCTTCCACGGTTCTATCGGGTTGAGGAATGTGAACGACAAACAAGGCACCGATCGCAAAAAGGAAGGTAAAGACATCCACGAACAGGATGCCCGTCAACCCGATGAGCGGAAGCAACGCACCTGCCAACAACGGGGCAAAGACTTGCGGTCCCGCCTCGATCAGAGACATCATGCCGTTCGCCCGCCCATACTGTTCCTTGGGCACCATGGTCGAAATGGCTGCGGAATATGCGGGCCATTGGAAGGCATTGCCCAAGCCATAGATTATCGAAGTGACATATAAATGCCAGAACTCGAGGATGCCAAGCGCCTGAAAGATGAGGATCAAGACCGTGGCAACCCCAGCCGTCAGGTCACTGACCATCATCATCAATTTGCGATTGTGACGGTCCACCATCACACCGGCAATGGGAGAGATGAGCAGGAAGGGAGTGATAAAGAATACCTGCATCAATCCCAACGCGGTGGCACTCTGGGTCTGTTCATACATCCAGATCGTTAGACCGAACTGGCTCATGGAACTGGCAAGCACCGAAATGATCTGACCCAGCCAGACGATGGTAAAGCCAACCATGCCGGTGGGTTGTTTTGTTTTTGTCTCTTGCATAAAGTTATCCTTTACTAGGCACGAACAGAAATAATACAACGCGCAAGAGGATCTCTTGCGCGTTGATGGCTATAACATCAAGCGATACGGTAAGTATAAAATCGGGAACATCGTTTTCTCCTTCTTGTAACAAAGACGGAACAAAACTTACTCGACAAAGATCTCCACGTGTTCACCGTCTTCTTCATCGGTTACGTCAATGATCTTGCCGGTGACACCCATGCGCAGCGCTTCCATGACGTTGCTCATGTCCACACCTTGAACTTCAGGAGCGAAGTGAGCGCCGATCTTCAAACCAGCATCCACGAGCGCAAGCGGGATCTGAACGGAGGCTTTGGAACGCCCGGTACGCGTATCAGTAACGCGGACACGCAGCATGCGCGCCCCACCGGGTGTAGAAGGCGGACGCGGCGGCGCGGGAACGCCTCTGCGTGAATCGCTCAGTGCTGAGAGAAGTTTGGCTCCCTCCTCCGCGCTGATCTTGCCTTCCTCGATCAATTTGAGGATCTTCATTCTTTCTTCTACGTTTGCCATGTTCCATTTCTCCTTTCGCCGTTCAGGTCGAACGCTTATTTTATCCTGTTGCTACAGCAACACTGTCTTCCACGGGTACTTCTTCTTCGGGTTGTTCCACGGTCTTGGGTAATTTGAACTTCAACCAGATCGGGATGACAGACAGAAAGATCACAACAGCAGTCACCGTGAAGGGAACCGTCGGACCGAAACGCTGCCACATCTGACCACCGATCCACGGTGCAGGCAGGGAGATCACTCCCAGACTGGTGCTGAACAAACCGAACGCCAATCCGCGCAATTTTTGTGGGACAGCTTTACTGATCAACGATTGGTAGGCAGGACCAGAAACGCCCGCCCCCAAGCCAGCCATACCCCAACCTACATAATACATCCACTGATATGAAGGACCAGCAGGAATGTTCACCAACAGGAACAAAGATGCAGACATCAGGATCATCCCCATAGCAATGCCAACACGCTCACCAGCCTTATCCGAAAGCCAGCCGCCAGGGATGGTGCTCAACATCATGCAGATGCCGAACATCGAAGTCACCCAACCGATCTGCTGGTAGGATAACCCGCCGATCTCTTGCATGTAAACCGGAAATAGATTTCCAGAAAATTGAAATGAGACATCGCGCAAACCGTCAGTGATCAGCATCCAGGTGATCAAACCGCCGCCAAAGACCAGACCGAACATCGCGCCAAGATTGGTCTTCAAACTCGTGAAGGACAATTTCTTGTGCTCGCCATTCGCTTTGTCGCCCTTTGCAGCTTCACGCGCCATGCTCAAACGCATCAGCATCGCAACGAAGTAGAATGTTCCTGCCATGGCAAGCATCAACTTGAAGCCATACGTCCCTGCCATAAAACCGCCGAGCGGAGGTCCAACCACTGCCACGATCATGAAGATAGCTTGCGAAATACCATATACCTTGCCGCGATTCTCTTCGCTGGAATGTTCGGCAATGAAAGCATCGAAACTAGGGCCAACCAGCGAACGAGCCACCGCACCAACCGCATACGACAGCAGCAGCCATTCCCAGGTATCCGCCAGCACGAGTGGAATATACCCAAGCACACCGAACACACTACCGATCGCGATCGCGCGCAGACGTCCCAGTGAATCAGAGACCCATCCGCCAAGGATCTGTAAGAACAACGGAACGATCTGAGCCAGCGTAAAGAACAGACCGATCTGCGAAATATCTGCATCCAATTCCTTGAGATACAGGGGCATCAAACCGTCATACATGCTCCCGCCGATGTTCGCAAAGATCATCGCCGTCAGGAACAGGATCAGTATTCCACTCAATAAAGGTTGTTTCTTGATCGTTTCCATTTTCTATCCTATAAAGACTTGCACTCGTTCTCCATCATCGCCGTCGTCCACATGGACGATCAACGGGTCTTTGATATTCTTCGCCAGCGCAATGGCATGCACCACATCATCCACATTCGTGTTCTTCAAACCTTCAATACGACTGCCAAAGGTACGAATGAACCAGTCCGCAAAACCAAGCGGCAACGGAAATGCCAGCGAAATTCTGCGCGGACCATCCTGATCCTTCGAGCGGGTACGATCCACATTCACATACAGCCAGCGCGAGGTCTTACTGCCTGCGCCCAACGCGATCAACATAATTCCGAACGCCAGCGGCATGCTAAGGCAATAGAACCAAAAGTTCAAGCCCGCATTCTGTTGAATGCTGAACATCCACCATGCCATGAAAACTGTCGTGAGGATGCCAATCCAGAGGAAGGCGTTGGAAAAACGATGCGCTCGCAAGCGGACCTCGTCGATCTCAGGAGCTTCGCTTCTTTCCCCGCTGAAAACGGGTCCAACCTCAATAACTTCTGGTCCCGCTGAAGACTCATCCTCTGTCGGTTCGTCCAATGCACGCATTAATGTTGCAGCTTCTTCTGCACTGATCTTTCCATCTGCCACCATTTGCAGGATCTTCCTGCGTTCTTCTGAAGACATTATGAACCTCCTTCAAGTGCCGCTAAAAGTTTTTCCGCTTCTTCTGCGCTGATCTTCTTTTCTTGAAGCATCTTCAAAATTGCCAGACGTTCTTCATCTGAGACCTGCTGCTTGGGTGGAACAGGCACGCCCTTTGGCGAGAAATCCCAATTCCAGCGCCCCACCCCAAACGCCACTTTGCCGCGTCCGCGGCGTTCGGCATCACGAGTCTTCTGTTCAATGCGACGGGTGGCAGCATCGATCTTGCGTTGTGCGCGTTCGGTTGCTTGTTCTACACGGCGGGAAATACGATCACCGAAACCAGACCAATCCATACCCATGCCTGCAAAGTTGCCAAAGTCTTCCGCAGAGTCACCTGCATCTGACCGGTTTGAAACGCGAATGTCGCCGCCGGCGCTCAAAGTCACATTGGCAGAACCGTCACCCAGCATCACCACGCGACTGGTCGCATCTTCTTCGTTTTCAACACCATCCCAATCAATATCAATGTCATCGCCACTGAGAGTTAAGGTTGCATTCGCTTTGGGAGGCATCACCAATAAAATGTCGTCACCCGCATGGACGGCATACGAATTGCCCGCCTGCGGATTCAAATACATCACCACGTCTTCGCCCACATTGGCGCTGACACTGCCGCGCACATCGCGCAGGGCAAGATCGTCAGAAACAGAGTCGATGGAAACGCTGCCATCGACATCGCGAATGGAAACGTCAGAGTCAGCTTTACGGATGGATAAGCTTCCTTTTCCACCACGCAGGCTAAAGTCCGAATGAACCGTATCGATCGCTACTGAATTCACATCACGCATCGAGAGGTCACCGGTCACATCCTTCAGTTCGATCCCGCCCATCACACCACGCACCGAGGCATCGCCATTGATCTTGTTGATCACCACATTTGAACCTTTTGGCACACGAATGGAAAGGTCATCTTTGCAAGAAATATGAACCTGGTTACCATCCTGGCTGACGCTCAATTCGTCATCATCCGCTTTGAGGAGAATGTCGTCTCCCTCCCAACCCACAAGGCTGAGATCACCGCTGACAGATTCAATTTCGATCTTTGGGGTGCGTCCTGCAGAAATCGTTTTGGACATGGTCTACTCCTCTTCACCGCGCAACATGCGCATGGCTTGATCGGCTGTTATCTTTCCGGCTTCCAAATCGGCGATGACACTGCTACGTGTATCGTCATCCACCTCTGGAGTTTCATCCCTGCCGGGTTCGAATCCAAGTTTGCGAATCACTTCATGCAAGCGGTTTCGAATGGTCGGGTATGAAAGCCCCAACTCCTGCTCCATGCGATTGATCTTGCCTTCGCAACGCACAAAGGTGAAAACGAATTCCATTTGTTCTGTGGAAAGATTCGAAAACTGCCCCAGAGCAAAGCTACCTTCAATTGAGGTATCACAGCTGGAGCAGTGCAAACGAACAACTTCCATTTCAGATTGGCAGATCGGGCAACGGGTTGGTGCAGGTCGCATAACAGGCTTCTCCGATTTATAATTGGGTAAGAAGATTATTTTTTAGTCGAAAATCGATATTTTTAAGGACTTTTTTCGAAAAATCAATAAACTTATCTTGATTTCTAATAAAATTATACAACAGATTTAACAATTGTCAATAGAAAATAAGGATAATCAATATTTACTTCAAGATTATTGAATTCGCCTTTAAAATATTAAAATCCACCTCTGGAGGAACCCTTTGATCCGCTCTCTCTACTACAAACCTGGTCAACCTGTCCGAACCAACATCCCCCCTGCTGAGTTCACCCGCCTCATCCGCGACCGAAAAGGGACCCTCTGGGTGGATTTCATTGGCGAACCCGCAGAACTGGCTGAGCCTATTCTGCGCAGCTTTGGCTTCCACCCGCTAGCCATCGATGACGCCTTGCAGGAGACCCACACCCCTAAGGTGGATGATTGGGGCGATTACATTTACCTTGTGCTAAGTATCTTGAACTACAAGCAGGAAAATGGAATGTTTCAGGCGGAAATCGATGAATTGGATGTTTTCCTCGGACAGAACTACGTGGTCACCTTCCACGACCAATTATTAACAGCTGTGGAAGATACCTGGATTGCCTGCCAGCGTGACATTCGCCACGTGCAAGATGGAGCTGACCACCTGCTCTACCGCATTGTTGACGCACTGGTGATGAGTTATATGCCGCTTGTCGAGCAAATCGACGCCCAGATCGACCAGATCGAGGATAGAGTCTTCGACCGACCGAATCCTGAAATTCTCGAGCAGATATTTGCCCTCAAACGCCTCCTTCTGACGATGCGCCGCATCCTGCTCCCCCAGCGTGAAGTGTTGAACAAGCTTGCCCGCGACGATTTCCGCGTGATAGACCCCAAAGACCGCATCTTCTTTCGCGATATTTACGACCATCTCGTCCGTCTACATGATTTGAATGAAAGCTTGCGAGACCTCGTCAGCGGTGCCCTGGATACCTACCTCTCGGTCACCAACAATCGCATGAATGAGATCATGAAAGTCCTCACCATTATCACGACCTTTTTCATGCCTATTACCTTCATCACCGGTTTCTTTGGCATGAATTTCTTCGAGCCGGTCGCTCATCTGATTGGCTGGACAAGTCAGCAAGCGTTTTCGGTGACCATGTCCATAATAGTGGGGCTGCCCGTTGCCATGTACTTCTGGATGCGCGGGCGGACCTGGCTGTAGATCTGACTATAAATTGTGGACGATGGACTATGGAAGCAGCTGTTCAAAGTCCTCAATTCCGTATACGAAAACCAAGCCCAAAATTCCTTGACACAGAACAGGCGTTCGGTTATCATTATTACTAGCACAAATGAGCGAAGAATGCTCTTTACCTACGCCAGTCCCCTGGCAGGAGGCTTGAAATGATGATGGTTCGAAAAAGTAAAGGAATCGGCGAACGCCACCAGAGAATTCTGGACTTTATCGCGTCTTACCAGCGCGAGCACAAGCACCCCCCCTCCATTCGCGAGATCGGGGAGCACTGTGATATTTCCTCCACTTCGGTCGTTAACTACTACCTCGACCAATTGGAGAAGGAAGGTCTGCTCGAGCGTGATCGCAAGATCTCGCGTGGCATGCGGCTGGTGAACAACAGTCCCCTTGGTGACATGCTCCGCGTACCGGTTCTGGGTGTCATTCAAGCTGGTGAACCCATTCCGATCCCCGCTTCAGACTTTAACCCCTTCACCGCAGAAGACACCGTGGATATTGCCACTTCTCTGATGCCTTCGAAGGAGAAAGGCAAAGACCTGTTTGCCCTCCACGTGCAAGGAGACTCCATGATCGATGCCATGATCAATGATGGCGACATTGTGGTCCTCAAACCTGCACAGGAAGCCCGTAATGGCGAAATGGTCGCTGTCTGGCTCTCAGATAAAAACGAAACCACCCTCAAATATTTCTACAAGGAAAAGGATGGTTTTCGTTTACAGCCTGCCAACCCCACCATGAAACCGATCATGGTCAAGAAGAACGAGCCATTGGAGATCAAAGGCAAAGTTGTCATGGTCATCCGCAAAATGGAACGTCTGGCAGCCTAATTTTTATAAATTGAACAAAAGAAGCGGTTTTCGAACCGCTTCTTTTTGATTCCCGAGGTGTATTATTCAATGAACGTGTCTTATTGGTCCAAGAAAAGAGGTAACCATGTACGGAACTATTGCTCGTTTTCGCCTTCGGAAAGATGCAAATAAAGAAGATTTCAAGATAAAGATGGATGAGTTCGACTCGTCCGAAATCTCCGGCTGGATCGCGGACTATATCTTCCAAACGGATGCCAATTCCAATGAATTTTTCCTGGTTGCGATCTTTACAGACAAGGCATCCTATCAGGCAAATGCCGACGACCCAGCACAACATGAGCGCTATTTGATCTTCCGCTCATTCCTCGAAGATGACCCGGAGTGGAACGACGGTACGATCATCTCAGCAACAGGTCCGGGAACCAAGTAAATAAAGAGCGGTGTAGTTGATACACCGCTCTTTTACTTTCATTTGATCTTGATACTGGGCTTCCTGTCGGTGACAGCAGGTTGTGCCAATTTGATCTTCCCTTTTCGTTTGAAGCCGCCTTTCATGCCGCCAAACATATCCTTGCCGCGGGAGAAAATAATGGGGATCAACAATAGGAGCAACAAACCACCAAGCATCAAGCCAAACAACTTCCATGAGCTTTGTGCCACCTCTGGCAAGACACCGCCAGGGTTGTAGCTTGCCTCTGTTGAAACACCTTCGGCAGCCAGCGAGACTGTCAAATTACGGTTGACACCATCGCGTAGTGTCGAAGCCGAGACGTAGGTAATGGCATATTCACTTTGCAAGGTGCGACCATATTGTTCATAAAGTGCGGTCAGTGCAGATGAATCAGCAGCAAAACTGTATAAGCCGCCTGATTTTTCAGCCATTGTCTTAAGGGTTGACTCATCGAGCCCAGCTTGGGAAGCAATCCCTGTATCCCCAAAACCGATCGTGGAGATGGTCAAGCCACTTGGACCGATCTGGCTGATTACATCATCTGCGGTGGATTGGCTGTGGTTATCCATACCGTCTGCGAGGACGATAATGGCTTTGCGACCAGAGATGCCTTCAAGAGCATGTTCCGCTTCGATCAGAGCATCGAACATGCTGGTATCACCACCAGTGACGAGACTGTCGATCGCGTTGATCAATGCCACCGTATCGGTCGTGACAGGTTGGACGTAATAGGTTTGGGTATCGAATGTGATAAGCCCAGCCTGGTCACCTGCACGCATCTGGGTCACGTAGGTCTTGGCGGCTTCTTTGGCTGCATCTAATTTTCCGTTCTTGTCCATGCTGCCAGAGATGTCGATCACTAACATGGTGGTTAGCGGATCTGCCCCTCCTTCCCCACCGCCGCGGATATCCACGGGCTGCAACACTTCACCGTTCTCAGATATTTGAATCGACGTTGGGTCCACGCCGACAGGTTCGCCAGCAGCGTTGGTCACTGAAACATAGACGGTCACATTCGGGAAATTTGAATTATCCACCTGTGTGATCCGGATCTGAGTATCATCCTGTGCAAGAGCTTTCGGCGTTGGGAACACCATCAGCAACCCGAGCAGGATAAAGGTCAGAAAGAAGCGAAGGGGTTTCATCATCATGATTACCTCTTTTCATGGTAGATCATCTCTGTATTACCCATACGTATCTTTTGTCCGTTCGAGAGATGTGTGGTTTGAATCTTTTTTCCATTGATATATGTGCCTGAAAGGCTCATATCTTTGAGGGAGAATTGGCTGCCATTGCCGGTGAGCATGGCATGCTGTGGTGCGATATCAGGGTCGGGCAGTACGATCTCAGATTTTAGGGGTGAGCTTCCAATGGCAACTGCAGGACCACCTGCTCGCATGAATTTATCGAGGATAAATTCGGTCCCTTTGAGTTTGCCGGATGTAACTTCAAGCCATGCGCGGGAAAGTAATACCGCGATAAGAGAAATGAAGGTTCCAACCGATGCACCCAGCAAGACTAGACCGGCGGCTTTTCCGGTAAGCGGATCTTGCAGCCAATTTCGAGTGCTTTCAAGCAGAACTCCGCCCAGGGCGCCGCCAATAAAACCGCCAAGCATTCCTTTCCAAGCCTGGTTCTTGCCGACAATGCCTTCTGCGAGTCCGATCAAAAGTCCAAAGACCCCCCAACCAAGAGCCCGTCCCAAAATGCCTGCACCTACAGCCTGGAATAGAAATTCGCCAAGCGGTAAGCCGATGCCACCAGCGATGACTCCCAATAGCCCGCAGAACAGACCGGATTTTAAGACTTGAATTGGGTTTTGAGTCAACAAGCCTTCGGTAAGCCCGATGAACAGACCGATCAATAAACCGATCAACGCACCGACGAGAACCTCGCTCAGGTACAAGTTCGAGATGAATGAGAGCCCCAATCGATCACTGACCTGCCAACCGATCAGCCCGCCAATGGCGCCCAGCACAGCATAGAAATATGTGCGCATTCTTCTACTCATGGTTAAACTCCTTCCATTTCCTGCTCGTTACTGTGGAGGTTTCGCCAGTTGACCATACTTCTGCCGAGGTTTCCGTTCAGTTCATAGAAGCCAAAGTAACGAGAGGGGTCGAGATTTCCACCTTCGCGGCGGATGAAAAATCCGGCAAGGGAACTGTGAGGTTCCACGACCAGTGCAACCTGCCAGGGTTCAGGGAAAAAGTTGTTATGTAAGAAGGTGTCGTAATGCGAGAGGAAAATTCCCATACGCGGATGGGTGTGATACCAACCAACGATCCTTTTTCCACTGTAGTTCTTTTCAAGCTCGTCGTGGAAATCCAGAATGGTATCTTGGGTAAATGTGAGATAGACACTCCCCTGGCGCGTATATCGTGCAGGCAGCATGTGCTGAACAACGACGAACTGGGTACCAGAGTCTCGATCCACACACCATAGCCCGACGAGAGCGCCGCCGACTTCATTATCCAATTCACCGGTCGAATGTATGAGGACACGGGTGTAAGCAGATTGTGTAAGGAATACTTTGACAAGCGGCTGCCTTCCATCATTTTCGTGGAGAGATACCCAACGTTTTGACCGGGCAAGAGGCATACATGCCCTTCTCGGTCGGGCGCTGACAGGTGAGGAGAGGCGGATTCCATTGCCAACCATTTGAATATCCAGTGAGTGAGGCGGGCTGCTCAGGGTTGATAAGAGCAGCCCGCACATCCGTTTATCCGGCGGTGACGTCAGCCGTCATCATGAGCCGGTCATTTTGCGGGATGCCCGCCTGAGAGAGGGTTTCATCCTCTTTCAGTTCACGTCCAAGCGCTTTGCTATCCAAGCGATAGGACATTGGGCGTCCATCGGGACCCGTAGTGGGCAGTTCCAAAGATGTGGTCAACTCTGGAAGTAAGTCCTTTACGACCACATCATCCGGGACTTCTGCCTTGCGAGTGCCCCCAGAGGGTAAAACGAGGGTAACAGGTACATCAGACATTTCGAGCTCCTTTTCTTTGACTTTCTAAATCGGTTCAGCGCGCGCAACAATGCTTACTTTAATTTGATTACCGGCGGGGTTTTCTTCTCGATCGGTTTGATCTTTACGCGTTCCGGTCGGAGAAGTTCGCGATGGTCCACCGGGAATTCATTAGGATGTGTCTTGCGATACTCACGAGACCAACGTGCCGCTTCCGCATCCCAGGGGAAGGGAGGCTTGGTCGGGTCATCGTGGAAGTTCTTCCACTGCAGCATTTCACCAAGCATGATGACCAATCGATCCAGCGATCGGCTGGCAGTCCACCAGGCGGCATCGATACAAACACTGCCGTTCAAGTGGTTGATGTTTGGATGCCAAATGGGGGTCATCCATTTCATACCGGGCCAGCGCTGAGGATATTGCGTATGCAAATAGATCTCCACTTTATGTCGGTTGCCATATTGCGGCTTCCCCATTTTGTCCACGCCGATGATGCTCTTGCAGGCAAAGGTCACGATATAACGTTCAGGCGGAACGCCCGGGCGGACATCCATGGCTTTGAAATCGATCATGTCGCTGCGGCTGGTAAGTTCCTGCATCAATTCAAAATCGTTCTTCAATCGTCTCATTCGCGGGCTTCCAGCAACTGAAACAACGCTGCCAGCGGTGATATCCGCAGTAAGCATCAAGCGGTCATTCTCTGGTATCCCTGCGGAAGAAAGCGTCTCATTCTCTTTCAGTTCCCTTCCGAGTGCCTTGCTATCGAGCCGGTAGCTCATGGGGCGTCCATCCGGTCCGACCGTGGGAAGTTCCAACAGTGAAGATAATTCAGGCATCAACTCACGCAATTCCACATCGTCTGGAACCTCTGCAGCGCGTGCGCCTCCGCTTGGAAGAACAATGGTGACATTCATATCAGACATAAAGGTATCCTCCATCACGTATTCAAATGCGGCACCTGGCATTCACCAGTCACATCCCAACAATCTGCATGATGTACAGCACCGCAAACCTCGCACCTCTTTACACCGCGAGGGTCACTCAACTTGACGTCTTCCAAACAATAGGGACAGCGATGGTTCTCCACCAAAGCAAGATTCACATACGGTTTGCGTTTGAACATTCCTTTAAGACCAAGGCGGGTAGGCTTGCGGTCAACAGACACGACAAGCTTTTTGTCCACAGCCTTTCTTTTTCCCAAATGAAACTTGGGAAAACCGCTGAACTTTTGAAACCAGCTTATTCCACGTTCTATCTTTGTAGGTTTTGAAGAATTTCCGTGTAAGAAGCGAACATGTTTTACAGGTCGAGCAGGGGATGGTGTTCTCTCTAACTCTCTACGACTAAACTCTTGATGAGAAAGGGGCGCCTCCGGCTGGACCTTTGCCTTGGGCTTTCGCCAAGCAGCCAATGTGATCGCCGATACGATGAAGCCGCCACATAAATGCAAGATCTGCTCTATATCAACTTCTCCATTCAGCCAGGGTTCAAGTGGTCCTAAACCTATTTGCCAATTCGTAAAAATGCCCAAAACAAGCATACCTACAGGCAAGATCACCAAGAGTACTAGAAAGAGGATCCATCCAGACCATTTATAAAAACTCGAGCGAATAGCAGCCCCAGTTGCCAGTCCAACCGTAAGGATGGTAAGGATGGTCATTTGGTCATGAGTAAGATTCTCTTGATACCTTTGGAAAAAAGCAAAGAATCCTGCAATGACCAGCACAAAAAGCAAACAACCTATCAGCCTTCGGAAAAATCCGGATGAATTTACAGGGGTAGACCGTGTATCACTCATTGAAGCAGTTTGAGTAGACATTCAATACCTTCGTCATCACTAATCTCGCAAACGAATACGCCCCTGGCGGATGCGCAACACTTGCGAAGGTTTGGTTGTCTTGACACTTAAAGTCGAATCTGTAGTATGCAGAGGAGTATCGCTTAATCGAATACGAGCTGCCTTTTTCTCTTCCATCTTGACTTTGGGCTCGAAATCATGAAAGTGCAACGCATCGTCCTCATCACCTGTCAACTCGTAGAAACGATATTCCGATCCATTGTGGGCACGGATGATGTGCAGCGGTGGCACTCCTACACTGGCAAGTGTGCGGTGAAGAAATTTCTCTTCGCCAGTGATAACGTGGGTCAAGGAGGTTTCGCGCAATACACCGCACACTGGGCAATTCCCAGCCTCCAAGGTCACTTCATTGAGAGGGCGCAAGACCTCTTCCACTGTATGGCAATTCGGGCATTCGAACTGCGTCACCATTTCCTGATCCAACTCGATCACGGCATTCAGTCCGAGGTCCGCACAGGCGATCCGCAGCATGTCATCAAGTGTGGTCCGCTCGGCGCGGGCTGGCAGTTCGTTGATGGTTCCATACGTCCAATGCGATTCACAATCATCACGTGGAACATATGCTGTGGTATGCATATCATTGACCATGCCATTGAAATGAGTCACCTTGCCCGGCTCTACAGGCATATTATTGATCAACTTCAAGGCTTCCTGAGATTGCATGGCGCCAATAATGGATGCGATCGTTGGGGTCGTTGGAACTTTGCCCAACAAAATGTTCTGGCGTGCAAGCAACGGGCAGGAGTATCGAAGCGAAAGGTCACGCAATGCCTGCTCGGTGAGCGTGCATTCATAACATGCCCCCTGCCCCGGCACGAACACTCGCACCAGACCCAGCAATTCCTGAATGGCTCCATCTACCCAGGGCTTGTTCACCCAATAACAAAAGCGATTGACAGCCAGCCTCGCTTCGCGATTATCAAGACAACCGATCACCACATCCATGCGGCGGAAAACGCCCAGCCCGATCTTTGATGTGATATCACCGTTCAAATATTGGACATGGATCTGAGGATTTACAGACTTAGCACGTGCCGCTGCAATTTCAGCTTTGCTGCGATTGTTATCTGATTCTCGGAAAAGAACCGAGCGACTCAAATTTGCCATTTCGATCTTGTCGAAATCGACAATATAGATATGCCCTACACCCATCAATGCGAGATTTTTGATGACTTCGTTGCCTAGCGCCCCCGCTCCCACAACCATGACTTTTGCGTTCTGAACTTTTTCCCTGTCCCACCATGAAATAAATTCGAATGTCCCCAACCTATCCTTTTGAAGATTTGGAATGCGGATCGGTTTATCCAACCCGATCGGCACCCTGATCGGTCCAGTAGGCGGGTCACTGTACGCCTCACGATCTACATTTCTAGCACCATTCCCGCTCGAAAGTTCTTTCGCCACTGCCAGATTCGAACCAGTCACCTCTCGCGCAAACCAACCCACATTGGGGCGTGATTCGATCAAGTCCTGCTTCTCGAGCAGTTTGAGAGCTTCGCGCAACGTCGCTCGACTGATACCGAACTTACCGATCAGTTCACGCTCAGGCGGGAGCTGCGAGCCAGGTTTGAGACTTCCATTGAGGAGGAGAACGACGAGTTCACCAGCGACATTCTCAGCTAAAGACTTATGGGAGAGACGTTCAATTTTCATAATACTCTTCTGGTCTGGTGGTCAGACCGCTGTGTAAGTATTATAGAAACTATAAAAAAAGTCAGCATAGGATATCGGTACTGCTTAAATAAAAAGATGGCTCTTGAGGAGCCATCTTTTTGCTTGCATTATTGAAAGGATTACTCGACGACGACCTGAGCGCCAGCTTCTTCGAGCTTCTTCTTGGCGTCCATGGCGGCATCTTTGCCCACACCGGTGAGAACCTTGGAACCAGCGGTTTCGGCAAGAGCCTTGGCTTCGCCGAGACCAAGGGAGGTCAACTGGCGAACAACCTTGATGACGTCGATCTTCTTGGCGCCAGCATCCTTGATGACCACATCGAATTCGGTCTTCTCTTCGACAGGTTCAGCAGCGGCAGCAGGACCACCAGCGGCGGCAATAGCCACTGGAGCGGCGGCGGAAACGCCCCACTTTTCTTCGAGCATTTTTACGAGGTCAGCAGCCTCGAGAACGGAAAGGGTGGAAAGTTCATCCACGAGTTTAGCGAGCTTGTCAGACATTGTTTAGCACTCCTTGCTAAGTAATTAGAAAATTTAGATTGAACGGTGCGGGTTGTGAAACCCGCTCGAATAGAACTAGGCAGCAGCCTGTTCGGAATGAGCCTTGATGACGGCAGCCAATCCACGGGCGGGTTCTGCGAGCGTGCGGACGAGTTTGCCAGCCGGGGCTTGCAAAACGCCGAGCAGGGTTGCGCGCATAACGGGCAGCGGCGGCAGGTCAGACAATGCCTTGACCTGAGCAGCGTTCAGGGACTTACCAGCCATGAAACCGCCTTTGACCTTGACGAACTCATTGCCTTTTGTGGCATCGGTCAGCGCTTTCGCGGTGGAAGCAGGGTCATTGAACGCGAACGAAACAGCGGTGGATTTGACGAGCATATCACCGGGGACTTCCATACCGTTGTCAGCGAAAACGCGGCGAACCAGCGTGTTCTTGACGACATGGAATTCACCACCAGATTCACGGATCTTCGCGCGTAGTCCATCGAGCGACTTCATATTCGCACCGGTGTACTCCACGAGAATAACCGCCTGGCTGCGTTTGACCCAGTCGTTATACTGAGCCAAAACTTCTTCCTTGCGTTGCTTTGAAATTGCCAAAGGGTATTCACCTCCTTTCGAAAAAAGTCTTTGCCACTCTCGCAGGCAAAGACTTTTTCGCACTCCCTTACGGGAGAACAGCACAGAGGTGCTGAAATATGCTACTGGGTCTCCACCTGAGCAGGATATTAAGTTTCGGCACTGGTCACGTACTCCGCACGACCTTCTGCTGAAACACCCGCCGTCATTGGCGAAGTGGGTTTAGGAATTATAGGATAACTTGCTTATCCTTCTCCATCAATATGTTCGTTGGGATCGACCTTAACGCCGGGTCCCATGGTGGAAGCAACGGTAATGCGCTTCACAAAATTACCTTTCGCACCAGACGGGCGGGACTTATTGATAGCATCCATCAGGGCGACGTAGTTCTCATACAGTTTCTGGGCATCGAAAGAAGCTTTACCGATGGAAACATGGATGTTGTTGCTCTTATCGAGACGGTATTCTACACGACCAGCCTTGGCTTCCTTGATGGCACGATCCATATCCGAAGCACCAACAACCGTACCAGCTTTGGGGTTCGGCATCAAACCGCGCGGACCAAGTACACGACCCAGGCGACCAACCTTACCCATTGCATCAGGGGTGGCGATGGCAACATCGAAATCGAGCATGCCACCTTCGATCTTCTTCAAGGATTCATCATCGTCCGCAACGAAATCCGCACCAGCAGCGCGGGCAGCAACGGCGCCTTCACCCTGAGCGAAGACCAAAACGCGAACGGTCTTGCCCAAGCCATGAGGAAGCACGACCACATCACGCAGCTGTTGATCAGACTGGCGCGAATCGAGCGTGGTGCGCATATGAACTTCAATGGTGGAATCGAATTTAGTAATGCTGGTTTCTTTGGCAAGAGCAACTGCATCTTTTGCAGGGTAGATCTTGTCAATATCAACTTTGGCGAGTGCCGCCGTGTATTTTTTTCCGTGTTTAGCCATTTTATCCTCCGTGGTACAAGCGGACAGCCCGAAGCCATCCTCCCACAATTAATTAGTCAACTACCGTAATACCCATCGAGCGGGCGGTGCCTTCGATCTGCAACATGGCGCCTTCGAGGCTGATCGCATTGAGATCTTTCATCTTCAATTCAGCGATCTCCTTGATCTGGGCACGGGTCACCTTACCGACCTTTTCCTTGTTCGGAACGCCGGAGCCCTTCTCAACCTTGGCAGCCTTGCGCAACAACACCGCAGCAGGTGATGTGCGAAGCACAAAGGTGAAAGAACCATCAGTATAGATTGTGATTTCAGCGGGGAGAACTTCACCCGGGCGGTTGGAAGTACGAGCGTTGTATTCCTTGCAGAACGCCATGATGTTGATACCATGACTTGCCAACGCAGGACCTACCGGAGGCGCGGGGTTTGCTTTTCCAGCTTCAAGCTGGAGACGAACGATTGCTTTTAATTTCTTTGCCATTTCATTAACTCCTGTGGTTTTAGCGGGTCATTCTGGGAGACCCTCCCACCGCATCAGACTCGATTTGAGCCTGCTACTGTCTATTTAGTTTTACTACTCTGTTACGACTTCTCTACTTGCAGGAAGTCCAGTTCCACCGGCGTTTCGCGTCCGAAGAAACTAACCATCACGCGGACCTTGGTGCGTTCCATATCGATCTCGGAAACCACACCGCGGAAATCATTGAACGGTCCATCGATGATGCGGACACGCTCACCCTGCTTGAATGTAACCTTGACCGTGGGCGACTCAGCTTCCATACGCTTGACGATCTGAGCCACTTCTTCTGGTCGAAGCGGAGTGGGGCTGTTCCCCATTCCAACGAAACCAGTCACACCAGGGGTGTTGCGGACCACATACCAAGATTCTTCTGTAAGGATGAGGTTAACCAGAACATACCCAGGGAAGATATGGCGTTCCACCGTACGGCGTTTGCCATCCTTCACTTCGATCTCTTCCTGGGTCGGAATGACCACATCAAAGATCATATCCTTCATGCCCATCGTTTCGATGCGCTGCTCAAGATTGTGACGCACTTTGTTCTCATACCCTGAGTAACAGTGGATCACATACCAGGCAGGTCCTTCAACGGTCGTTTCGACAGGAGGCAGGTTCGAGGGAATCTTCTCGGTTGCAGTAGCAGCTTCAGGCGTCGAAGTTGAAGCGGAAGACTCCGAAGGCACAGACTGCTCTTCGGACTGTTCATCCATCGGTTCCTGTTCGAACTGCTCTTGCGGTTCCGGTAAATCCATCACGAGGTCCTCAATTCAAACTAAAGAAGGATCAGGTTTAGTAATTCTCTGGCGAGTAAATCCACGCCTGCGAGAAAGAGTCCAACAACAACCATCACCATGAGAACGAGAAGGGTTAAGCGGCGCGCTTCAGGCCAGGTGGGCCAGCTTACTTTGCGCAATTCGCCAGTCGTCTCGCGGAAATAACGCTGGATGGCGTTTTCCTTTTTCTTGACTTGCTTTGCTTTCTCAGCCAAGGTATTGCTCCTTCAGGTTTTTACGGCTAAAACGCCGCGAGGCGCGGCGTTGCCTTAGGCAGGCCAGGTAGGACTTGAACCCACAACCGCTCGTTTTGGAGACGAGAGCTCTGCCAATTGAGCCACTGGCCTAGGATTGCAGGGGCAAGGTACGCTTGCCCCTGCTAAATTACTTCGTTTCGCGATGTACTGTGTGCTTCTTGCAGCGGTCACAGTACTTCTTTAATTCCATCCGGTTCGGATCGTTGCGGCGATTCTTTTCAGTGGTGTAATTGCGTTCCTTGCAGTCGTTGCACTGCAGGGTGATCACCGGACGAACGTCTTTCTTCTTGGAAGCCATTTTACTACCTTACTTTCAGTTGATTACGCAATGATCTTGGTGACGACACCCGCGCCGACGGTGAGACCGCCTTCACGA
>VFQT010000673.1_pt1 | contig 47482 bp, 50 predicted proteins | sample 3512381 | NCBI WGS metagenome assembly VFQT01 (sample SAMN10412376, study PRJNA504923) | tailings metagenome | isolation source: Relicate 2 Philex TSF3 active mining site | place: Philippines: Tuba, Benguet | collected 2017-08-29 | reverse complement strand
GAGGAAGATGTACGTCGCCCCTGCCCCGCCATGCCGCGGATGCGCGGCGGCGTAGCCGGCGATGAAAGGACGCAGGTCCGGGTCGTCGATCCAGTCGAACAGGCGGGCGCGAAGTATGCCCGCGCCAAGGCGCCCCTTGCCGGTGATTACCAGCACGCAGCGCGCACCAAGGGCGGCCTGGCGCAGCAGGAACTCGACAAGCTCTCGGTGGGCGGTGTCCTGGGTATGACCATGGAGATCGAGGCGCGCGTCGATGGCGTGCTGGCCGCGGCGGATCTTGCGCTGGCCGGACAGGTCCTCGGGCCCGCCAGTTCGCGATCGCTGGGAGGCAACCACGCGCGGCGCTGGCGCAGCAGCGCGCGGCCCTGCGGTGATCTCTTCTGCCGGGTCTGGCGCGTCGGCGATGATCATGCCGGGTGCGGGGCGAACAGTGCGGGCGACGCGCGACCAGAGCCTGCGCTCCTCTGGGGTCAGTCGGCGGGTCATGCGGGCGTCCGGCCTGTCCCCTCAGGAAGCGGTCGCCACCTCGTCGAGCACCCAGTTCGGATCATCCGACCGCAGCGAGCGCTTGAAGGTCCAGATTTCCTTGGCCGAACGAAGGTTTTCGCCATCTGAGAGGTCGCTTTCGAACGACACCAGCACGCGACCGAAGTGCGAGGCGTCGACAGAGGCCTCGACGATGCGCGCCTGGCGCAGGCGCACCAGCCGCATCGGTTCCGCGCCCGTCTTCTGGCGATCGACGATGGCGTCGCTGTAGACGTCGAAGACATCCTGATCGACCAGGTCGCGCAGGGCGTCGCGGTCGCCATCGGCAAAGGCTGCGACAATCAGCTCGTAGGCCTTGCGGGCGCCGCGAAGGAACTCATCGGGTGAGAAGGAGGCATCCTCGCTGGCGATCGCCTCGAGACCGGCTGCAGCCGGGCCCGTGAAAGCCGGGCGAAGCTTGCGCTTGTCCTCATCCGTCTTGGCATCCTCGGCCTGTTCGGCCGCCCGGACGGGGGCCTCGCGATAAGGACGCGGGCGTGGTTCCGCCCCGGTTTTTTGTCCAAGGACGGCGTAGAGGCGGGAAATGACAAAAACCGCAATCGCCGCAAGTATGATCAGATCAATGGACAAGACCGGCCTTCAAGATGTTGCGGACAGACAGGGCACTCTCCCTGTGGTCCTCACGTCAATATAGACACAAAACCCGCGGAGTCAGCCCGTTGTTGCCGCCGTCGCGCCAGCGTGATAGCCGCCCGGCCTCCTGCCACTGCTGTTTTCGGACCTCGAAACCATGACTGAAGCCGCCACTCCGGATGCTGGCAGGGCCGCCGCCGGCCCGCCGATGATCCGCGTGCTCGCCCAATACGTTAAGGACCTTTCATTCGAGAATCCGGGGCTGTTTTCGGGGCAGAATGGCGACAAGGCGCCGGAGATCGAGCTCGGTATCGATGTTCGCGTCGAGCCCGGGCCGCCGCAGGAGAGGATTTTCGCTGTTGAGCTGAAGCTCTCCGCACGGGCGAAACGCCAGGACAGCGTCGTGTTCATCGTCGAGCTGGTCTACGCGGGTGTTGTGCAGCTGCAGGACGCCAGCCCGCAGGACGCCGAGCCGATGCTGCTGATCGAATGCCCGCGCCTGCTCTTCCCCTTTGCCCGCAGGATCATTGCGGACATCACACGAGAGGGCGGCCATCCGCCGCTGATGATCGACCCGATCGATTTCGTCGGCCTCTACCGCCAGCAGCAGGCTCAGCGCGCCCAGCAGCAGCCGCAGGCCTGAGACAGGCTCAGCAGGTCAGCACCATTTTCAGGGCCCCCTCGCGCCTGTCGTTGAACAGGGCGTAGGCGTGCGCGCCCTGCGCCAGCGGCATACGGTGGGAGATGAATTGCTGCGGCTTCAGCCGACCGCCGCGAACCAGCGGAACGAGTTCGCCCCAGTGCTTGACCACCGAGCACAGGCTGGTGCGGAAGGTGAGCCCCTTGTTGAATGCCAGGGCCATCGGGAATGGGAACTGCTTGGTCTGGCTCACGCCGATGGTGGAGACAGTCGCCTGCTTTCCCGCGAGTGCGAGCGCCAGCTTGAGCGTTGCGTCGGCGCCGACGGCCTCGATCACGCTGTCGGCCAGATGCCCCTTCGTCAGCTCCTTCAGCACGGCGCGTTCATCGCCCGGCGGCAGCGCAATGGCGCCGAGACGCTCGGCCGCGGCGCGCCGCTCCGGCACGAGATCGACCGCGAAGACGCGCGCAGCGCCCAGCACGAAGGCGATCTCGACAGCCATCAGGCCGATGGGGCCAAGACCCACCACGGCGACCGCGCCACCCGGCCGGATATCGGCGTTGAGGGCGCCGAGATAGGCGGTCGGCAGGTTGTCGGTGAGCATCAGCGCCTGCTCATGGCTCAGGCCTTCGGGGATGATCGCAGCGTTCTGATCGGCGTGCGGCACCATGACGGCCTCGGCCTGGCAACCCGGCAACGCATGGCTGAGGCCGTAACACCCGGTCGCGCTGTAGATGCAGCGGACGCAATCGCCTGCCCGGCAAGCTGGGCAGCGTCCGCAACCGACGGCGGCCGAGATCATCACCTGATCGCCGACCTTCAGCGTCTCGACGTTCGAGCCGGTCTCGACAATCTCGCCGACCGCCTCGTGGCCCACGCAGAAGCCTGTGTCGTCGCTGAAGCCATGGCCCTGATAGATGTGAAGGTCGCTGCCGCAGATCGCACAGGCCTTCACCCTGACCAGCGCCGCATGCGGCTTGGTGACCTTCGCATCCGGGATCGACTCGAAGCGGATGTCCTTAGGGGCGTGATAGGTAAGAGCTTTCATGATGTGCGCCTTGCGGTGAAGCCCTGCAGTCTAGGCGCTCCGGGCGATGAACCGCCAGTCCATGCAGATCAGCTGTACTTCTTCCAGACCGCGTTCTCGCCAAGGGCGCCGACGAATGCGGTGTGAGCGGCTTCTTCCTCGGGCCTGATACGGCTGGGCAGCGGGACCGGGCGCGGAAGGCGCGGTGCGTAGATCACCTGCCCCCCGCGGCCGGCCCCGACAGCAGAACTTGCGAACTCGAACTTGCGTTCGCGTCCGCCGCGGAGTTCGAGATAAGCCATGGCCAAGAGCTGCGCATCGAGCAGTGCGCCGTGCAAAACCCGATCCTTGATCGAGATGTCGAAGCGCTTGCACACCGCATCGAGCGAGGCCGGCGAACCGGGCCGGTGTTCGCGCGCGAGCACGAGGGTGTCTATGAAGCGCTCCTTCGGGAGGGTCGGCCGGCCGAGGCGGACAAGCTCCGCGTTGAGGAAGCTGCGGTCGAACTCGGCATTGTGTGCGACGATGGGAGAATCGCCGAAGAAGTCCATCAGCCGGTCGACGATCTCCTCGAATCGCGGCTTGCCGCGCAATGTCTCGTTGGTGATGCCCGTGATGCGCACCGTGGCCTCGGAGACGGGCCGTCCGGGATTGATGTAGATCTGCAGCTCGCGTCCTGTCGGAAGGTAGTTGAACAGCTCGATGCAGCCGACCTCGACAATGCGGTCGCACTGCTCCGGATCGGCATGATCCGGGTTAAGGCCGGTGGTTTCGGTGTCGAAGACGATCTCGCGCATGGGTCCGTCCTAGGTTGCTTCGCGCGAATTTGCGATCCGCTGGCGCAGCTGGCTCAGGATTTCGTCCACACATTCTTCCGCGTGGATGAACCCCAGGCTGGTATCGATCAGAAAATCCGCCTTCGCCCGCTTGATGGCGTCGGGGATCTGGCGCGCGCGTATCGCTTCGAATTCGGCTTCGCTCATCTGGCCGCGGGCCAGAACGCGGGCCTTCTGCACCTCCGGGGGCGCGCTCACCACCAGAATGGCGTCAGCGCGCTTGTCTCCGCCGGTCTCGAAGAGAAGCGGGATGTCCAGGACGACGATATCGTGGCCCCCCTTGCGGGCCGTTTCAAGGAAGGCGGCCTGGCGTGCGCCGACGATTGGATGAACGATCCCCTCCAGTTGCTTCATCGCCTCAGGACTGTCGATCACGCGCTGGCGCAGCCGGCGGCGGTCGATGCCGCCGTCCGGTCCGGTGACGCCGGGAAAGGCCGCTTCCAGTGGCGCGACTGCCTCCCCGCCCGGCGCGTAGACGGCGTGGACGGCAGCGTCTGCGTCATAGACCGGCACGCCCCGCGCCGCGAACATTGCGGCGGTGGCGGATTTGCCCATGCCGATCGATCCGGTGAGCGCCAGCCTGATCATGTGCGGTTTGCAACCACGGTGCGGCAGGCAGCGAGGGCGCTGCTCTGGTCGGGGTCAATGCCGAACCAGAGCCGGAAGGCGCCAGCAGCCTGGGCGACCAGCATGACGAGCCCATCATGCGCAACCCAGCCGGCCTGGGCCGCCGCGGCAAGCGTTGGCGCTGCTGCCTTGCCATAGGACAGGTCGAGAAAGGGTCGCCCCCTGCCCGGGGCAAGTTGCGGGAGCAACTCACCGGCATGGCCAAGGCTTGCGGAGTTGACGACCAGATCGACCGATTCAGACATTCGCTCAATGGCGTCAAGGCCAGCCACGCGCGCCGCGGGTGCAAGTTCGGCGGCGAGCGCGGCGGCCTTTGCTTCCGAACGGTTCGCTATCGTGAGCGTAACGCCGGCACGGCGCAGGCTGACCACCGCGGCGCGTGCGGCCCCGCCCGCCCCGATCAACAGAACATGACGATCGCGGATGTCCTGGCCGCATGCCGTCTGCATTGCCCCGTCGAATCCGGCGATGTCGGTGTTGTGAGCCATCCAGCCGCCATCCTCGGCCACGAGCGTGTTGGCTGCACCGACACTGTGCGCCTCGGGCGAGGACTTCGCGGCGGCCGCGAGCGCCGCGACCTTGTGCGGAAGCGTGACATTTAGGCCGTCATATGCGCGCGCCATGGCGCGCAGGTCTGCCGCGGCGTCCGACGACTGCAGGTGGATGCGTTCATAGTGTGCATCGAGTCCGGCCGCTGCCATCCAGGCATTGTGGATCAGCGGCGAGAGGGAGTGGGCGACCGGATCGCCGACAACTGCAAAGCGCCCGGGCGAATTCTTCATTGGGCAAGCGAGCCCCGGTCGCGCAGCCATTGCAGGAGCGGGAGCAGCGGCATGCCGAGGATGGAAAAGTAATCGCCCTCGATGTGGTCGAACAGCTGCGCGCCAAGACCTTCAAGCTGGTAGCAGCCCACGCTCTCGAAGGCCGCCTCGCCGATGGCGTCAAGATAGTCTTCGAGAAAGGCGTCGGAGAAGTTGCGCACACTTAGCCGCGGCTGGGCGAGATGGCGCCAGACCGGCGCGCCGCCGATGCAGGCGACAATTGCGCCCTGCAGGACATGCGTCTTGCCCCGAAGTCGGCGCAGCACATCGGCCGCTTCGGCGCGGGTGGATACCTTGTCCAGACCCTGCCCTTCGAGATCGAGCATCTGGTCGCAACCCAGAACGATGCCGGCGTGAGACAGGGAGACCTTCAACGCCTTGGATTCCGCCAGCAGATCGGCCTGTCTTGCCACGCTGGCGCCTTCGGCGCGGAGCGTGGCCTTGAGCGCGTCTTCGTCAACGCCAGAGCCGACCTGGTCGAAGGCGAGGCCCGCGCCGCGCAGGACGGCGGCCCGCGCCCTGCTCTTTGATGCAAGGATCAGGCGATGACCCGATGATGCGGAGCTGATGGTCACCGCTCATGGTCCTGGATGATGTTGAGAATCGCGGCGGCCGTTTCTTCGACCGAGCGCCGGCTGACATCGATGGTCGGCCATTTCATGCGCGCGAACAGGCGGTTGGCTTCCGTGATTTCCTGCTGGACGTTTTCCTCGTCGGCATAGGAGGTGTCGGGCTGCTCGTTGAGCGAGAGGAGGCGCTGGCGGCGGATCTGCACCAGCCGGTCGGGCGAGATTTTCAACCCGACGACGAGCGGGGCGTTCGGCCCTGTGAGTATCTCCGGCACGTCGACGCCGGGGACCAGCGGGACGTTGGCGGCTTTCACGCCGCGATTGCCAAGATAGACGCAGGTCGGCGTCTTGGACGTCCGTGACACGCCGACCAGCACGACATCGGCCTCGCGCAGGCGCTCGGTGTGCTGGCCGTCATCGTGCTGGAGTGCGAAATTGATGGTCTCGATGCGCGCGAAGTATTCAGCGTCGAGGTGATATTGGCCGGCAACCTTGTGCGCCGAGGCGAGTCCGAGATAGCGCGAGAGCATGTTCACCGCGGGATCGATGACCGCCAGCGTGGGGGAGCCAAGTTCCCGGCAGCGCTCTTCGAGGCGGGCGCGAAGCTCTTCGTCGGTGATGGTGTAAAGCACGACCCCGGGGGCGCTCTCGATCTCCTTGAGCACGCGTTCGAGCTGCTTGGGGCTCCGGACCAGATAGTAATTGTGTTCGAGCGGGGCGATGTTGTCGAACTGGGCACAGGCGGCGCGCATCACGGCGTTCAGGGTTTCGCCCGTCGAATCCGAGACCAGGTGCACGTTGAAATAGGTCTCGTAGGTCATCCGCTCGCCGGCATCTCCGCCCTCACCGGGGCGTTCATCCCCATTACCGCTGGGAGCGGTTTGTGGACAAGCCGGGCGAGCAATTCAGCGCACGCGCGAGTCACATGGTTGTCGACAGGTGGAGCGACTGGAAAAGACTCTTCGAAATGGCGCCCATGAGTCGCGCCCGCAGGACTCGACTCGCGTTAAGGTCCTGTTAACGAAGAGCTTAATGAAACGTAAACGGGAGAGGCGGAGTCGGAACATTAGGTGATTCACGGTGAGCGGACATGTGTGCGGTTTGGGGATGACGGTTTCCCCCGACTTATGAACCGACTAATCACCACCAGATTCCCTATGAATCAGATTCAAGATTCTCCTTTCTCTTGTGCGCCAGGTGATGTGTGAACGGGAAACCGCTGCTCAGAGTGCTCAAGGGTGAGCGCATTGATCCTGTTCCTGTCTGGATGATGCGACAGGCTGGACGCCACCTTCCCGAGTATCGCGAGGTTAGGGCGCGGGCGCGGGACTTTCTCGATTTCTGCTATTCCCCTTCCCTTGCAGCTGAAGCGACATTGCAGCCTGTGCGGCGCTACAGGATGGATGGCGCGATCCTGTTTGCCGACATCCTGCTGGTCCTCGACGCGATGGGGCGCAATGTCCGCTTCCTTGAAGGGGAAGGACCGCGCGTCGAGCCTGCGACCAGGGCCAGGGATCTTGCCGGCGTGCCCCTGGAGAAGGTGCTGGCCAAGCTGGCGCCGGTAGGCGAGACGGTCGAGCGCGTCAGGGCGGGCCTTGATCCGGCTGTCACGCTCATCGGCTTTGCCGGCTCGCCCTGGACGGTGGGCGTCTACGCAATCGAAGGCCGTGGCGGTACGGACAAGGCGGATTCGCGCTGCTTTGGCTATGAGCATCCGGCCGAACTCGACGGCATGCTCGAGCATCTGGTCGAAGCCAGCGCGCACTACCTCAAGATGCAGGCCGATGCTGGCGCAGATGCATTGATGCTGTTCGAGAGCTGGGCTGAAGGTCTTCCAGAGGATGCGTTCGAGCGCTGGGTGATCGGACCCACGGCGCGCCTCGTAGAACGGCTGCGCGCGCTGGGCGTGACGCAGCCAATCCTCGGTTTCCCCCGCGGCGCAGGCATGCTGGTGCAGGACTATGCGGAGCGAACGGGCGTGAATGCAGTCGGCCTCGATACCGCAATCCCGCTAAAACGTGCGAGCGCGATGCTGCCAAAGGGCATGCCGGTCCAGGGCAATCTCGACCCGATGCGCCTTGTCGCCGGCGGACCTGGCCTTGAAGCGCGCGTCAGGGAAATTGTCGCGGCCCTCAAGGACCGCCCTCACATCTTCAATCTCGGCCACGGCGTTACGCCGGAAACACCGATTGCGCATGTCGAACGTGTGCTGCACGCCCTGCGGGGTTCTGCGTGAGTTCCGAGAAAATCGCTGTTGTCCTGTTCAATCTGGGGGGCCCCGATGGCCCTGACGATGTCCAGCCCTTCCTGCAAAACCTGTTCAGCGATCCGGCCATCATCCGCTCGCCTCCGCCTGTGCGCTGGCTGGTGTCACGGCTGATCTCAAAGACACGCGCAGCAAGTGCGCGAGCCAACTATGCCCTGATGGGCGGCGGTTCTCCCCTGCTTCCCGAAACACGCAAGCAGGCCGAAGCGCTGGAAGCCGAACTTGCAAGTCGTGGCCGCAACGCCAGGACCTTCATCGCGATGCGCTACTGGAAGCCCTACGCCGCAGACGCCGTGCGCGAGGTGAAGGCGTGGGGCGCGGACAAGGTCGTGCTCCTGCCGCTCTATCCCCAATTCTCCTCCACAACGACGGCCTCTTCGCTGAAAAGCTGGGCCGACGCCAAAGGCCCAGGCGGCGTCACAGTGTGCTGCTATCCCGATCCAGACAGGTTTATCGCCGCCCATGCCCGCAAGCTCGTTGCGGCATGGGAAGCTGGCGGCCGGCCGGAGAATGTCCGCTGCCTTCTGTCAGCACACGGCTTGCCTGAAACCGTGGTCCAGGCCGGCGACCCCTATCAATGGCAGGTGGAGCTCACAGCAGCCAGACTGAAGCCGCTGCTGCCGCCCGACTGGGAGGTCGAGGTCTGCTACCAGTCGCGTGTCGGCCCGCTGAAATGGATCGGCCCGGCGACAGACGAGTCGATCCGCAAGGCTGCTGCGGATGGAAAGGCGATCCTCCTTTCCCCCGTCGCCTTCGTTTCCGAGCACATCGAAACGCTTGTTGAACTCGATATCGAGTACCGGCACCTGGCTGACGCGCTCGGGGTCAAGACCTATTTGCGGGCCCCTGCCCTTGGCATTGACGAGGACTTCATCGGAACGCTCGCCGATCTCGTCGAGGATGCAGCCGGCGATGGCGGAAACGACAGGGTGCGCTCTGCCTGTGGCGGCCGCATCTGCCCGGCCGACCGAAAGGATTGTCCGAACCGGCGCCCAGCGGTTACCAAGGCCGCCTGAGGGAGGCCGGGGAGCGGGCAATGTTCGAGTGGTTTCGCGCGATCCACATCATCTTTGTCATCGCCTGGATGGCGGGGCTGATGATCTATCCGCGCCTGCTGGTCTACCGGCTGGAGGCGCAGGGCGATGAGCGGTTCGAGGCGGCCATGGACAAGGCGGCTGCTTCCACCCGCCGGATCATTCTCACCCCCACCCTGATCCTCGTCTGGCTGATGGGCCTCGCGATGTTCGGCGATAACTGGGAATTCTATGTCACGCAGGCCTGGTTCTGGGGCAAGATCTTGCTTGTCATCGGCCTGTCCGCCTTCCACGGCATCCTGATCGGGCTCGGGCGAAAGGTGGCGGGCGGGGAGCGACCGATCGAGCCCCGCAAGCTCCGGATGATCAACGAAATTCCCATGATTGTCGCGATTCTTGCGGTCATCCTGGTGGTCATCCAGCCCTTCTAGGGCAGGGCCGAGCGGCCCTTTTCGCTTGACCGTTCAGGCTTTTGGCGGTCTAAACGTCCCGTCGGCCGTCCGGTCGATGAACCCTTCCCATTGTCTGTCAGCCCGCGTCCCCGCCCGCAAAGCGTCCCGCGCAGACTCCCGGACAAGCTCCATGGACATCTACTTTTCCCATGACTGATGACGTGACCGAGGAGCACGAGCGCGTGCTTCTCAACGATCTCAAGAAGAAGACGCCGGCCGAACTCCTGGCGATGGCCGAGGAGCTTGAGGTCGAAGGCGCCTCGCTGCTCTCCAAGCAGGAGTTGATGTTCGCGGTGCTGAAAGAGCTGGCGGACCGCGATGTCGAGATTGTCGGCCTTGGCGTGATCGAAGTCCTGCCCGACGGTTTCGGCTTCATGCGCTCGCCGCAGTCAAACTACCTTGCAGGACCCGACGACATTTATGTCGCCCCGCAGCAGATCCGGAAGCTTGGCCTGCGCACGGGCGATACCGTCGAGGGCACGATCCGCGGCCCCCGTGACGGGGAGCGGTATTTCGCCCTCGTCCGCGTCTCCCAGATCAATTTCGAGGATCCCGAGCGCGCCCGCCACAAGGTGCCGTTCGACAACCTCACCCCGCTTTACCCCGACGAACGGCTCCACATGGAGCCGAAGGACCCGACGAAAAAGGACCGTTCAGGACGCGTGATCGACATCGTCGCGCCGATCGGCAAGGGCCAGCGGGCGCTGATTGTTGCTCCACCGCGCACCGGCAAGACCGTGCTGCTGCAGAACATTGCGCAGTCGGTCGCCGAAAATCACCCGGAATGCTACCTGATCGTGCTCCTCATCGACGAACGTCCCGAGGAAGTCACCGACATGCAGCGTTCGGTGAAAGGTGAAGTGATCTCCTCGACCTTCGATGAACCAGCCACACGTCACGTGGCTGTCGCCGAGATGGTGATCGAGAAGGCCAAGCGCCTTGCCGAACACGGCCGGGATGTCGTGATCCTGCTCGACTCGATCACCCGCCTCGGCCGCGCCTACAACACCGTCGTGCCCTCCTCCGGCAAGGTGCTGACCGGCGGTGTCGACGCCAACGCCCTGCAGAAGCCCAAACGCTTCTTCGGCGCGGCGCGCAACCTGGAAGAAGGCGGCTCGCTCACCATCATCGCGACCGCGCTCATTGAAACCGGCTCGCGCATGGACGAGGTCATCTTCGAGGAATTCAAGGGCACGGGTAACTCCGAGATCATCCTCGATCGCAAGGTCTCCGACAAACGCGTCTTCCCGGCGATCGACATCCTCAAATCCGGCACGCGGAAAGAGGAGCTGCTCACCGACGGCAAGGAGCTGCAGAAGATTTACATCCTCCGCCGCATCCTCAACCCGATGGGCGCACAGGATGCTATCGAGTTCCTGCTCGACAAGATCAAGCAGACCAAGACGAACGCGGAATTCTTCTCGGCGATGAACAACTAGGAATTGCCGCGATCCGGAAATGCAAAACCCCGCCTCCGAGCCGGAGGCGGGGTTTCTTTTTCAGGTCAGTCCGCCGGTCCGCGTTACGCCGCAGCTGCGGCCACGCCACGCCGCACGATTCGCGGCGGCTCCAGCGTCATCATCGGTGGTTCAGTCCTGCGGGACGCCGCTTGCGCCTCGGGCGCCGCCACGCCCAGCCTGTTTCTCAGGTCCTCGATCGACCATGTTCGTCTGCTCCTCCTGCCTTCTTCGTCCGCTTCCGGCGCCCATTCCGGTTCACGCACCTGCTCGTACATTCGCACTCCTCGCTCGCCCGACACGAGCAAGAATGCGCGACGCGCCTTACCGGAATGCGAACGCCAGACGCATCTTCGAGAAATCTCGACGGCGTGATGTGAGTGAGCGAAGCGTTGCCGCACAACGGCGCTGGCGCATTGTGGGCATGCATGTGCTAGTCATTGCGCATGCCGATCAACCGTCACTTTGTAACAGAGATCTATCGCGAGAGCATCGGCGACGCCGAACTCAACGCTGACCTTCTCGATGCAGCAAGGATGCTCGCCAGGGAGGACAAGGCCGGGCGCGCCTGGTGCCGCGAGCACGGCTATCAGGGTTACACGTCCTACGCCTCGCTCGACGACCTGCCCCGCCGCGCGACATGCTTTGATCAGCTCGTCCGTGTACTGAAGACACACATCGAGACATTTGCCGCGCATCTGCAGATGGACCTCGGCGGCCGGCGACTGAAGCTCGACAACATCTGGGTCAATGTGCTTGACCCGGGTGGCTCGCACACAGGCCATATCCATCCGCACTGCATTCTCTCGGGGACATACTATGTGCGGGCGCCCGATGGCGCTTCCTCGCTCAAGTTCGAGGACCCGCGGCTGCCCATGATGATGGCCGCTCCGGCCCCGCGCGAGGACGCCGATGGGGAGCGCCGCCGGTTCGTCTATGTCGCACCAAGGGCAGGTGAGGTCCTACTCTGGGAGAGCTGGCTTCGTCACGAGGTGACCGTCAACCGGGCCGCCAGCCAGCGCGTCAGCATCAGCTTCAACTATCGGGTGTGACCGGTCGGACCGGTCTGCCTTCCGCAGCGGCGCGAAGGGTAATTCCGGTAAGACCAGCGCCACTGGTAGCCGGGAGGCCGCGACCTGGCGAGGCCTGGCGCACCCGGGCGCGGTTGCGCTTGGTCGGACCCCTCCTTGCGGCCATACCTGCAGAAATCCAGCGGAATTGCCCCCCTCACCTGCCTTTCGCCCGCCTTCTGGATTGTTGGGACGCCGACTTGTAGTGCTCGGTAAGGCCGTCCTGGGGACGGCTGGCTGGGTGTGACCGGAGCTTCAACGTCGTGGTCCGCGGTCTTGCCGACACCATCATCGCCCTCGCCTCCGGGGCTGGCCGGGCGGGTATCGCCGTCCTCCGGGTGTCGGGGTCGCGATCCGAAGACGTGCTCAGGCGGTTGACCGGCCCTGCCGGGGTTTCACGTGAAACATTGGCCCCCCGGCGCGCGACCGTGCGCGCGCTCAAGGACGCCGGCGCTGGTTTCATCGATGAGGCGATTGTTCTCTGGATGCCGGGGCCTGCCTCCTACACGGGCGAGGATAGCGTCGAGCTGCATGTGCATGGCGGGCCAGCCGTGGTCGACGCCGTCCTGCAGGCCGCCCTGGCCACAGGTTTTTGCCGGATCGCCGAGCCGGGCGAGTTCACGCGCCGCGCTTTCGAATCCGGGCGCATGGATCTTACCCAGGCCGAGGCGATCGGAGACCTGATTGATGCTGAAACCGAGGGCCAGCGGCGCCAGGCTGGCCGGCTCTATCAGGGCGAAGCTGCAAGGGTCTTCGAGGCGTGGCGGGGGCTCCTTCTCACCGCCATGGCAGCCCTTGAAGCTTCGATCGACTTTCCTGACGAGACCGACATTCCCGGCGAGATCGACCGCACGGCGCTGGGGCCGATCGCGGCCCTGGTCGATGAGCTGGAGGCGGCCCTTGGGGATGCCGGGCGCCTCAGCGCGGTCCGGGAAGGGTTCAGGATCGCGATCCTGGGGCCGCCGAATGCTGGCAAATCTTCGCTCATGAACCGGCTGGCCCGGCGGGAGGCCGCTATCGTCTCCCCCATTGCCGGAACAACACGCGATGTCGTGGAGGTCAGGCTGGTTCTGGCCGGTTTTCCTGTGTGGGTGGCCGATACGGCCGGGCTTCGGGAGGCCTCGGACGCCATCGAGGCCGAGGGCGTGCGCCGGGCGCTCGCCCGCGCCGAAGAGGCAGACCTGCGGATCTGGGTCCGCGACGGGTCAGATGTTTCACGTGAAACATCGGGCGGCGCCGGCCTGGGGAGCGCAAGGCCGGGTGATATCGCAGTGTTCAACAAGGCCGACCTGCTTGCGGCCGCGCCTGCGCGGCCAGAATCGGATGATGTCTTTGTCGTTTCGGCGAAGACCGGGGCGGGTTTCGAGCGACTGGAGCAGCGCCTGATCCAGCTGGTCCGGGAACGGCTGGATGGAGATGAGGCGCCGCTTGTCACCCGGGCGCGTCACCGTGAGCTGGTCCAGGAGGCGCTCGCGGCCATAAAGCGCGCCCTCGAGGGGGCGCGGCGCGCCGTGGGGGCCGAACTGGTCGCGGAAGACCTTCGCCTGGCGGCCCGGGCGCTGGGGCGGATCACGGGCGCAATCGATGCGGAAGACCTGCTCGACCGGATCTTCAGTCAATTCTGCGTCGGGAAATAGCGGCGGAGTGTTTCACGTGAAACACTCGACGCGAGCCCCCCGCCCCCTTAAATGACCGCCTCACCGCACAGGCAGCCGCCGCCATGACCCCGCCCACAGACAGGTTCGACGTCATCGTCATCGGCGGCGGACATGCCGGCACCGAGGCTGCAGCCGCAGCAGCCCGGTTCGGGGCCAGGACGGCGCTGGTCACCCACAAGCTGGCGACCATCGGGGAGATGTCGTGCAACCCGGCCATAGGGGGGCTCGGCAAGGGGCATCTGGTCCGTGAAGTTGACGCCCTCGACGGGGTGATGGGCCGGGCGGCGGATCGCGGCGGTATCCAGTTCCGGATGCTCAACCGGTCCAAGGGACCCGCGGTCCGCGGCCCCCGAACACAGGCCGACCGGGGTCTCTATCGCGCGGCGGTCCAGGCGATCCTTGGCGAATATGACAATCTGACCTTGATCGAGGACGGGGTCGAAGACCTCATCATCGACAATGCCCGGGTCGCCGGCGTGATCGGCCAGTCTGGCCGGGTCTGGCGGGCAGGCGCGGTTGTGGTCACAACCGGCACCTTCCTCAAAGGCCTGATCCATATCGGCGAGAAGCGCATCCCCGCCGGGCGGGTCGGCGAAGCGCCGGCCATTGGATTGTCGGACCGGCTCTACGGGCTTGGCCTGAGGATGCTACGGGCTTGGCCTGAGGATGGGCCGCCTCAAGACCGGAACGCCTGCGCGCCTTCGCGCCTCCAGCATTGACTGGTCGGGCATCGAGATGCAGGCGGCGGACGCCGAGCCGATCCCATTTTCCTTCCTGAATGACCGCATTGACGTGCCCCAGATCGCCTGCGGCATCACCTGGACGTCGGCCGAGGTGCACGCCGTGATCGGGGACAACCTCCACAGATCGGCAGTCTATTCGGGCGCAATCGCTGGGCGGGGCCCACGCTACTGCCCCTCGATCGAGGACAAGGTGAAGCGGTTTGCCGACCGTGACAAACACCAGGTCTTCCTCGAGCCGGAAGGCCTTCCGGGCTCTGAAAACGGCGACACGATCTATCCGAACGGCATCTCCACCTCGCTCCCCGAGGAGGTGCAGGAGGCTTTCATCCGCAAGATTGCGGGGCTCGAGAAGGTCGAGATCAAACGCTTCGGTTACGCGATCGAATACGATTACGTGGACCCGCGCGAACTCTCCCCGGACCTGGCCGTGAAGCGCCTGCCTGGCCTTTTTCTGGCGGGCCAGATCAACGGCACGACCGGCTATGAAGAGGCCGCTGGACAGGGGCTCGTGGCGGGCCTCAATGCGGCGCGTTTTGCGGCTGGGAATGACCCATACATCCTTGATCGCAGTCGGGCCTATATCGGCGTGATGATCGATGACCTGGTCACGCGGGGGGTTTCCGAGCCCTATCGGATGTTCACCTCGCGGGCCGAGTACCGGCTGACCCTCCGCGCGGACAATGCCGACCAGCGGCTGACGGAAGAGGGTGTGGCGGCCGGCGTTGTCGGGCGCCACAGGCGTCAAATGTTTCACGTGAAACGTTCATCGATCGCGGCGGCGCGCGACCGGCTCAAGGCGCTGACGCTGACGCCGAACGAGGCGCGCGGCCACGGCATCCTGATCAATCTCGACGGCAAGCGGCGAACTGCGTTCGACATGTTGGCCTATAACGGGGTCGATTTTGCGCGCCTGCGAGGCCTGTGGCCGGAGCTTGGCGATGTGACGCCCCAGGTCGCCGAGCAGATGGAGATCGAGGCGGCCTATGCTGGCTATCTCGACCGTCAGGAGGCGGACATCGTCGCTTTCCGGAAGGACGAGGACATGCGCCTGCCGGCCGACCTCGACTATAGCGTCATCGGCGGGCTCTCGAACGAGGCCAGGGACAAGCTTTCGACGGTGCGGCCGGCCACGCTCGGCCAGGCGGCGCGGATTGAGGGCATGACCCCGGGCGCGATCACGGCGGTGCTCGGGCATCTGCGCCGGGGGGCGCGGAAGGCGGACAAGGTCGGTGAGAAGGCGGCGCAGGGGTGAGCGCGAGCCTTTGGGTGTCAGCCCGGCCGCAGCCAGGCGAATGGACGGGACCTGCTCGCCAACGCCTCGACACGTGGATCAAGGGGTCCCGGATAGCGCGGTGCGCGTCCGGGAGGAGCAGCGGCGAGGACGTCCCGGTATGACCTGGCCATCCCATGATGAAGACGGTTTTGGGCCGGAGGATGCCGCCGGTATGGCCGGTGTTTCACGTGAAACGTTGGACCTCGTGCGGTCATACCTGGGGGTGCTGGACGACTGGCGGGAGCGAATCAACCTGATCGGCCCGGGCGAGGGCCGTCATCTGTGGCGCCGTCACGTGCTCGACAGCCTGCAGCTCGTGGCCGAAATACCCGCTGGTCCGGTGCGGGTCGTGGACCTCGGATCTGGGGCGGGATTTCCAGGTCTGGTGATTGCCTGTGCGCTCACGGAACGACCTGGCGCCTCGGTCACGCTGGTCGAGAAAAGTCCCCGGAAAGCCGAGTTTCTCCAGACTGCGATTGCTGCGGTCGGACTGCCCGCGAGCGTCCTGAACGGACGCATCGAGGAGGTCCTGCCCGCGCGGATCAGGGACGGATTTGACCTCGTGACTGCACGCGCGCTGGCCCCCTTGGACAAACTTCTGGGGTATTGCCATGGCTGGCTTAAACCTTCCGGTAAGGCGCTCCTGATGAAAGGGAGTAATACCGCCGCCGAGCTGGCGGAGGCGCGCCGGTCCTGGACCTTTGCGGTCAATGAGCGGGCGAGCCTGTCCAGCCCGGAAGGGCGCGTGCTGACGATTTCGTCGATTGAACCCCGGAGGGCCTGATGCGCGTGATCGCCGTCGCCAACCAGAAGGGCGGAGTGGGCAAGACCACAACCGCCATCAATCTCGGCACCGCGCTCGCGGCTGTCGGCAAGCGCGTCCTCGTGATGGACTGCGATGCGCAGGGCAACGCCTCGACGGGGCTCGGCGTCGAGCCGACGGCGCGCACCAAATCGAGCTATGATGTACTGGTCGGCGACGGGACGATGGCGGAGGCGATCGTCGCGACCAAAGTGCCGAACCTTGATCTCATCCCGGGCGATGAAAACCTCGCCGGCGTCGAGACCATGCTGCACGATGATCCGCAGAAGAACTTCAAGCTGCAGCAGGCGTTCGCCGCCTTCCTGCGGACAGGCGCGCGCTACGACACCGTGCTGATCGACTGCCCGCCGTCGCTTTCGACAGTGACCATCAATGCGATGGTGGCGGCCAACGCCGTGCTGGTGCCGCTGCAGTGTGAGTTTCTTGCGATGGAAGGCCTCTCGCAGATCCTGCGCACGATCGAGCTCGTGCGGTCAGGCCTCAATCCCGATCTCGAGGTTCAGGGCGTTGTGCTGACCATGTACGACAAGCGCAACAACCTCTCCGACCAGGTCGCCACTGAAGTGCGCACCTATCTGGGTTCGAAGGTTTACCAGACGGTCATACCCCGGAATGTACGTTTGTCGGAGGCCCCGTCCTTTGGACTGCCGGCCATACTTTATGATCACAAATGCTCAGGCAGCGAGGCCTATATCATGCTCGCGCAGGAGCTGATGCAGCGTGAACGCGAGAGGGCGGCGGCGTGACCCAACCGGTGAAACAGGCAAGACTCGGGCGCGGCCTCTCGGCTCTGCTGGGCGATTATGCCGGCGCGCGCAACGCGCTCGAACCGGGCGAGGGCGGCGTGACAAATGCTCAGCATACGGATGAAGCTGCCCCGTCGGAGATCGCGATCGACAGGATCGTGCCGAACCCGAAGCAGCCGCGGCGCACCTTTCTCGAGATCGACCTCGAAGAGCTTACCGAGTCGATCAAGACCAAGGGTGTGATCCAGCCGATTCTGGTGCGGCCCGATCCGGCCCAGCCGGAAATGTTCGAGATCATCGCCGGCGAGCGCCGCTGGCGTGCGGCGCGCCGGGCGGGGCTCGGCGTCATTCCCGCCGTCGTTCGCGAGATGGACGATCGCGAGATGCTCGAGATCGCCATCATCGAGAACGTGCAGCGCGCCGACCTCAATGCAGTGGAGGAGGCTGAAGCCTACAAGGCGCTGATCGATCGGTTCGGGCGGACGCAGGAGTCCGTCGCGCAGCAGGTCGGCAAGAGCCGCGAGCATGTCTCGAACACGCTTCGCCTGCTTAGCCTTCCCGAAGACGTTCGCGAACATGTGCGCGAGGGACGCCTTACGCCGGGCCATGCGCGGGCGTTGATGAAAACATCTGATCCGTCAGGCTTTGCGGCGAGCGTGATCGCCCGCCAGCTGTCGGTCCGCGAGACCGAGGCGCTGTCCAAGGCGGACAAGATTTCGGTCGGGAAGCTGGATCCAAGGGCAGCCGGCGCCGAGAAGGATGTCGACACCAAGGCGCTCGAACTCGACCTGCAACGCGCGCTGGGACTCGACGTCGATATCCGCCATGTCAATGGCAAGGGCGGGGAAGTGCGCATCCGTTACGCGCAGCTCGAACAGCTCGACGAGATCTGCCGGCTCCTGTCGCGCCCGCGGCCGGCCGCGAGCGACAGCCCCGACTAGGCGCTCGCATCAGATCATCCGTGTTGCGATGCGATGGATCAGGTTTCGCACGATCGCATCGGAGGGCGCGCCGGCCTGCTTGCAGGATTTTTCGGCTTCGTAGAGCCGCGCAAGGGTGCGTTGGAGCGCCGGGGCGCGCCAGTCACGGATTGCGCGGGAGAAGGCCGGCCAGTCCTTGTCGAACACAGGCGGGCGCAGCCGCATGCCCGAACCCGCGCCTGAACCGACCGCGTCGATCACCCGCATCATGCGGAAATGCAGCGTACGCAACGCCGAGATCGGATTGCCGCCCGCATCGAGATAGCGGTTGATCGCGAGCGTCGCCTGCGCCGCATCGCCAAGGATGGCGGCATCCGCTGCATCGTCCGCCCCGCGGGGCTGTTCGGCGGAGGCGAGCAGGCTGATGTCGTGCACGCCCACGGCGCGGCCAAGACCGACGGCGTAGAGTTCGAGCTTTTCAAGCTCCGAATGAGCGAGCCGACGGTCGCCAGGAAGTTCCGCCACGAAGGCTGCAAGGGCGGGGGCCTCGATGGCGACGCCGGCGGCGGCAAGGCGGCGTGTCACCAGATCGTTGATGGCGGTTTCGTCGTCGGCATAGAGCTGCAGCGCTTGGGCGGCGCTGGAGGCCTCGAAAGCTGCGCGCAGCTTGCTGGCCTTGCCGAGATCGCCGCCCTCGACAATCCAGGCAGCCTCAGGCGTGAGCATGCCCTTCTCGATGTCGCCGAGGATCTCAATCACAGGCCTGGCGCTGGTCTCGCGCTCGATACGGACACGGACGAGGCGATCTCCGCCCAGCAGCGAGCGTGCGATCAGTTCGTCGGCCAGCGACTGCGGATCGCGCTTGAGATCGTCCTCGCCCAGCTTGACCAGGTTGAACGGGTCGATCCCGGGCGCCCAGCGCTCGCTCAGCATGTCGGCTGCGCTGGAAACGAGGCCGGGATCGCTGCCGAAGATCAGCGCGATACGCGATTTTCCCTGCGGTTTGTCGCAGAAGGCAAGCGCACGGGCGCCGGCCAGTTTCACGGCGTCGTCGGCTGGCTTGCGGCGGGCGGGGTGGGTTGAGCCGGCGGGGCTTCAGCAGGCGGCTTTCCGGTCTTGGGATCAACCCTCTTGCCGGCCGCCATGATCATCTCGGCGCGGATCGCGCGTGCGAGCAGGGTGGCAAGGCGCTCCTGCGCCGCATTCTGGGCTGCAAGATCGGCATAGGCGGCGTCGGCAAAGTTGAAGCTGGCGCGTTCCTGCACCGTGCCGGTGCCGAGAATGCCGCCATCGGCGCCGCGCAGCGTCCAGGTGGCGTTGCCGACATAGTCCGAGCGCGAGGCGGCCTGGTCGGGCGCGAAGGCGAGGCGCTCGATGCGGTGGCGCAGGTCGACATCGAGCGTGCCGGCGGCGAAGCCGGGCACGCCCTGGCCGACGGAGCGCACCAGTTCCTGGCGCAGGAAATGTCCCGTGCGGCCGGAGGCGGCGCCCGCCGTGGCGCTCGCCTTGATCTCGTTGATCTGGATCGGTCCCGAATTCGCGTAAGTTCCGCCCTGAGCCGCGCCATAGACTGGCGAGAAGCCGCACGCAGCGAACGGCAGGATGGCGAGGGCAATGAGGGCTGCACGGATCATGACGCCACGATATTGACGATACGGCCCGGGACCACAATCACCTTTCTCACGGCAAGGCCGGCAAGATGTTGCTTCACTGCACCATCTTCGCGGGCGGCGGCCTCGACGGCTGCCGGATCAGCGCTCGCGGCAACTGTGATTTCTGCGCGCTTCTTGCCGTTGATCTGGACCGGCAGGGTGATCGTGTCCGAGACCAGCAGGGCAGGCTCGGGCGTCGGCCATTTCGCCGTGACGACCATGCCTTTCCCGCCGAGCAGGGCCCAGCACTCCTCGGCGAGGTGCGGGGCGAAGGGGGCTGCGATCTGTGCGAAAAGCCTGAGCGCCTCGCGCCGGGCGGTGGCCATGCCGGGGGCGGTGGATTGTTCCGCCTTCCGCAGGGCATTGCCCAGCTCGTTCATGCGGGCGATGCCGACATTGAAGTGGAATTTCTCGATGCCCTGCGTGACATCGCGAACGGTGCGGTGGGCCAGACGTCGCAGCTCGAGCGGTTCGCCGCTCTCGGCCGGGCCATCGTCGGATGCAGGCGCAGCTTCCACCAGCGCCCAGAGCTTCTGGATCGAGCCCCACGCGCCGCGCACGCCGGCGTCCGTCCATTCGAAGTCGCGCTCGGGCGGCGAGTCGGACAGAACAAACCAGCGCGCCACGTCGGCGCCATAGTCGGCGATGATCTGGATCGGGTCGACGACGTTCTTCTTCGACTTCGACATTTTCTCGACGCCGCCGATCACGACAGGTCTGCCCGTCGCAATCTGGATGAGGTTGCCATCGCGCTTCTCGATCTCTTCCGGCAGCAGCCACTGTCCGTCCGCGGACTTGTAGGTTTCGTGCGTGACCATGCCCTGCGTGAACAGGCCGGCGAAGGGTTCGCCGCTCGGCAGGTCGAGAAGGCCGATATCGCGCAAGGCGCGGGAGAAGAAGCGGGAATAGAGAAGGTGCAGAACAGCGTGCTCGACGCCGCCGATGTATTGATCGACCGGCAGCCAGTAGCGCGCCTCCGCTTTGTTGATCGGCTCCTTCGCCTTCGGGTCGCAGAAGCGTGCGAAGTACCAGGAGGAGTCAACGAAGGTATCCATCGTGTCGGTTTCGCGCTCGGCCTTGCCCGCGCATCTGGGGCAGGCGACGTGCTTCCAGGTGGGATGGCGCGCAAGGGGATTTCCGGGCTCGGAGAAGTCGGCGTTGTCCGGCAGCAGAACCGGCAGGTCCGCGTCCGGCGCCGGCACGGTTCCGCATTGGGCGCACTTGATGACGGGAATCGGACAGCCCCAGTAGCGCTGCCGCGAGACGCCCCAGTCGCGCAGGCGGTATTGCGTGGTGGCTTCGCCCGCTTCGCGATCGATCAGCGCCTTGATCGCGGCGGTGATTGCCTCCTTCGTGGAGAGGCCATTGAGGAAGTCCGAATTGTAGATCGTGCCTTCACCCATATAGGCCTCGGTCGTGACCGTGTAGGTCGCCGGATCGGCCCCGGGCGGCAGCACAACCGGCTTGAAGGGCAGGCCGTACTTGTTGGCAAAGGCGATGTCGCGATCATCGCCTGCGGGCGAGCCAAACAGCGCGCCCGAGCCATAGGTCGACAGCACGAAGTTCGCCGCCCAGACAGGCAGCTCCCAGTTCGGGTCGAACGGGTGTTTCACGCGGATGCCGAGATCGACGCCAACCTTCTCGGCCTTTTCGATGTCGGCTTCGGACGTGCCACGGGCGGCGCAGTCGGCCATGAACTTTGCAACGTCGGGACGCGACTTGGCGATCTCCTTTGTCAGCGGATGATCAGGTGCAAGCGCGAGGAAGGCGGCCCCGAAAAGCGTGTCGGGGCGTGTCGTGAAGACTTCGATCGGGTCGCTCGCGTGGCAGCGCCCGTTTGCGTCCTTCTCGCGCGTGAGGGATTCCGGCGCATGGGCGATTTCCCACCAGATCCTTGCGCCCTGCGACTTTCCAATCCAGTTGGCCTGCATGGTGCGGACCTTGTCGGGCCAGCGCTCGAGCGTGCTCAGGGCCTCCAGCAGGTCATCGCCGTATCGGGTGATGCGGAAGAACCACTGTTCGAGCTCGCGCTGCTCGACCACGGCGCCGGAACGCCAGCCGCGGCCATCGACGACCTGTTCGTTGGCGAGCACGGTGTTCTCCACCGGGTCCCAGTTCACCTTTGCGGAGCGGCGGTAGACGAGATCGTGCTCCAGCATCTTCAGGAAGATGCGCTGCTGCTGGGCGTAATAGTCAGGCTCGCAGGTCGTTACTTCCTTCGACCAGTCGAAGGAGAGCCCCAGGGGCGAGAACTGATCCTTCATTGCCTGGATGTTCTGCAGTGTCCATTGGCGGGGCTGGGCCTTCTTCTCGATGGCGGCGTTTTCGGCAGGCAGGCCGAAGGCATCCCAGCCCATCGGGTGCAGTACATTGTAGCCGTTGGCGATGCGATAACGCGCGACGACGTCGCCCATCGCGTAGTTGCGCACATGGCCCATGTGCAGGCGACCGGACGGGTAGGGGAACATTTCGAGGATGTAGGCCTTCGGCATGTCGCCGGCGTCCTTGGCGGACTTCGCGCGAAACACCTGCGCACGCTCCCAGGCGGCGCGCCATTTCGGTTCGGTTTCCTTGGGGTTGTAGCGGGTGGCCATGTCGTCGCTCGTGTTCGGTCAGCAGCGGGTGGGGTTCGCACATCCCGCGGCCGAACGGAAGGCGACGGGCTATTCGGTTCCGCCAAGTCGAAGCTGGCGGGCCTTGGCGAGGATCGCGTTCTCAAGCGCGACATTGGTGTCGGGGCTTACCGAGGCGGGGACCCATGCGCCGTTGACCAGCGTCTCGCGGAACACTGCGGCGGAGATGCCGTCGGCGCGCAGGCGCGTGTCGAGGATGTAGACGGTCGCCTTGAGCCGCTCGTCTGACTTCGAGGGATTGGCATACCAGTCCGTGATGACGACGCCGCCATAGGGGTCGGCCGAGGCCAGCGGCAGGAAGGACAGGGTGTCGAGCGTGGCGCGCCACAGATAGGCGTTGACGCCCAGGCTGCCGGTTTCTTCAGGACCAAGCTGGGCGCTGGAGGATTCGGCTGTTGTCGCCGTCGAGGAGCCGAAGATGCTGCATCCGGACGCCAGGAGGCCTGCGGACAGCATCAGGGCGGCGGTCGCCACGCGGGAAAACATCACCAGGTCACTCCGTCATCGGCGCAATGCGCCCCCAGGGGAAGCCCACCCATGCTCGACCGGGGGCAGCCGCTTCCTTAGCTTCTGGCCCGTCCCGCAGGCAAGGCCCGGGCGCCGTTAGGTCCGCCGCAACACCGCCGCATATAGACGTTGGACTGACCGGCAATTGCGGAGGAATTCTGGCATGCGGCGACAGGCATCTCTTGCTGCAATCGCACTTGGCGCAGCAACGCCCGCCCTTGCGCAGGAGGCTGATGGCGAATGGGCGGTCAGGGCGGAGGTGGTCGTTGTCGGGGGCGTGATCGAGGCGGGTGACGCTGTGGCGCCGCCGGGCGAGGGCGTCCTGGGTTCTGTGCAGGTCGAGGTTTCGCGCGCGGATACGTTTGAGAACGGTCTCACGCTTGCCTGGCTCGGCGCGGCGCGCATCGACAGGGATGCGCCCTCGCGGCCCGCTTTCGCCGGGGCCTTCGGGGCTTGTCCTGCCACGTCGGCAGGGTGCCCTTCGGTAGGGGGGCTGTCGCTGGTTTCTCCCTCCACGGGCTTGGCGGTCGGTGGTCGGCAGCTGGACGAGGGGGGCCTTGCCGCGCTGGAGGCGGCCTCTGTGTCGCTGTCGGGGCCCTGGGGCGAGGGGCTGCTCGGATGGGACGCAGGCGCTGCGGCGCGCCTTGATGCGCGCGCGCCGACGGTGATGCGCCGCGCTTCGGCATTCTCTCCGGGCCTTGATGCAACCGGGCTTGGCGTTGTGAGGGCCCGCAATGACGCAACCGGCGTCTCGGCCAAGCTGAGCTACCTCTCGCCGCGCTGGCTGGGGTTGCGCGTGGGGGCTTCCTACGCGCCGAAAGCTAATCAGAAGAGTGCGGATTTCGACCCCGACATTGATGCTCCGGGACTGGCGTCCGCACAGCTCGAGGATGTGTGGGAAGGAGCAGTCTCGTTCGCGCGCCAGTTCGCTGAGCAGGACCTGAGGGTGCGGGCGGCCGTAACCTATTCTGCCGCGACAAGTGGATCGGATTTCGCCCCCTTCGGCGATTATGAGGCTTTGGGCGCGGGCCTCGAGCTTGAGCATGATGGCTGGACCGGCGGACTGCGCTGGCTGTCCAGCAACAATGCCTCGGCGTCGGGCGATGGCGATTACGAGGCCTATGAGGCAGGTCTTGTGCGCGAGGTCGACGGCTGGCGCTTCGGCCTCGAGGCGGGGTGGGCCGAGGATCAACTGCTCAATCTGAAGGGCGCGAGCTGGCTCGTGGGGGTGAGTCGCGCGCTGAACCCGAATCTGGACCTCGGGATCGCATGGAGCGGGGCGGAGGCGGACATTCCAGTACCGTCCGGACTCAGCGTTAGCCACAGAAATGCCCGCAATGACGGGCTTTTGCTCGAACTCACTGTGCGGAATTAGTGACACCTTGCTGGCAAAGCGAACCAGAGCAGCCTAAATTAACTCCTGTTAACTATTGTGGACAGACTCGCGGGTATTATGTCGGACAAGAGGGTGGACATGCGTATTTCCACGTCACTTTTGTGCCTTGCCGCGTCCCTGGCGGCCGCCCCTGCCTTCGCGCAGGGAACGGCCCAGCCTGCGGGCAAGTCTCAGCCGCTTTCCCAGTCGGCGCGCGCCGGCGAGAAAATGGAAAAGCCCGCCCAGACCTCGCCCTTCAATTTCGGCCTTGGCTTGAACAAGGGCGCCTCCGAGCGTTCGCTTCTCGCGGTCGGTCCGATCTCCAAGGATGAGCTCGAGCTCTCGTGGAAGCCGGCCAGCAATTGGGATGTGACGCTGGATCTCACCACGCGGTCACGCAACGCGCTGCCCACCCAACTCTTCCCGCGGGAGGAAGTGACCGCAGGCGTCACCTATCAGGTGACCCCGCGCTTCCGCCTCGGCGGCGGCGTCACGGTGAAGGGCGACTCGGTTGCCGAGTCGTTGTCGGACCCGGCCTCCCGCTTCGGCAAGGAAGGTTCGGAAGCCTCGGTGCGCATCGAGTCCGCCTTCTCGTTCTGATCTAGCTTCTGCCCCAACCCGCCAGAACGCTGTCGATTGCAGCCCAGCCTGCCGCGTGCGCCATGGCGGCGCCTGCGTTGGAGGCGTCGATGCCGCCGAGGGCATAGACCGGAATGGTTGCGGCGCGAACCAGCTGGCGAAAGCGCAGCGCCCCCAAGGGCGGGCCGGCGCTCGGGCTTCGGCTTGGGAACACCGCCGACACCAGAACGGCATCGACGCCAAGGCGCGCGGCCTGCGCGACCGCCGCGCGCGAGTGAGCCGCGGCGGTCTCGATCATGCCCCGGCTGCGCGGGCGCACGCCGCGCAGCTTGCTTTCAGGCCAGTGCACGCCGTGCGCGCCGATCCGTGCAGCAAGTGCAGGGTCAGCCGCAACGAGCAGGACAAGCCCGCGCCGCCGACACAGGCGGGCCAGGGCGAGGCCTGTCGCGTAGCGCTTTGCCTCGCCATAGTGACGCCAGATCACGCCCATGCCACGTGGGAGGCGGCGCACGATGGCCAGATGATCCGGCGTGCGCACCGGGTCGGTCAGGAAGAAGGCGCGGGGCAGGGGCCGTCCAGTGCGAGCCTTGCCGCCTTTTGCGCTGCGCGCCGCGGCGATGAGCTTGCGGCGGACCGCGGCCCGGGCTTTTGAGGGTGGCGTCAGAGAGGCAGGCATGGACGAACGACCCGATCCCGGCATTGCGGAAGCCCGTAGCAAGGTTCTTGCCCGCATTACCGCCGCCGCCAAGGCCGCCGGTCGCAATCCTGCTTCTGTGGACCTGGTCGCCGTCTCGAAGACGCAGCCCGAGGAGCCCCTTGCAGCCATGCTGGCGACGGGCCAGCGCATATTTGGCGAAAACCGGGTGCAGGAGGCGCAAGTGCGCTGGGCCTGGCGCCGCCAGGGCGTGGAGTTGCGCCTGATCGGCCCGCTGCAGTCCAACAAGGCAAGGGAGGCTGTCGCCCTGTTCGATGTGATCGAGACGCTCGACCGCGCGAAGCTGGCAGCCGCCCTGGCGGAGGCCTGCGCCAAGGCGGGCAAGACGCCCCGGCTCTACGTGCAGGTGAATACGGGCGAAGAAGCGCAGAAAGCGGGGATCGCACCGCGCGAGGCAGACGCGTTCATCGCGAGCCTGCGGCGGGACTATGGTTTCGCGATCGAGGGACTGATGTGCATTCCCCCCGTCGAGGAACCCGCCGGGCCCCACTTTGCACTGCTGGCGAAAATCGCTGCGCGCAACGGGATCGGGAAACTCTCAATGGGGATGAGCGCGGACTACGAGCTCGCCGTCCAGTTCGGCGCCACGAGCGTACGGGTAGGATCCGCGCTGTTCGGCGAACGCGTCAGGCCGGGGTAGGCGCTTCGCGCGCAGCCCGGTCGCGATAGGGCGCCACGCGGCTCATGCCCCACGCCATCATGATCTGGGCCCCCGCATAGGTGATCCAGACCGCGCCGGGGATGACATCGACGGAAGCGAATTTCTCGGCAGCGATCAGCGTGTCAGAGATCATGAAGATCACTGCGCCGAGGCGGGCCAGCATCGGCGCCTTCACCATGAAGGCAGTCGCCACCATCGTCGTTATGATCGCCTGGTAGATCAGGGCGGGGATCAGAAGATCGCCCATGCCGGGCAGGAGCCAGGCCAGGAGGCCAAGCGAGACGAGCACAATCAGCACCGCGAGCGGATAGTCGCGCTTGTTGGGCCCCAGAACCCGGCCCCACTCGAGGAAGGCGAGCACGTAGAAGATATGGCCGATGGCGAAGGCGGCCATGCCGGCCACAAAGACCAGTTCAAGCAGCACGTCTCCGGTTGCACAGAAGAGGAGGGCCGCGCCGGCCAGCCAGGCCCGCTGGCTCAGCGTGTAGAGCCCCAGCAACACGATGCCGGCAGCTTTCCAGGCAAGGCCGCCCGGATCGGCCATCGCCACCCACTCATTGCCAAGGTGGGAAAGCGCAATCCCTGCGCCGGCCAGAAAGAGGAGCATTCGAGGTGTCATGCGCGCTTGCTAGCGGTGCGCACAACACATGTCGATTTGTCGTGGCGGCATGCGCCGCTGAGCCTCAGCGCACGATCTCAAGACGATCGCCCGGCTTCGCGATCGCCAGCAGCGCCAGGAAATCGGTCCGCGCGCAGGCGATACAGCCTTCTGTCGGCGCAAAGTCGGGCCGGGCAAGATGCAGGAAGATCGCGCTGCCCAGACCGGGCACGACCGGATCGTCATTGTAGCCGAGTTCGACGATGAGATCGTAGAGATTGTCCTCCCGCCACAACCGTTCATGCCGGCCAGGATAGGGCAGGATCACCGGACGGTTGTAGAGCGGATCGTCCGGATCGTCGCACCAGCCAGCTTCCGGCGTCAGGGCTTCCACCGGCAGGGCGGTTGCGGGCCGCTCAAGCCTGTCAGGACGCCAGTACAGCCGGCGCATCGGCCAGGCGCCGAGCGGCGTTGCGCCATCGCCTTCGCGCTTGGTTGCGGGCGCGACGACGCCGCTGCGACCGAGCGCACATCGCGCCGCACCGCCCGCCCAGCGCAGCCTTCCGGTCGAATCGGCCAGGAAAGACGCCGTCGCCATGCCTTCTGTCCGCTTCGTGATGGCTTCCTTGCTTGGCCCATCCTACCTAGACTTGGTAACTGCTGCACGCAGAATGCAGGGCCCGGAGACGCCGCCGATGACAGCCGCAAAGACGATCCTGTTGGTGGACGACGACCAGGAGCTGCGTGAGGCGCTGGCCGAGCAGTTCGAGCTGCACGAGGGCTTTCGCATCGAGCATGCCGGATCGGCCGGCGAAGGCATCAAGAAGGCCGAGGACGCCAGGGCGGACGTCGTCATCCTCGATGTCGAGCTGCCGGACATGGACGGGCGCGACGCCTGCCGGCTGATGCGCAAGCACGGCATTGCCGCGCCGATCGTGATGCTGACCGGGCAGGCGACCGATGCGGATGCGATCCTTGGCCTTGATTCCGGGGCCAACGATTACGTCATCAAGCCATTCAAGTTCTCGGTTCTGCTGGCGCGCGTGCGGGCGCATCTGCGGACGTTCGAGCAGAGCGAGGACGCGACATTCCGCCTCGGCCCTTACGAATTCCGCCCCGCCGCCAAGCTGCTGATCGATGAAAAGGAAAGGAAAGTCCGGCTCACCGAGAAGGAGACGAACATCCTGAAGTATCTCTACCGCGCGGGCGGAAAGCCGGTCGGCCGTGAGGAGTTGCTGTCGGAAGTGTGGGGCTACAATGCCAACGTCACCACGCACACGCTGGAGACGCACATATATCGCCTGCGCCAGAAGATCGAGCCCGATCCTGCAAACGCCCGCCTGTTGCTGACCGAAAGCGGCGGGTACAGGCTCCAGGCCTGAAGCCCTAAGGCGCGGCCGGGATGGGCAGAATGACCTTGATTGCATCGAGCAGGGCTGCCCCGCTCGGCGAGTCGCAGCCGCGATTGTAGCCGAAGACCTTTGCATCACCCTCGCCGATGTGGCGCGTGATCCGTGCGAAGGGCGAGTCGGGCATGCATGGAAAACCGCCCTCACGCGAAGTCGGGTCCTGCAGTGTTGCCCATCCTGTTGCGGCGAAGGCCTTCTCTGCGTCCGCCCACGCACTGGGCCCAAGCTGGCCTGTCCGCTCGCCGATCACGGGAACGTGCCGATAGCCGACATAGCTGAAACTGCCGTCCGGCTTGAGCGTGATCGCGTAGGCCGGGCAGGCGGCGATATAGCCGCAGCCGCCCTCCTCGAGCTTCACGAAGGCATCCGGCGGCGGGGCCGGCGTCTGCGTCTGCGCGGATGCGCATCCTGACATGGCCAAGGCGAGAAGGAGGAGGGTTATCCGCATGCGAGGAAGCTAGCAGCCCGCCCATCTCTTCGGCAATTGCTCGCCACCCCGGTCCTGGCTTACGCGCATCCCTCGACATACTGGATGCTCGGGCCGCCAGCGTGGATGGCGCCGACTGTTCCCGTTCCATCGATTTCGTAGATGAGGCCGCGAGCGTCGGCGTCTTCCACAAACGGCTCCGCACGCGGCCCGCCTTGCCAGACCGCAATGTATTCTGCGGGCGCGTCCTGGTATTTGTGGGGGCTCGCCTGCACCTTGCCGCCGTGGGTCTCCTTCACCTTCGCAGCCGTGTCGCCGAGGCCAAGGCCGCTTGCGTCCTTGACGGTTGAAAGATCGCCGATCGTGATGCGCGTCAGCCTGTCGCTTTCGATCATCACCCATAAACCGTCGGGCGCCTGTGCGGGCTGGAATTCGAGACAGTCGCTGCCCGGAATGCCCGTAGCGTCCGGCGTCTTCGTGTCGCCTGCGGCAGCGATGACCTCGGCCCTGCTCATGCCGATCCGCAAGGGCCCCCAACCGGTGGCGGTCAGCGCATCGCTAAAAGCGGCAGGCGTTGCGGCCGGGGCTGGGGCCTCTGCGACCGGCGCTACAGGCGTTTGCGTCTCGCTTCCGCACGCGGCGAGCAGAAGGGCAGCGAGCAGGGCGAGATGTTTCATGTTCGTCTCCGCATCGAGGCGTATCCTGCAAGTCGTGCCGCGCGCGCCTAAGCCGCCGTCACGCTAACCGTCACCGGGACGTGGTCGGACGGCTTGTCACCGCCGCGTTCGTCGGTGTGGATCTTGTAACTGCCGATGTCGACGAAGGGCGTCGCGCGCTTGTCGGACCACCAGTGATCGAGCCGGCGCCCACGATTCGAAACCTTCCAGTCAGCTGCGCGATAGCTCCACCAGGTGTAGAGTTTTTCGTCGGGCTTGTGCTTGGCGCGCGCGATGTCAGTGAGCTTGCCTTCGGCCAGCACGCGCTTGAGGCCGTCGGTTTCCACCGGCGTGTGGCTCACCACGTTGAGCAGCTGGCGGTGTGACCAGACATCGTTTTCTTCCGGCGCGATGTTGATGTCGCCGGCGACAAGCAGGGGAAGGGCGGAGCGCTTGGCCGCGCGGGCGGCATAGAAGGTGCGCATGCGCTCAACGAAATCGAGCTTGTGGGCGAATTTCTCGTTGAGCTGAGGGTCTGGGATGTCGGCGCCGGCCGGCACGTAGAGATTCTGCACCTCGAAGCCCGAGACCTTCGCGGCGATGCAGCGCGCGTGCCCGTGGCGGCAGAGGCCGGGGGTTTCGAGCGTTTCGAGCGGCAATTTCGAGACGATGGCGACACCGTGCATCCCTTTCTGTCCCGACAGATGGATGTGCCTGTAGCCTGCTGCCTCAAACGCCTTCCGCGGGAACTGGTCATCGAGGCACTTGATCTCCTGCAGGCACAAGAGGTCCGGCGCCTCCCGCTTGAGGAAGGCGATGACGCGGTCAATGCGAAGGCGGACGGAATTGATGTTCCAGGTCGCCAAGGAAAGGCGGTTCATGTCGTCGGGGAGGCCGTTTTCGAGATGGCGGTACGCTTCGACAATCGGGTGAGCCGCGCTCTAAATCAAGGAAAAGGACGGCCAGGAGGGGCGGTAAACGTCCAACGGCCGCACCCCGAATACTGACGCGCCCGGCCGCGGGGACAGCCAGGCGCGCCATGCGCCCCGGGGGCGCTTATGGGCCGGGGGAATAGCTCCGGCATTCGACCTGCGGCGAGCGCCTGCGGGGGGAAGCTCAAGCGCGAGCAAGTTCGATCCACGTGGCAATGAAGACACGATCCTTCTGATTTGTCACGCGAAGGCTGGTTAAAATTTGTGTGTGGCGGAGCCGCTACTGTGGATTCGTCGTCTCCAGCGCAAGCAGGCGGCCTGTGGCCGCCCGCCCGCACATTTCTGTTATCCTAGCGCCGATCATCGCGTGTGTCGGCGGGGTCCTTGACCACAAACAGTGACTGCTTCAGCGCCACGTTCTTCTTGATGTCGCTGAGCTTCACCGTGGTTTCCGAACCCGCGCCGTCGATCTGGCGCCAGCCCAGGAGTTCGAAATCCGACTCGCGGAACTGCAGGATCATCTTGCCCTCCGCCTCGCCCGTCTTGTCGACCAGCGTCACAAAGTGAGAGCCATTGGCGCTGCGCACGTCCGTCACGCTGCCATCGCGCCTAAGGTCGATGTTCGAGCGCAGGAAGAGATGCAGCGGCGTCGAGGACAGCGGCACGGCGTCATAAGCCTTGCGTTTGGGCTCTTCGATCGAAACTGTCGTGCCGTCCGAGACAATGAAGATCGGCTCCGGCGTGGTGTATTCGAAGCGCACCTTGCCCGGGCGACTGATGTAGAAGGCGCCGTTCGATGGCGAGCCGGAAGGATCGACCTGGGTAAAGCTGCCCTGCACGGTCTTGGTGTCGGTCATCGCCTTGGCGACGCGATCGATGATGGCGTTGCGGTCCAGCGTTTGGGGCGCCTGCACCTTCACGACCTGCGCATCGCCCGGCTCTGCGACCACGGGCGCCGGCCTCGGCGTAACCACCTTGGGCTGAGCGATGACCGGGGCCGGGCCGGGCGTCACCGCGGGCGCCTCAATGGCAGGCAGGACGATGGGCGCGGCCCCAACCGGAGCCGGCGCGGCCAATGCCTGCGCGGACACCGAAACAGCCAGCGGGAGGAGAGTGGACAGGATGCTCATGGCTGCAAACCTCGTCCCCGCGACGGGCGAAAACAAGACCAGCGCATGGAATTTTCGCCCTGTTTTCATGAACATCGGTTCAGTCCTATGCTGGCGCTCCGGTTGATGCGGTGAGACCAGACGCGATGACCCCAAGGCAGTTTCATGAGCTGGTGATGCGTTTTCCGCACACGGAACTGTCCACGGCCTATGGCCAGCCTGCCTACAAGGCCTTTGGAAAGTTCCTGACCCGCCTGCGTCAGGAGGACGACAGCGTCGTCCTCTGCCAGATCTCATTTGATCAGCGTGAGATGCTTTGCGCGGCTGATCCGGCAACCTTCCACTTCACGGATCATTACCGGAATTGCCCGATCGTCCTTGCGCGGCTGAAGCGCATCGATGCGAAGACGCTGCGTGGTTACCTGACGAAACAGTGGCGTCACGCTGCGCCCAAGACATGGCTTAAGGCTTGGGACGCGGGAGCGGAGTTGCCGGCCCTGTCCGTGAAGACAGGGTCAGGGCGAAGGAAAACAATGCGATGAAGACCCTTCTCATCCTCATCCTTGCCGGCGCGCTGGCCCTGGGCGGCTATCTGACGCGTCCTGACGAAAAGGCGCACGAGGACAATGCCGAGAAACAGCTGTCCTCCACACGTGGCGGTTTCGATATCGGCGAACTGATTGCCGACAAGGTATTCGGCGCAAATGCGAAGGACAGCCGCAAGTTCGAGGATCTCTACGTCGCCACGAAATACACTGTCCGTGCGGACGATACCGTGCTGATGGAGTGCTGGGGCGTGTTCGCCCAATTCCTGTGCTCGCAGCCGGAAGCGAAATAGGGCATAACGGCTCGCGCGGGGCACTTCGGGGCGTAGGGGCCGGAGCAAACTGCAATGCGCGGATTTCTGATTCTGCTGGTCCTTGCCGGAGGCGTCGGCGCAGGCGCCTGGTACACACGACCAAGCCATGGGCTTCATCGCGGCGTGGCCACAGCGCTGATGGCCGAGGGCCGCGTGGCGCGTCCCGAACAGCTTCCGGGGAGCTGGGCGTTCGAGGATTTCGTGGTGGCGACGCGCTCGACCATGCGGTCGGGCGAGCGCGAAGTGCTCGACTGCTGGGGCTTCTTCACCCGCTTCCTCTGCACTGGCGCTGCGCCGCGCGAAGAGGCGACGGTTTCAGGCTGAGCAGCAAGGGCACGCGCAGGTGCTGAAGCGTTACCTCACCATTGTCGGCCTCATCCTGGTGGTGATTGTCGGGCTTGGGGTGTGGCTCAAGCCGCCGCTCGCGAAGCTGCGCGCGAGCGTCGAGGAGGGACTCCAGGCGCACGCAGTCCGGAAGCTTCAGGCTGGCGAAGCCATGCCGGCCGTGAGCCACATCGCCTCTCACGACTGGCTTGTCGCTGTCTCGCATTCGGCGCGCGTGGGCGAGGACATCTTCTACTGCTTCGGCGCCTTCCGCGTGACGTTCTGCCAGCATCCGGACTGACGGATGCCGCCCCGATGGAATCAGCCGACAACGAAAAGGCCGGCCCGGGCTCGACGCCCGGGCCGGCCTTCGCGTCCCTGACCGTCGGCGCAGCTGCATGCGCCAACGGTCAGGGAAGTGACTCCGCCAGCGTTCAGCTGACCTTGAGGTTCACCGCAGACATCTTGCCCGAGCGCTTGTCGGCCTGTTCCTCGAACGAAATCTTCTGGCCGTCGACAAGGCCGCGCAGGCCTGCCGCTTCAACCGCGCTGATGTGGACGAACACGTCCTTCGCGCCATTGTCCGGCTGGATGAAGCCATAGCCCTTGGTGGTGTTGAACCATTTGACAGTTCCGGTCGCCATTCTCGGTCTTCCTTGCAAGCATGCGTGATGACGTTCGCGACCTGCGCGATCCGCCCTTGATCATCAAGCTGAGGTGGATGTCGTCAGCGGACGCCAGAACCCGGTTGGGGTCGACGTCGGGCCAAGTCGTCGGCCGAAACTCGATAGCACCGCCTATAGCGCATCGAGCGCCGCTTTGCAAAAGCGGCCCGGCGGCTCGGCTTTTCCTTGATTGTCAGCCCCATCGGGCGCATTTGCTTGCCTGTCGTTCTTTTGTAGCGCAGGCGCGGCCTGCGCGGGGGGCGCCGACAAGGAGGCCCTGGTGTCCATCGAAGATCGAATTCCCCAGCTGACCGACAAGGAGCTCGAGAACCTTCACGACAATGCCGAACGGATTGCGAAGGGGCCTGCCTCGAAACAACAGGCCGAGGCCGCACGCCTCCTGCCGATCATCGCCGAAGCGCTGGTCGAGCGCCGCAAGACGCGCGCCAGCGAGGCGGCCGAAAAGAAGGTCGCCCGCCAGAAGGACATGGCCGAGGCCCGCGCAAAGAAGGCGGCAGCCCGCAAGGCCGCAAAGCAGGCTGAGGCGGAAGCGGCAGAGTAGGGGTGCTGCCCTGCTTGACATGTGCAGCACATGTGCACATGTTGTCCACATGCCAGTCATGGTTCAGATACGCAACATGCCCGATGCGCTGCATCGCAGGCTCAAGGAACAGGCTGCGGCCGCCGGCATGTCTCTTTCAGATTACCTGCTCCGTGAAACGGCGCATATCGGAGAGCGTCTGAGCATCGAGGAGATGCGTGCGCGCCTAGCCACACGTAAGCCCGTCAAGCTTTCTGAGTCCCCGACGCGAATCCTGCGGGAAGAGCGGGACCGGCGTTGATCGTTCTGGATGCGTCAGCCGCGGTCGAAATACTGCTGCGAACCCAGGCTGGCGTCAAAATCGAAGCTCGAACGCTCGGCGCTGGCGAGGACATACACGCTCCACATGTCATCGATCTGGAAGTCGCCCAGGCGCTTCGGCGGCTGGCAGCTGGCGGCACGCAGGTGCAGGCTTGCCGCGACGCGCTGGAAGACTGGATGCTGTTTCCCGTGAAGCGAATTCCTCATGACGCGTTGCTGCCCCGCATTTGGGAGCTGCGCGCGAATTTCACTGCCTACGATGGAGCCTATATTGCGCTCGCTGAGCTGATTTCTGCGCCGTTGATAACGCGGGACCGCAAGCTCAAGGTCGGACACAAGGCCAAAATCGAGATCATCTAGGCAAGTCCGCGGTCAAGCTCGCATCCCTTACGCCGCATCCTCGTCGCGATCGCCGCCGCGGCCCACATCGCGGGAGAGGATCTGGCGCTTGCCGGCATGGTCGGCGGCCGAAATCACGCCTTCGCGCTCCATCCGTTCGATCATCGAGGCTGCGCGATTGTAGCCGATGCGCAGCACGCGCTGGACGTAGGAGGTCGTCGGCCGCTTGTCGCGCACCACTGCGGCCACCGCCTCGCGGTACATGTCCTCTTCCGGATCGCCCGAGGATGTGCCGAAGGCGGCATCGGCAACCGAGGCTTCTTCCTCGACCGGGTCGGTGATGCCCTCGACATATTGCGGCGTGCCCTGGTCCTTGAGCCAGTTCACCACAGCCTCGACTTCCTCGTCCTTCACGAACGGACCGTGGACGCGGATGATCTTGCCGCCTGACTGCATCCAGAGCAGGTCGCCCATGCCAAGCAGCTGTTCGGCGCCCTGTTCGCCCAGGATGGTGCGCGAGTCGATCTTGGTCGTGACCATGTAGGAGATACGCGTCGGGAAGTTCGCCTTGATCGTGCCCGTGATGACGTCGACGGAGGGGCGCTGTGTCGCCGTGATCAGATGGATGCCGGCCGCGCGCGCCATCTGCGCGATGCGCTGCACGGCGCTTTCGATATCCTTGCCTGCAACCAGCATCAGGTCGGCCATCTCATCGATCACCACGACAATGTGCGGCATCGGTTCGGGCTTGACCGCTTCGGTCTCCCAGATTGCCTCGCCGGTTTCCTTGTTCCAGCCGGTCTGGACCTGGCGTGTGAGATGTTCGCCCTTGGAAGCGGCGTCTTCCGCCTTCTGGTTAAAGCCGGCAATGTTGCGCACGCCCATCTTGGACATGAGCTCGTAGCGGCTCTCCATTTCGCGCACCACCCACTTGAGCGCCAGAACGGCCTTCTGCGGATCCGTGACGACGGGGGAGAGGAGGTGCGGCACGCCTTCATAGATCGACAGTTCCAGCATTTTCGGGTCGATCATGATGAAGCGGCATTTCTCGGGCGGCAGCTTGAACATCAGCGACAGGATCATCGCGTTGATGCCGACCGACTTGCCCGAGCCGGTGGTGCCCGCGATCAGCAAGTGAGGCATCTTGCCGAGGTCGCCGATCATTGGCTGGCCCTCGATGCTTTCGCCCAGCGCCAGCGGCAGCGCCATGCGCGCGCGCGTGAACTCGTTCGAGCTCAGCAGGTCGCGAAGATAGACCGTCTCGCGGTTGGGGTTGGGCAGCTCGATGCCGATGGCGTTCCAGCGGCAGCGCCATACGCGCGCGCGTGAACTCGTTCGAGCTCAGCAGGTCACGAAGATAGACCGTCTCGCGGTTGGGGTTGGGCAGTTCGATGCCGATGGCGTTGCGGCCGGGAATGACGGCAACGCGCGCCGAGGTCGCCGACATGGCGCGCGCGATATCTTCGGCCAGCGCGATGACTTTCGAGGACCGCACGCCTGCGGCGGGCTCAAGCTCGAACAGAGTGACGACTGGACCGGGGCGGACCTCGGTGATGCGGCCCTTGATGCCGAACTCGATCAGCACATTGCCGAGCCGGTCGGCCATGTCGAGCAGGCGCGCCTCGTCGACTTCCGAACGGCGAGGCGGGGGGACGTCGAGAAGATCGATCGGCGGGACCGCGCTTGAAGGGTCGCGCACGCGCGCGGGTTGCTGCTGGGCCGGGCGGGGCGCGGCTTGCTGGCCGCCTTGCGGCACGCTTTGCTGCGCTAGCTGTGCGGAGCGCGCCACCGTACGCGGAGCGGCTGGCGCCACCGGCGCGGCTTCGGGAACCGGCCGGCCTTCGAGCACGCGCGGAACGATCGGGCGCTGGCGGTTCTGGGTCTCGGCGTTCTCGACCGAATTGAAGAAGCCACGCTCGCCATCCTCGAAGCCATCCTCCTCGGTGAAGACGATCGGTTCGATCACCTCGCGCGGCTTCTGCCCGACCAGGCGCAGGAAGGACTGGACAAGACCGCCGCCGGCGACGGGGCGGGAGGCCAGCGCCGGCACGCCGACGATGGCCGTCTGCGGCTCCATCGCGGATTCGGGTTTCTTGGTGAGTGCGCGCCAAAGCGAGGTGGCGTCGCTTGCGCCAAGGCCCATCGCCATGGCGGCGAAGAGGATCGCGCCCAGACCTGCAAAGGCCGAGGCCCAGACCTGCGCTTCGGGGATCTTGAGTGCGGCGAAGGGCGTTGCCGCGATCGCCAGCATCAGCTCGCCGACGACGCCGCCAAGGCCGGCGGACATGTCCCACGATTTCGGAATCGGCCACTCGGCCAGACAGCAGGCGGCGAATAGAATGGCCGCAAGACCCCACATCCAGGCTGCAGGATCACGCTGGCCGATGCCGAAGGCGCGGCGCACGCCGCCGATCATCAGCGCAAAGCCGATCAGGATCGCGGTCCAGCCAAAGCCCTGCATCAGCATGTCGCCAAAGGCCGCGCCGACATGGCCGAACATGTTTTCCGGGCCCGCCTCGCTGACGAGCCCCGTGGCTGCATCGCGCATGCGGGCGACCGCCATGTTGAAGCTCGGATCCCCCGCCGCGTAGGACGAGCAGGCGCCGCAGATGAAGACGCCCGCTGAGAAGGCGCCAAGTCCGCTCAGGAACCGGCCGAAGGCGCCCGAGCCGCGCGCATCGTAGGCGTCGTCCTCGGAATGGGGCGCACGCGGTTGCGGCATGCCTTCGTCCTCGCTGGAACAAGGTTAAGTGAGCGGGCCGACACTGGCGCGCCGGGGCTTAACGGGGCGCTACCAAAGGGTCGCCCGGCGAGCATCGGGACGGGAAAATATCGTTAAGAAGCTGTTGGGAAGGCGTGCAAAAAAGTCCCGGCCACGCCCTCGCGCGGCCGGGACAAACCCCATGATCCAGCCTTCCGGCGGCTCATGGCTTCCATCTATCGCGAACCGCCGATCGCGCCGCTGCCGGCCGACATGATTGCTGCACTGCGGAAGAATCCTGCCCTGAAGGGCGGCGAGCGCGTGAGCTGGCGCCCAATAATTGTGCATTCACCGGTGAGTCGACGAGGCGCGATCGCCGGTCGCTTGTCGCCACCCGGCGCCCCGGCCCCTATCGCAGGCAGACCTCCCGGGGCGTTTCGGGTCGAGGGGGGGCGTGTTCACGTGCGCGGCTAGGCTTGCCAATCTCAGGGGAGACGAATGTTTAGTAAAATCAGTCGATTGGATCGACTTCCGACATTGGGGGCCAGCCTGAAGGCGGCTGTCGCGGCTGTCGCTGCAGCGATCATGCTGTCGAGTCTGAGCCCGGCCTCGGCGCAGCCGGCAACAGAAGCGCCACCCGTCGCAGAGGCGCCCGCTGCCGAGGCGCCGGCGGCGCCGACCGATGCTGCACCTGAAGCGGTGGCCGCCGAAGAGCCGGCCGCCGCGGAAGAGGCAGCCCCGGCGCCCAAGGTGTACGAGCAGGGGAACCTGACTTGGATGCTGGTGTCCACAATCCTTGTCCTGATGATGATCGTTCCCGGCCTCGCGCTGTTCTACGGCGGTCTCGTCCGGACCAAGAACATGCTTTCCATGCTGATGCAGGTCACCACCGTGACGGTCATCGGCATGATCGCCTGGGCGCTGTGGGGCTATTCGCTGTCCTTCACCGATGGCGGCGAGCTCAACAAGTTTGTCGGCGGCTTCTCAAAACTGTTCCTGGCCGGGACCGTCTATCATCCGACCGATATCTTTGCCGGTGTCGAGACCTTCTCCGTCGGCGTCTACATTCCCGAGATCGTCTTCGTCTGCTTTCAGATGACCTTCGCCTGCATCACCGCCGCGCTGGTCCTTGGCGGTGTTGCCGAGCGTCTGAAGTTTGCCGGCGTCGTTCTGTTCGCGGTGCTCTGGCCGATCTTGTCCTACTATCCGATGGCCCACATGGTCTGGTGGTGGTCGGGCGCCACGTCGGCCGTGGGGCAGACGGCGGAATCGCTGGCGGCCGGCGCCGGGCAGATCTGGGCCTGGGGCGCACTCGACTTCGCGGGCGGCACCGTCGTCCACATCAATGCCGGCATCGCTGCGCTGATGGGCGCGATCATCCTCGGGCCGCGCCTTGGCTACAAGCAGTCGCCGATGCCTCCGCACTCACTGGTGCTGACCTATGTCGGCGCCGGCTTGCTGTGGGTCGGCTGGTTCGGCTTCAACGCCGGGTCCAACCTCGAAGCCAACGGCTATGCCGGCGTCGCAATGGTCAACACGCTTCTGGCGACGGCTGCCGCAGGCCTGTCCTGGGTCGTTGTGGAATGGGTGCTGCGCCGCCGGCCCTCAATGCTGGGGCTCGCCTCCGGCATCGTTGCAGGCCTGGTTGCAGTTACTCCGGCGGCGGGCTTTGCAGGGCCGATGGGTGCGATCATTCTCGGCCTGATCGTCTCGCCGGTATGCGTCATCTTCTGCTCCGTCATCAAGAACGCGCTCAAGTATGACGATAGCCTCGACGCCTTCGGCATCCACGCGATCGGCGGGATAATCGGCGCCATCGGCACCGGCATCCTGGTGAACCCGGACCTGGGCGGCGCAGGCATCATCGACTGGGCAGCATGCTCGGCTGAGACTGCGACCTGCGGCGTCCTGCCCTACAATATGGGCGCCCAGGTCACGGCCCAGGCCATGGCGGTCGGCCTTGCCGTGGTCTGGTCCGCCGTCGCCTCCACAATCGTCTGGTTCCTTGTCAAGATCCTCACCGGCGGCCGCGTGAAGGAGGAAGTCGAGGAAGAGGGCATCGACATTAACGAGCACGGGGAGGCCGCCTACCACCCCTAGACGAAGGCGAAACGGAGTATTGGGGGCGCAGCCTGCAGGTTGCGCCCCTTTCTCTTTTGGCGCTGCATGGACTAGATCAAGGGCATGGCCAGCCCTTCCCCCATTCATCGCTGCGACGTCGCCATCGCCGGCGGCGGGCCCGTGGGCCTGACGCTGGCGCTCGCTCTTGCACGGCGGGGGTTCGATGTGGTCCTGGCCGACGCTGCAGGACCGCCAGGCCAGGGTGCTGCCGACACGCGCGCCTGGTTCATCGCCTATGGCTGCTGGCGCATCTTCCGCGCGCTTGGGCTTGAGGAGACATTGCTCGCTGGCGCCGAGCCGGTCACGCAGGTCGAGGCGCAGGGCCGCATCGGCGGCATCTCCTTCATCGCCGAAGACTGCAGCGAGCCTGTGCTCGGCTACATGATGGAAGCTGGCGCGCTCACCGCTGCACTGCATGCAGCGGTCGCCAGTGAAAAGCGTGTGACGCTTCTGTCCCGCGCACGGATCGAGCGCGTGACATTCGGCGATCCGTGCGCGGTTCTCGCGTTCGCTGGCGGCGAGGTCCAGGCCCCGCTGGTGGTCGGCTGCGACGGCGCACGCTCCTTCGTTCGCCATCAGTCCGCCCTGCGTTTCGAGGGCCATGACTATGGCGCTGCGGCCGTCTCAACGACGGTTCAGCTTGAAAAGCCTCACAACGGCGCGGCGCGGCAGATCTTCCTCCCCAACGGGCCGATGGCTGTCCTGCCGCTCAAGGGCGACCGCGCCAACCTGATCTGGACTGAAAAGGCTGCGATCGCCGCAGCCCTGATCGAACTCGACGCACGCGGTTTCGAGCTGGAGCTGGCGCGTCGCGCCGGCGATTTCATTACGGGCGCAAAACTCGCCGGTCCGCGCCTCAGCTTTCCTGTCGGTCTCTATATTGCCGAGCGGTTCGACGCGCCGCGCCTCGCGCTCGCCGGCGATGCGGCGCATGTCATTCATCCGCTTGCCGGGCAGGGTCTCAATCTCGGCCTTAAGGATGTCGCCGCCCTGGTCGATGTGATCAAGGCCGCCGCGTATGCCGGGCTCGACATCGGCGCGGCCGGAGCGCTTCAACCCTACACGCGCTGGCGACGGGCCGATGTCGTGGCGACGGCGGCTGCGATGGAGGGATTTGCCCGCGCCTTCACCTCAGCCTTGCCGGTGCGGCTGGCAGCGGGCGCCGCGATGGCGCTTGCCGGTGGGATCCCACCGGCCCGGAAGGTTTTCGCACGCGAAGCGGGCGGCGATCTTGGCGAGATTCCCAGCCTGATGGCGCGTTAATCGTCTGGTCAGCAGGGCGCCTGCAGGTTCGCCCCGATGAAGCCGCAGGCCGCACCCGCCATCGCCGCCAACGACGCAGCGCCCCATCCGCTGAGCGCGATTGCGCGCAGCTGGCCCGGCGCCGCGCTGGTCGTCGACGCGGCCGGCGTGGTGATCGCCGCAAGCTCACTCTCGGGCTTCACCAAAGGGATGTGTGCGCCGTTTTCTCTGCCATCGGCTGACATCGCCTCGCAGATCGTCGACGAGGCCGGCCGGCGCTGGCGCGTGTCCGAACCGATCGACGGACGGCGGCTTGCAACATCCGAAACGCGTGAGGAACCTGACGCCGCCCATCGCTTCACCGCTGCAGTGAGCCACGAGATACGGACGCCGCTCAATGGCATTCTCGGCATGGCGGCGTTGCTGGAGGAAACCGACCTCACCCCCGAACAGCGCGATTATGCAAACGCCATCCGCAAGTCAGGATCGCGCCTTCTGGACCTCCTCAACAACGTGCTCGATTATTCGCGCATGGAGGCAGGGGACATCCCGCTCGACGAGGCGGCGTTCGACACCAGCGACCTCGTGCAGGATGTTGCTGAGCTTTTGGCGCCCCGCGCGCATGCCGCCGGCCTCGACATCGCCGGCCTCGTTCATCCGGACCTGGCCCGGCGCATGATCGGTGATGCCGGCCGGTTGCGCCAGATCCTCTTCAACCTGGCCGGCAATGCGATCAAATTCACGGCCAGCGGCGCCGTGCTGATTGAGGCGCGCCCGGCTTCCGGCAGCGAGGGTCTTGCCCTTGTCGTGCGCGACACTGGTGCGGGTGTTCCCGAACAGGCGCGCGCCCGTCTGTTTGACGCCTTCTCCCAGGCCAGCGCCGCCGACGTGCGGCGCGACGGTGGCGTTGGGCTCGGCCTCGCAATTGTCGCAAGGCTGGTCGAGGCTATGAAGGGGCGGGTTGCACTGCAATCGGCCTACGGTCACGGCGCAATGTTCGTGGTGGAACTGCCGATGAAGTCGGCGCCCGAGAGTGAGCCACAGGTGGAGCCGCACCGCACGCTGCATGTCGCGCTCGATCTTCCCCCGGCGACCGCGCTTGCCTCCATGGCGGCGCTTGGGCGCGAGGGTGGATGTCTCGTTGCCGACTGGAAGGCTGCCGACGTTGTGATCCTTGACGCCGCGCTGCCGCCTGCGCACATCGAAATGATTGCACGGGCGAAACGCACGCTTGTCGTCCTGCGCCCGTCCGATCGCGGCCGCATCGAAAGCTTCAAGCAGATGGGCTGCGCGGGCTACCTGATCCGCCCGCTGCGTGCAGCCTCGCTGCGCGAACGGATCGGTGTGTCGCTGCAGGACAACCCCTCTGAGGAAACTGCCCCCGCGCGCAAGTCTGGCGAAGCCGGTTCAGCGCTCATCGCCGACGACAACGCCGTCAATGCGCTCCTGGCGCGCAGCGCGCTCACCGCAGCCGGCTTCCGTGTCGATACTGCCGGAACCGGCGCCGAGGCGCTGGAAAGACTGGGCGAAAGGGACTATTCCGTCATTTTCATGGACATTCGCATGCCGGTCATGGATGGCCTCGAGGCGACGCGGCGCATCCGGCGCCTCGAGGGACCAGCCTCCCAGACGCCCATCGTGGCGCTGACCGCGGACATTGATCCCGAGCTCGAAGCCCGCGCGCGCGAGGCTGGCGTCTCCCAGCTCGCCGCCAAGCCCATCGATCCGCCGCGCCTGCGCCAGCTCGCCGAACGCTGGGCGCGCCGCAACGCGAAAGTTCGTCAATGAGCGAGGCAGCCGCAACCTCGCCAGCCGGGTCGAAGCCGGCGCCGCGCTGGCTGCGCGCCCTCAAGGCCCTGCGCCATCGCAAGATGCTGGCGATGCTCCTGCTGTCGCTTGCGGCCGGGCTTCCCTACGGCGCCGTCCTTGGCACGCTCAACGCATGGCTGACGGCCGAAGGCGTGACGCCGAGCCAGATCGGCATCCTGAATTTCATCATTCTGGCCTATTCGTTCAAGCTGATCTGGGCGCCTGGTTTCCAGAAGGCATGGTTTCCGCGGATCGGCATTCCCTTCCTCGAGAAGTTCGGGCCGCGCCGCAGCTGGCTGCTGGTGATGCAGCTGATTATCGCCGGACTGCTTGCCCTTCTTGCTCTCTCGCGTCCGAGCGAGGGCGTGCTCTATCTTGCCGGGATAAGCGTCATCGTGGCGATAGCATCGTCCGTTCACGACATCGTTCTTGAAGCGTGGCGGATCGAGATCGCTGACTCCGACGAGGACAAGGACCTCATGTCGGCGGTCTACCAGATGGGCTATCGCTTCGCTGGCCTCTTCACCGGCCTTTTCGCGCTGACGCTGGCCGATCACATTCCGTGGACGACAGTCTATCTCATCATCGCGGCCGGCATGGCGGTTGCGGCATCGGGCACGCTGGTTGCGCAGGAGCCTGATCATTCATCAACTGAAAGGGGCGGGCACGATACGCGGCCGTCCTTCGCGGCTTCATTCAGTCCAGACACGGTGCAGGCCTCGGTCGCTCTCGTCGCCGCTGGCTGGGCGGTTGCGATCGCTCTCATCGCCATGTTCTTCGTCGACTCGCTGACGCAGACCCCGCCGCCTTCTGCTGCGGTATTCACACGTGTTCAGGCGCCAATCATAGTCGCGCTGCTGATCCTCCTGCCGGGATTGATCGCCGCATGGCTTTTGCGGCGGCAGCCTGCGCCCGCCGCCCATGTTTCGCCAAAGGGATCGTGGACGCGCAAGGCGTCCGACGCCCTGTTCCATACCATCCTCGATCCACTGATGGACCTCGTGCAGCGCCTGCGCTGGGCGGTGATCCTGGTGCTTGGTCTGGTGCTGATGTACCGGTTCGTGGACCTGATCTGGGGGGGCTTTGCCTATCCCTTCTATCTCGGTGACCCGGCTGTGGGCCTTACCGGCAACCCATCCGTCAGCCAGGGGGCGCTGGGGCATTCCAACACCGATGTCGCCATCGCCTCGAAGACCATCGGCGTGTTCATGACGGTGGCGGGCTCGGTGATCTGCGGGGTTGCTCTTATCGCCGTCGGCCGTCTGCCGTGCCTTGTCTTTGGGGCGCTGATTGCGGCGCTGACAAATCTCATCTTCGCGGACCTTGCTGCAGGCGGCGCGGGCATGGACGCATTCCTCGCAATGACGGGCATAGGTCCAGCGCTGTCGGGATTTGGCGATCAGGCGCTTTCGCGATTGATCGTGGCCATCGCGATCGAGAATGTCGCAGGCGGCTTCGCCAGCGTTGCCTTCGTCGCCTATCTCACGGCGATGGTGAACCCCAAATTCGCGGCCGTGCAGTATGCATTGCTCGGTTCGCTGGTGATGTTGATTGGCTCGCTCGGTCGGGCCGAGCTCGGCGTCTTCATCGAGACCAACGGATACCATGACTTCTTCATCCTGACCGTATGGATAGGGATGATCGCCGTTGCACTTTCCGCGGCCGAATGGGCGCGCCAGGCCTTTCTGAAGAAGCCCGCAGGCGAGGCTGGCGCTGCGGCCCCTCAACCGGCGCAGTAGATCCCGGCCGTCTGATCACCCGTTCGTGTTGAACGCGGCGAAAGCCGCGAGGTTCACGATGTCCTGTGCGGTCGCGTCGAGCTGGGCGATCTGCACCGATGAAGTGAGCCCGACCAGAAGCGGTCCAAGAACGGTGACGCCGCCGAGCGTCGCGGCGATCTTGGTGGAGATCGCCGCCGAATGGATCGCCGGCATCACCAGCACATTGGCTGGTCCCGTCAGGCGGCAGAAGGGATAGAGCCGGCGCGCCTCGGGATTGAGCGCCACATCGACCGCCATCTCGCCATCGTATTCGAACCCGACATCGCCCTTGGCGTCGAGGATGGCGACGGCGTCGCGCACCTTGGCCATGCGCTCACCCGGCGGATTGCCGAAGGTGGAGTAGGAGAGGAAGGCGAGCCGGGGCGAAAAGCCCAGCTTCTTCGCTGCACTCGCTGCCGAGCACGCGATCTCTGACAGTTCCTCGGCGCCGGGCATTTCCGTAACGCTGGTGTCGGCGATCAGGATCGGTCCGGTTTTGCCGATCACGATGGAGACGCCGATCGGGCGCACATCCCTGCGCGGATCAATGGCCTGCAGCACGTCTGACAATGAGGTTGCGTAATTGCGCGTGACGCCCGTCACCATGCCGTCGGCCTGGCCCAGCGCCACCATTGTTGCGGCGAACACGTTACGATCCTGGTTGATCATCCGCTGCGCGTCGCGCTGCAGGTAGCCCTTCCGCTGCAGGCGCTTGTAGAGAAACTCCGTGTAGGCCTCGTTCTGGTCCGAGACGCGCGCATTCATGATCGTGAGCTCGCCAGCTGGAATGCCGAGCAGGGCCATGTTGCGGCTCACCTGTTCGTCGCGGCCGACAAGGATTGGCTCGCCCAGCTCCTGCGTCTTGAACTGCCAGGCCGCGCGGATGACGGCGGGCTCCTCGCCCTCGGCGAACACGACCCGCTTGCGTGATTCCGATCGCACCTTGCCGTAGATGCGCTGCAGGAAGCTGGCGGCAGGATCGAGCCGCTGCGCGAGCGAGTCGCGGTAGGCCTGCATGTCGGCGATCGGCTTGCGTGCAACGCCGGTATCCATCGCCGCCTGTGCAACGAGTGGCGGCACATACCAGATCAGGCGCGGATCGAATGGGGCGGGGATGATGTAGTCCGGTCCGAAGCTCGGCCGCGCGCCGGCATAGGCGGCGGCCACCTCATCCGGCACGTCCTCGCGCGCCAGCTGCGCAAGCGCCTGCGCGGCGGCCACTTTCATCTCCTCGTTGATCGTGCGCGCCCGCACGTCGAGCGCGCCGCGGAAAATGTAGGGGAAGCCGAGCACGTTGTTGATCTGGTTCGGATAATCCGACCGGCCGGTTGCGATAATGGCGTCGGAACGAACCTCGCGGATTTCCTCCGGCGTGATCTCGGGGTCCGGATTGGCCATCGGGAAGACCATGGGGTTCTTCGCCATGGACTTCACCATGGCCTGCGTCACCGTGCCCTTGGCCGACAGGCCCATGAAAACATCGGCACCCTCGAAGGCCTCGGCCAGGGTGCGCTTCTTTGTCTTCACAGCGAAGGCGGACTTGAACTGGTCCATGCCTTCGGTACGGCCCTCGTAGATCACGCCCTGACGGTCCACCATCAGGATGTTGTCGCGCTTGACGCCGAGGTGGCGGATCAGCCCGGCCACCGAAAGCCCTGCAGCGCCTGCACCCGAAATCACCACCTTCACATCCGAGAGCTTCCGCCCCGTGATCTGGCAGGCATTGATCAGCCCGGCCGTCGCGATGATCGCCGTGCCGTGCTGGTCGTCGTGGAATACCGGAATGTCGAGCTTCTCGCGCAGCTCGCTCTCGATGATGAAGCACTCGGGCGCCTTGATGTCTTCAAGATTGATCCCGCCCCAGGTCGCGCCGATGGCGCGAACGCAGGCGATGAACTTCTGCGGGTCCTTCTCGTCGACCTCGATATCGATGGAATCGACATCCGCGAACCGCTTGAAGAGCACGGACTTGCCCTCCATCACCGGTTTCGACGCCATCGGCCCGAGATCGCCCAGCCCCAGGATCGCCGTGCCGTTGGAGATCACGGCGACCATGTTGCCCTTGGAGGTATAGTCGTAGGCCAGCTCGGCATTGCCGGCGATCGCGAGCACGGGCACGGCGACGCCGGGCGAATAGGCCAGCGACAGGTCCTTTTGCGTCGCCATGGGTTTGGTCGGCGTGACCGACAACTTCCCCGGCTGTGGATAGCGGTGGAAGGCGAGGGCTTCCTCGTCGGTGAAGCTGGGGCGTTTGGAGGTCATGGGTGGGGCTGGCGTCTTTGGGACTTGAGGGCGGCGTCGCGTGTCACTAGGCAGGTTTCGCGAGCGACGTAAGCCGCCCTGCGAGGCAGTCGGGCATTGAGCCGCAAAAGAGGCTGGAATCAAGCGTGAAAGGGCCGACCACCCCTTCGCCGGAGCAGGAAGTTGCTCAGACCGCGCCCTCCGCCGAAGGCGCAACGCCCTTCATGGCGCAATACCTCGAGATGAAGGCGCGCCATCCGGATGCCTTGCTGTTCTTCCGGATGGGCGATTTCTACGAGCTCTTCTTCGATGATGCGATTCTCGCCGGCCAGGCGCTCGGCATCACCCAGACCTATCGCGGTCAGCACAATGGGCAGCCCATCCCGATGGCCGGTGTGCCCTGTCATGCCGCCGAGGGCTATCTCGCCCGGCTGATCAGGGCCGGGCATCGCGTCGCCGTCTGCGAGCAGGTCGAAGATCCCGCCGAGGCGAAGAAACGAGGCTCCAAGGCCGTTGTCCGGCGCGAAATCGTCCGCATCGTCACGCCCGGCACTCTCACCGAGGAGGCGCTCCTTGAGGCCCGATCCGCAAACTGCCTCGCCGCCATCGGTCTTGCCGGGGGAGGGCGCGAGGCGGGGCTGGCGCTGGCGGAGGTGTCCACCGGCCGGCTTGAAATCTTCAGCCTTCCAGCCTCGACGCTGGCCGAGATCATCGGTGCCATTGCTCCGCGCGAACTCCTCGTTGCCGACGATGCAATGGCTCACGCCGATGTCGCCGCTGCAATCCAGGGCCTCACAGTCACCCCGCGTCCTTCCGCTCGCGCGGACGCAAAGCTGGGCGAACGGCTGGTGAGGGAGGCCTACGGCGTCTCCACACTCGACGGGTTTGGAACTTTCACCCGCGCCGAACTCATCGCCGCCGGCCTCCTGTTCGACTATCTTGCTGTCACACAGGCTGGGGCTCACGCGCGCCTCGACCCGCCGGTCCGCACCTCGCCGGACAGCTTCCTCGCCATTGACCCGGCGACGCGCGCCAGCCTTGAAATCGATCGATCCGCGCGCGGGCAGCGGCAGGGCTCGCTCGTCGCCGCTGTTGATCGCACGCTCACAGCGGCCGGCGCGCGGCTTCTTGCCGAGCGTATCAGCCGTCCCTCGCGCAGCAGGGCGCAGATCGAGCAGCGCCTCGACGCCGTGGCCTTCTTCCTTGATGCAGGAGAGCGCCGTGA
>VFQT010000672.1_pt1 | contig 47503 bp, 35 predicted proteins | sample 3512381 | NCBI WGS metagenome assembly VFQT01 (sample SAMN10412376, study PRJNA504923) | tailings metagenome | isolation source: Relicate 2 Philex TSF3 active mining site | place: Philippines: Tuba, Benguet | collected 2017-08-29 | reverse complement strand
TGTGGGTGCCGGGGGGCACCCAGTGGCCCAGGGCACTGGTCCACCCACCGGGGCAGGGTGGTGTGTGATGCGGTGCGGATCGGGTGGGTGATGCAGTGCCCTGCATCACTGGGTGCGGAAGCACCCACTTTGCGAGGCGGAGCGGACCTGTGGGGAATGCCGGTGAAGGTGTCGGGTGGATCGAGGTCTGTGAGCGGGTTGGGCCTGGGGTATGTGGGTGCCGGGGGGCACCCAGTGGCCCAGGGCACTGGTCCACCCACCGGGGCAGGGTGGTGTGTGATGCGGTGCGGATCGGGTGGGTGATGCAGTGCCCTGCATCACTGGGTGCGGAAGCACCCACTTTGCGAGGCGGAGCGGACCTGTGGGGAATGCCGGTGAAGGTGTCGGGTGGATCGAGGTCTGTGAGCGGGTTGGGCCTGGGGTATGTGGGTGCCGGGGGGTACCCAGTGGCCCAGAGCACTGGTCCACCCACCGGGACAGTTCTGCAGCTGTGGGACTGCGGGAATACAGAGCCCATCGGAAGGGTTTGGGTATCCCTAGATTTGTGGAGGGATGCTCGCCATCAGGCGAGATAACATTCGGAATGACTGTTCGCCCACCAGGCCCCATGAGGACACCTGCTCGAGGTGTGTTCGTTCAACCGTCAGATCCCACATTGGTGTTTCTGACGGTGTGCACGGAGGATGCGCGGCCATGGCTTACGTCGCCGTTGATCCACGCTGCACTACATCGGGTTTGGGAGTCCGAGGCGACCGCTTGGAAAGTTGGAGACTATCTGCTCATGCCTGACCACCTTCATCTCTTCTGCTGTCCTAACTCTAGGTGCGTCGAGATTGAGAGGTGGATCTCCTACTGGAAGTACCGCTTGAGTCGAACTTGTCCCGAGGCAGGAAGGTGGCAGTCGATGGGCTTCCACCATCGACTTCGATCGTGGAGATCGGCTCAAGACAAGTGGTCCTACGTCCTGGAGAATCCATGTCGAAAGGGTTGGATCTCCAATTGGCAGGATTGGCCATTCAAGGGTCGAGTCTTTCCGATTGGATGGGTTTGAGTCGCTCCATCGATGGACAGGGATGGATTTATGCAACCGCGGCGCGCGTGGGTAATGGTGAGCATGGGTGGGTGATGCCGTGCCCTGCATCACTGGGTTCGGGAGCGCCCATGCTCGCAGCGATCCACTCCGCTGGGTCCTAAGCTTCCCAACCCAAGACCCTACTCCACCACGGGGGCCCAACCCCATCGGGATGCCGAGAACAGGCCTAGGTCGCTCATCTTCAGGTCGGGGATCACCAGCAGGGCCATGAACGACAGCGTCATGAACGGGGCATCCAGGGGTGAGCCCATCTGCTTGGCCATCCGGTCAAGCGTCGTGTAGCGGCGGGCGACCGCCCGGCCATCCAGGTCCGACATCAGTCCCGCGATGGGCAGGGGGAGGACGAGGCGTTGTCTTCCGTCGACCCCGGCAAGCCCCCCTCGGTGCGCGATGATCTCGTTGACGGCGGCGGCCATCGAGGCGTCGTCGACACCGACCACGACGATGTTGTGGGAGTCGTGGGCCACCGAGGAGGCGATGGCACCGCGCTTGAGGCCGATCCCCCGGATGAATCCCACGGACACGGACGCCTTGCGCGCGTAGCGATTGACGACGGCGATCTTGAGGAGATCCCGCGAGGGATCGGTCACCAGCAGTCCCTCCCGGATCACCGGGACGTCCTTTACGTGCCGGGTGATGAGCTGACCGTTGAGGGCCTCGATGACGTTGAGGGTCCGTATGGCCTTGTCCGGAACCCGGATGGCAAATTCCTCCGCCTTGCGGGGCGTCGCCCGGAACTGGTTTGGCGTGGAGGAGGTGAGCCGAGGGAGTCGGGACCGTCCGTTCGAGGCCACCAGATCGCCGCGGAGGTAGGTCCGGAGCACCTTGAAAGTCCGCCAGGCGTCGACCACCACGAAGTCCGCCGGGTCCCCCTCGCGGAGCAAGCCGACGTCGAGGCCGTAGTGCTCGACCGGGTTGACCGAGGCGCAGCGGAGGACGTCGAAACGATCGGCCCCGGTTCGCAGGGCGCGGCGGATGTGACGATCGAGGTGTCCCTCGATGAGCAGGTCGGGATGCAGGTCGTCGCAGCAGAACATCACCCGGTCGGGATGGGACTTCAGGAGCGGGGCGAGGGCGTCGAAATTGCGGGCGGCGGATCCCTCGCGGATCAGGATCTTCATCCCAACAGCCAGCTTGTCGGTGGCTTCCTCGAGGGTGAAGCACTCGTGGTCCGTGGTGATCCCGGCCGCAGCGTACTGGGCCGCCTGTGCGCCCCGGAGTCCCGGCGCGTGGCCGTCGACCTGTTTCCCGGCCGCCTTCGCGGCGTCGATCATCGCCATGAGCGAAGGGTCCCTCGAAAGCACCCCGGGGAAGTTCATCACCTCGCTCAGGTAGCGGATCTCCGGGCGCTTCAGGAGCCGGGCGACGTCCTTTGCGGACAGCGAGGCCCCGGCGGTCTCGAAGGTCGTGGCCGGGACGCAGGAGGGGGCGCCAAAGTTGAATTTCAGCGGGGTGCGTCGGCCATCCCGGACCATGTAGTCGACCCCCCGGGCACCAAGGACGTTGGCGATCTCATGGGGATCGGAGACGGTCGCCACGGTCCCATGGACCACGGTAAGGCGGGCGAACTCGGACGGCGGCAGAAGCGAGCTCTCGATGTGGATGTGGGCATCGACGAAGCCCGGCAGGATCAGGGGGCCACCCTTGCCGGCGGAATCCGGGAGGATCCGGGTGATCCGTCCCCGTCGCCATTCGACACGCCCTGGGTACACCCGACGGTGGTGGAGATCGACAACCTGGCCGACGAGGGTCGAGACAAGATCCTTCATGTCCGGAAGCCTGCCGGGACGGAGGGGAGATCAAAGAGCAAAGAGCGGTACGCCGAGTCGGCGGTGGGCGCCAGGTCCGGTCAGCACCTCGGATCCGATGGGAGGGGGAAGGGACTCACACGGCGACGCGGAGACACGGAGGAAAGACGGGGGGAGACCCAGGCAGAAAGTGGCTCAGGAAGTGGGGCTCTTGGGATCCCACCCTCGGGGTGGTTTGCTACACCCCCCTAGGCACCGGGTGGCTTACGCCATCGATTGGCGAGGATGCCGGAGAGGATGAGCTGGACCGGGTGATAGATCAGCACAGGGAGCAGGATGAGGCCGAGGCCGGGGTGACTTCCGAAGAGGGCCTTGGCCAGCGGGATCCCCGCCGCGATCGTCTTCTGGGGGGCGCAGAAGGCTGCCGTGATCCGGTCCTCCCGAGAGAGGCCCAGCCATCGGCCCGCCAGCAGCGTCAGCCCGAGGATCAGCCCGAACAGGGCAAAGGTGAGACCGAGCAGCAGCGACAGAAGCTCCGGATGGGCAGAACGCCAGAGTCCGTCGTGGATGGAGTCGGCGAAGGCGCAGAAGACGAGGAAGAGGATCAGCACGCTGCTGGCGGTGCCGAGATGCCGACCCCGGCGTTTCACGGGACCCTCCCGGAACCACCGGACGAGCTGTCCGATCCCGACCGGGAGCAGCATGAGGAAGAGGATGTCCTGCACCACCCGTCCTGTGACCGGGGCCATCCCGCCCTGGGTGGCCGCGAGCCAGGCGACCCAGAGGGGGGTGACGACGAGCCCAAGGAGGTTCGAGAGAGCGGCGTTGAAGATGGCAGCCCCGGAGTTGCCGCCGGCCTGCTGGGTGAACACCACCGAGCTGGAGACGGTGGAGGGTAGGACCCCGAGCAGGAGTACGCCCATCCGGAGGTCGGGGTTGGGCAGGAACCGTCCGCCCAGGGCATCGCCTGCGAGGGCAATGCCGGGAAAGACGAGGAAGGTGAACGACTGGATCAGCAGGTGGAGTCGCCAGTTCCGGGCGCCGTGTGCCAGGGCGGTCGACGGGAGGGAAAGACCCTGGAGCAGGAAGATTCCGACCACCGCCCATCGGGTCGACACCTCGGGGCGCAGCGGACCACCGTCGGCTCCAAGCCCAGGAAACAGGGCCGCCACGGTGATCACCAGCGGCAGGGTCAGGATGAACCAGTTTCGGGTGAGGAACGACACCATGGGCGGATCCGGACGCTCAGACCCGCCCGGAAGAGACTTGAGATTGCCATGGGGCGAGTTTCGAAGGCAAAGGTTGCGGATTTCGTTTTGGATTCCGCTCGTGTCGCCGTGTGGGCAGCCGTCCGGAACTCCTAGTGCCTCGATGGGGCACCTGTCCCGACTTCCAGGTTGAACGCGTAGGGCAATACGAGATATTGCTCCCGTGGAGAGGCCGATTGAGTTCGAGTGGGACACGCACAAGGCAGGGGTGAACCTGGCCAAGCATGGTGTTTCCTTCGAGGAGGCTCGCGGCGTGTTCTCCGATCCCAAAGCGCTTGTCGTGCCTGATCCGGACCATTCCCAGACGGAGGATCGGTTCGTCATCATGGGCTTGAGCCCACGGGAACGCATCCTTGTTGTCGTGCACTGTTTCCGCTCTCAGCAGTCGGTCATCAGGATCATCTCGGCGAGGCGGGCGGGCACGCGGGAACAGAAACCGTATTGGACCCAGTGATATGCGAAGATTCTATGATTTCTCGGATGCAAAGCCGAATCCCTACGCGGCGCGGACCAAGAAGGTTGTCACGCTTCGCCTCGAGCTGGAGGTGATCGCCTATTTCAAATCCTTGGCAGCTGAATTGGGCATTCCCTACCAGAACCTCATCAACCTGTATCTGCGGGATTGTGCCTCAGAGAGCCGGAGACCCGCATTGTCGTGGCAGGGCTCCGGGCGACGCTTGATTCCTGCCAACAAAAAAGCCGGGACTCTCCCATGAACACACACTGGGCAGCCTGGGTCGGTCTTGTCGCCGTCGGCTTCTGGGGCTACGGCAACTGGGTCGAGGTCCGTCGACTGGGACGGGAGGTGGCCGCGCTGAAGGTCCAGTCCAGGGAGCTTTCCTTGGCAGCCGAGGCTGCGGTTCCAGCCAAACCCGACGGGGCAGGGATGTCGGAATCCGAACTCATGGCCCTCCGGGGCGAGATCGCCTCGCTGCGACGCCTCATCGAGGAACGGCTGAAGGGTGGGGTGGCGGGGACAGTCTCGGGTGTCCCGTCGGAGACCCCGGGCTCGGCACCCGGATCCGGGGCGCGGCTGCCGGCCTATGTGCGCAGCGGCTGGGTGGATCGGGCGGGCATCCCGGAGGCGGTGCTGGCGGGATTCCGTCAGCAGCTCGGGGACGTCCCGATCGAGGGCGCCCACGTCAAGCAGGGTGAGGGGCAGGTCTTCTACTCGATGGAATCCAAGACCGCCGATGGTCGGGCGGTGGAGCTGGCCCTCAACCAGGGCGGTGAGGTGGTCCGGCGGAATGTCGAGATGGAGCTGGGGGGACTTCCCGAGGGCATGCAGCAGCGGGTAATCCAGACGGTGGGTGAGGTTCCGGTCCGACGCGTCTCCGAGGTCTTCGAGGATGGGCAGACGGTCTACCGGGTGAACGCCAAGGCCCCCAACCAGGCGGTGGAGATGGTGTTCAGCCCCGACGGCCGGCTGCTCCGGACCGAGACGATGTTCCGCGAGAAACGGCCCTGAGGGGGCGACGCCCTGGGACACGGGGCCGTCCGGGGGGGACACGGTTGACCGGAGGGGTGTCCTGACCGGTTGAGCCATTGGGAAACCCGTGGTTCCTTCCGGCATGGAGATCTCGGAGACGATCCTGTGCCCCTACTGCGGACAGCGGATGGAGCTGGTGGTCGACACCTCGGTGTCGAGCCAGCGATTCACGACCGACTGCGAGGTCTGCTGCCGTCCGTTCGAGGTGGTGGCCGACTGTGAGCCCGGAGAGATCCTGGGGCTCGATGTGCTGTCGGGCGGCTGAGGTCGCGGGTTATTCCGGCTCGACGACGGAGCGGGCGTTGGCATCGCCTGGCTTCTCGTTCATCTGACGCTGGGCCTTGCGGTTGAGGCGTTCGCGCTCCTTGCGGAAGTCCTGCTCCATCATGCGGATCTGCGGGGAGTCCTCCTGGTATTCGCTCGTCAGGTCCGCCGCCGCCTGCGGGGTGGGGAGGATGGTGGGCCGCATGAGGATCATCAGCTCCGTCCGGGCCTTGTCGATCGTCGTGCTCCGGAAGAGGTAGCCGAGGAGGGGGATGTCCTTGAGGAAGGGCACCCCGGAATCGGAGTTCGCCTTGGAGGCCCGGATGTAGCCGCCCAGAAGGACGGACTCGCCGGTGCGGATCGAGATCATCGAGTTGGCCTCGCGCTTGTTGGTGACGGGGGCGTTGGCGGTGGTCTGGACGCCGCCGTTGTTGGGGGCGATCTCCTCGATCCGCTGCTCGACCTCCATGACCACGAGACCATCCTTTGTGAGGTAGGGGACGACGTCGAGCTCCACGCCGACGTCCTGGCGCTCATAGTAGGTGTTGCCCATGCCAACCCCGCCACCGAAGAAGCTGCCCTGGACGAACGGGATGGTGGAACCCGCGAAGAAGCGGGCCGGGACGGCGTGGGAGGTGACGATCCGGGGGCGCTGCAGCACGTTGACGTTGGCATCGGAGGCGAGGGCGCTGACGAGCACGTTGTAGTTGCTGCTGATGTTCATCATGTAGCTCAGCCCGCCGCCGGTCGGGATGTTCGGGAACAGGTTGGTCAGGCCCCCGGAACCGAGGTTGTTCATGGCACCCCCGCCCGAGAAGTCCTTGCTGTAGGTGGTCTGGGTCTGTTTGGCGTCGACGCCGAACTTGAACCCGGAGTTCAGTCCGACCTCCATGATGACGCCCTCGATGAGGACCTGGGCGAGGAGGGTGTCGACCTTCTCGATGATCTTCTTGAGCTGCGCCATGTCCTTCTTGGTGGCGTAGATGATGAGGGAATTGGACCGGGGGTCCGGGGTGATGCTGGCGTCGGCCATCAGGGGTTGGGCCGGGTTCTGTCCTGCACCACCCGCCCGGTTGACCGAGTTGAGTCGACTCTGGAAGGAACCGGTGGTTCCCGGGGCGGTGGTCCGTGCCGGCTGCGGAGTTGCCGTCTGCTGGGGCAGGAGGGGTTCCATGCCTTCAGCCAGCGGCTCCATGCCCTCGGACTGGCCGTAGAAATTGCCGCCGTACGAGGAGCGTCCGCCGAAGCTGCTGCCCATGCCGCCCATGCCGCTACGCATGCCGGAGCCTCCAAACCCGCCCGTGCCGCCCATGCCGCCGCGCATGCCGGAGCCCCCGAACCCGCCCATGCCACCGGACCGAGCGGATCCGAATCCGCCCATGCCGGCACCCCCTCCGCCGCCGTTGATGACACTGCTCAGAGTCTGGTAGAGCTCGTCGACCTTGCCGAATTTGATGGGGATGACCTCAAAGATGTACTCCTGCTCGACCTCGACATCGATTCGGTCCAAGACCTCGAGCATGCGCTTCACGTTGATGGCGTAGTCGCGGAGAATGAGGGTCTTGGTGGTCTCCAGCGCGAGGATGCCGTTCTGGTTCTTCGCAAACTGCTTCAGGGTCTCGGCGGCTTCCGTCACGTTGACGTGCTTGACCTTGATGACGTGGGTGACGAACTGGCTGGCCTCGGCGTACTCCTCGGGCTTGTTGTTGGAGAACGCGGCACCCTCTTGGAGCGCCTGCTGCGAGGGGACGGCGAGTACGGCCTTCTCACCGGTCGGGATCATGGTGATGCCGTTGAGCGCCAGGATGGTGTCGTACATCTGGAGCCGTTCCTCGGGGGTGAGCGTGGTGGAGGGCTTGAAGTTGACCTGGGCGGTGAGGGGCAGGTTGGCCGCCCGGAGAACGGTGCGCCTCGAGATCACCGCGTATTCGTCCAGGAACTGGTCGAGCGGCATGTTCTTGAAGTTGATGATCTCGGTGACCTCGCCCTCGGCGTTGACGATGGTGTTGGTGATGATTGTCGGGGGCGGATTCGTCCCGCCAGGGGCTCCGGGAGCGGCGGCGGCGGACGGGCCGGCGGACCGGATGGAGGGGATGCCAGGTAGGCTGTTGGCGCGGGCCGGGAGGTTGGTGGCGCCTAGCGGACGCGGGAACTGTCGGGGTGTCGGCACCGGGATCGCCGCGGGGTTGTCCGCCTTTGGAACGGGCGGCTGGTTGGTCTGGACCACCGTGGTGAACGGAGGCGGCCCTGGATCGGTCGACGGTGCGGCCGCCGGGGCCGGGGTGGGCGAGGGGGTGGGTGCCGGCTTCGGCGCGGGGTCCTGCGCGGACACGGTCGGGATCAGAACCGCGGCAAGCAGGCCGAGGACGAGGAGGGGGCTCGGGGTTTTCACGACCATCTAGGGTTTCTTGGGAGCGGGTTGGGTGGCGTTCGTGCCACCGGCGGCAGCGGACGAGGCAGTGGATTTCGGGGCGACGGCCTGTGCCTTGGCAGCGGGCGGGGCCGATGGGGACGCCTTTGCCGGCGCCGCGACCTTGGGTGGGGCCTTCGGTTTCTTCTGGAAGCTGGCGACGACTGTGATCTGGGCGGTTAGGCGGGTCTGGCTGGGGTCGAGCCGCAGACGGCTGATGTCGCGCACCCGGATCATTGAGTCGCCGGACCCCAGCGAGTAGAGGAAGCCGACCAGCTCCGGTTCGGAGGCGGTCACGTCAAAGGTCATCTGCTGTTCGTCGAAGAACGCGTTGGTCTGTCCGGAGGCGCGCGACGAGGTGTTGAGCGGCTTGAAGTTCCCTGCCTGGACCCCGTTGGCGTTGGCCTGGGTGATCAGGGTGCTCTGGAGGCGGTTGGCCTGATCCTCCTGGACCACCTCGGCGCCGGCCTTCTGCAGATCCTTCAGCTTCTTCTCGTAGGCGGCCTTCTTCCCGATCTCCGAAAGATACCGGTTCCGGCTGTCGTCGAGCTTCTGTCGATCGGTCCCCAGCTGGGACCACTCACCGAAGTAGGGCCAGACCAGCCAGTAGTTGAGGACGGCGGCGACGATGAGGAGTCCGACGATCAGCCAACGCTTCTCGTGGGGCTGCAGGTTGAGGCGGTCCAGCCACTGCATCATGGCGTGTCGCTCCTCCTCAGCTCGGCGTCGAACGACCAGTTCGCCAGCGTGTTGCCGGGTTTCGAGTTGATCTGCGCCGGCTTCACCCGGGCGAACAGGGGCTGGTTGTCCAGCTGGGACTTGATCAGGTCGGAATTGAACTGTGTGACCGCGCTGATGGATTCGGTCTCCACGGTGCCCGACAGCTGCAGGGTCCGACCCTTCTGGAAGTCGAGCTGGGTCAGGGTGAGGTTCGACGGAAGGTTCTTCACGACCGCCTGCCACGCCTCCAGGGCGGCGTAGCGGAGCGCCACCTGTTCCTCCAGCACGGCGACCTGCGCCTTCAACTGCAGGGTGTTCGTGTAGTTGATGCCCATCCCGGAGACCTCGGACCGCAGGTCATCGACCTGGTATTTGCGGAAGTTCAGCAGTCCGAGAAACCCGAACAGGAAGATCACATAGGCCATGCCCAGACCGCCCAGTCCATGCATCCACAGTCGGTCGATGAACTTCTGGCGCTGGGCCGTCGCCCATTCGGCCGGGATCAGGGAGGAGGCAGGCTCCGCCCGCAGCGCCTCGGCGCTGGCGGTAGCAAGACGATTTGCCTCGGGACGCGAGACCGGAACCACCGGATGTCCCGACCATTCCCCGAGCGGTCCGTCCAGGATCTCATGCTGACCTGGCGTCGCCGCGAGGTGGACCGGCGGGATGCTGGTCATCCAGCCCTCCATCTCGCCGGCCCAGGCGGATTGACCGAGCTGTTGCAGGAGGACCGCGGCGGCCTCGGGTCCGGCCGGAAGGCGGACGAGTCCGAGCTCACGCCAGACACCGTCGATGAACCATCCGGCGAGTCCCTGGCACTGTCCCTGGGCCGGGTCCCCGGAGTCTTCAAGGAGGATCCAGATCCCGGAACCCTCCGGACGCAGCTGGCCCCACCAGCGGAGCAGGGGCAGGTCGAGCCGGTCTGGGGTGAAGCCCGAGGCGACTTCGGCATTGAGGAACTCCTCCACGGCGGTCCGGCTGGCGACCGTCACAACCGCGGTCTGCTGGGTGCCGTCGGGATGGGGGACGCCGAGCGCGGTCCAGACGATCTGGTTCAGTGGGAGGGGTGAGAGCTTCTCGAGCTGGAACTCCACCATTGCCGGAAGCTCCGAGGGCTCGCCCGAAGGAAGCTGGATCGCGCGGATGAAGACGGCGTCGGCCGGTAGCCAGGCGATGTGGAGCTGGGGCTGCACCAGCGCCTTCCAGTCCTGGGAGGCAGTGATCTTCGGTGCCGGTGCGGAGGTGGGCAGCGTGGTCTCTCCGGCCGGGGTCAGGGCGGACTTGGTGAGCTGGAAGGTCCAGATCTGCCGGCCCGACGGGGTGGAGGAGCGGACCTGGCAGCTCCGGTGGCGCGGTGCGGCGGCGTTCATGCGGATTCCGCCTTCTCCCCGACGCCGAGGCTGCGGGCATGTTCCTCGGACTGGGTCACGCGCAGCACCTCCTCGAGGGTCGTGATCCCCAGCTTGACCTTCCGCCAGCCGTCCTCCCGAAGCGTCCGCATGCCCTCGTTCCGGGCCACCGTGGCGATCTGCGACGCCGTCGCGCGGTTCATCACCAGCGGTCGGATCGATTCCCCGACCACCAGCAGCTCGTGGATGCCGGTCCGGCCCTGGTAGCCGAGCTGGCGGCACTCCTCGCAGCCGATGCCCTTGAGGAAGGTGGTGGAGTCGATCTCCGCCTCGGGGAACCCGACCTTGATCAGGTAGTCCCGGTCCACCTTCTGCGGCACCTTGCAGTGGGGGCAGATGGTCCGGACCAGACGCTGGGCCATCACGGCCTCGACCGACGAGGCCACGAGGAAGGGTTCGATGCCCATGTCGATCAGACGCGTGAAGGCGCTGGGGGCGTCGTTGGTGTGGAGGGTGCTGAAGACGAGGTGACCCGTCAGGGAGGCCCGGATGGCGATCTCGGCGGTCTCCAGGTCGCGGATCTCGCCGACCATGATCACGTTGGGGTCCTGGCGCAGGATGTGGCGCAGACCCATGGCGAAGGTGAGTCCGATCTCGCCGCGCACCGGGATCTGGTTGATGCCCTTGAGCTCGTACTCGACCGGCTCCTCGATCGTGATGATCCGTTTGGTGACCGAGTTGATGGTCGAGAGGAACGCGTAGAGGGTGGTCGACTTTCCGGAACCCGTGGGACCTGTCACGAGGAAGATCCCGTGGGGCTTCACGATCAGGTCCCGGATCGCGGCATCCTCGTCCTTGCCGAAGCCGAGCTTGTCGAGACCGAAGAAGATCTTGCCGCGGGTGAGGAGACGCAGGGAGACGGATTCGCCCCAGACGGTCGGGACCGTCGACACGCGGATGTCGATCTCCTCGCCCTTGATCCGGACGTTGATGCGTCCGTCCTGCGGCAGGCGCTTCTCGGCGATGTTCATCCCGGCCATGACCTTGATACGGGAGATCAGGGCGGCCTGGTAGCGCTTGATCTGCGGGGGCAAGGGGGTCTGGTGGAGGATGCCGTCGATCCGGTAGCGGATGCGGAGCTCGTCCTCGGAGGGCTCGAAATGGATGTCGGTGGCTCGCTCCTTGAACGCCTCCCAGACGACCTGGTTGACGAACTTGATGACACTGGCCTCCTGGTCGTCCCCGGTGATCTCGCGGTCGTCCCCGACGATCAGCTCCATCGGATCGTCCTCGGCCATCTCGTCGAGCGTCTCGGCGCCGACACCGTAGTACTTCTTGAGGGCCTTCTCGATGTCGGCCTTGGTGGCGAGGGCGTACTCGACCGGTCCCTTGGCATCGAACTGCACCGCGGCCTGCATCCCGGGGTCGAAGGGGTTGTGGGCGGCGACCCGCAGGACGGCGTTGCGGATCTCGACCGGGAAGACGGAGTACTGGAAGGCGACCTTGGTGGAGATCCGTTTCCGCACTTCGGTCTCGATGGTCTGCTTGCCCAGCTCGACGAAGGGCCAGTCGAGCGCCTGGGAGAGCTTCTGGAGGAACTGTTCCTCGGTGAGTCCCGCCTCACGGGCGAAGAACGCGAGCTGGGTCTCGGTGCCCCCGGCATCGACGGACGTGCGCCAGGACGCGGACCAGTCGCGGAACTGGGCCGGGGTCACCAGACCCGCGCGTTCGAGGATGCTCTGTAGGGACCGATAGGCCATGGAGGTGGATCAGCGGGGAATGGAACGGCGTTTCCCCCGAAAAGTTGCGCGGAGAGTAGAGGGAAGGCCCGGGGTGGGTACAAGCAGCCGGTGTGGGATCTTTGGCCACCCTGCGAGCCGGAGGTCCCGGGGCCCGACCCGATCCGCCGCCCGGAACCGACTCAGTTGTTCTCTGGTAGCCCCTCCCGATGCCCGATGTTGTGGACGGGTTGGAAGATCCCGAGCACCTCATCCAGCAGGTCCTGATCCATCGGTTCGGCCAGCCACTGGGCCCACTTCCGGATGTTCTCGGGGTTCGCGCTCCCCGCAAGGGTCGAGGTCAACCCCGGATGGCTGCAGGAGTACTGAAGGGCCAGCTTGGCGATGTCGGTTCCCCTTGCGGTACAGAGTTCCACCGCCCGCCGGGCCGCCGCCTTCACGTCCTCCGGCTCCTTCAACCAGGCCGGCAGCGCCGCCTGGGTCAGCAGCCGGGCGCTGAAGGGACCCGCGTTCAGCGCCCCGACCCCCTTCGATTCCAGATAGGGGACCGTCTCCTCCAGGAACCGCGTGTTCTGGAGCGTTGCCTGGTTGTAGCTCAGGACGCAGTCGACCCCGGTCTGGTCGAGGATGAAGCGGAAGACCTTCTGGGGATAGCCGCTGAACCCGATGAACCGGACCTTGCCCGCGGACACCTGACGCCGCAGCGCGGGGAGGGTCTCGTCCACGATCTGCTGCATGGGCACGAACTCGATGTCGTGGCACAGCACGATGTCGAGGTGGTCGGTCCCGAGCCGGTGGAGGGAGACGTCGATCGACTCCGCCACCCGCCGGGCCGAGAAGTCGAAGTGCCCGAGGTCATATCGGCCCAGCTTCGTGCACAGGGTGTAGGAGTCCCGCGGAATCCCACGCAGCGCGATGCCCAGGAGCACCTCGCTCATGCCGCGTCCGTAGAACGGCGAGGTGTCGATGAAGTTCATCCCGCAGTCGAGCGCCACCTGGACCGACCGCAGCGCCTCGTCGATCCGGACGCTCCGGAACTCCTGTCCGAGGGACGAGGCACCGAATCCGAGGATGGGCAGCGACAGACCGGTCTTTCCGAGGATGCGACGAGGTATCATGGCAAGAGGATGGGGCTGAACCGTGCCGGACTTGAGGAAAAAATGGAGTCGGGTTGGCCGGAGGCTCCAGCGGCCCCGGGTGTCAAAACCCCGCCCCCAGGACTCCCGCTCAATCGACGACGGGGTTGTCCCAGGTCCGGGCCAAGGAGGCGAATGCCTCCCAGGCGATCGGAGCGCCATGGGCCGGCAGGATTCGGTTCACCGACGGAAGCCGTCGCAGCGACCGGCGGAGTTCCGCCGGGTCCGTGCAGTACTTGTCTGGCAGGACCTCCAGTCCTCGCCCCGGAAGGTTGACGAGGGCATCCCCGACGACCAGTAAGGATCGATCCGGTCTGAAGAACGCCGTCTCCCCGGGGGCCCCGCCGGGAAGGGGGATCAGGATCCATCCTGGGAACGGATCGGGTCCCGTCCACCTCGCGACTCCCCCCGGCAGCCCCTCGGCCTCGGGGGCCGCCCAGCACCGACATCCAAACCGATCGCACCACCGGGCCGAGTCCCGTTCGTGGTTGGCATTCGTCAGCAGGAGTCCCGCCACCTGGTCGAACCGCGGTCCCGACGCGTCCGGGGCGATCGGGATCGGATCGAACACCCACCATCCCTCCGGTGTGAGCACGGCCGTGGAGCCGAGGTCCACCCGGTGTTCCGGCGAGAATGCCGACCATGTCCGGAGACCGGGGAACGGTTCGTCGATGTGGTCGGCGGGTGTCATGTGGGTCGAGCTTCCGCCGCGGCCTTCGGAAAGGGAAGCGGGAGCTGGATGCAGCGGACCTCCAGCAGGCCGCTCGCGCCAAGGCCCAGCAGACGCAGGGGGCGATGGACCAGATTCTCGCGGCCCAGCAGCCAGCAGCCCAGACGATACAGGTCCTTGGGATCCGTGACGGGGTCCTCGACGCTGATCTGCCGGGTGAGCGTGGTGAAGTCCCCGTAGCGTACCTTGACCTGCACGGTCCGTGCGGCGAGGCGGCGCCGCTGGAGCTTGCCCGCGATCTCGTCGGCCTGTTCCCGGAGGCAGCGCCGCAGCGTCGGCCGGTCTGCCGTGTCGCTCGAGAAGGTGTTCTCGCTGCTGATGCTCTTGATGTCGTCGCCCAGCTCGAGGGCGCGGTCGTCGATGCCGAAGGCGAACTGCTTCAAGGTTGGACCGAAGGATCCGGTCAGGGCCCGCAGATCCCCGAGGTGGTCCTGCAGGTCCCCCACGGTGTGGAACCCGGCCTTGGCGAGCAGCTCGTTGGTGACCTGTCCCACCCCATGCAGGGCCCGACAGGGCAGGGGGCGTAGGAACGCCACCCGCTCGGCGTCGCGGATGACGGTCAACCCGTCGGGCTTTTTGAAATCGCTGCCCAGCTTGGCCAGAAGCTTGTTGGAGGCGACCCCGATGCTGGCGGTGAGTCCGCGTTCCGATCGGATCCGCTCCTTGAGCTCCCGGGCGAACGGCAGGGCCGACTCGAGGGCAAGATCGGGATGCCGCGGATCGGGCGGGAACAGGCGGGTCGCCTCGAGATAGGCCTCGTCGACCGACACCTGCTCGACCTCGACGCCCGTGTCACGGATCCGCTGGAAGATCCGGCGGGACTCGTCGCGGTAGGCGTCCATGCGGGGGCGGACAAAGATGCCGTCGGGACAGAGCCGCCATGCGGTCCGGCTGGGCATGGCGGAACGGACCCCAAACCGTCGGGCTTCGTAGCTCGCGGCGCAGACCACGCCGCGTTGATCAGGGGAGGACCCGACGATGACAGGCCGCCCTCGGTACTCCGGATGGTCCCGCTGCTCCACGGACGCGTAGAAGGCGTCCATGTCGAGATGGAGGATCACACGGGACACGGCCCCCGATAGATGGTGTGGAACCGCTGGGGAGGGAAGCGGGGATTTGGATCCGGTGACAGTCCCGCCTTGATCCCCGGGGGCTGGTTTCGGCAGCGTACGCGCATGATCCCGGCCCAACGCCCCACCCGGACCTCTGGCTTCACCCTGATCGAGCTCCTGGTGGTGATCGCGATCATCGCCATCCTTGCTGGCATGCTCCTGCCGGCGCTGTCCAAGGCCAAGAGCAAGGCCAACCAGACGGCCTGTCTCAACAACGAGCGCCAGCTCGGTCTGGCCACGATCATGTACGTCCAGGAGTTCAAGATGTACCCGGGGTGCATCGATGCCCGACAGGGGCCAGGATACTTCTCGTACCTTTGGGTGAACCGGCTGTTCTCCCAGATGGGCACGAACCGTTCGGCCTTCTGGTGTCCGGCAGGCAAGGCGATCTGGAGGTGGGACACCAACGTCAACCGGACCCTCAAGGGCCAGCTCGAATACATCGGTACGCCGGTGTTCCGCACCGGTGCGGCGGCATTCACCTATGGCTACAACGACTGGGGCCTCGCCGCCCCGGGCGCCAAGCCCCAGCTCGGTCTGGGTGGCGACATCGGCCCCGGCTTCTCCGAAGAGGTCCGAGAGACTGCCGTCATCGCACCCAGCGAGATGATCATGCTCGCCGACTCCAAGACCGACACCAACTGGGATGGCAACATCGACCCCAAGGAGTCTGATCAGTGGCCCTCCAACCGTCACAATCGGCGGACCAATCTCCAGTGTGCCGACGGCCACGCCGAAAGCGCCCTCCGTCGCGAGGTGGTGAACCCGAGGAACAACGAGTGGCGTCGTCGCTGGAACAACGACAATCAGCCCCACCTCGAGATCGGTAATTGGCAGGGCGATCCGGACCGCGGTCGCGACTAGCGGACCCACGGGTGCCGTCTCGTCCGATCCTCCCCGGTCACCGGTTGGATCCGGATCCGTCGCCCGATTCCTGACATGGCCTCCCGCCTGAGCTGGTGGATCCCTGCGTGGATCTGGATGACCGGGATCTTCATCGGTTCGACCGATGCGCTCTCCAGCCGTCGGACGTCCCGGATCCTGGGACCGTTGTTGCGGTGGTTCTTCCCGGACATCCCCTCTGAGACCCTCGATGCCGTGCAGTGGGGGGTGCGCAAGCTGGGGCACTGTACCGAATTCGGCATCCTGGCCATTCTCTTCTGGCTGGCCCTGCGGGGACCCCGCTGGCGTCGGACCGATCCATGGGACCGCCGATCGGTCCGGGTCGGATGGCTTCTCGCCGCGGTCTATGCCGTGAGCGACGAATGGCACCAGTCCTTTGTCGCCACTCGGCAGGGACAGGCGATGGATGTGCTCATCGACGCCTCGGGTGCTGCGGTTGCCCTGCTCCTGCTCTGCTGGATCGCCAGGCGGCGGTGGTGGCCGTTCCGGCCTTCTGGAACCTCTTGAGGGGTCACGCGGAGAAGACGGGGACTCACACGGTGCCGCGGAGACACGGAGGAAGAACGCAGAGAAGGAACAGGGAACAGGCTTGGCCGACGAACCCCGGGCTCCGGTGGGATGACATGGCCGAGGCCGAAGGCATCGACGAGTGGGTGATGCAGTGCCCTGCATCACTGGGCGCGGGAGCGCCCACCCCGGTAGGGATGGCCTCCGTGGCGTCCCCATCTTATCCGGGAGGGGTTGACCGACCTCGTGTTCCAGCCGGAATCCTCTGACGCTGTAGACAACCCTGTCCCCCTGACGCGAGGGCGGATCCCATCGGCCTTCACGCATTCGCCATGTGTAGCGGATTGGGATGGGCCCGTGGCGGAGCGCAGCCCTGCTGGCAGTTCCTCTGTCGCTGTCTCTCTCCCGTCTTTCCTCCGCGACTCCGCGTCACCGTGTGAGCCCCCTCGCCCTGCGGAAAACCGCAGGCCTAGGGTCAACGAACCCGGATGGGGTCAGGTCAGCATCAGCATTCCGAGGATGCCTCCGAGCAGCAGCACGCCTCCGAGGAGCGAGGCGGTCGATGCGAGGATCCATCGATCCCTTCCCATGAGCGCAGCGACGGCGGTGATGACTCCGGCAACAGCCAGCACCGCGGAGACGGCGACACCGAATCCGACGTGGTTCAGGCGTGGGGAGTTCCCGGGAAGAGGCAGGCCGTCGGGTCCGAGGGACATCGCCGCCGCGACGGCAATGGCGATCGCCAAGGACATCGCCCCGGTTCCAACGAGCGCCAGTGCGATCATCGGTTGGGTCGGCCGTTTTGGCGGGGGTGAGGCACTCGGAGCAGGACCGGTGTGCATGGCCCGCAGCTGCCTGTGGCGCATCCAAGCTACCCCGAGCACGCTGGTGGCGGCGGCGAGCACTGCTGTCGAGCCGACTCCGCCCACGCAGAAGGCGACCCCGGCCGCGGAATGCCGGCTGCCGGCGAAGACCGCTCCAAAGGCGAACGAGTCATAGATTCCGTGCAGGGCCACGGCACCCGAGAGGCCGAGGATCTTCCACCCCACCCTGGCCGCGCCGGAGAAGTGGCCGATGCCGATGCAGCTTCCCATCACGATTCCGCAGAGAGCATGCAGGGGCACGGAGGTCAACGCCCGCATCGCCGCGATCCAGAAGCCGGACTGCTCCGCCTGCGGTCCGAGAACGAAGAGCAGGTTCTCGACCCCTGCGAATCCGAGGCTTGCCGCCGCACCGTACACCACTCCGTCGAACGGCTCGTCGAAGGCCTCCTGGCGTTCGCAGTACCGGTTGAGGATGGCAAACTTGAACGTCTCCTCAATCAGAGCCGCGATGGCGAAGGACATCACCAGCACCTCCGCGGGCGACGCGGGGGGCATCCGGATCCCCAGGACCCGTTGGAGCAGCATTTCCACCAACACGATCGGAAGGCTTGCCGCCGCACCCATCAGCACCGTGATGCCGACGACGCCCCGTGGCTCCGGGTGAAGGTCGCTTCGGAAGAGCCACCACAGAATGGCGGCACAAGGCACCACGGAGAGGGCGATGAGCAGGAGCGTCATCGATGCAGTGAGCAGGAGAGCAGGATGAAGACCCGGGATCGGCAAGCCGCCGATATGCCGGGTGGGGTCAGGATGCTGGGGAGTGTTTCCATGGATCGGGGTGCCATTCGGAGGGCAGGGGGGGGCTCATGGTGTGCAACGGGCTGTGTTCGAGAATACGCGATCCAAATGGAATGGCGACCCTCACGACTCATCAAGGCGGCTGGCCCCTACTGAGGCTTTGCGGACCGGCTTCGGGAGCGGTGCAGCGTTTCTGGAGTTGATCGGCCAGCCGCTGCAGGTGTCACGCTGAGAAGAGGAGGACTTACACGGTGACGCGGAGACACGGAGGAAAAACGCGGAGGAGGGATGGGGAACCGGATTGGTCAACGAACCTCCGGCCTCCGGTGGGAAGACATGGCCGAGGCCGAAGGCAGGAATGGGTGGGTGATGCAGTGCCCGGCATGACTAGGCGCGGGAGCGCCCACCTGGTAGGGACCGCACTCCATTGCGTCCCCATCATTCTTGCGAGGATGGGTGAGGCGGATGCTTGGGTGGGGTCCCTCTGAGGCGTGGGTGGATCCCATCGGCCTTCACGGAGGCGCCATGGGCAACGGATGGATGCGGGTATCCCCAGATTTGGGGAGGATCCCCAGATGCGGAACGGGCCTAGGCTGGTGGGATGTTCCTCAAGCTTCCATGGCTCGGTCCCGCGGTGGGGCTGATCCTAGGTGTCTCCCTCTGTGACGGGTTCGGGCTCGCCAGCTCGATCCTCCTCGGACTCCCACTGCTGCTCCTCGCCTTCGTCCGGGTCCCGTCGGTCCGGGACCTGTCCCGGTGCTGGGGATGGATGGCTTTGGGTTCGCTGCTCTGGTGGATCGAGCAGACCCCGCTGCATCCATCGGATCTCCGACTCGAGGTCTGGAGCGATCCCCTCGAGGTCACCGTGCGGGGGACTGTCGTCGGGATGCCCGTGGTGCGTTCCGAGGTCCGGCGGGGACGCCTCCAGGAATGGTCCCGGGTCGAGCTGCGGGTCGAGGCGCTGGATCCCGGGCGCCAGGGGTGGCGACGCGTCTCGGGAAGGATCTGGGTCCAGACACAGGGTCGGCTTCCGGAGGGTGTGCACCCCGGACGGGAGATCGAGGTCCATGGGCTCCTGGAGCGTCCCCCGGTGGCGGTCGCCTCCGGGATGTTCGACCTGCGTCGGTACCTGCGCCGGAATGGGATCCATTTCACCCTCGAGGCCGATCCGACGAGCGGGTGGCGGGTGCCGGAGGCGGGACGCGGAGCCGACCCCTGGGCGATGCGTTTCGTGCGCTGGGGACAGGGGGTGCTGTCGAATGGGATTCCCGCCGATGCCTCCACGGGGTTGCTCTGGGCGATGGCCCTGGGATGGAGGAACGGTCTCAGCCGTGAGCTCACCGAGGTCTTTGCCCGGTCCGGGACGCTTCACGTCTTCGCCATCAGCGGGCTCCACGTCGCCCTGATCGCGGCCACCCTGGTGACGCTGCTCCGGGTGCTCCGGGTCGATCGACGCCTCATCGGATGCGGGGCGGTCCCGCTCCTCTGGTTCTACGCGCTGGCGACGGGCGGGACGTCATCGGCGCTGCGGTCGGCCGTCATGACCACTGTCCTGATGGGGGGCTGGGTCCTGCGTCGTCCGGGAACGGGTCCGAACTCCCTGGCGATGGCGGTCGTGGGCATCGTGATGCTGGATCCCGGACAGGTCTTCGACGCCGGGTTCCAGCTCTCGGTCTCCGCGGTCGCGGGGTTGATGGTGGGGGAGTCTCTGTGGTCGGGAGGTTCCTGGCTCGAGCCCTGGCTGCGGGGCGATCCCTTCCTGCCGCCTGAACTGCAGCCCCGGTGGCGGGGCTGGCTGCGTCCCGGGGTCCGGGCTGTCGTCCAGGGCCTCCTCTTTTCCCTCGCCGCCCTCGTGGTGTCGCTGCCGTTCACGATCCATCATTTTCACCGCGTCAGCCTCGTGGGCCCGGTGGCGAACCTCCTGGTCATCCCGATCTCCAGCCTGGTCCTGGTCGCGTGCGTCGCTTCGATGCTCGTCCATCCCGTGTGGCCGGGGCTTTCAGGACTCTTCAACGCGGGGGCGTGGCTCTGGATGGAGCTCATGGTGGGCCTCTCCCGGGGGTTCGCCGGATGGCCGGGGGCCTGTGTCTCGGTCGCAGAGCCTCCGATCCTCGTCTGGGGGCTGTTGGCTCTGGCTGGTATCGCGCTGTGGGGCTGGAGGGGAGCCTCGGCCGGGCGCTGGGTCGGGGCCGGGTCGACGCGAGTCCGCTTCACCGTCGCGGGCGGTTGTGTCGCGCTGGCCGCTCTCCTTGTTGTGGCCGGCACACCTTCCACGCGAATCGACGTCCTCCGCGGCGGCATGATCGTGATCGACGCTCCCGGACGATCGGGTGACTGGGTGCTGAATGTGGGATCGGATCCTTCCGGGGGGAGGCTGCTGGTCGAGTGGCTGCGGTTCCGTGGCTGGAACCGGTTGCCCCGGCTGGGAATCCTCCGGGCGGATGCCGCGCATGCCGGGGGATCGTCGCTGCTGTTCGAGGCGTTTCGGCCATCCGAGATCTGGACCGGGGAGACACGCCAGCGGTCTCCCTACTTCCGGGGACTGCTGGCGGAGGCGCGTCGCCGGGGCGTGCGTCTCCGTCAGGCCGAGGGAACCGGGACGTGGGACGGGTGGGAGGTCCTGAGTCCGGCGTCCAGGGCGAGGTGGACCACCGCGGCGGACAACGCGGTGGTTCTGGCTGGACGGGTGGGAGCGGCGCGTGTGGTGATCCTGCCCGACCTGGGTCCTGGGGCCCGAGAGGATCTCTGGCGGCGATGGCCCGCCGGAGTAGAGGCTCCCGACCTCCTGATCACCGAGGTGTCCGCCGCAAACCGGGAGGCGTGGGAACGGCTGGTCCGGAGGATCCGTCCCGGGCAGGTGGTGGTGGAGGAACTGGGGACCGGGGGGATGCGGAGGGAGGGCGGCCTCGGGTGGCGTCTGGATCCCTCCCTCCGCATCCACCGGGTCGGGGAGGTCGATGGGATCCGGGTGACCCGGAGCGGGATCGAACTCCAACCCCGGGCCCGGGACCGGTGGGCGCTCCCGGTCGATGGGGCTCCCGATGCGGTCCCGGGTGGGGTTGCCGAGGTCACTCGTCGCGCGAACGGGCGAGGAGGAACAGGCGGATGAGTTCCATGAGGGCTGAGACCATGGCGGCGACGTAGGTCAGGGCGGCGGCCCCGAGCATGCGGTCGACGCCCTCGGACTCGCGGGGGTCGATGATACCGAGCTTCAGGAGCTGCACCTTGGCCCGCGCGGAGGCGTCGTATTCCACCGGGAGCGTGATCAGCTGGAAGAAGGCTATTAGCGCGTAGCAGCCGACGCCGATCCAGAGCAGGGTGGACGAGATCGGCCCGAGGACCGATCCCAGGAACATTCCACCGAGGATCAGGAACATGGACAGGTTGGTGGCGATGCCGGTGATCGGGACCAGTGCCATCCGCAGGTTCAGCGGCGCGTAGGACAGCTTGTGCTGGAGGGCATGGCCCACCTCGTGGGCGGCCACGGCGAGCGAGGCGACGCTGTTGCCGTGGTAGACGTCGGTGGACAGGAAGACGGCCCGCTTCGAGGGGTCGTAGTGGTCGGACAGGGTACCCTCGACCTCGTAGATCTCGACGTTAGGGAGTCCGTTGCGATCCAAGATCTCACGGGCGGTCTGGGCGCCGCTGAGTCCGTTGCGGGTACCGACCTGGGAGTAGCGCTCGTAGTTTGACCTCAGCTTGAACTGCGCCCAGAGGGCGAGCAGGAGGGCGGGGATCATGAAGATCAGACCGTCGAGGGACATTCCGTAGGGTATCATGGATGTAGGGCTGCAGGAGTCAGACCGAGTTCGGAGGACAGATAACGCCGGTTTCCTGAGGAATCAACGGGCGGTCCGGGGCCAAGGTGTCGCGGAGTCCGTGTCTCATTGCTCCACGATGGCGACCGCGACCGTCCCATCCTCGCACCCCATCGCGAGGCGACGTCCATCCGGGCTCCAGGCGAGCGCGCTGGTCGCCTTGCCGGCCCGGTGGCGGCGGAGGGGGTCGCCCCCCTTGCCGGCGTTCCAGAGCAGGACCTCGCCCGATTCGTCCGCACTGGCCAGGAGGTGTCCGGCGCGCTGGTAGGCGAGCCGGGTGATGCGGTGGGCATGGGCCGAGAGGATCTTCGGAGAGGTCCCGGCCGGACCCTTTCCCTGGCAGTCCCAGACCATGATCTCCTGCCCATCGCCGGTGGCGAGGTAGCGGCCACCGAAGTGCCAGCAGAGCTCACGCACCTTGACCGAATATCCGCTCATCGCGAGTTCTTCGCCCGGCTTGAACGGGAGCTCCCAGATCTGCACGGCCTGCTCCTGGGTCCCGGCAACCAGCCACCGATGGTCGGGACTCCACGCTAGGGAGATCAGGGAGGTCTTCCACTCGAGCGGCACCTCGGGTTCGCCGGACTGGGCGTCCCAGATCTGCACGGCCCCGTAGGAGGCCGCTGCGATCCGGGTGGAATCGGCCCGCCAGGCCAGGGCTGTCACGGTGGTCTTCCGGGGCGGCAGCCGATGGCGGACCGTGCCGTCAGCCCCCAGCAGCAGGACCTCGCGGCCTGCGCCGATCGCGAGGCTCCGTCCGTCTGGCGACCACGACGCCAGCTCGACCCATTTGGACGAGACGGGAACCGCGCTCCGGGGTTCCCGGTGGGCGGGTTCCCAGAACCGCACATGTCCATCCTGACCGACGCTCACAACGCGCTCCTCCGTCGGGGAGAAGTGGGCGGCGAAGGATCCGCTATCGTGTCCCGACCAGTCCTGTCGGGTGTCGCCGGTCTGGGTGTCGAGGACCCGGATGGGTCCGCCGGACTCGGCGACGGCGAGGAGGGTTCCCGAGGGGGACCAGGAGACGCCCTGGATGAAATCGCCCAAGGATCGCGTCCACTGGAGCGGTCGTTCCGGGATTCGGAGGGGAGGCATCGCGGATTCTTGGGTGGAATCGCGGCTCAGGCGAGGCACCGACGGAATCCCGCCTGGAGGGCCTCGCGATCGAGGTTGCGTCCGATGAAGACGATCTGGCTCTTGCGCTCGGTCGCGTCCTTCCACGGCCGATCCGCCTTCCCTTCGAAGAGCATGTGCACCCCCTGGAAGACATAGCGGTTCGCGCTGTTCCGGAGGTTGAGGACGCCCTTCATGCGGAAGATGTCTTGCCCCTTGGTCTGCAGCAGCTCGCTGAGCCAGGCGTTCAGTTTCTTGGCGTCGAGCTCGCGGTGTTCCTCGAAGCCGACGCTGGTCACGGTCGCGTCATGGGTGTGGTGATGGCCATGGTGTTCGTGGACGTGGCCGGCCTCGACGCGATGGCCGTGGGCTTCGAGGCGGCCATTGAACTCGTCGAGACCATGCTGGGTGAACAACGCATAGGCCCCGTCCTCGGGTATCGATACCTTGAACCGGGAAGTCTCGGTGCCGAGCACGAGCTTGTAGACCTTCCGGCCGGGCTTCAGTTCGCCGCCGGGTCGCACCGGTGTTGCGGGGTGGGTGAAGAGGTTGGTGGCTAGATCCTCAGCCCCGTGCAACGCCTCATGCAGCCCGCCATGACAGTGTCCCTCCTCGCCGTGTTCGTGGTCGTGGCCATGATCATGGTTGTGGTCGTGACCGTGGTCGTGACCGTGATGACACGACTCGCCGTGTTCATGGTCGTGGCCGCAGGGCGCCTTGGCCTGGGTCTCGAGGGGCAGAAGAACCACGCCCATGACGGGATCGGCCCCGGCGTCGAGGACCAGTTCGTGGGTGCCGGCCTTGAGCTCGTAGGCGCCGGACCACTCGAAGGGCAGTTCCTTCTCGAGGAAGTCGCCATTCAAGCTGATCCGCTGGTCGAGGTCGAAGGCATGGAGGTTCAGGACGTGGTCGACACCGAGCACGGCCTGGGTAGTCCTGTGGATCTTGGCGAGGGCGTTGATCGAGCGGATCCGTTCCTCGAGGGCTACGACCTCGTTGTGCCCGACGAGGTCGGTCTTGTTGAGGAGGATGCGGTCGGCGAAGGCGATCTGTTCCTTGGCCTCGGGGGCGTCCTCGAGGTGCAGGCCGATGTGCTTGGCGTCGACCAGGGTGACGATGCCGTCGAGCCGGAACGCCCGCTTCATCTCGTCGTCGCTGAAGAATGTCTGGGCCACGGGGCCGGGATCGGCGAGGCCGGTCGTCTCGACGAGGATGTAGTCGAATTTGTCGCGGCGCTTGAGCAGCTGTCCGAGGATCCGGATGAGATCGCCGCGGACGGTGCAGCAGATGCACCCGTTGTTCATCTCGAAGATCTCCTCGTCGGCGTTGATGACGAGGGCATTGTCGATGCCGATCTCCCCGAATTCGTTCTCGATGACCGCGATGCGCTTGCCGTGGTTCGCGGTCAGGAGGTGGTTGAGGAGGGTGGTCTTCCCGGCGCCCAGGAAGCCGGTGAGGACGGTGACGGGGATGCGGCTGTCGGTCTCGGACATGGAGTGGGAGTGGGGCGGAGGGTGGGGGTTCAGTTGGCGGCGCAGCCGCACATGGAGCCGCAGGAGTGGCGGGGCGGGGCCGGCATGGCGCAGGCGCCCGTGCCGCAGTCGGCGGCATCGGAGCCACTGGTCATGGGGGCGAATCCGCCCGAGATGACGCGTCGCACCGGGAGGCCGGTCTCCGGATCGCGATCGAGCGGGGCATCCTTCATCGACTGCTTCACCTCGAAGCGACGGGTGTTCTGGCCCGGCTTGGACGGAATGGTTTCGTAGACGTAGGTCGGCATAAGATAGCCGGATGCTAGGGACAGGTCGCCACCTTGGAAAGGGTCTGTGGGATGGGCCACAGACGATATTCGGGGGGGCTTCTGCCAATTCACGACTGGCTGCTGGGGCGCTTCGTGGGCATCGTCTGCGCATAATATGTCCCCTCTGAACCACAGGCCGGTCCGGCCTGAACGCCATCGGATTGTCCGCACGGTCGCCGTCTGGGCCGTCGGGATCGCCACGACCTCCCTCCTGCATGCCGCGGTCGACTTCGCCAAGGAGGTCGAGCCCCTCCTGATCAAGCGCTGCTCGGAATGTCATGGACCCGACAAGCAGAAGGGGGCGCTCCGACTCGACACCCGCGCCGCCGCGATGAAGTCGGGCGAGTCCGGCAAGCCGGCCCTGCTGCCCGGGAAGCCCGACGACAGCGAGCTGATCCGACGGGTCACCACGAGCGACCCGGACGATGCGATGCCTCCGAAGGGTGAGCGCCTCACCGGGGCTGAGGTGGCCGTGCTCCGCCAATGGATCGCGGAAGGTGCGGTCTGGCCGGAGTTCGACGCCCGACGCCACTGGGCCTTCGCCCCGGTCGTCCGACCCGAGCTCCCCGTGGTGAAGCGCACCGGGTGGACTCGGAACGAGGTCGACCGGTTCATCCTCGCCCGTCTCGAGCAGGAGGGTATCAAACCCCAGGCCGAGGCGGATCGGCCGACGCTGATCCGTCGGCTGAGTCTTGACCTGACCGGACTGCCCCCCACGTGGAACGAGGTTGCCGAGTTCATGGCCGACACCTCCCCGAACGCTTACGAGAGGCTCGTCGACCGGCTGCTCGATTCCCCCCACTACGGAGAGAACATGGCGCGGGGTTGGTTGGATCTGGCGCGGTATGCCGATTCCAACGGCTACCAGGTTGACCTGGCCCGCTCGATCTGGCCCTACCGCGAATGGGTGATCGAGGCCTTCAACCGGAACATGCCGTTCGACCAGTTCACCATCGAGCAGCTGGCTGGGGATCTCCTGCCCAACGCCACGCTCGAGCAGCGGATCGCGACCGGATTCAACCGGAACACCAAGATCAACGACGAGGGTGGCGGCGACGACGAGGAGTACCGAACCAAGGCCGTAAAGGACCGCGTCGCCACCGTCGGCACGACCTGGATGGGACTGACCGTGATGTGTGCCGAGTGCCACACCCACAAGTACGATCCAATTTCGCACGACGAGTACTACCAGCTCTACGCCTTCTTCAACTCCACTTCGGACTCCGGCAACTACAGCCTCAACCCGACGATCGAGGTACCCCCGCCGGACGTGCGACGTCCCCTGCGCGAGCTGCGGGATCGGCTGGCCACGACCCGGGCGGAATTGGCCTCCAACGAGAAGGCCTGGGAGGCGGGGCAGGCGGCCTGGGAACGGCAGGCGCTGAAGAGCCCGTGGACCGTGCTGACGCTGACCAACGTCGTCAGCACCGGCGGCTCGGGCTACACGAATCTCGCCGACGGATCGGTCCTCGGAACCGGGTTGAACCCGATCTACGACACCATCAGCTTTGAGGCCGACACCACGGTGACGGGCATCACGGCGGTGCTGCTCGAGGTGCTGCCGGATCCGAGCCTGCCAAAAAATGGTCCGGGTCGGTGGGGTCAGACCGGCAACTTCATCCTCGACGAGTTCGCTCTGATGGCCCGTCCGCTTGCGGGTGGCGCCCCGGCGACCAATGTCTTCTTCGCCGGGGCCACGGCGGACTGGGAGCAGCAGTACTATAGGGCGGACCACGCTGTGGACCGCAATCCGAAGACCGGCTGGGCCATCGGCCCCCGGTTTGGGCAGCGACATTTCCTGATCGCCGAGCTCCAGAGTCCTGCTGGGTATCCCGGGGGTACGCGACTGCAGTTTAAGTTCGAGCACTACCACGGGAACAGCCATGCCATCGGACGTTTCCGGGTGTCGGTCACCACCGAGACGGATCCGTTGCAACGCTGGCCGGTGTCCCCGGAGGTGGCCGCAGTCCTGGCCCTCCCGGTCGGTCAGCGCAACGCCGACCAGGCCAAGCTCGTCTCGGCGGCCTATCGATCCGCCTCGCCGGACCTCCGTCGGCTCGAGCGGGAACTGTTCCGGCTCAACCAGCGCGAGGCCGAGCTGGCCAGCCGCAAGTACACCACTCCGGTGCTGCAGGAGCGGTCCGAGCCGCGTCCGACCCACGTGCAGGTCCGCGGCAACTTCCTCGAGAAGGGTAGGGAGGTGCGTCCGGGGGTTCCGGCAGTCTTCCCGCCCTTGCCGAAGGACGTGCCGCCGAACCGCCTCGCGCTGGCCCGCTGGCTGGTGGATCCGTCCCACCCACTCACCGCACGTGTGACCGTAAACCGCTACTGGGAACGCCTGTTCGGGACAGGACTCGTGAAAACGAGCGATGACTTCGGTCGTCAGGGCGAGGCACCGGCGAACTCGGCGCTCCTCGATTGGCTGGCCTCCGACTTCGTCGCTTCCGGCTGGGATGTAAAGGCGATGCAGAAGCGGCTCGTGATGTCCGCCGCCTATCGTCAGGACTCTGCGACGGATGAGCTCCGTCAGGAGAAGGACTTCTACAACCGTCTCGTCAGCCGAGGGCCGAGGTTCCGCATGGACGCGGAGATGATCCGGGACCAGGCCCTCAAAGTCAGTGGCCTGCTCAACCCCGAGGTCGGAGGGCCAAGCGTGTATCCGGTCCAAGTCCCAAACCTCTGGAAGGAGCTAGGCTTCCTGCGTCCGGAGATCGGCATGGACGAGTGGCCGGTCAGCGAGGGAAGCGATCTGTACCGGCGCTCGGTATACACCTTCTGGCGGCGGGTCTGCACCTATCCGACCCTGGCCACCTTCGACGCCCCGAGCCGCGATGTCTGCGCCGCCCGGCGTCCACGGACCAACACCCCGCTCCAGGCGCTGGCGGGCCTCAATGATCCCAACTTCCTCGAAGCCGCACGGGTCTTTGCCCAGCGCATCCTCGAGCAGGGTGGCCGGGGGCCCTCGGATCAGATGGAGTTCGCCTTCCGGACCTGTCTGGGACGCAGTCCTACCCGGGCCGAGAAGGCGCGGCTGATAGACTTCCTGAACCGTCAGCTCGAGGGCTACACCCGTGACTCAGCGGCAGCCCGGGCGCTCGTTGAGGTCGGAGCCGCCCCCCGGCCGGCGTCGATGGATGTCCGGGCCCTCGCCGCTTGGATGATGGTCGCCAACGTGCTGCTCAACCTGGATGAGACCCTGACCAAGGGCTGAACCGCCGACACGAACCGCAGCTCCCGAATCTATGAACGCCATGAACCCCCTCAGCGGTCCGTCCCTCGACGGCCTCCGCGCCTCGACCCGTCGCCGGTTCCTGCAGCACTGCGGGACCGGAATGGGAAGCCTCGCGCTGGCCTCGCTGCTCGACGAAAAGCTCTTCGCCGCAGGAAACCCCGCTGCGGTCGCTCAGGCGGTGGGCACGCACTTCGCCCCCAAGGCCAAGAACATCATCTATCTATTCCAGTCGGGCGGGCCCTCCCACCTCGACCTCTTCGACTACAAGCCCGAGCTCAACAAGCGGAACGGGCAGGCGGTGCCGGAGGAGTTGGTGAAGAACATCCGGCTTGCCCAGATCGGCAAGAATGCGTCGCTGCTGGGCACTCGCTACAAGTTCGCCCAGTACGGCAAGTCCGGGGTCTGGCTTTCGGAGCTGATGCCGCACCTGCAGGGCATCGCCGATGACGTCTGCTTCGTGCAGGGATTCCACTCCGAGGCGTTCAACCACGACCCGGCCACGTTGTTCATGAACACCGGGGCCCAGCTGTCCGGACGGCCTTCCATGGGATCGTGGTTCAGCTACGGACTCGGCAGCGAGAACAAGGACCTTCCCGCGTTCGTGGTGCTCATGACCGGGGTCGGCCAGCCCCTCACCAACGCTGCCTGGGGGTCCGGGTTCCTGCCGACCCAGCACCAGGGTGTGGCGCTGCGGTCCCAGGGCGACCCCGTCCTATTCGTGAGCAATCCCCCGGGCATGGGCCCCGAACGGCGACGCCAGTCCCTCGACGCCCTCCGGGATCTCAACACCCTGCGGCTCGACGTGGTGAAGGATCCTGAGATCGCCACTCGCATCGCGGCCTACGAGATGGCCTATCGGATGCAGACCAGCGTCCCGGATGTCATGGACATCTCGAAGGAGCCTCTGCGCTACCAGGAGATGTATGGCACGACGCCCGGACGCGCCTCGTTCGCCAACAACTGCCTTCTGGCCCGACGCCTCGTTGAGCGCGGGGTCCGGTTTGTCCAGCTCTACCATCGGGGCTGGGATCATCACGGCGGACCGGACGGCAACCTCGTCTTCGACCTCAAGAAGCGCTGTCAGGAGACCGATCAGCCCGCGGTGGCCCTGATCCGGGATCTCAAGGAACGTGGATTGCTGGACTCCACCCTGGTCCTCTGGGGCGGGGAGTTCGGCCGGACCCCGATGATGCAGGGCGCGCTGAGTCCGGATCAGATCGGTCGTGACCATCACCCGCACGGCTACACCGTCTGGATGGCCGGCGGCGGCATCAAGCCGGGCATGGTCTACGGCCGGACCGACGACTTCGGATTCTACGCCGTGGAGAACAAGGTCCACGTGCATGACCTGCACGCGACGATCCTGCACCTCTTCGGCATCGACCACCTCAAGCTCACCTACCGGTTCCAAGGGCGGGATTTCCGTCTGACGGACATCCACGGCGAGGTGGTGCGGCCGATCCTAGCCTGAGGCTCTGGGGTTCGGATCTCGACCCTGCCTCAGCGCCGCTGCAGGTGGTGCGAGGCGAAGGCGAGGAAGGTGGTCCAGTCGGAGGGCTCGATCGAGTGCCCGCCGGGTCGGTTGTAGTACCCGACATCAGTTCTCATGTCGGTCGTTCCGACCGGGGGTGGAGTGGGTGAGTCGAGCCCCTTCTTCCCGAGGAGGCGGTACACCTCGGAGGCGTGGTACGCAGAAAGGTATTCCCCGAGCGGGTCCGCCCAGCGGTCCTCGACGCCGCTGTGGACGTACACCGGACGCGGCGCGATGCAGGCCAGGAGCATGTGCTGGTCCACGGGGAGGTCGTCCTCGTGGTTCACGAACTTGGCGGCGTTGCGGCAGAGCCAGTACGGGAACCGTGTCACCATCTTCTCGAGGGTCTCGCCGTATTTCCGACGCCATAGCGCGGCGCCGGCGCAGCCGGATTGCGACGAGATCGCGAGGGCAAAGCGCTCGTCCTGTGCGGCGGTCCAGAGCGTAGCCTTGCCCATCTTCGAATGGCCCATGATCGCGACCCGTCGCGCATCAATGTCCGGATCGGTCTGCAGATAGTCCATCGTCCTGGAGCCGCCCCACGCCACGGTGGAGATCACCCCCCACTCGGAGGCCTTCGGGAAGCTCTGGCCCTTCGGATAGAACAGCGGATGGACGCCCCTGACGAATTCCACCTCATTGTGGCGGACCAGATCGCCCTGGTGGACGACGACGAATCCGAAGCCGGCCCGGAGGATCTCCGCCAGCGGGATGCCGGTCCGGAGATGTCCGGGACGATTGGGGTCGGGGTCGTGTCCGTTGTCGCGGGTGTTGGAGAAGCTGTGGAGCAGGAGGGCTGGGGAGGGCTGGGTGGCTCCCGCCGGGTGGAAGACCAGCACCAGGAGTTCCGCGGTGCCCCGGGAGTTCTCAAACCGGATCCGCACGTCCTTCCGGACCGCCATGCCGTCGAGGAACCGGTCGTCCCGCTTCACCACCTCGAAGGTCGTCCGGATGGGCTCCGCCGGCACCGGGACCGTCCCGTAGACCAGGTTTCCGAACAGCGCGAGAATCTCAGGTCGGCGGATCCGGAACCACTCGTCGGGCGTCGTGATCGCCCTGCCGTTCTCCGAAACGAGCAGCGGTGGGAGGACATAGGGCGGAACCTTGGCCTCGTCCGTGATGACATCGAAGTCGTGGTTCTTGGGCTCGTCGGCCCGCAGCTCGGGTGCCCAGGAGACCGTCAGCAGGGCGAAGACGATCGGGGCGATTCGGGAGAGAAGGGGTGTTCGAATCATGGATCAGGATCGGGGTGCGCGTTCAGGGTTTCAGCCAGTCGACCATGGATCGGGTCACCAGCTCGGCGGCTTCATGGTGGGACCAGTGGGAAACGCCTGGGATCGTGACGAGGGTGAGGGGTTGGCTCACCAGCTCCCAGGTGCGATCAAGCCCGGCGGCCAGCAGGTAGGGGTCCGCGAGTCCGTGGAACACGAGGACCGGGCAGTCGACGGGTGTTGGGACCGAGGTGTCCTCGGTGTAGGGCTCCTTGGGATAGTTGCGTTGGTAGCAGGCCATCATGGCCTCGGTGCTGGACCGTCGGAAGACCTCGACGTACCGGGCACGCACCTCGGGATCCTTGACCCAACCCGCAAGGCCCTCCGGAGTCAGGGCGCGATGGGAACCGGGCTGCTGGAAGCTTCGGGCGTAGGCGCTGTTCCGCTGCTGCTGCGGGTTGCGGGCCAGCTCGCGTCGTAGCCAGCGTGGATGCGGCAGATTCACCACGACGAGTCGCTCGGTCATGGCCGGACGAGTCATCGCGAAGTTCCAGGCCACCGCACCGCCCCAGTCGTGTCCCACGACCACGGCACGGTCCCGGCCTCGGGACCGGATCACGGCTTCCACGTCTTCGACCAGCCGCGCCATGTCATAGGACTCGGCCCCGGCGGGCTGGTCGCTCAGGTTGTAGCCCCGCTGGTCGATGGCCACGACCTCGTGGGTCCGAGCCAACGCGGGCATCTGGTGCCGCCATGAGAGCCAGCAGTCCGGGAATCCGTGGACCATCACGACCAACGGACCCGTGCCCATCGTCGCGTAGTGGATACGGACCCCGTTGTTCGTCGCGAATCCATGTGTCACCCGCCTTTCGATTCCGAGGATGGCCTCCGAGAGGGTTTCCCTCTCCGATGGCGGGGCCTGTGACTGGGCTTTCGACCAGACCCTCTCCACCACTGGCCGAAGGACCTTCGCGAAGGTCTCGTAGGCGGCCGGGTGGAAGTGGAGCCTGTCATCCCGATAGAGATCCAACCGGGGTCGACCGTCGGCATCGACCAGCATCGGATTGAGGTCGACGAACGCATGCCGGGCGGTGGTGGCACAGTGGGCGCGGACGAGTCCGTTGTACTGGTCGACACGGTCCCAGATGGAAACCCGGTCGGGGGACCGGGTGCTGGAGACCGCGATCAGATGGCAGTCCGGCAACTGGTTGTGGAGACGTTCGGAGAATGCCTTGAAGCGTCCGAAGATCACCTGGGGCTCGTCGCCGGACTTCAGGTCATTGCTGCCGCAATAGTAGACGACGACGCGGGGACCATGGGGGGTGACGACCTGGTCGAAGCGGTCGAGCTGGTCCTGGGTTTTGGATCCACCGAAGGCCCGGTTGAGGACCGGGAGTGGGGCCATGGCGGTGGCCACGTGGGTCCATTCCCGGAAGATGCTGCTGCCGACGAAGAGGATGCCTCCGGGTTGCTGGGGGGATTTCCGATCGGCCTCCACGAAGGCCTGGATCTCGGATTCGAACCGTGGGGCGGGATCGGCACCCGTGACCCTGAGGAGGGTGGCGAGGAGCAGCAGCTGAGGGCCGGCGGCGAATGGTCGTGGCATGGGACGGTGATCCAAGGGAGGACCTCAGCCGCCGAACTTGGAAGCGGAAAACCGGGGGCAGGGGACTCTCACAGCGATCCGGCGACGCGGAGCAGAGACGGAGAGATTGTGGGGGGCGAAGGGGGGGACGGGTGGCGTTGGGTGATGCAGGTGGCGTGTGGTGGGTGATGCAGTGCCCTGCATCACTGGGCGCGGGAGCGCCCACCTGCGAGGTGTGAGCCGATCTGGGCTGGATGCCAGGGAGCGCTGGGGCGTGGTCGTGAGTAAGGCCTGGGGAGTGTGGGTGCCTGGGAGGCCCCCAGTGATCCAGAGCGCTGGGCCACCCACCGGGACCCAATTGTTCCGCCCCCTCCGTTCCCTCAGCGCGACACCACGCCGAGGAAGGCGTCCACCGACTCGACGGTGGCCGTCTTGCGCAGCCACACCTTCAGGGTGGCGGGATCGGCCTCCTGCTCGAGCCGTTCCCCGATGGCCGGCGGAGTGTGCCCAAATCGTTCCTCGAGCAGGTCCCGAATGGCCTCCCGGAGGGCAGTACGCTGCCCCTCGGTCTGTCCTTCGGCTCGACCCTGGGAGAGTCCCTGGGAGAGTCCCTTCGCGAGGGCACGGCGTTCGAAGCTGGTGATGAGGGGCATGATTGTGTCTGGGTCAGAGTTGCTGACGTGGCTGGCGAATTCAACGTCGAGCTCCTCGGGCAATGGATTCATGGCTTCGAGGGCCCGGAACAGATTGTCGATCTGGCTCCGGTGGAATCCCTGACGGAACAGTTCCCGGATCCAACGAAGCTTCGCATGCATCCGTGCCGCTGGATCTTTGGCGGTCCGCTGGGCGATGCGATGGGCGAGGATCACCTTGGCGACCGGATTGGTGCTGGCCTCGAGGAAGGCATCGGTGAAATCGGTGAGCTTGCAGGTGTGGTACTGGAAGAGGCAGCCCGATCCGGCCACACGCAGATCCAGATCGCCAGGTCGGTGGTTGGGATCGGGATCGGCGAGGATGGCGACGCTGAGGAGGGGCATCCCGTACTGGTCATAGATCCGGTAGAAGTACTGGAACATCCGTTTGGAGGTGTCCCTGGAGGCCTGGGACTGGATCTCGAGGTGGAGATAGATCCAGCGGGCACGGCCATCCCGGAAGAAGACCCGGATGAGTTTGTCGACACGACGCCGGGATCGGTTCCTTGGGAAGAGGGCCCGGAGCTCGGAGTCGAGGAACTGGAACCCGCGGCTCCAGTCGATGTCGCGAGCCACGGTCGGGAGGATGAGCTCGAGGAGGGGCTGCAGGGAGCCCTCGACGGTCTCCTTCCAGGCGCCATCGAAATCGGATGCGGGAATGGACATCCCGGTGATCGGATCAGATCGGTGGGCAGGTCCACCATCGCCAGATTTGGGGAGAGGAGGGAGATTGCGGAATGCGGAGGACGGGGAGAAGACCCACATGGGGACCCTGGGGCGCCGGGCGATACCCGGGACCGGGACATCGTGGGGATTGATTCCGGACGAGTCCGGGATGTTCCATCGCTCATGGCCCTCGCTCGGACCCCATGAATCCCAGGCGCGCGCATCGTGCCGGTGTCGGATTCATGGTGCTGGCGGCCGTGCAGTGGGGGCTGATTGGCATCGCGGGTCGCGTGGCCATGGCGGAGGCGGTGTCGCCGACCACAGTGGCTTTCTGGCGGGCGGCCCTCGGGGCGCTTTGGTTCGTTCTGCATGCGGGGCTCTCCGGGGCCAGACCCTTGCGGGCCGAGGATCGTGGGCGGGCGATCGGACTCGGAATCGGTGGTGTCGCGATCATGTATCTCGCCTATCTGAGCGCGGTGAGGGCCGGTGGGGTGGACCTCGCATCCATTCTCCTGTATTCGGCACCGCTCTGGGTGGCCTTGGGAGGATGGTGGGGTTGGGGCGAACGCCCGCAGCGAAGGGAGATGGTCCCACTCTGCATGACCCTGCTTGGAGTCGTGACGGTCGCCCTTGCCTCAGGGGATCGGGGCGCCGACATCCCGTTCAATGGAACAGCTCTCGGATGGGGCCTACTGTCCGGGATCACCTACGCCCTCTACTACCTCATGGGGCGGCCACTCTTTGCCCACAACGCCCCATCGCGGGTGCTTGCATGGGCCCTCGCGGTGGGTGCCCTCGCCCTCGCCCCATGTGCCGACTTCATGATGCCCTCGCCGCGGGCCTGGATGGCTCTCGGCTTCCTGTCGACCTTCTGCACCTTCGGCGCCTACCTCGCCTACGCCCACGGCGTCCAGCGGCTCCCCCCGTCCCGTGCCGCGACCATCGCCACCCTCGAGCCCGTGGTGGCTTTGGGTGTCGCCTACGGGGTCTGGGGTGAACTGCTCACGCCGATGGGAATCTTCGGCGCCCTGATGGTGGTGGGTGGCATCCTCTGGTCGGCCCAGCTCACCGCGCAGCCGCATCCCGACGAGGTCCATCCATGACGGGACGAAGGCGCGCAGGAGGAGCGGGGGGGGGGAAGGAAAGTCACACGGAGACGCCGAGACGCGGAGGGCATAGGGAGAGAGAGGGAATGGAGAGATCGGTGCTGCAGTGACGATGGGGGGCCATGCAGTGCCCTGCATGACTGGGTGCGGGAACACCCACCGGCGGATGGGCTGCAGCTGGGAATCGGGAACGAGCGGGCATGTCGGCACACCGCAGCCTTCACCGGAGTGCAACAGAGCGGAGGGGCTGGAGATCCCGTCCCGCTCCACCTGTCTGATGCTCCGAGCCTCCCTACATCACCTCGGTCGTCTCGATCCCGAGTGCGTTCAGGCCCTGGCGCAGGACGCGGGCGGTGAGGTCGCACAGGGCCAGACGCAGCACCCGACGGTCGCCCTCGGACTTCAGGACCGGGCAGTTCTCGTAGAACCGCGAGTACAGCACCGCCAGCTCGTAGAGATAGTTGCAGAGGTAGTTCGGACGGCATTCTTCGCCGACCGCCTGGAGGGTGAGGCCGAAGTTCAGCAGGTGACGGGTCAGGGCCAGCTCGGCGGGATCCTCGGGCACCACGCGGTCGAGGGCTGCGACGTCGTAGGCGCCGCCATCGCGCGCCACCTTGTGGGCGCGGGTGAACTGGTACTGAAGGTAGGGCGCGGTGTTGCCCGTGAGGGCGAGCATCTTGTCCCACGAGAACACGTAGTCGCTCTGGCGGTTGGGCAGGAGGTCCTGGTACTTCACCGCGCCGAGGCCCACGACCCGTGCGATGGCGGCCTGCTCGGCCTCCGGGAGCTCGGGACGTTTCTCGCGGACCACCGCCAGGGCCCGTTCCTCGGCCTCGTCGAGGAGGCCGGCCAGACGGATCGTGTCCCCGCTCCGCGTGCGGAACGGTCGGCCGTCGTCGCCCATGATCTTGCCGAAACCGATGTGACGCAGCCCGACCCGCGCCGCCGCCTCCGGCTGCCAGCGGGCGAAGGTCAGGAACAGCTTCCGGAAATGCGGCGCCTGACGGTCGTCGACCACGTACAGGATCTCGTCGGGCGACCACGTCCGGATGCGATGGTCGACCGTGGCGAGGTCGGTGGTCATGTAGTTGAACCCGCCATCGCTCTTTCGGACCAGGGCCGGATCGTCGATCCATTCGCCGTCACGGTTCACCAGGAACGGATCCTCCTTGGGTGGCAGGGTTCGTTCGCTGAACACGCCGACGGCACCCTCGCTCTCGCGGGCGATCCCACGGGCGAGGAGATCCGCCACCACCGCACCGAGCTGGGGGTTGTAGAAGCTCTCGCCGAGAGTGTGGTCGAAGGTCACGCCGAGCCGGCGGTAGAGCGTGTCGAACTGGTCCTGAGAGAGCCGCAGCATCTCCTTCCAGATCGCGAGGTTCTCCGGGTCGCCGGCCTGGAGTCGGACCAGTTCCTGTCGGGCCTGCTCCAACACCGCGGGGTCGGCCTCGCAGGCGGCGTTGACCACCCGATAGAGCCGTTCCATCTCGCCAATGGGGTCGGATGCCAGGGCGGCGCGGTCGAGCTGGCCCTTCCAGCCAACCAGGAGCTTGCCGAACTGGGTGCCCCAGTCACCCAGGTGGTTGTCGCTGATCACCCGATGACCGAGCAGTCGGAGGACGCGTTGGAGGCAGTCGCCGATGCCGGTCGACCGGATGTGGCCCACATGCATGGGCTTGGCCACGTTGGGGCTGCTGAAGTCGATGACGAGGGTCCGAGGGTGTTCCGCGGGACGGAAGAAGAGATGTTCCCCGCGGGCGGCCTCGGCGAGTCGGGCGGCGAGGGCGGCGGGACGGAGGCGGAAGTTCAGGAACCCGGGGCCGGCGATTTCGACCGGCTCGCAGAGGTCGGAAACATCGAGCTTCTCGACGACCTGCGTGGCGAGCTGGCGGGGGTTGAGCTTCTGTTGCTTGGCCAGGGCCATGAGCGCGTTGCTCTGGTAGTCCCCGAACTTGGTGTCCGCGGCGGGTCGGACCTGGACCGTGGAGAGGTCCGCCTGGGGCAGGAGGGCGGCGACGGCGGCCCGAAGGCGTTGCTCGAGGGAGTGGTGCAGCATGGCGGAATCGGAAGCGGAACAGGGACGAGGAAAGGGCAGGGGACGGGATGCAAGCGGGAGGGCCGATTCCCCGCCCGTACGCAGGCCCGGCTTAGCGGGGTAATGAATGCTGCCGGATCACCTCCATGATCGCGGCAGCGTCTTGGGCAGCATCAAGTCCGCGGAGGAACTCCTCCTTGCGGAGGACCTTGGCGATGCCGGCGAGCGTATGCAGGTGCTTCTGGAACTGGCCCTGCGGGACTAGGAAAAGGGTGACCAGGTGGACCGGCTGGTTGTCCAGGGAGTCGAACTGAATGCCAGCCTTGGAACGTCCGAATGCGGCCACCACGGAAGGGATCAGGTCGGTCGAGGCGTGGGGGATCCCAATGCCGAAGCCGATGCCGGTGCTCATCGACTGCTCGCGTTTCTTGACCACGGCGGTGACGGCCTCGCGGTCGGCCGCGGGGATGTGGCCACTGGAGACCAGGGTGCCGATGAGCTCGTCAATGACCTCCCAGCGGGTGGTCGCCTTGAGCTCGGGCACGATCTGCTGCGGGCTGAGGATGTCTCCGAGATTCATGCGTCACTTCAGTGCTCAACGGTCGCTGGATTCCGCAGACCCAGGCAAGCCGGGAGTTCGGGATGGAGGCGTCCTCAAAAATCCTGTTCGGGTTTCTGATGTTTCGCGAATCGTGGGCGTCGATGATCTCCCTCCGAATTTCCGCCACACCGGTGCGTCGGATCCCCAAATTCCGGGATCGGGGTTTGAATTCGATCCCGTTCATGGAAAAATCCATCCGATGACTCCACGTTGGCCACGCCTTAGCGCCCTCCTGCCCCTGCTGGTCTTGGGTTCCGTCCCGGGTTTCGCCGCGCCGGGTACGGTGCAGTTCAACCGGGACATCCGTCCGCTGCTTTCCGACAACTGCTTCGCCTGCCACGGCTTCGACGCCAAGAAGCGCAAGGCGGGACTGCGTCTCGACACCCCCGAGGGGGCCTTCGCGCCCAACAGGGACGGTCGGGTGGCGATCAAGCCAGGCGACCTCGCCGGCAGCGAATTGTGGAAGCGGCTCCAGACGACGGATCCGGACGACGTCATGCCGCCGCCGGAGACCCACAAGTCGCTCACGGCGGCCCAGAAGGACACCCTCAAGCGGTGGATCGAGGAAGGAGCCTCCTACCAGAAGCACTGGGCCTTCGAGCCGATCACCTCGCCGACCATCCCGCCCGCACAGCCGGGGCAGACCTCGTGGAATCCCATCGACCGCTTCATTGCCGCCCGACTGGCCACTGACGGGCTCAAACCCTCCCCGGAGGCGGATCGCACCACGCTGATCCGTCGGCTGAGTTTCGATCTCCGTGGACTGCCGCCTACGGTGGCGGAGGTCGACGCTTTCTTAGCCGACACCGAACCCAAGGCCTACGAGCGGCTGGTCGAGCGGTTCCTCGACACCCCCCAGTACGGCGAGCAGATGGCCCGGCACTGGCTTGACGTCGCCCGGTACGCCGACACCCATGGCATGCATCTCGACAACGAGCGTCAGATGTGGGCCTACCGCGACTGGGTGGTCTCCGCCTTCAACCGAAACCTGCCGTTCGACCGATTCACCGTGGAGCAGCTGGCGGGTGACCAGCTGCCGTCCCCGACGCAGGACCAGCTGGTGGCGACCGGATTCAACCGCTGCAACGTCACCACGGGGGAGGGAGGGTCGATCGACGCTGAATGGCTCTTCCGCTACGCCGTCGATCGCGCCTCGACCACGGCCCAGACGTGGCTGGGACTCACCGCCGGGTGCGCCGTGTGCCATGACCACAAGTTCGATCCGGTGTCGCAGAAGGAGTTCTACTCCCTCTACGCATTCTTCTACAGCTCGGCCGACCCTGCGATGGATGGCAATGCGTTGCGGACGATGCCGACCGTACAGCTGATGGCCGAGGAGGACACGAAGCGCATCGCAGACTTCGACGCCGGAATCCGTTCGGCGGAGGACCAGCTCAACGCCGCCGTGGACCGGCTGGTCTATGTCGATCCGGCGACACTGGATCCGCGCCCCGCTGCCAGGGACGAGGATGTCGTGTGGTTCGATGAGGAGATCCCGGCTGGGTTCCGCGTCCAGGGCAGCCCCGGTTTCGTCACGGTCGACGCCGGACAGGTCTTCTCGGGAAAGAAGGCGCTGCGGCGTCAGGAAACGGGACTCGGTCAGGATGTCTTCGAGGCGGATGCCGGGCGGCTCGCCGTGCCGGCCCAGGCTCGACTCTACGCTCACGTCTATCTCGACCCCGCAAATCCGCCGAAGGCGATCATGCTCCAGTTCAACACCGACGGCTGGGATCACCGGGCCGTTTGGGGCGATCCCGACGCCATCGGCTGGGGGGAGAAGGGCAAGGCGGGACGCTTCCACATGGGTGCCCTCCCGGAGGCGGGCAAGTGGGTGCGCCTCGAGGTTCCGGCCGACTCGGTCGGCCTCAAGCAGGGCGACTCCGTGAAGGGCCTCGCCTACACCCAGGTGGGTGGCACGGTGATCTGGGACAAGGCGGGTGTGGTGGGAAAGATCGACCCTGCCAACGATCCGTCGCAGTCGCTTGCCGCCTGGTTGACGCTGAACCAGGGCAAGGATCTGGGTGACATTCCGGAGCCCTTCCGCAAGGCGCTCAAGGAGGTTCCGGCGAAGGACCGGACCCCGGCCCAGAACGTCGGGCTGCGCGACTTCTATCTCAGCCGCATCTGCACGCTGACCCGGGGCGAGGTGGAGCCGCTCCGACAGAAGGTGTCGGAGCTGCGCAAGCAGCGGGATGCCTTCGTGGACGCCATCCCGCAGACGTTCGTCTTCAGGGATCTGGACAAGCCGCGGGACGCGTTCGTGATGCAGCGGGGCGCCTACGACAAGCCGGGCGAGAAGGTGGAGCCCAACGTGCCCGCCATCCTCCCGCCCCTCCGGTTGGCGTCCTCTGGCGCCGAGGCCCCCGGCGATGCCAAGCCCGCTCCCGCCCCGCGTCCGAAGCGTCTCGATCTCGCACTCTGGCTCGTCGCGCCGGAGAACCCCCTGACCTCGCGCGTCACGGTCAACCGCTTCTGGCAGCAGTTCTTCGGCACCGGACTCGTGGCCACGCCCGATGACTTCGGATCCCAGGGCCAGCCGCCCAGCCATCCGGAGCTCCTCGACTGGATGGCGTCGTACTTCCAGGCGACCGGATGGGACGTAAAGAATCTGGTCCGCCTGATGGTGACGTCGGCGACCTACCGGCAATCCTCCAAGGTCACGTCAGAGATGATCGCGCGCGACCCGGCCAACCGGCTGTTCGAGCGAGGGCCCCGGTACCGTCTGGATGCCGAGCAGCTGCGCGACAACGCCCTGTTCGTATCAGGACTGCTCGACGGCACGTTTGGAGGCAAGGGGGTCCGACCCTATCAGCCACCGAACATCTGGGAGCCTGTCGCTTACTCGGGATCCAACACCAAGGACTACCGTCAGGATACCGGTGGCTCACTGTATCGGCGTAGCCTCTACACCTTCTTCAAGCGCACGGCCCCAGCGCCGTTCATGACCTCGTTCGACGCCCCCAACCGCGAGCAGTTCTGCACGCGACGTGAGCGGAGCAACACCCCGCTGCAGGCCCTGCAGCTGATGAACGACGTCCAGCACTTCGAGGCCGCCCGCGGGCTTGCCGAGCGCATGCTGCTCGAGGGCGGGAAGACTCCGGAGGACCGGATCGCCTACGGGTACCAGACTGTGCTGGCCAGGAAGCCGTCGCCCGACGAGCTCGCGGTGGTCTCCGATGCCCTGAAGCAGCATCTGCAGCGGTACGCCGGGGATCCCGATGCGGCGAAGAAGGCGACCACCTTCGGCGAGTCGCGTCCGAACCCCTCCCTGCCCGAGGGGGAGCTCGCGGCCTACACCCTCGCGGCCAACCTCCTCCTGAACCTCGACGAAACCGTCACCCGCAACTGAACCATGCAACCTCTTTTTGACTTCCAGCGCCACGAGACCCGTCGCCAGTTCTTCGGCAGCACCGGACTCCGCATGGGCGGTCTCGCGATGGCCCTTATGGGGGCCAAGGCTGGCCTGAATCCCCTGCGCGCGGCGGCCAACGAGCGGGTCCATCCCGCCCTGCCTGGATTCCCCAACTTCGCCCCCAAGGCCAAATCCCTGATCTACCTCCACATGAACGGGGCGCCGTCGCAGCTCGACATGTGGGACTACAAGCCGAACCTCCACGAGCAGTTCGACAAGGACCTTCCGGCGTCAATCCGGATGGGTCAGCGCATCACGACGATGACCTCGGGACAGGCCCGCCTACCGGTGGCGCCGTCGATGTTCAAGTTTACCCAGGCCGGCAAGTGCGGCCGCTGGATCAGCGAGATCCTGCCGTACACCGCGGGTGTCGTGGACGACATCGCGCTGGTGAAGACGGTCCACACCAACGCCATCAACCATGATCCGGCCTGCACCTTCGTGATGACCGGATCGGAGGTGGCCGGGAAGGCGAGCCTCGGCTCCTGGCTGACCTATGGCCTCGGCAGCGAGAATAATGATCTGCCCGGTTTCGTCGTCCTCACCCCGACGTGGTCCTCGAAGTCCGCCGCCCAGGCCCTGTTTACCCGGATGTGGAGCAGTGGGTTCCTGCCCGGACGCTACAACGGCGTCGCCCTCCGCTCGGTCGGCGACCCTGTGCTGTTCATCCAGAATCCCCCGGGCGTCAGTGGGAGCGATCGGCGGACCATGCTCGATGCATTGAACAAGCTGAACGAGCGGTCGTTCCGCGAGTTCGGGGACCCGGAGATCCAGACCCGGATCGCGCAGTACGAGATGGCGTTCCGGATGCAGTCGAGCGTCCCGGACCTTGTGGACCTTGGAAAGGAGTCTCAGGCCACGCTGTCGCTCTACGGCGACGAGGTGAAGAAGCCGGGCACCTTTGCGGCAAGCACCCTGTTGGCTCGGCGCCTGGTCGAACGCGGTGTCCGGGTCGTCCAGATCCTGCACCGTGGATGGGACCAGCACGGCAGCCTCCCCACCGACATCCGGGCCCAGTGCAAGGACATCGACCAGGCCACCGCGGGACTGCTCACCGACCTCAAACAGCGCGGTTTGCTCGACGAGACCCTCGTGGTCTGGGGCGGTGAGTTCGGGCGCACGGTCTATTCGCAGGGAACGCTGAAGCGGGACGACTACGGACGGGACCACCATCCGAAGAACTTCTGCATGTGGCTCGCCGGCGGCGGAATCAAGGGCGGCATCAGCTATGGTGAGACCGACGACTTCAGCTACAACCCGGTCGAGAACCCGGTCGACCTGAACGATCTCAACGCGACCATCCTCCACTGCATGGGCATCGACCACTCGAAGTTCACCTTCAAGTACCAGGGCCTGGACCAGCGTCTGACGGGTGTGGAACCCGCCAGCATCGTGAAGGGCCTCCTCGCCTGAGCCGCGATCCAATGGGAGCCCTTGCCTCCAGTTCCCGGGAGTAGACCGCATGGGTTTCCGGCCGTCCGAATCCCCTCGTCGTGTGCTGCTGATGGCAGCACTGGCCACGATGTGGCTGGGAGCGTGCGGGTCTATGGCGGCACCCGTGGGTTCCAGCGTCCGCGACCGGGCAGCCCTCAAGGTCCTCCAGCAGGAGTGCTTCGCCTGCCACGCGGATGCCAAACGCAAGGGCGGCCTCTCGCTGTCGTCCCGGGAATCCATCCTTCAGGGTGGTGACGAGGGTCCGGCCGGTGTTCCCGGGAAGCCGGATCAGAGCCGTCTCCTAATGCTCGTCCAGCCGGGTGCCGAACCGCATATGCCCCCGAAGAAGCAGCTGGATCCTGGGCAGGTCCGTCTGCTCCGGGACTGGATCCGCTCCGGCATGACCTGGGACCAAGGGTTCCTCGACGAGGAGGATGCCCCGGAGCCGGTGACCCTCGTTCCATTGCCGCCTGGATTCTCCCCGGCGTTGGGTGTCGCAGTCTCACCCCAAGGCGATCGGGTCGCCATGGGCCAGGGGGCGGTGCTCACCGTCCGGGATCTCGCCCAGACCAATGGCCCCGTGTTCGTCCAGGCAGAGGCCCATCCGGAGGGGATCGAGTCGGTGGCGTGGAGTCCTGATGGAAAGACGCTGGTAACTGGTGGATTCCGTCGGGTGCGGTTCTGGGACCCGGAAACCGGCAGTCCGCGGGGTGACTGGACGAATGGTTTGGTCGGGCGCATCCGCGCCCTCGCCTTCGCGCCAGACGGACTAACGTTGGCGGTGGCCGACGGGGTCGAGGGCCGGGCCGGACGCGTCCGGCTGGTTCCCTGGCAGGAGCCCACGCGAAGACCGATCTCCTGGAAGGCCCATGCCGATGCCGTGTTCGATCTTGAGTTCAGCGCTGACGGATCGCGTCTGGTCAGCGCGGGCGGTGATCATCGGGTCCGGGTCTGGAATCCTGCGACCCGCGAGGAGGTCGCCACCCTTGAGGGTCATACCGCCCAGGTGTTCGCCGCGGCCTTCAACACCAATGCCACCCAGGTGGTGAGCGGCGGTGCGGATCGTCAGATCAAGGTCTGGGACATCGCCACACGCGAGAAGCTGGTGACGCTTGGCAATCCAGCCTCCGGCGTCCCGGGCGTGGTGTGGCCGGCCGACAGCTCCGCCGTGTTCACCGCGTCGGAGTCCGGGGCCGTGCATCGGTACACGCAGCTGAAATCCCATTCGGGCGAACAAAGTTCGGCCACAGCCGATGAGAAGCATCTGGGCGACCTTGCCTCCGGTGCGGTCTGCCTCAGCGCCTCCACCAATGGCGCCCGTATCGCGGCCGGTGGGCAGGATGGCTCCGTCCGGGTCTGGGACCGCGACGGCAAGCTTCTCGCCTCCTGGAGTGGCATCTCCAACCTTCCGACGGCGTCCCCCCTTCCGGCCCTTATGAGCGGTTCCCCAAAGCGAACCCGGCCGAAGGCATCGGTGTCCCGGGCCTCGTGGAAGTCCTCGGACGTCAACATCCTGTCGGTCGAACCGTCCGAGATCGTGCTCACGGGCGATTCCCCGTCGCAGGGCGTGGTGGTCACAGCGATGCTCCGGGACGGCTTTGAAGTCGACGCCACCCCGGGTGCGCGCTTCTCGGTGGGGCGGGGAGCCCCGGTGCGGGTCGAGCCCTCGGGTCGGATCGTGGCGGTGCATCCGGGGCAGGGGACGGTGACCGTTCGGGCCGGTGGACGGGAGGTGGCGGTGCCGGTGACGGTCCGGGATTCGGTGGCGGAACGTCCGGTGCCGGGATTCGTCCGGGATGTCCTTCCCGCCCTTAGCGAGGCTGGGTGTATGTCCGGTGGCTGCCACGCGAAGCCGGAGGGACAGAACGGATTCAAGCTCACCGTGTTCTCATACGATCCCAAGGCGGATCACGAGGAGCTCGTGCGCGAGGGCCGACAACGTCGAGTGTACCCGGCGGCACCTGACCAGAGCCTCCTCCTGCGCAAGGCGCTGGGTCTGGTTCCCCACGAAGGCGGACGTCGATTCGAGGTCGGCTCCGAGACCCACCAGCTGTTGGAGCGCTGGATCCGGGAGGGGATGCCCTTCGCCGCGCCGACCGAACCCGTCCTGGAAGGCCTGACCGTTCATCCCTCGGAACGCCGTTATCGCCGTGGTGCGACGCAGACCTTCCTGGTGACCGCCCGGTATTCGGATGGGAGCCGTCGGGATGTGACGGCGCTCACGACGCTCGAGTCGAACGATCCCGAACGGGTCCGGGTGGACGGCCCGGGTCGGGTGACCGTCGGCACCCTCGGGGGTGAGGCGGTCGTGGTCGCCCGGTACATGGGGCGCGTGGCGGCCTCGCAGGTCCTGGTGCCGGCCGAGACCGTATTCCCTCCGGAACGCTACGCCGCGCTGCCTCGGAACAACTTCATCGATGACCACGCCTATGCCCGTTTCCAGCGGCTGGGCCTCCTCCCGTCCGACCTCTGCACGGACGCAGAGTTCCTCCGGCGCTCGAAGCTCGATGCCGTGGGGCTGTTGCCGACGCCGGAGGAGGTTCAGGAGTTCCTCGCCGATCCGGCGCCCGACAAGCGGTCGCGATGGATCACACAGCTTCTCGACCATCCCGCCTACGGGGACTACTGGGCCAACAAGTGGGCGGACCTTCTGAGGCCGAACCCGGATCGTGTCGGGGTGAAGAGCGTCTTTACCCTCGACCAGTGGCTGCGGGAGCAGTTCCGGGACAACCGGCCGTACGATGCGTTCGTCCGGGACCTCCTCCAGGCCGAGGGCTCCAACCATCGGAATGGTCCGGCTGTGGTCTACCGGGATCGGCGCGAGCCGGCGGAGCTGACCACGATGTTCAGCCAGCTGTTCCTCGGCACCCGGATGGAATGCGCCAAGTGCCATCATCATCCCAACGAGAAGTGGGGTCAGGAGGATTTCTACCAGCTCGCGGCGTTCTTCGGTCCGGTGAAGCAGAAGGGGGCAGGGCTGTCGCCACCGATCTCGGCGGGCATCGAGAGCTTCTACTACGCCGCGGGCGGCGAGGTGCGGCATCCGGTCACGGGCGCGGTAATGACTCCGCGTCCACCCGACGGACCCGATTTGGGCGCCGGGTCGGGAGACCCGCGGGACCGTTTGGCGAAGTGGTTGTTGGATCCGAAGAACCCCTTCTTCGCCAAGGCGGCGGTGAACCGCGTCTGGGCCAACTTCTTCGGACGCGGCCTCGTCCATCCCGTAGATGACTTCCGCACCTCCAACCCGTGTGTGCACCCGGAGCTATTGGACGCTCTTGCGGCGGACTTCGCGGTGCACGGCTACAATTTCAAGCATCTCATCCGGGTGATTCTCGAATCACGGCTGTATCAGCTCAGCACGGCGCCCAACGAGACCAACCTCACGGATACCCGACGGTTCTCGCGGGGGTATCGGAGGCGGTTGCCGGCCGAGGTGCTCATGGACGCGGTCCGTGATGTGACCGGGGTGCCCGACACCCTGGCGGCCATGCCTGAGGGATCCCGCGCGATGCAGGCGTGGAGCTACAAGATTGGGTCGCACTTCCTCGATGCCTTCGGGCGACCGAATTCCAGCAGCGATTGTCCCTGCGAGCGCGATCTCCAGCTGAGCGTGGTGCAGTCGCTGCACCTGATGAATTCCCAGTCGGTGCAGTCGAAGCTGACCGATCCGAAGGGGCGTGTCCGACAGCTGACGGCGGGGGACCGTCAGCCCCCCGAGATCGTATCGGCCCTCTACCTCACCGCCCTGGGCCGGGAACCGTCGGCTTTGGAGCTGTCGATCGGGCTGAAGGCTTTCACAGCCCCGGGAGCGACGCGCGAGACGGCCTCGGAGGACCTGCTTTGGGCGCTGCTGAACTCGCCAGAGTTCGTCTTCAATCATTGAGAACCATGCATTCCGCACCGCGGAGCCTGCTGCTCAAGGGCGTCTCGTTCGGGGCAAGCGTCTTTTTGACGGGGGTTTCGGCTGCGCTGCTGCTCACCGCTCAGTCTCCCCTCGGACTCTCGTTGCTGCCTGTGGGTGTTGTGGCGGTCTGTGTCCTCTTCGTGATCCGGGGCTACTCGGTCGTTCCCGGAGCGCTGGAAATCCATCGGTTGCTCTGGACCACGCGGATCCCTCTCGATGGATTAAAGGAGCTCCGGTCTGAGCCGGGGGCCATGCGGGGCAGCCTCCGGCTGTGTGGGAACGCCGGGCTGTTCTCGTTCACCGGTTGGTTTTGGAACCAGCCCCTGGGGATCTATCGGGCCTTCGTCACCGACACCCATCGGACGGTGGTCCTGCGTCTGGCAAAGCGGACCCTGGTCGTGTCCCCGGCCGACCCCGAGGCGTTCGTCCGGGATGTCGAGGCGTCCCGGGTGCGGTAGGGACTGCGGATGGCGGAGGAGGGAAAGGGGACTCACACGGTGACGCGGAGACACGGAGGAAGAGTCGGGAACGACAGGAGAAGGTGAAGAAACAAGGGGCTTTGGATCAGCTGTCTCCTGACCGGATGACGAAGGAATCCACCGGTGGGTGATGCAGTGCCCTGCATCACTGGGCGCGGGAGCGCCCACCCAGGTAGCGCTCCGTTGTGTCCCCATCTGATCCGCGAGGGTGGAGCGGAACAAACAGTCTAGGCCGGAATCCTCTGAAATGTGAGCGGATCCCGTCTCCCTTCGCGGGTGCGCCGCGTGTGGCGGATCGAGATGGGGCCGTGACGGAGCACAGCCCTACCGTCGCGCGCCTCGCTTTTGATCTCCCCCGTCTTTCCTCCGTGTCTCCGCGTCACCGTGTGAGTCCCCCATCCGCATCCCTAAATCTGGCGATGGTGGACTGCTGCTTTGGCCTGCCAGTCTGTAGGGATGCCGCCACCGGGACCGGACTTCGATGCGATCTGGAAGGAGACCTTCCAGGAGTTCTTCCCGGAATGTCTCGACCGGTTCTATCCCCCGGTCGCAGGGATGGTCGACTGGTCCAAGCCGGTTCGGTTCCTCGACAAGGAGCTGCGGGAGATGCTGGGCGATTCCCCTCGGCCCCGGCAGTTTGTCGACATCCTGGCCGAGGTGCATCTCAAGGACGGGAGCCTGGGCTGGATCCTGATCCATGTGGAGGTGCAGAGCACGGTGGACCCTGAGTTCTCGTCCCGGATGCTCTTCTACCACGTGGCGTTGTTCCGGAGGTTCAAGCGACCGG
>VFQT010000671.1_pt1 | contig 47620 bp, 62 predicted proteins | sample 3512381 | NCBI WGS metagenome assembly VFQT01 (sample SAMN10412376, study PRJNA504923) | tailings metagenome | isolation source: Relicate 2 Philex TSF3 active mining site | place: Philippines: Tuba, Benguet | collected 2017-08-29 | reverse complement strand
GTGATAGTTGTAGTCCCGAGCAGATTCGAACTGCTGACTTTCAGCTTCGGAGGCTGACGTTCTATCCAGCTGAACTACGGGACCGGATGAAGGGCAAAACTACGGAATAACGCGGTGTGACGTTCAGCGGCGCTTGCGAGGTCGCAGCGCGCGCTCAAGGGCGAGATTCGCGATATCGCGTCGTTGATGGACTACGAGGACAACTCCTACGGTAGTATCGTCGATGCGGTAGATGATGCGATATCCAGATTGCAACACCTGCCTGTACTGCTTGACGCCAAACCGTGTGAATTCTGGCACGATCACGCCTCGCGATGGGAAGCGCACAAGGTTATCGATCCTATCGAGAATGCTATTGACTACTTCAGCGGCAGCTAGGGCTGAATCTTCGATGGTGAGATACTCCTCGATTCGAAGTAGGTCCGTGTACGCCGATACAGCCACTTCGACGACGTAACGTTTCATTGTCGCACCGTCACTTCTTGCTGCGCCGCGTGCGCGCTTGTGTGAGACGCGTACGCACCTGGTCGACACTCAAGACTCGTTTCTCGCGGAGATCATCCTCGCCCTGTTGCACGAGCTTCAACAGCTCTATGGCCTCCATCATGCGATCGTATTCCGACGGATCTACAAGCACCGCTGCTGCTTCACCATTCTGTGTGATGACATACGGCTGCTGCGTTTCGCGGAGCTCACTTAGCATTTCTGTGGCGTGCGCCTTGAAGTAACTTATCGGCTTGATATGTGATGTCTTGGACATGCTGACCTCAGACGATATTCGGACTGTATTCAGTCCGACAAGATATCGAATTGCCAGCTGTATCCTACGCCGGTATCCTCGGATGAATCACTGCACGCCAGAGTGGCGGCACAAGCGAGAGCATCAGCATCACAGGATAGCCGTGCGGGAGCTGCGGACTTTCATCATGGACGCGAAGCGATTGATATCTGCGCTGTGGCGCGATGTGATGATCGGCATGACGCTGCAGTTTGAAGAGACTCACGTTTGATGCGCGATGCCGCGCCTCCCATGCGTGCTTCGCTGCAACGCGCTCGAGCACACCTGGCTTGGTCTCACGACGCTCCAAGCCATAGTGCTCAACGTAGTTCACCATTTCGAGCAATACGATGGCAATGATTGCCTGCACAACGAACAACAACGCAGGAAGCCATCCACATGCAACTCCAATTGCGGCAATGAATGCAGGGAAACTCAACGTCCAGCGCCACATGCGGTTATGCATGCCATATGGCGCACGCCCAGCACGTCGATTGCGCTCGGCTTCGATCGACCATACCTGCCACCACGAGAAGACGACACAGCGCGCGATGAAGGCGTATACGCTTTCGCCCTTGCGCGCAGTTGCGGGATCAACACGCAACCCGACGTTGCGGTGATGCCCTTCCACATGCTCAACACCAAAGTGTGCGTATGCCACCTGATGCAGCATAAAGGATCCAAGGAATCGCTCATATCGCGAGGTGCGATGAATGAGCTCGTGCGCGACTGTGATGCCGATGCCACCAGTAACAACGCCTGTACTCAGCACATGCAACGCATATTCCCATGCCGTCCAATCACTCGTCGACCACAACACGACGCATGCTGCGAGATATGCCGTCTGCGTGATGCCGACGGCGTACGTGACGTAGCGATACCCGCGCGATGCCTCGAGCGCTGCGATGTCGTCAACCGTTGGTGAAGAGTTGTCTTTGCCAATAATCTGATCGAGCAACGGCAAGCCAACAAAGGCCATGAGTGACGCCGCCCCGGTCCATGCACCACCAAGGATCAACCCTGCAATCGCAAGCCCGTGCAAGACGAGCACGAGTGCGTATTCGTAGGGAGAGATGATGCGACCTGACGTCATTGCGAAACTTCGCGATTATGCGATGCTCGAAGCAAGCGAAAACTCGTCAGCAAGAAGCTCGTACGAGCTCCGCCGCACGTCGTGATCGTCGGTGATTGTCACAAGGGCAATCTCATCGACGGCATACCGCTGCTGCAGCTCGTGGAGTCCGCCCGCCACCTGCGACGCCGTGCCGATATGCACGGTCGATCGGCGCATACTCGTGATAACGCGCTCCATCGCGCTCACGTCGAACGCATCTCCATTGACGTGTGGGAATCGAACATTCCTCCCGCGCAAGAACGACTCAACGAACCAGCGTTCGCTTGATACAGCTGCCCGCTGCGCGGCAGCCTCTGTCTCGGCAGCAAAAGCCACGGTCGCGATCATCGTATAGGGTCGGCTACACCACACGCTCGGCGTAAAGTTGGCGTGGTAGGCCGTAAGCGCGTCAACAAGGTTCGTTGGATCGATGAACGATCCGAACGCATACCGAAGTCCACGCTTAGCTGCCTGCATCGCACTCTCGGCACTCGTACCCAGCACCCAAGGCTCAGGCATCGATGCTCCATCCGGGACCGCCACGGGAAGACCTTCGTTGGAGGGTTCGCGTGCGTCGCGGAGGTAGGCCAGCACAGAATCAAGTCGCTCCCAGGAATCAAGTGGTCGCTCCCCGAGCGCTTTCATCACGCGCTGGTCGCCCCCTGGCGCACGACCAAAGCCTGCATCAATGCGTCCAGGCGCGAGGGCTTCGAGCGTGCGAAGCGACTCGGCCACGCGGAACGGCTCGGCGTGCCCGAGGAGGATTCCACCGCTGCCCACGCGGATGCGCGACGTGCGGCCCGCCGCATTGGCCATCATGATCTCAGGCGATGCGCCCGCAAAGGATGCCGATGCGTGATGCTCGGCGAACCAATACCGATGGTATCCGAGCGCGTCGGCATGCTGCACAAGATCCATCGTCTGCGCGATGGCCTCAGCCCCACGCTGTCCGGCGATAACGGGCGACTGATCGAGAATAGAGAGCTTCATGGTGTTTCGACGGTGGTGATATGCAATCGGTCGGCGGTAAAGGCAAGCACAGGCTGCGCGCTCCCCTCCACCAGCACGCTCAATGCATCTTCGGTGATGCGGTGCCCGCCCCCTCGCAATGCCTCGAGAGCATCGGCAACGGCGAGCATGCGCTCGGGCTGCTCGTTGACAATCCGCAGGAGTTCGGCCTTGGCCTGTTTGATCTGAAAGGAATTCATTACTGCGAATCTACGGGAGGTATCTTTGCCGGATGCAATGGATCATTACGCTTGTTCTCGTTCTGGCATCAGTGCATGCCACAGCTCAGCTTCTCCCACAGCAGCCACAGAAGCGTCTGGCCGCAGGCGCTGTTAACGGTGATACGATCTGGCTGGATGAATACTCGCGCGAGGTTGGACGTCTGACCGAGTATGCATCGCAACGGGGCGATGTTGACCCGTCGGATATCATGCAACAGGCATGGACGGATCTGGTCAATCGTCGGTTGATGCTGCAAGAGGCGTCGCGTCGCAAGATCGACCTACAGATGCGCGAGATCGATAGCATCCTGCTCGATGCTACGCCGGAGTTCGTCAAGCGCGGACTGGTGGACGAAAAGGGCAAGTTCAATCGTCCGCTGCTTGCTGCAATGCTGCGCAATCCTGACTCCCTCATCAAGGTGAATACCGAGGGGTTGTCTGAGCAACAACGCAACGACGAACGCGTGCAACTCACGGCATCAATCGCGCAACTGCGCGAACGCATCGGTCTGATGGAGCTCGAGCGTCGCCTCCGTGCGAACATCGCTGCATCGGCGCCGTTCGACACAACCAGACTGCGTCAGCGATTCGTTGATGCAGCAACGTCAGCAACGGCTGATGTAATTCTTGTACCGTGTCGCAAGGATCTTCCGCAGCCAACGGTCACTGAACTTCAAGCGTATCACACGACGCATGCCGCGGATTTTGCGACACCAAATCCGATGCGTCGCATTGCGTTTCTCTGGTGGCCGATGCAGGCAGCCCCGGTAGACTCTACCCTGTTCTTGAACAACGTCAAGAACTTTGTTGGACTCCTCAACAATGCACGCACATCACGTCAGCGCGACTCGATTTGGACGAGTGTGGCTACAACAACGTCAAGTGGTGCACTGCGACTTTCGCCCGACTCATCAGATCATGCGCAATTCTATGCTGCCGTGAAGGGCAAGAAGTCAGGCACCGCCGTCGGCCCGATCATGCACCCAACAGGCGCGCACGTACTCCTCGTCGACACCGTGCACACCAAGAAGCCGCATGCGCGCAACATCAGCGTGCGTGTGATCGTCAGCGAAATCGAGCCATCCCGTCAAACGGTCGACAGCATTCTCTCGCAGGTTGATGATGCCGCCGACCTCTACGAACAAGGTCTCGAACTCGGTGCAATTGCAGGTCGGTTCGGTCGCACTATCGAAGTATCTCGCTGGTTCACCGACGATGAAAAACTTTTCGGCTCGCATCGCCTCGTCGATGTTGCCTTCCGCACACAAGTCGCTGCTGCGTGCGATCCCATCGACACGCCAGAGCGCGGCATTGTGCTTCCGATCGTCACGGATTCCGTTCCTGCTGGCCCCATGCCATTCGAGGCAGCGGTGCCACAGATTGCCGATGCCATCAATCGTCAACGTGGGTGCGCTGACCGTCTCCCTATTGCTAAATCAGTTAGGGGGCTTGCATCCCGCCTCGACGACGGACGTCTGATGCTGGCAGAGAATGTGAAAGAAGCGCAAATCGCACGTGGACTGTCAGTCTTTGCTGATGGAATGATCGGCGAAGTACTCTACGATCCAACAGCTGCACGCGAGATCCTCGCCAAGCCTGTTCCCGATTTGTATGGTCCGTTCCTCGGCGAATCAGGCTGGTACGTTGTGAACATCACTGGTGTTGTGAAGGCGAATCCTGAGGAGTTTCCAATGTGGCTCGAACTTCGCAAGGAGGATCTCGAGCAGGAGCAACGCGCAGCAGCGTGGGACAAACTTCAAACATCGCTGCGTGCTGCTGCAACGATTACGGACAATCGCTGGATGTACTTCCGCTATTAATTGTTCTTAGCTGCTATGGCGCTTACGATTCTTGATCTTGGTGGCGTACTCTTCAACATCGACTTCCAGCGCACACGCCGTGCAATGATGTCGCTTGACGGATACAACGGACGTGAGATCATGTTCGGCGTCGAGGATCAAGATCCCGTCTTCGTCGACTATGATCGTGGTGATCTCTCAACGCCAGAGTTTCGCGAGCGACTTCGTGAGTTATATGGGTATACCTGTAGCGACAAGGATCTTGATCGTGCATGGTGCGCCATTCTCGATTACGGTCTGTTCCCAAGCGCAGAAGCAACAGTTGCGCACATTCGCGCGACACATGCGTCTGGCAACGGCGATCGCCTCGTCATCTTCTCGAATATTTCCGAGCTCCATTACCTTGATGCGCGCGACCGTTGCGAACCCGTATTCAGCGCAGTCGATCACGTCTACCTCTCATACGTTGAACGCGTACGCAAGCCAGACCCAGCTGCGTTTCTTCACGTATGTGCTGTAGAAGGGGCTGATCCATCGGAGACGTTGCTCATCGATGATTCTCGTGCAAATTGCATAAGTGCCTCGGCTCTCGGCATCCAAGTTGTACATGTGACAGATCCAGTCCTACTCACAACGTTATAGTAGCAGCATGACGTTACTATCATCGCTTTTAATACCCAGCGAGTTCGATCCCACCCAATGGTCTGATGCGACGCTGGGCAGCTTGGTGCATCACGCCGCACAGTGCATCTATCAACGTGAAGATCAACAGGCAGCAATAGCTCTTGCTCAAATGCCCGACGATCTACCACTTGACATAGCATTGGCTCGTCTCATCTGCGAGCTATGGATGCTCAACCAGAACACAGAGACCGCTGCCGCACTCGACCTCTTCGAGCGCAAGCGCGACATTATCGACCCCTCCTCGCCGCTCGGGGCATTCGCTCAATACCAAGCGGCTATTGCTTTGGTCAGTGCACGTCGTCACGAGGAAGCACTGGATCTACTCGCAGTCACAGAATACACGTTTCGTGAGCACGACGAACACATCGCCCTCGGCCTAACGTATGGCATCGTTGGTGGGGCCCTGAGTAATCTCGGGGACATGCGAGCAAGCGTCAAGTATTTTGCTGCCAGCTATGAGGAGCTGTCTGCATGTGGCTCCGACCGACAGATTACGCGCGCTTTGTTCAATCTCGTGTTTGCATATGCTGTTATTGGACGTCACGAGGACGCCTTCCGCATCGCTAAGAACCTCTACGCTCTGCTCACAGATGAATCGGAAGCCCCGGAACGGTCCTTGGTATACGGACGCCTGGAGTATTGTTCCGAGCTGCTTGGGCGATATGAGGAGGCGCTCGAATGGAATGCCAAGCACATTGATCTCGCTCGACAACATCAGCAGGGCCAACTTCTAATCTGTCTCGAGATTGATCGTGCCTTTTTCGCGGTGCGTCTCAAGCGTTTCGATGAAGCACGACAAATTCTAGCGACTGTTCCTGATCCATCTGCAGTCGAGATCGGACACTACAAAGTCCGCTGGGCGTTTACTCAAGGACTTATGGCTCTTGAGGATGGGAATCAAGTGGCCGCTGCAAATGCATTTGCTGGGGCGATTGAGTATTGTAGCCTCAATGGCGTAAGCGACGAGCTACGGTTACGAGTCATAGATGAGATCGTCCAGCTGACACAAAATGAGGACGGTCTGCCGCGTAATGACTTCGCAGCTGCATATATCACGCAACTTAAACACCGTATGAGTCAACTTGATCGGACATCGTCCGACATCTTGGATGCGCACGCTCGTTATGCTGCTCGCCTTGCTCAATACCAACGCGAGCGCGACGAGCAGCTTCATACGACTCTCCTCGAGGCAGGAGAAGAAGCCCGTCGTGACATTGCCACAGCTATTCATGATGGCGCTGGACAAGAGCTTGCAGTCCTTGGAATGCAACTCGACATGGCACTTCACGAGCTCCCAACAGAGCATCCGTCACGCAAGTATGTCGCGCAGGCCCGTGAGCGCGTCTCGCTTACTGCACGACAACTACGCACACTGTCTCACGCGCTTGGCACACATTCTCTCGAACGTGACGGCTTACCGTCAGCGCTCTATAACATGGCTGGCGACATTCGCTCGACGTCTCGCATAACTGTGGTATGCGATGTCGATGAGCACCTTGCCACGATCCCCGTAGATCTGGCGCGATCGATTTACCGCACTGTACAAACACTTACAAGCAACGTGCTACACCATGCGTATGCCTCGACACTTACGATTAACGTACAGGCCACACTCGATGCAATCACCGTGCGAGTTTCGGATGATGGCATAGGTACCGACATGTCACGGTCTACTGAGGGCATGGGCTGGCGAAGCATCCATGCGCGTGTAGCTCTGCGGGGTGGATCGTTCAAGGTAACGTCACAACCAAACAGTGGCACGACAGCTATCGCAACATTTAATCACTCCGGTAACGCTTGACCGTTAGTCTCGCGCGCAAAAGCTAACGCGATAGCACCTATCACATATGCTGCCGCAAACGTCGCAATCGCATTGTGATAGCCATCGAGTGTATGTACGAGGATTCCGACAAAGAATACACCGATGGCTGTAAGCAGGCGTCCGGCATTCATCGAAATGCCCGTTGCCGCGCCACGAATCAACGTCGGGAAGAGCTCAGGGATGTAGGTGCTCAGCACACCTTGATTGATTCCAATAGCGCACGTGAGTAGGAAGATCATCCCGAACAATACTGGACCGGGCGTTAGACCCGTTTGAAACGTCAGCAGCGACAGTGTAACGCACGCCACATAGCCCACGAGGACCGTGCGCCTGCGTCCGATTCGATCGGCGAGTGGCGCGCCAACAAGTGCACCAGACATACTTCCGATACCCAGCACAATACTGACCATGCCGCGGTTGTGCTGCGCATGCTCGGCGCTACTCATACTATGCACCCACGTTGGCATCCAGGTAAACGCAGCCCAAAGTCCGACGAGCATTGAACCAAACAGCGTGATACCCAGCACAAGGTCCTTACGGTAGCGACCATCGAACACATGCTCACGATCTACGTGCTCTACCTCATGGCGCTGGTCGCTATTCCGCCAGACCTCCGACTCACGCACATAGACAAGCACCGCCCCCGCTAGGAGAATCGTCGTACTTCCCATCACGTATGCAGTGTGCCAGTTCTGCACATTGCTGCCGATCACACCAGCTACAAGAAATCCTACTGGGAAGCAGTTCATCATGATCGACACCATGCGCGCACGATTGCCTTGCGCCCAGGCCTCGGAGATCAAGACCGATCCGAGCAACAGGATTCCGCCAGCGCCTGCGCCTGTGAGGAAGCGCATTGCGACAAGCAATGAGACTGTTGGCACAAAGGCAGTAGCAAACACACCAACCGAACACGTGCAGATCGCTGCAAACAATGCAAGTTTGCGCCCGATGCGGTCAGCCAGTGCACCCAACAGGAATGCACCCACTGACCAACCAATCAAGAACGATGCTCCTGCATACGAGCCCATCGTCGATACATCTTGCTTTGTTGCTGTTCCACCCGACATTTCTGCGGCGATGATTGGCAGATAGGTGCTAAAGAGCGACCCCGAAATGCCAGCGCTTACCACGCTGAGCACCACGATCACATAGAGGATGGCGCGTTGACTCATGTGGCAAAGATAGTGCGGTGCTATATTCGCACTCCCGATGTGGTCATCACCCGTAGCGGTGATGCTGTGAGGGAAGCATGTGTGAATCATGCGCGGTTGCGCCGCCGTATCGGACGACAACCCATCCTAGCTCGCAAAGAGCAGTCACTGATGTCGTGTAGATGACGCGACGCGGGAAGGCGGATGGTGAGGACGACTCCGAAGCCGGAAGACCTGCCACATCGATCTTCAACATGGGGCCTCTGCACCCCACCGTCACGCATCATGACGGGATTGAACAGGAGCACGCAATGCGTGGAGCTCTCCTTTTGGCTATGTGCCTGCTCGGCACACTTTCTCTCACTGCCCAACGCACGGTTGAAACACCGCCAATTCCGGCGTCGATTCATGCGGTGGGCGACGTCGTGCACATCTTCTGTGCGCAGTCCGATATCGACTACGACGGCACACAGGATTCGGGCGAACTGCCTGCAGCCTGGATACAAGTTGACCGTTCTTCACTGCAGGTACTGCGTGCGTTCACCTTCCCATGGACGGACGTACAAGTGTTCCGTATGGGGGTGGCAGCAGAGACGAACCGTGCCTACCTTGTGGTTGGCGGGAAAGTGGAGGAGTTTAAGCTCGACGATCAGTCGCCCCTTGGCGTGATCTACGAGGCACTGGGCACGTATTCCGTATCGACAACCTCCGCGGGCAACTCGCTCTACATCGCCCATCGTCCGTCGTTTACCGACCCAGGATTTGTGGTGCGCAAGGTTCTGTCAACAGGCGATTCAACATCGTATGCTGCTGGACCCAACCCGCAGCAGGCGCTGCGCTTTCGCACGAGCGACGGTACGGCCGGCGTAATCATCCTCTCCGAAGGCGTCTTCGGACAAGAGTCGGGTTCAATCGACCTGTGGGAGAACATCAACAACGTGGATGAGCGCGTAACACTGAATGTTGGCGACACACCAAACCACATCACAGTCCATGGCGATAGCGCATACGTTACCGCCAATGGCTCGCATTGGGTAGCGGTGGTCGATCTCAAGCAACGCGCAGTCGTCGATACGCTATTGGTTGGCACCGAGGGCTTTGATGGTCCGCGTGAGTCGGTGGTTGCAAACGGCAAACTCCTCGTCAGCACCTATGCTGGTGATGTCCGTGTGATCGATCTCACCACACGCAGCATCATGCGTATCATCCCAATCGGCGCAAAGCCGGAGGGACTCTGCATCGCAGGCGAGGACCTCTGGGTAACACGCGCCTATACTCCCGAATACGCTCCAGCAAAGGATGTAGCCGTCTATCGCGTGATCGATGCAACATCAGTGCAAGCCGACCTGCGCACGCCTGTGGCCCCACGCGCCATTGTCGCCACTGGCAACACGGTACGCCTTCCGTTTGCGGCTGCTCGCCCCCTGACAATGCGCACATTGGATGGTCGCACATCGACGATTCGCGCCGTAGATTCGGAACATTGTACAATCGATGTTTCAACTCTCTCGCGGGGCGTGTACGTGATCACCGATGGCACGTCGTCCGTGACACTTATGCGATGAAGCTTCTCCCCCTCCTGCTGCTCTGTGCGGTTGTTGCAACGGCACAACCAACTCCATCGTCTGACCAGCTCGATCTTGCATTTCGATCGATGCGCTTCCGCAACATCGGTCCGTTCCGCGCAGGACGATCACTCGCAGTAGCCGGACACCCGGATCTGCCGCAGACGTATTACTTCGGAGCGACAGGAGGGGGCGTTTTTAGAACCGACGACGGTGGCGATACGTGGCGCGCAATCAGCGATACCACGTTTTCGACCTCGAGTGTTGGTGCGATAACTATTGCTCCGTCCGACCCAAACGTTGTCTATGTTGGGATGGGCGAAACGGATATCCGCGGCAACATCTCGCCGGGCGACGGCGTGTATCGCACAACCGACGGCGGCACTTCGTGGTCGTACTGCGGACTGCCACAGGCACAGATGATTGCCGACATCGTTGTGCATCCCGATAATCCGGACGTTGTTCTGGTGTCGTCAATGGGGAATGTATTCACGGCAAACCCCGACCGCGGCATCTTTAAGTCGATCGATGGCGGCAAGTCCTGGCGCAAGGTGCTCTATCGTAACGACAGCACCGGCGGCATGACGCTGCGTATGGATCCACTCAATCCGCGCATCATCTATGCATCGCTCTGGCAAGCATATCGCAACGCGTACAGCATGAGCAGCGGTGGCGCAGGGTCGGGTCTGTTCAAGAGTACCGACGGCGGCGATACGTGGAAAGAAATCACACGCAATCCCGGCATGCCGAAGGGCATGCTTGGCAAGATCAACGTGGATGTATCGCGTGCACAACGCAATCTCGTGTGGGCGATGGTCGAGAGCGAGCATGGCGGACTCTTCAAGAGCGTCGATGCAGGTGCTACGTGGCAGCGCGTCAATACGAACGCAGAACTCCGCCAACGTCCGTGGTACTTCAACCATGTGTTTGCCGATCCGATGAATGCAGACGTTGTGTACGTGCTCAACGTTGGCATGCATAAGTCGATCGATGGCGGACGTAGCTTTAGCGGAATGGGGGCTAACCATGGCGACTACCACGATCTTTGGATCGATCCGCGTAATCCACGTCGCATGATCATCGCAAATGATGGCGGCGCTGTCGTCAGCGAAGATGGTGGACGTCACTGGACGGCCGACGATGTAGCAACGGCACAGTTCTACCACGTCAGCGTCGACTCGCATTTCCCGTATCGTCTCTACGGCGCACAGCAAGACAATACAACGGTTTCGATCCCCCATCGTTCAATTGGCGGCTGGTCAATCGAACGCAATGATTGGTACTCCGTTGCAGGCTTCGAAAGCGGCTACGTTGTGCCGCACCCAACAGATCCCGACATCACATTTGGTGGTAATTACTCTGGCTACCTCGGACGGAAGTCGCACGCACTTCAGCAGGAACAGGACATCTCCGTGTATCCGAACAATCCAATCGGCGAAGGGGCGAAGGACCGCGGTGAGCGGTTTCAATGGACCTTCCCGATTGTGTTCTCACCGCACGATCCAACGGTGATGTACACAACATCACAACACGTATGGCGCAGTACGAACGAAGGCATGAGCTGGACGCGCATCAGCAACGACCTTACTCGCAACGACACAACGAAGCAGCTTCCATCGGGTGGTCCGATCACAAAGGACAATACAGGTGTTGAAGTCTACAATACCATCTTCACGTTTGCAGAATCACGCGTGGCAAAAGGCGTGTTGTGGTCGGGCAGTGATTGCGGTCTGATTCATGTCAGTCGCGACAACGGCACGAGCTGGACAAACGTCACACCGAAGGGTCTGCCCGAAGCGCTCGTCTCGATCATCGAACCATCACCACACGCAGCCGGCACAGCATACGCCGCGATCAATCGCTACAAGCATGGCGATGACGCGCCATACATCTACACCACAACAGACTATGGTGCAACGTGGACGCTCACAACGAAGGGCATTCCCAAAGGTGCCTTTGTGCGCGTGGTGCGTGAAGATCCGTTCCGTAAGGGGCTGCTCTATGCCGGCACAGAGCGCGGACTCTACATCAGCTTCGATGCAGGCGCTACATGGAGTCGCTTCCGTCGCAATCTCCCGCTCACACCGATTCACGACCTCGTTGTGCATCCAACAGAGAAGGATCTTGTGATCTGCACACACGGTCGATCCTTCTGGATTCTCGACGATCTCACGCCACTGCACACATACAATCCGCGCAACGCATCGCTCTTCACGGCATACCCACCTCGACACACATACCGTGTGCAAGGGGGCTCGTGGTCGAGCCCAACGATGAGCGTTGGCGAGAACGCGCCTTCCGGCGTGCAGTTCCACTATCAACTCAGCGACACAACATCGAAGGAGCTGACGCTGACGATTCGCACTGCTACCGGCGACAGCATCATCAGCTTCTCGAGCGCACGCTCACCAAAGGGCAAGCCGTTCGATATCGACAATACGTTCTATCGCGATTCGCTACATCGCGTATCGGATGAAGCACTTACGCTGCACCGAGGCGGTAATCGCTTCGTGTGGGACATGCTCTACCCAGGTGCAGAACCTCTCGACGGTGCGCTCCTATGGGGCGGTGGCACCGAAGGTCCACGCGCGATGCCGGGCATGTATATCGCCGAGTTTGCGCTTGGCTCAGATACACAACGCGTGAAGTTCGAGATCCGCATGGATCCACGTCTGACAACACCACGCGAAGCACTACAAGCACAGTTCGACCTGCATCAGCAAATCAACGCAACGCTCTCACGCGTGCACAAAACAATCGCATCAATTCGTGCTGTGCGTTCATCGATTTCAACAATCCAACAGCGAATCAGCGATCTTGATACAGCAACAACACGCGATGTTCGATCCGACATGAAGTCCATCAGCGACTCACTAACAGCGATCGAAAACGTGCTCGTTCAAACAAAGGCTGTTGCCTTCCAGGATCTCCTGAACTATCCTGTGAAACTCAATAACAAGATTGCATCTCTTGCGAGCGTCACTGCTAGCGCGGATCGACGTCCGACACAGCAGGTGTATGATCTCTTTGCTACACTCAAGCGTCAAGCAGATGGACAATGTGATCGCGTCGATGCGATCATTGCCAAGAACCTTGTCGACGTCAACGAACGTATCGCAGCCTTGAAGCTACCTGCCATCGCAGGTCCGAAGAAGGACAAATGAGCACGCAACGCATCATCCTTCTTGCGTTGATTGCTGGTGTTGCAATCGTCGGGTCGATGTTCTTCATCGACATCCCATTGGCACGATTCATTCATAGCTTGGAAACGCCATGGCTGCGGTCGACTGGCATGGTGCTTGAAGAGCTCGGCAAGTCGCACTGGGTCCTCGTGTACTGTCTCGTCACGGTCGCAATTGCATGGCGATCCATGCGCGACGTCGCGCATCGACACATTGAGTTCTTTCTCAGCGTCGCCATCAGCGGCATAGCAGCGAACATCATCAAGGTCATTGCGTGCCGTCCACGCCCCATGCTCATGCTCACCGAAGGCATCACACAGTGGGATTCACTCGCCTTCCGCATGGAGTACCTCTGGAATAGCTTTCCCTCGGGACATGCAACAACAGGCCTTGCCATTGCCATTAGTGGCACCGCTGCATGGCCCCGTCTGCGCTGGTTCTTCTGGCCCCTTGGCATCGCGATTGCCCTCGCCCGCATGATTGTCGATGCACACTACCTCAGCGATGTGATCGCAGGGTCGGTGTTGGGTGCGGTTGTGGCGATCACCCTTCGCTCCGCTCGGGTGATCGCCCCTACACATTCACGGTCGTAATAACTCTATCCCCGGATTCCCGACGCTCCCCAACGCGCTGCCTTCAACAATAGTCGTCGGACGTGTGAAGGTGCCGTTCTTCAGTTCGTCGGCAACCATGCGATATGCATCGCGGAATGGTACGCCAGTGCGCACAAGCTCTTCGACACGCGCAACGCTGTACACTGAGTCGTACGATGAATCTTGCAGCAGATTCTCGACAGGCGTGATGTGCGGTACAACGTGTAGCGCGACGTCCAGCAGGAGCTGCGTTTCGTCGATGGCATCAACAATGACATCCTTGATGAACTGCATGTCGCGGTGATAGCCCGACGGGAGATTGCTCAGCATCGTAGTGATTTCGTGCGGCACCGACTGCATGCGATTGCAGCGCGCACGCAGCACCTCGAACACATCGGGGTTTCGCTTATGTGGCATGATACTCGAACCCGTCGTAAAGGCTTCCGGCAATGTGATAAACCCATAGTTCTGGCTTGCATACTGCACTACATCCGCAGCGAAGCGCGCAAGTGTTGAAAGGGGCTGAGCAAGCGCAATCGCAGCGAGCTTCTCTGTACGTCCGCGCGACATTTGCGCGAAGGTGCTCGTGATGTGCACGCGATCGAAGTTCAACGAGCGCGTCGTCAGCTCACGATCAAGCGGAAGCGATGTTCCAAAACCTGCAGCACTTCCGAGCGGATTGGCATTTGCTGCATCAATACCCATGTCGATCACACGAAGGTCTTCGATCAGCGCCTCGGCGTACCCGCCAAACCACAACCCAAAGCTTGATGGCATGGCGATCTGAAAGTGCGTGTATCCGGGTAGCTCGACATTGACGTGCTGCTTTGCAAGCGCAAGAAGGAGCTCGGCGAGCTCCTTGACGCGAGCACGCGTACTCCGGAGCTCATGACGGAGAAAGAGCTTGAGATCAACAAGCACCTGATCATTACGACTGCGTCCGGTATGGATCTTCTTGCCAACATCACCGAGCTTGCGTGTAAGTACAGCTTCGACGTGCGAATGAATGTCCTCGCATGCTGGATCGATCACAATCCCATCACGATCAATTTCCTCAAGCAAGTCGGACAGCGCTGCAGTAAGCTGTCGCCGTTCGTCATCGGAGATCAAGCCGACTGCACCGAGCATTTCAGCATGTGCTATTGACCCAACGACATCCCATCGTGCAAGGCGCACATCAACGTCGCGGTCGCGTCCAACAGTGAAGGATTCCATCAGTGCGTCGATGGGGGCCCCTTTATCCCATGGCTTCATTGCAGACTCCGAAGTGTTGATTCGAGGAGGTGGATGAATGTTGCAATGCCGTGTTCAACTTCGTCGATGCCAATCCATTCGTCTGGCGTATGCGATCGCGCGCTATCGCCTGGTCCAATCTTCAGTGACGGTACTCCAACCGGCAACAATGCCTGATCAGACATCGTAGGGCTGGCATACGTGTGCATGCCGAGGGCGACACCTGCGCGCACAATTGGGTGATCACCTGCAATCGACGATGATCGCAGTCGCATCGAGCGCGGTGCACATGTGCACGCAACATGCTGCTGAATCACTGCAAGGACGTCTTCATGCGTATGTGATCCTGGTATGCGCACGTCAACGACAGCAGTGCAGACATCGGGCACTACGTTGTGCTGCGACCCAGCATTGATCTGCGTTACCGTCATCGATACTTCGCCAAGGTCAGACGTTGTGTTCGGGAATTCATACGTGCGAAACCACTCGAGATCCGGCAATGCCGCATAGATAGCGTTGACGCCTTCCTTGCGCGCTGCATGCCCGGTGCGTCCATGCCATATGCAATCAAGCACCATGAGGCCGCGTTCGGCGATTGCCATGTGCATCTGCGTTGGCTCACCAACAAGTGCACAGGCAATGGGATATGTTGGGAACACATCGCGCGTAAGCAGCGCCATGCCATGCTCGCCGCTGATTTCCTCTTCTGCAGTTGCTGCAAAGGCGAACCGCACGGGCGTGTCTGTGCGCGAAGCGAAGTGCAGATAGGCAGCGAGCATCATGACGAGCGCGCCGCCTGCATCGTTGGAGCCCAGACCATACAAACGTCCATCTACGACCGTAGGAATCAGCGGATCTTTTGTCCACCCGCCCCCTGGCCGAACGGTATCATGATGCGAATTCAAGAGCCATACAGGACGTCCGTCTTCGGGAGGCAGCGACACCACATTGTTGCCAATGCGCGTTACCGGACATCCAGCGTTGCGAAGTACTGCTTCGATGATATCGGCCGTTGCATGTTCTTCGCGCGAGAAGGACTGTGTAGCGACAAGCTTTGTAAGAAGATCGATCATAGGACACGCGTCCCCGTAAGTGTTCCGCAGTCTTCTACATGCTGAATCACTGTCGCAACACCGGCAGCCGATGCGCGGAGTGCGTTCGTGATCTTGGGCATCATACCCTTGGTAATCACTCCACGCTCAATCAACGATGCAACATCATTGGCGGTGAGTTCAGGGATGCATGACTGTGCATCGTCAATCGATGCGAGCACGCCGCGATGTTCAAAGACGAAGTGGAGCGAGATGGCCTCATCGTCTTGCAATCGAGTTGCTGCGAGCGCGATAGCAATCTCCGCAGCCATTGTGTCGGCATTGGTGTTGAGTAGTTGCCCGTTGCCATCATGCGTGATGGGGGCAACAACGATACTGATACCTTGCTGGAGGAACGTGCGGAGTCGATCTGCATCGACATGATCGACATCACCAACAAATCCGAAGTCGATCGTTGGATGCTGTCGACGATGCGCACGTACAAGATCGGCATCGGCACCAGTAACGCCGATGCTCGGGCATCCAGCCGCATGCAGCTCAGCAACGAGGGCCTTGTTGACGTTGCCGGCGTAGGCCATCACGACGATCTCGAGTGTTGCTGCGTCGGTGACACGACGTCCCTCGACCATTGTTTGCGGCACATTGAGTTGCTGAGCGAGCCGTGTAGCGATCACACCGCCGCCGTGTACAACGACGCATGGTTCACCAAGCTGTGCAATTGCAGATAGCACTTGCTGTCGTAACTCGGGCGTATCGATCACCGCCCCACCGATTTTGATCACCTTCATATGCGCTCTCCTGCAAGCAGTCGAGCGAGCACGGTTTGCGCAGATACAACACGGTTTGCAGCCTGCGGGATCACGATGGACATCGGACTGTCCAATACGTCGTCAGTGACGATCATGTTACGACGCACGGGCAAGCAGTGCATGAACTTCGCATTGTCAGTGAGCGCCATCTTCTCAGCACTCACTGTCCATGACATGTCGCGCGAGAGAATCGCTCCATACTCGGCATAGCTCGACCAGTTCTTCGCATACACGAAGTGAGCACCGCGAAGTGCTTCATCCTGATCATGTGTCACTGGTGCATCGCCGATAAACGATGGGTCAAGCTCATATCCCTTTGGATGCGCAACCACAAGGTCGACATCTGCGTGACGCATCCACTCCACAAAGGAATTGGCAACTGCTTGCGGCAACGCCTTGGGATGTGGTGCCCATGTGAGCACTACCTTCGGTCGTGCAACCGTCTTGTGCTGTTCAATCGTAACAAGGTCGGCAAAACTCTGCAACGGATGGCGCGTAGCACTCTCGAGGCTCACAACCGGACGTCCAGCGTAGGCGATGAACTTCTCGAGCACATCTTCAGCGTAGTCGGCATCGCGATCAGTAAGCGAAGCGAACGTGCGCAAACCGAGCACATCGCAGTATGCACCCATCACTGCCGCGGCTTCCTTCATGTGCTCTGTTGTGGCACCATCCATGATCACACCATCGCGCGTTTCGAGCGTCCACGAGTCACTGCCCGCATTCAACACGATCACGTCGGCTCCGAGCATCGTGGCAGCCTTGTGCGTGCTCATGCGCGTGCGGAGTGATGGGTTCATAAACAGCAAGCCAACCGTCTTGCGTGCGCCGAGATCGGGTGTGCGCCATGGATCCTGCGCATACGCATGTGCTTCGTCCAGCATTGCGCGCAAACCGGGTCCGGCAACAACGTCGTGTACAGATGTAAACCGCTTCATCGTAGCTCCCTTAGTAGGCGAGTGGTTTTGCAAACAGACCCAACGTTTCCTCGAAGCCACACATCAGATTGAGATTCTGCATGGCTTGTCCGGCAGCCCCCTTACCAAGGTTGTCGATCACACTCGTGATGACAAGTGCTGAATCACTTGCTGCAATGCCGATGCGACAGAGCGATGTGTTCACGACCGACTTCAAATCCGGTGATCCATCCATCACGCGCACCATCGGATGTGTCGCATACATTTCGCGATACTGTGCGAGCACGGCATCACGGTTGAAGTCTCCAGGAAGAACGATCGATGCATAGATACCGCGCGTGAACGGACCTCGCACGGGAACAAAGTGCATGCGTACATCGCCAAGTGTTTGACGCATTTCCGGTTCGTGCTGATGCTCGAACACCTTGTACGCTTGCATGTTATGCTCGCGCCACGCGTAGTGCGACGTCGGCGAAGGGGCTTGCCCTGCTCCAGTCGAACCCGTCACTGCGTGCACCACAACATCCCCAGTGCACTGTCCACTCGTCGCAAGCGGAAGTAACCCAAGTTGGATCGCCGTGGCGAAGCACCCAGGGTTTGCCACACGTGTTGCTGTACGAATACGCTCGCGATGCATCTCGGGCAGACCGTACACCCAGGGTGACGATGCATGCTCGATACGGAAGTCGTTACCAAGATCAATCACGCGTTGATGTGCATCGATGTTGTGCTCGGCCATCCATGCTGTGGAAGCCCCATGACCAAGACACAGGATCGTCACATCCGCACCAGTATATGCGTCAGCAAACACGAGCGGCGTGTATCCTTCGAGATCACCGTGAGCATGCCACACAGGCTTGCCTGCATGCGATGCGCTCACGACCTCGACATCCCATGTTCGTAGTTCTGGGTGCTGCAACACGTAGCGCAACACTTCCCCACCGGTATACCCGGCTCCTCCAACAATTGCGAGTTTCATCGTGCATCCTCTCCGTGGACTGCATGCCAGATGCTGGTTTGCATCGCTGCGATGCGAGCGAACCCGCGCACATCGTTGCCCGTCCATGCCTTTTGTTCTTCACCGTAGGTAGCAACAGATGAACGCATGAGGTCATTCATAGACTCAACACCTTCGAGCAAGAAGGATCCCACGCTGCAACGAATAATCACATCGCCCGTGACGCATCGCTGCGAGCTTTCGAGGAATGCCTCGATATCGCGCATTGCAGGCTCAAGAGCATTCCCCTCGTGGAGGAGTTGTCCGTACCACAGAGCAAACTGATCCTTGAACATCAGCTGCCACTTGGTGAGAGTGTGCTTCTCAAGCAAGTGGTGTGCTTTGATAATCATCATTGCTGCTGGTGCTTCGAATGCTACGCGCCCCTTGATGCCGATGATCGTATCGCCCACGTGCATATCACGTCCGATTCGCCAGTATGCGCCACGCTCATTGAGCATGCGAATCGCATCTACGGGAGACATTCGCGTGCCATTGATAGCCACCGGATGTCCAGCTTCGAAGCGAAGAACGATGCGCTCGTTACTCGCTGGGTCTGGCTCTGGAAGCTGCGACGACGGCCATGCGCTGTCCGGCAGTGGCTCGTTCGATGTCAGTGTTTCACGTCCACCAACGGATGTTCCCCACAGACCTTGGTTAATCGAGTATGCTGCCTTCGTCCATTCACCCTCTACACCATGCTTCGTCACGTACGCAATCTCATCAGCGCGCGAGAGCTGTTGATCCCGAATCGGCGTCAGCACAGGAAGGTCTGGACACACGATGCGGAACACCACATCAAAGCGTACTTGGTCGTTCCCTGCGCCCGTACTGCCGTGCGCGAGATGTGTTGCACCAATCGACAACGCATGTTGTGCGATCGCGGTTGCTTGCACGATACGTTCGGCGCTTACGCTCAACGGATACGTCGCATTCTTGAGCACGTTGCCTGCGATGCAGAAGCGAAGCACCTGATCATATAAATCCTGTGTACAATCGAGCGCTGTGTGCGATGCAACACCACACGCATGTGCACGTGCTGCAATACGGTCGAGTTCATCAGCGGTAAAGCCACCAGTGTTTACGACCACCGTATGCACTTCCATTCCGTGATCTACGGCCAGATAGCGCGCGCAGTACGTCGTGTCGAGTCCACCACTAAATGCGAGAAGAACGCGGTTCATCGTTGTGCCTCCGTTGGATCGTACAGCATACCTGTGCACAGACACATCGCTTGATGTGTGCGCTGAAGAATGTCGTAATTCGGGCACGACTGGCAGCCCTTCCAGAATGCTTCGTCGGTGGTGAGCGCTGAGAAGTGCACCGGACGGTATCCGAGGTCAGCATTGATCTTCATGACGGCTGCACTTGTCGTAATGCCAAAGATCTTCGCGTCGGGATACTTCGTGCGCGACAGATCAAACGCAGCGCGTTTAATGCGTCGAGCAAGATGGTGCTGACGATATTCAGGCTTGACGATCAGACCAGAGTTTGCCACATATCGATTGTGTTCCCACGTCTCGATGTAGCAAAACCCTGCGAACGCGCCGTCTTCGGTGAGTGCGATAATTGCTTTCCCCTCGTGCATCTTCTGCATGATGTACTCGGGTGTTCGTTTGGCGATGCCGGTTCCACGCTGCTGAGCAGCTGTAAAGATCGTTTCAACGATCTCTTCCGCATAGGAGAAATGACGGTCATCGGCCACCATGATATCAAACGTCATGGCAGTCCCTTATGTGATCTTCAGTTACGGAGAAGTCGCGGTCGATGAGCGCAGACATTGCAGATGCTCATCGAGGGGGCTTCGCTGCGGGGGCGGCGCGCAGAGTGCGCTTAGTGGCGCGACTCATGCTGCCGGGCTTCCCGCAGCGTGAGTCGTCGTCGTGCCTCAATATGGATGACCGTGTGCGTCATTGTTGGGGTGCAAAGGTCTACAAAGTTTGAGACCTATGCAAGGGGCATATGGGGTCATCGCTTCGTGCGCAATTCCCCGAGCAGCTTGAGGTCTGCACCTGCATTCGCCAGTGGCTTTGTTGCACTGCAAATGCTGGTGCAAAAAGCACCGTCTCTGACGTCTGCGTAGATGAGGTAGGCTTTGCCGACTGTGAAGGTATACGCACAGGCTGCTTCGTCCAGCGGTGTGAAGACAATCACGGTATCTGACACGTCGCCCTTAAACACGCGCTTTAACAAGACCGTGTTGCGCACCTCGAGTACACTCTGCAATCTGCTACTATACGGCGTCTCTAAATAGTACCGCTTTGCCGTGTCCTTTGCTATCACCGTCCCGGAGAGCACAACAGGCGTTGAAGCGATGTGTTCCTCAAGTGGCACGTCGATGCAGGAACATGGCACCGTCGAAGTGGGCAGTGCTGCCGTACCAGATCCAAGGATCACGGCGGTCACAAGCGCTGACAACACCTGCATGTGATACTCTCGAATGTCGATCTACAGATTCTCGTTCTTCTTCCGTGACTCTTCAGCCATTGCCGATTTGAAAGTTGCGAGCTTCGTCCGGAGTTCTGGCGATGCGATGGCGAGCATCTCGATTGCGAGGATTCCAGCGTTGCGGCCAGCGCCGATGGCGACGGTAGCAACGGGAACGCCGCTTGGCATTTGAACAATGCTCATCAACGAGTCGAGTCCGCGAAGTTGCTTCGTAGGGATCGGAACGCCGATCACAGGCAATGTGGAGTACGAAGCAATCATTCCCGGCAGGTGGGCTGCGCCACCAGCGCCAGCGATAATCACATCAATACCACGCTCGTGTGCTGTGCTGCCGTAGGCAGCCATATCGGCCGGTGTGCGGTGTGCGCTCACGACCTTGATCTCGTACGGGACGCCGAACTCTTCACAGATGTGAGCAGCTTCGCGCATCACAGGAAGATCGGAATCGCTTCCCATGATAATGCCGATACGTGGTTGCGTTGTCATGACTCCTCCGTTTGAGAGAGCTGTACGATGCGTTTGATAAGGCCCAACATGTTGTGCCGACCGAGACCGGTCTCACTTGACGTTGGGAGAACATCAACAAAGTGCTGACAGTTGGCGAGCAGATCACGGACTTGCTGCTCACGCTCAACGAGTGCCTGTGGCTTGAGCTTGTCGCACTTGGTGAGGATCACCACAAACCGACGCTTGTTGAACTCAAGCTCTTCGAGCATTGCCATGTCGAGTTGCTGTGGATCATGGCGTGCATCAATCAGTACGCACGTGAGCACCAAGTTCGGACGGAGCATCACGTAAGTCTTGATCAAATGCGAGAACTGCTCGCGCTGCGTCTTACTGACGCGTGCGTAGCCATACCCAGGAAGGTCCACCAACATGAAGTTCATGTCGGTCACAAAGAAGTTGATCTCCTGCGTCTTCCCCGGCGTGTTCGATACGCGTGCAAGCTTTCCGTGTCGCGTCAGCGTGTTGATCAGCGACGACTTTCCAACATTGGAACGACCGATCATAGCTACCTCTGGAAGTGACGCATCCGGAAAATGTTCCGGCTTTGTCGCCCCCTTCACAAAGGTTGCGTTGAGTTGAATGTCGTGTGCCATGCTGTAAAAAAACGGAAACGCCGGAAGCGATTGCTCCCGGCGTTTGATTCGGTACTACCTGAAATGTTACTCGGCTGATGCTCCGCCGTCTGCAGCTGCGTCTGCACCTGCATCTGCTGTTGAGTCTGCCGCATCTGCGCCAGCATCTGCTGGTGCTTCTGCTGGAGCCTCGACTGGAGCTTCAACTGGTGCTTCTGCCGGTGCTTCTGCCGGTGCTTCTTCGGCTACCACGGCTGCTGCAACCACTGCTTCAGCAATTGGCGCTGGTACTGCTGCCTTTGGCTTTGCCATTGGCTTCGGCTTTGCTGGGCCCTTTGCAACTTTGCGCTTTGTTGATGATGAACGACCATCTTGTGGGTTCGACCAATCAACGAGTTCGATCATTGCTGTTTCGGCATTATCGCCGCGGCGCAGACCAAGCTTCGTGATACGTGTGTATCCACCGTTGCGCTCAAGCACGAGCGGTGCGATTGTATCGAACAGCTCTTGGAGGACAGCCTTGTTCTTGATGAAGCGACCAACCATGCGGCGGTTGTGCACGTCAACACCAGAAATAGCGCCCGTCTTCTCAGAGCGATGAGCGTTACGAGCACGTGTGATCAGCTGCTCAGCAAACGGACGAAGTTCCTTTGCCTTTGCAACCGTTGTGACAACGCGCTTGTGTTCGAAAAGTGATGTAGCCATGTTCGCAAGCATCGCGCGCTTGTGGCTCGCGGTACGCTTGAGTTTTCGGCCTGCATACTGGTGACGCATGGGGTTCTCCTTAGCCTTCCTTAGTCATTCTTCTTGTCGTCGTCGCGCAGGTAGCTGTCGACGTTCATACCAAACTGCAGTCCGTTCTGCACTACTACATCAGCGAGTTCCGAGAGCGACTTGCGACCGAAGTTGCGGAACTTCAGAAGGTCTGATTCTTGGAGGCTCACGAGATCTGCGAGCGTCTTGATGCTTGCAGCCTTGAGGCAGTTGTGTGCGCGTACGCTGAGTTCAAGTTCGTCTACCGGCTGAAGCAGGATGCGGCGGACGCGTGAGCGCTCGCGCTCTGCTTCTGTATCTGCAACTGGAGCGTCGTGTTGCTCTGCTGCGCCACCACCTACTGATGGGTTCACACCGAGGAACAGCGCGATGTGTGAGCGGAGGATTGCAGCAGAATGCTCAACGGCTTCCTTTGCTGAGATCGATCCGTCTGTGCTCACGTCAAGCACCAGGCGCTCGTAGTCTGTCTTTTGTCCAACGCGGAACGGCTCTACGTTATAGATCACGTTCTTGATTGGTGTGTAGATCGCATCGATTGGGAGCATACCAACTGGGAAATCAGCTTGGTTTTGCTCTTCCGAAGGAACGTAGCCCTTGCCACGACCAATACGGATTTCGACGTCGAAGTCTGCATCATCGGCGAGTGTTGCGATCTTCTTTGATGGATCGAGAACTTCGATCGCACCTGCTGTTGCGTCTTGGATCATCTGCGCTGTCCAGGTCTTCTGACCCTTCACGCGGAATGAAATACGGCTTGGTGCCTTTGGATCAACGATACGGAACCGTACTTCTTTGAGATTCAAGATGATTTCGCACATGTCTTCGACAACACCGGCGATCGTCTGAAACTCATGCTGTACGTCAGAGATCTTGATGCCGACGATGGCGGATCCTTGGATCGACGAAAGGAGAACGCGACGGAACGCGTTACCAATCGTTGTTCCATAACCTTCTTCGAGAGGATTCAGGACGAAGCGAGCATGGTACGGACTGCCGAGCTCTTCGACGACGATGCCTTCTGGCATCTGCATCTGCATGTTCATGGCCTTCCTTGGGTCAATAGTCACGAGAATTTGGTTGAGTCGAAACGATTAGACGCGGCGCTTTTTCGGCGGGCGGCAACCGTTATGCGGCAGTGGCGTTTGGTCGAGGATCGAGAGCACTTCGAATCCAGCCTGCGTAAGCGCGCGGATAGCGGCTTCGCGACCTGACCCTGGGCCCTTGACGACGACGTCGACCTTGCGAAGACCCATTTCGAAGGCTTCGCGTGCAGCCTTGTCGGCGGACACTTGTGATGCGTACGGCGTGTTCTTCTTCGAGCCACGGAAGCCGTTCTTGCCGGCTGATGACCACGAAAGCGTATTGCCATACGTATCGGTGATTGTCACGATTACATTGTTGAACGTAGCACGTACAAACACCTTGCCGTGTACATCCGCAACGATTTTGCGCTTGACGCGCTTCTTTGCTGCTGCCATTGTCGTTCAGTCCTTTCTTACTTCTTCACTGCCTTCTTCTTACCGGCCACTGTCTTACGCTTACCCTTACGAGTACGCGCATTTGTACGTGTACGCTGTCCGCGAGCCGGAAGACCACGGCGATGGCGCAAGCCACGATAGCAACCAACGTCCATCAGACGCTTGATGTTCAGCTGCACTTCTGAGCGAAGCTGACCTTCAACCTTGTAATCAGCAAGTACCTGACGGATGCGAGCGACTTCGTCGTCTGTCCATGTCGATACACGCTTGCTATGATCGATGCCGGCTTTGTCCAGCACTTGACCACTCAGCGTTCTGCCGATGCCGAAGATGTACGTCATCGCAATGATGCCGCGCTTATTTTTTGGGAGGTCGATACCTGCGATACGAGCCACTGTGTGTCTCCTGAATTAGCCTTGACGTTGCTTGAAGCGAGGGTTCTTCTTGTTGATGATGTACACCCTTCCCTTACGACGAACAATCTTGTCGTCGGGGCTGCGCTTCTTCACCGATGCTTGAACCTTCATGAGAAAACCTTTCGATGTCGATCGAGTTTGTTGCCTTGTTACTTGTAGCGGTACACGATGCGACCCTTTGACAGGTCGTATGGCGACATTTCAACCGTGACTTTATCGCCACGGAAAATTTTGATGAAGTGCATGCGCATCTTCCCGGAGACGTGCGCGAGGATCTTATGTCCGTTGTCCAGCTTTACAATAAACTGGGTGTTCGGCAACGCTTCCTCAATCACACCATCGACCCGTATGACGTCTTCGCGACCCATCAAAACCTTTGCGTGAAAATGTTCCGTTACTCCATTGCTGTTAGAATCTTCGGTGTGGCTCCGTCAATCACAATCGTGTGTTCGAAATGTGCTGACGGTTTTCCGTCTGCCGCGTACACCGTCCACCCATCGCTCGCCGTGTGCACATGGAACAAGCCCATATTCACCATCGGTTCGATCGCCAATGCCATTCCATTCTTGAGTTTGGCATTTGGGAATCTGCTTCGGTGAAGCAGACCCGGGACGAAGTTCGGGACAGGGGGCTCTTCGTGCAGATGACGGCCGATGCCGTGTCCGACGAGTTCCCGTACCACCGAAAACCCTTGATTTTCAACATACGTTTGGACAGCCTTCGCGATGTCGTACACGCGATTTCCGTCCACTGCTTGCTCGATTCCACGTCGGAGAGACTCCTTCGTTACATCAAGCAGACGTTGCTTTTCTGTCGAGATCTCGCCCACCGCGTAGGTGTAAGAGCTATATCCGTAGTATCCATCGTAACGAACGCCAACGTCAACGGTTACGATCTGTCCTTCTTTCAACGCACGTTGCCCAGGCATACCGTGCACCACTTCTTCATCAATGCTGATACAGGCTGAGGAAGGATATACCTTGCCATCTACCTCGTATCCCTTGAACGCCGGTTCGCCGCCGCGCGTGAGGATGAAATCCTCAACAATCGCATCCAGCTCGGCCGTCGTGACACCCGGCTTCACGAACCCCTTCATATGGTTGAGCACGTCGGCAACAATCCGACACGCCTTTTCCATCTTGACAATCTCTTCCGCCGTAAGCGTCGAGATATTGAGGTCTGCTACCGCCATCGATCTTAGGAGAGCGCGCCAGCGCGACCGCGGATCTTGCCAGTCTTCATGAATCCGTCATAGTGACGCATCAGGAGGAATGACTCAATCTGCTGGAGCGTGTCGAGCGCTACACCAACAATGATGAGAAGACTTGTACCGCCAAAGAACGAAGCAAAGACTGGTGGTACTTGCAGCACCGACATCGCAAACGTTGGAAGGATCGCGATGAGGGCAAGGAAGATTGCACCAGGCAGTGTGATACGCGTAAGAATGTTCTCGATGTAGTCCGACGTAGCCTCACCCGGACGAACGCCAGGAATGAAACCGCCATTGCGCTTCATGTTGTCAGCAACTTCCTTCGGGTTGAAGGCAATCGCTGTGTAGAAGTACGTGAAGAACACGATCATCAAACCGAAGATCACGGCATACAACGGCGATGTCTCGCTGAAGCTCTGCGCGACGCCCTGCCAGAACTTGCTCTCTGGGAAGAACGATGCAAATGTTGCCGGGATAAATAGGATTGACTGAGCAAAGATGATTGGCATCACACCAGCAGTGTTGACGCGAAGTGGGATGTACTGCGTTGTTCCGCCATACACCTTACGACCGACAACACGCTTCGCGTACTGCACCGGAATCCGGCGCGCACCCTGCGTGATCAAGATCACCGCAGCGATGATACCCAACAGGAAGGTCAACAACACAAGGTCAACCACGAGCAGGCGTGAGCCAGCGTCGATAAGGCCGATTTCTTGCATGATTGCCGTTGGGAATCGCGCAATGATGCCAATGAAGATGATCAGCGAAATACCGTTGCCAAGACCGCGGTCGGTGATTTGCTCACCCAACCACATCAAACCAACCGTACCAGCTGTCAGAATCAGAATCGATGAAATCGTGAAGAAGAAGCCTGGATCCGGCACGACCGACACACCGCCGGCACCAACCGTTGTCTGGGCAACCTTCACTGTTACACCCCATGCCTGCAGCGCCGCAATTGGCACTGTCAGCAGACGTGTGTATTGATTGATTTTACGACGGCCATCCTCGCCCTCGCGCTGGAGCTTCTGCAGACTTGGCAGAACCACACCGGCGATTTGGAGAATGATGCTCGCAGAGATGTATGGCATGATACCGAGAGCGAAGATCGCAGCGTTCGAGAACGCTCCACCCACGAACATGTCGTACAGTCCGAAGATCGTGCCTTGGTTTGTGGCCGCAGCATCTTTGAGCAATGTCACATCGACGCCCGGGATCGTTATGAACGAACCCACGCGAACAGCCAGCAGTGCGATCAGTGTAAACACGATCCGCTGGCGAAGCTCTTCGATCCGGAACATGTTCCGGAACGTGGTAACGATATTAGCCATTGACGGTAACCGCTCCTCCGGCTGATTCAATCTTCTGCTTGGCTGCTTCAGAGATCTTATCACACGTTACAGCGAGCTTCGCGGAAAGCTCACCGTTTCCAAGAATCTTCACTGGTGCCGACTTCTTGCGAATCACACCAAGTGAGTAGAGTACGTCCTTGCTAACAACACCGTCAGCGATCTGCTTCTCGTCGACAAGGCGCTGAAGTGTCGCGACATTGACTTCCGAGTACTCGATGCGGTTGATGTTCGTAAAGCCGAACTTCGGGATACGACGCGTAAGCGTCATCTGACCGCCCTCGAAGCCACGGCTTTGGTGGCCGCCACTGCGTGACTGGTGACCCTTGTGACCACGGGTGGATGTACCACCGTGACCTGAGCCAGCACCACGACCAATGCGCTTCTTCTTATGACGGGAGCCCGGAGCGGGCGAAAGATTTCCGATGTGTTTCATGATAAGCCTCAGTCTGCGATCTCTTCAACGGTCACAAGGTGGCGAACAGTGTTAATCATGCCGAGCGTTTGCGCGTTCTTTGGCTTGATTGACACGTAGTTCGGGCGGCCAAGGCCGAGAGCCTTGATTGTCGCCTTTTGGTTTTGCAGAGCGCCGATGATCGAACGCACTTGGGTGATCTTCAATTTCATGATGGGGTATCTCCTTGTGCTTAGCCTTGAAGCACCTTCTCGAGCGACACACCGCGGCGCGCAGCGACGGCGGCAGCATCTTCGAGTTGCATCAGAGCGTTCATGGTTGCCTTCACCGTGTTGTGCGGATTCGACGAACCTTGGGACTTTGTCAATACGTCTGTTACGCCGGCAAGCTCAAGGATAGCGCGGACGCCACCAGCAGCGATAACACCCGTACCAGGAGTCGCAGGGCGGATGAGCACCTTTGCAGCACCGAAGCGACCAATCACTTCGTGCGGCACGGTGCCATTCAGCACGCGAACCTTGACAACAGACTTCTTTGCTGCTTCGGTTGCCTTTGTTACGGCGTTCGAGACTTCGCCCGCCTTACCAAGGCCATACCCTACATGTCCCGCCTCGTCGCCTACGACAACCATTGCTGAGAAGTTGAACCGTCGTCCACCCTTCACAACCTTCGCCGTGCGACCAACGTAGACAATCTTGTCCTTGAGGTTGAGATCCGATACTTTTTGCTTTGCCACGTAATCAGCTCCGTTTCGTTCTGCGTTAGAAATCAAGACCGGCTTCGCGCGCAGAATCTGCAAGCGCCTTGACGCGGCCGTGGTAGAGGAACCCGTTGCGATCAAACGCAACCTTTGTGACGTTCGCTGCCTTTGCACGCTGTGCAAGGAGTGTGCCAACAAGACGGCTTTCGTCTGTCTTTGTCAGGCCAGCTGCCTTTTCACGCACGTCCTTGTCCATCGTCGAAGCTGATACCAGCGTAGTTGCTGCTACGTCGTCGATGATCTGTGCATAGATATGGTTGAGCGAACGGAACACCGTCAGGCGTGGGCGTGCTGGCGTTCCCGAGATGTCCTTGCGAACACGACGGTTACGGCGAGCATGGCGTACGTTCTTGAGTTTAATGCGATTCATGGTTCGTGTTCTCCTTACTTGCCTGCCGACTTACCTGCCTTGCGGCGGATGTATTCACCTTCGTAACGGATCCCCTTACCCTTGTACGGCTCAGGTGGGCGAAGCTTGCGGACCTTGGCTGCAACTTCACCGACGAGGTGCTTGTTGATACCCTTCACCGAGAAGGCTGTTGGCGTTGCAACCGCGAACTCCACGCCATCTGGTGGCATGAACAGAATCGGGTGCGAAAAGCCGAGTGACAGCAGAAGGTTCTTGCCGCGGAGCTCAACCTTGTAACCCACACCTTCGATCTGGAGGTTGCGTGTGAATCCATTGGATACACCTTCCACCATCCAGGCGATGTGAGCACGAGTGAGACCGTGCAGCGCGCGCACCTTCTTGTCGTCGTTTGCTCGTGTGAATGTCAGCGTCTGACCTTCCATCACTGGTGTGATCGTTGGGTCAACCGTGAACATCAGTTCTCCCTTTGGCCCCTTAACTGTGCAGAGTCCGTTGTCGAACTTCACGTTAACGTTCGCTGGGATATCGATGAGTTTTTTGCCTACTCGTGACATTGTCGTTTGCTCCTGCTTCTCTTCTTACCAGATTGTGCACAGCACTTCACCACCCACGTTCTCGCGGCGTGCTTGTTTGTCGGTCATCACACCACGTGGTGTAGAGATGATAGCAACACCAAGTCCGTTGCGTACGCGTGGGAGCTTGTCGGCCGGTGCGTAAATGCGACGTCCAGGCTTGCTGACGCGGCGCACTTCACGAATCACTGGCTGGCCAAGGTGATAGCGCAATTTGAGCGTGATTACACCCTGCTTGTTGTCGTCAACGCGCGAGAAGTCAAGAATGAATCCCTGGTCCTTGAGGATCTCAGCGATTGCAAGCTTGAGGTTCGACGCAGGCACATCAACGGTCTTGTGCTTTGCGGCCGAGGCGTTGCGGATGCGTGTAATGAAATCGGCGATTGTATCTGTGACTGGCATAGTCGTCGTCTTGGTCGTGTTCGAAAATCAGGGGCTAGCCTGTGTTACCAGCTTGCCTTACGCATTCCAGGGATCTTGCCTTCGAGGGCGAGGAGCCGGAATACATTTCGGCAGAGGCCGAACTTGCGATAGACGCCCTTCCCGCGGCCTGTTACAAGGCAACGGTTGCGGACACGTGTTGGAGAGCTGTTGCGGGGGAGCTTTTGGAGCCCCACCATGTCGCCAGCCGCCTTGAGTTCTGCACGCTTTGCAGCGTACTTCTCTGCCAGACGGATGCGCTTCTTATTGCGAGCGATGACTGCGGTCTTAGCCATGAAGGTTACTCGTGATTCTTAGTCGCGTTTACGGAATGGGAAACCAAACTCTTGAAGAAGCGCGTGTGCTTCTTCGTCTGTCGTTGCCGACGTTACGAACGTGATGTCCATACCGTTGATCTTCGACACCTTGTCCACGTCGATTTCAGGGAAAATAATTTGTTCCTTGATACCGATCGTGTAGTTCCCGCGTCCATCGAAGCTCTTGTCGCTGAATCCACGGAAGTCGCGAATACGAGGAGCTGCGATGTTGATGAAGCGATCGAGGAACTCATACATGTGTGCGCGGCGAAGCGTCACACGTGCACCGATAGGCATGCCTTCGCGGAGCTTGAAGTTAGCAATCGACTTGCGAGCGCGCGAAACAGCTGGACGCTGACCGACGATCAGTTCAAGTTCATTGACTGCCGACTGAAGTTGCTTGGTATCCTGCGTTGCAGCACCCACACCGATGTTCACCGCGATCTTCTCGATACGCGGCACCTGCATTGGGCTACCGTAGTTGAAACGCTTCATCAGCGCCGGCACCACGTGGTCCTTGTAGAAGGCATGCAGCCGGGCCGGGACGCGCACATCCTCGATTTCCTCGAGGCGTGGACCCTCTGGCTTGAACTGGTCCCTCTTTGATGACGTTGCTTTTGCCATGATCTATCAGTTCCTTCGACGTTCGTCTGTTTAGAGTTCTTCGCCTGTGGTCTTTGCTGTTCGCTTGACCACCGTCTTGCCATTGACAACCGAGCGCTCACGCGATACGCGCGTTGGCTTACCCTTCTTGTCGGCAAGTTGGACGTTGGAGTAGTGAACCGGTGCTTCGACGGTAATGATACCGCCGCTTGGATTCTGCTGCGACGGGCGAACTGCCTTCTTGCGAAGATTCACGCCTTCGATCAGAACCTGCATCGTTGACGGGTGCACCTGGAGTACGCGTCCAGTGGCTCCCTTATTGTTTCCTGCGATCACCACTACAGTGTCGCCCTTTTTGATCTTGAGCTTCATCGTATACCTCAGAGCACCTCGGGTGCGAGGGAAATGATCTTCATAAACGAACGCTCGCGAAGTTCACGGGCGACTGGCCCGAAAATGCGAGTGCCGCGAGGATCGTTGTTGTTGTTAATGATGACGGCGGCGTTTTCGTCGAAGCGGATGTACGAACCATCACGGCGGCGTATTTCCTTCTTCGTGCGAACGATAACGGCCTTCACCACTTCGCCTTTCTTCACAGCGCCGGCTGGCAGAGCTGCCTTTACCGAACACACAACGATGTCGCCCACCGTTGCATAGCGCTTGCCGTGTCCGCCCAACACACGGATGCAACGCAACTTGCGCGCGCCCGAGTTGTCAGCTACCACGAGATTTGACTCTTCTTGAACCATGTCCGTACTCCCTTACTGCGCTCGTTCGATGATCTCCACAAGCGCCCAACGCTTGCGGGCACTCAGTGGACGGCTCTCGATAACCTTGACAACGTCACCGATGTTGCACTCATTCTTTTCGTCGTGCGCCATCACCTTTGTTGTCTGCTTGAAATACTTGCGATACAGCGGATGTGCCACTTGGCGCTCGATCGCGACAACGATGGTCTTATCCGCCTTATTGCTCACAACCTTCCCTGTTCGCGTCTTGCGGCGCGATGTCGCAGTGGTTGTTGATGTTGCGTCTGCCATGATGTTTATCCGATTCAGTTGGCGTTGTTCTTGCGCTCGTGGAGAATAGTCTTCATCCGCGCGATGTCCTTGCGGAGCGTCTTGATGCTTGACGAATCTTGCAGCTGGCTCAGCGCGAGCTGAAAGCGCAAACGCGTCACGTTTTCTTCACTTTCCTTCACAAAGCCTTCAAGTTCTTGCGTGCTCAGCGAACGGAGGTCTTCTGCCTTACGTGCCTTCATGATTATCCTCCCTCAAGATCTACACGTTGAACGAACTTGCACTTGATCGGCAACTTGTGGATTGCAAGGCGCACAGCTTCTTGCGCGCGCTCCTTGGATACACCGTCGATCTCGAACAAGATGCGGCCTGGCTTGACCACGGCTACCCAGAACTCTGGATTACCTTTACCGGAACCCATTCGGGTTTCTGCCGGCTTCTTGGTCACTGGCTTGTCCGGGAAGATCCGGATCCACACCTTACCGTCGCGTCGGAGGTATCGGTTGATAGCGATACGTGCCGATTCGATCTGGCGGTTGGTGATCCAGGCTGCTTCCAGCGCCTTCAAACCGAATGAACCAAATGCGACCGTCGAACCACGATAGGCCTTACCGCGACGGCGGCCACGTTGGGTCTTGCGATGCTTAACTCGTTTTGGGATGAGCATGTCGTTGCCTTAGCCTGACTTACTGTTCCTTGTTCTGTTGCTTGCCGATAACGTCACCACGGCAGATCCATACCTTGACACCGATCGATCCGTAGACCGTTTCAGCACGACCTTGTGCATAGTCGATATCAGCACGGAGTGTATGCAGTGGCACGCGGCCTTCCTTATACTGTTCCTGACGTGTCATGTCAGCACCGCCGAGACGGCCGCTACACATAACGCGAACACCTTCAGCGCCAACACGCATTGTGCTGCTTACAGCGTTCTTCATCGCGCGACGGAACGAGATACGTCCTTCCAGCTGCGCTGCAATGTTGTCTGCTACAAGTTGCGCGTCGAGTTCAGGACGTTTGATCTCACTGATGAGAATCTTGACTTCCTTCTTCGTCAACTTGCGGAGTTCTTCTTCCAACTGCGCGATGTCCTTACCCGAGCGACCAATGATCACGCCTGGACGTGATGTGTTGATCGTGACGCGAAGTTGCTTCGCTGTACGCTCGACGATGATGCGCGCTACACCGGCCTTCTTCAGACGGCTCTTGATGTAGGTGCGAACCATGAGGTCCTCTTGCAGCTTCTCTGCGACGTTCTTCTCATCAAACCAGTTGGCTTCCCACTGGCGAATGATGCCAAGACGCAGACCGATCGGATTTGTCTTCTGACCCACTGATGAACTCCGATTACTGTTTCGTTGAAACGACGATGGTAAGATGATGCGAGCGCTTGCGAATGCGATACGCACGGCCCATCGGGGCTGGCGAAATACGCTTCATCGTCGGACCTGGGTCGACGAAACACTCTTTCACAATAATGGACTCAGGATCGATGCCCGCATCCTTGTTTGTGAGGTTGCTGATCGCTGACTTGAGCGTGAGCTCAGCCACTGATCCTGCAGCCTTGTCCGAGAATTGCAGAAGGTTCAATGCCTCCTGTGCTGACTTGCCACGAATGAGGTCGATCACAAGACGCATCTTGCGAGGCGACGACCGGTTGTAGCGTTTGATAGCGCGTGCTTCCATCGTTCGTCCTTACTTCTTGCCCGTTTTGAGATCTTTCCGGTTACCTGCATGACCACGGTATGTACGTGTTGGTGAGAACTCACCAAGCTTGTGACCTACCATGTTTTCTGTGACATACACCGGAATGAACTTGTTGCCGTTATGAACCGCAAGCGTGTGACCTACGAATTCCGGCGAAATCGTTGATGCGCGCGACCATGTCTTGATCACGGCCTTCTTGCCCGAGTCATTCATCGCTTCAACCTTCTTTACCAGCTTGAAGCTGACAAATGGCTCTTTCTTCAGTGAACGTGGCATTCTCGATTACTCCGTGTTCTACAGTTACGCGTTACGACGACGAATGATCATATCATCCGAAGCATTCTTCTTCTTACGTGTCTTCAATCCCTTGGCCAGCTGACCCCATGGCGAGCGCAAGTGCTTGCGGCCACCACCAGACTTCGAGCGACCTTCACCACCACCGTTCGGGTGATCGATTGGGTTCATCGCCATACCGCGAGTCTGCGGACGGACACCCAACCAACGCATACGACCAGCCTTACCGTAGGAGATGTTTTCGTGTGAACCGTTGCTCACAACACCGATCGTTGCCATACATACAGCAGGCACCATACGAATCTCACCCGAAGGGAGCTTGATCTGAGCCTTGCCGTTATCGACACCAACGAACTGAGCCGATGCACCTGCTGAACGAACCATCTGTCCGCCCTTGCCTGGCTTGAGCTCAATGTTGTGAATGAAGTAACCAACTGGGATCTTCGAGAGCGGAAGTGCATTGCCGTCCTTCGGCTCTGCCATCTCGCCACTCATGATCTTCTGTCCTACTTGCAGCTTGTCTGGAGCGATGATATAGCGCTTCTCGCCGTCTGCGTATTCAACAAGTGCGATGCGGCATGTGCGGTTCGGATCGTATTCGATCGTCTTCACTGTTGCTTCAACACCAAGCTTGTTGCGCTTGAAATCGATGATGCGGTACATACGCTTGTGTCCACCACCACGGTGACGTGATGTGACACGGCCAGTATTGTTCCGTCCGCCCGACTTCTTGATCGGCTCGAGAAGGCTCTTCTCAGGCTTCGATGTCGTGATCTCGTCGAACGTGCTAATGCTGTAGTAGCGCGTTCCAGGCGTGATCGGTTTGAGGTTGCGTGTTGCCATGATTCAAATTCTCCGCTTAGTCTTCCGTGCCTTCGCCGGAAACGATGTCGATGGTCTGACCTTCCTTCAACGTCACATAGGCCTTCTTCTTCAGGTTTGTTCGTCCAACCTGATAGCCACGGCGCGTCATGCGTGCCTTGACCTTGCCCTTTGTGCGAACAGTACGGATTGTGATCGCATCTACATCAAACATTTGCTTGATCGCTGCACGGATCTGCAGCTTATTCGAGTTCGGATCGACTTCAAACACGTACTGGCGAAGCGTTCCTACCTTCGTTGCCTTCTCAGTGATGAGTGGCTTCTTGAGGACTGTGATCATTACGCATCTCCTCCGTTGTCGCCGAACGAATCAGCGATTGTTGCAACGGCGCTCTTGAAGATCACAAGCTTGCCGTGGCTGAGAACATCGTAGGCCGAAATCTTATCGGCTGGGAAGGTTGTCAGACCTGCGATGTTGCGTGCAGACTTGACGAATGTCTCGTCAGCAGCTGGCAACAGCATGAGGACCTTTGAACCGTCCACCTTGATGTTCTTCAACATCGTCGCAACGTCACGTGTCTTCGGTGCGCCGATCGCGAAGTCTTCAACAACAACGAGGTTGTTTTCGCGAGCACGAAGCGTGAGCGCCGACTTCCGTGCAAGGCGCTTGACCTTGACAGAAAGCTCAACACGGTACAGGTGCGGGAATGGTCCGTGAACCTTACCACCACCCGGAGCGAGCGGTGAACGGCTTGTGCCACGGCGAGCACCACCGGTGCCCTTTTGCTTGAATGGCTTTTTACCGCCACCTGATACCTCAGCGCGCGTCTTTACCTTGTGCGTGCCCTGGCGACGATGCGCCAAGTATGCCCGCACCGCAAGGTACATCGCGTGCTCGCTGGGCTCGATACCGAAGACCGATGCAGGAAGCTCGATTGAGCCTGCCTTCGCGCCGTCCTTCGTGAGTACATCCACAGTCATGGCAATCTTCTTCTTAGAGCTTGACAATTTCAACTAGTGAGTTCATTGCGCCTGGAATGCTTCCCTTTACAAGGAGAAGATTCTGATCAGGCATTACGCGGAGGATCGTGAGGTTACGCACTGTAATGCGTGTTCCACCCATTCGTCCGGCCATGCGCATGCCCTTAAACACGCGCGATGGGTACGACGACGAGCCGATCGAACCAGGGGCGCGGGGACGGTCGCTCTGACCGTGCGTCGACATACCAACACCACCGAAGTGGTGACGGCGTACAACGCCTTGGAAGCCCTTACCCTTGCTCGTAGCCGAGACCTTTACCTTATCACCCGTCTCAAAGGATTCCACCGTGATCACGTCGCCATTTTTTACCTTGGCAACGAGTTGGCGGAATTCCTTGAGATGACGCGTTGGCATCGTCTCATGCTTAGCAAAGTGTCCCGCCCGTGGGCGGTTGACCTTACGCTCTGCGATTGGCTCGTAACCAATCTGAACGGCTTCATAGCCGTCATGTTCTGTAGTTTTTACTTGGACAACTGGGCACGGTCCGGCTTCGATAACCGTACACGGCACGAATACTCCATCTTCAGTGAAGATGCTCGTCATGCCCAGCTTACGTCCGAGGATTGCACTCATGTTCCTCTGTTCCTCTTAGACTTTCACTTCCACATCAACACCCGCCGGGAGCTCAAGGCGCATGAGCGCGTCGATCGTCTTCTGCGTCGAGCTGAAGATATCGATCATGCGCTTGTGCACACGAGCTTCAAATTGCTCACGTGACTTCTTGTCCACGTGCGGAGACCGCAGCACTGTATAGACAGAACGCTCAGTTGGAAGTGGGATCGGACCCGAAACCACGGCGCCTGTTTGTTTCACTGTGCGGACGATACGCTCTGCTGAACGATCAATCAAGTTGTGATCGTACGAGCGAAGCTTGATGCGAATGCGTTGCGTTGCCACTCGTTTGTTCTCCTGGTTGGAGGTTCGTTTGGAGACAAACAAGGGGGGATACCTGTCCCCCCTCGTCGATCTCTCAGATCAATTTCTTATTCAACAATCGATGTCACGACACCAGCGCCTACTGTACGGCCACCTTCGCGGATAGCGAAGCGGAGACCTTCTTCCATAGCAACCGGTGTGATGAGCGTTACGTCGAGGTTATCAACGTTGTCACCAGGCATGATCATTTCCACGCCTGCAGGAAGATCAAGAACACCTGTCACGTCAGTTGTACGGAAGTAAAACTGTGGACGGTAGTTCGTGAAGAATGGCGTGTGACGTCCGCCTTCTTCCTTTGTGAGAACGTAAGCTTGCGCCTTGAACTTGTGGTGCGGCTTGATCGAGCCAGTCTTGGCAAGAACCATACCACGCTCGAGTTCTTCCTTGTCGACACCACGAAGGAGAAGACCAACGTTGTCGCCAGCCTGACCTTCGTCAAGAAGCTTGCGGAACATTTCGATACCAGTAACTGTCGTCTTCTTCTGGAGACCGAAACCAACGATTTCAACTTCTTCGTTGACCTTGACAATACCGCGCTCGATACGGCCTGTACCTACTGTACCGCGACCTGTGATCGAGAACACGTCTTCAACTGGCATGAGGAACGGCTTGTCAACATCACGCTGTGGCGTTGGGATGTATGAGTCAACCGCTGCCATGAGTTCGAAGATGCACTGCATGTCTGGGCTGTCTGCGCTCTGGCCAGCCGAAGCTGCGTCGAGTGCCTTCAGCGCTGAACCCTTCACGATTGGAATGTCGTCACCTGGGAAGTCGTACTTCGAGAGAAGTTCGCGGATTTCCATTTCAACGAGTTCTACGAGATCTGGGTCAGCAATGTCAACCTTGTTCATGAACACCACGATACGTGGCACACCGACCTGGCGAGCAAGAAGGATGTGCTCGCGTGTTTGCGGCATCGGTCCGTCTGTAGCAGCTACAACGAGGATGGCGCCGTCCATCTGAGCAGCACCAGTGATCATGTTCTTCACATAGTCAGCGTGGCCTGGGCAGTCAACGTGTGCGTAGTGACGGTTTTCCGTCTCATACTCAACGTGTGCCGTAGCAATCGTGATCCCGCGTGCCTTTTCTTCTGGTGCGTTATCGATTGAGTCGAACGAGCGCTTTTCTGAAAGACCCTTGGCTGCAAGACACATTGTGATAGCAGCTGTCAGTGTTGTCTTTCCGTGGTCAACGTGTCCGATTGTTCCTACGTTCACGTGCGGCTTATTCCGCTCAAATTTCTCTTTGGCCATGATGCCTACTCCTCAGGTTGCGTTGAGTGAGTTGTGAAATGATTAATTGGTTCGTTGTGTTTGAGACAGAAAACAAAGGTACGAAATGTTTCTGACGTACAAAGCAAAAAAAGCCCATCCCGGCACCAATCTTTTCAAATTGGCGGGCGCGCTGCGTGTCACTGACGCACGTCGACTTAACGACGATGAGACGCCGGTTCGTATCCATGGAAATGCATGGTATACGACCCACGACCCTGCGTGAGCGATCGCAACTGTGTTACGTAGCCGAATAGTTGGGACAGCGGCACCAAAGCCGTCACAACTTGGAGGATATCGCGCTGGGAAATCCCCTGCACCATGCCTCCACGCGAACTGAGATCGGCGATGACCTCACCCACGTAATCCTCGGGCGTAACGACCTCGACAGCGAAGACAGGTTCCATAATGACAGGGGTTGCCTGCCGGGAAGCGTCCTTAGCGGCTATCGAGGAGGCGACGGCATATGCCGTCTCCGTTGCGTCTTCTTCATTGTATGCCGCATCTACAAGGACGGCCATGATATCAATCATGGGGTATCCTGAGAGCGGTCCGACCTTGAGGGCTTCGAGAGCCCCCTGCTCTACACTCTTGACGTACAACTCCGGAAGTGTCCCTGGTGCAAGCTCATTGCTGAACTCGAGACCTTTTCCTGGGTCATTTGGTCGTACCTCGATAGTGACTTGTCCGAATTGATTCTTTCCTGCGTTACTGCGGACGAACTTGCCTTCCGCACGTGCAACACTGGTAATGGTCTCTCGGTATGCCACCTGAGGCTTCCCCACTTTAACGGGGACGTTGAATTCGCGCTTCAACCGGTCGACAAGGATCTCCAAGTGGAGCTCACCTACGCCGGAGATAATAATCTGTCCTGACTCTGCATCGGTATGGAACCGAAACGTCGGATCTTCTTCAGAGAGCCGATGTAAGGATTCCGTCAGTTTATCCTGATCCGCCAGAGTCTTGGCCTCAACCGCTTGGTTGATGACCGGCTCCGAGAACCGAATGCTTTCCAGAAGAATTGGCTGCTTCGCGTCGCACAGCGTATCACCTGTTCGCGTAAATCGCATCGCAGGGATTGCGACAATGTCGCCCGCATACGCAGCATCGAGCTCTTCACGCTTGTTTGCACTCATGCGCAAAATCTTGCCAGCTCGCTCTTTCTTGTCGTTCGTCACGTTGTAGAGTTGCTCGCCTGCCTTGATCGTACCAGAGTAGATTCGCACAAACGTCAACCGTCCAACAAATGGGTCCGTAATGATCTTGAACGCTAGTGCCGAAAACGCTTCGCCATCCTCTGGCTTGCGTGTCTCTTCCCGCTCGAGATCCTTGACGTTGTACCCGTGTGTGTATCCAACATCCGCTGGCGATGGCAGGTACGCCAACACACCATCGAGAAGTTGCTGCACACCTTTGTTCTTGAAGGCACTCCCGCAGAACACCGGAGTTACCTTGAGATGAAGCGTTGCCTTGCGAAGCGCCGATCGCAGCTCCGAGGCTTCGATTGGCTCACCTAACAAGTACCGCTCCAACAATGCATCGTCGTGTTCGACGATGGCTTCAACCAATGCCTGGCGCGCTTCGTTGACTTGGTCAACCATTTCGGCCGGGACATCTGTTGTTTCGAATTTTTCGCCGTTGTCTCGATCAAACACGAGAGCAACACGATCAATCAAATCCACGACACCAACGAAGGTGTCTTCTGCACCAATCGGCAATTGCACCGCAACAGGAGTTGCGCCAAGCCGCGTCCGCATCATGTCGAGAACCCGCAGGAAGTTTGCTCCTACTCGGTCCATCTTGTTCACAAATGCAATGCGCGGTACATGGTATTGGTTTGCTTGATGCCATACGGTTTCTGATTGCGGCTCGACGCCTGCGACGGCACAGAAAAGGCCAATCGCTCCATCGAGAACGCGCAACGACCGTTGCACTTCAGCTGTAAAGTCAACATGTCCGGGAGTGTCGATGATGTTGATCATATGGCCTTGCCACGTACACGTGACTGCAGCCGATGTGATCGTGATCCCGCGCTCCTTTTCTTGCTCCATGTAGTCTGTGAACGCCGTGCCTTCATGCACTTCGCCCATACGATGGAGCACTCCTGTGTAATACAGGATCCGTTCCGTTGTCGTGGTCTTCCCAGCATCAATGTGTGCCATGATGCCGATGTTTCGCACGAGGCCGATGTCGACGGAACGAGACATGTCGTCAGTACCTCACGTCTATCTTCAGTGTTTCAAAGAACGCTTCTGCTGTATTACCAGCGGAAGTGCGCGAACGCGCGGTTAGCATCTGCCATACGGTGCATTTCGTCACGACGCTTGATCGCTCCACCTTCGCCATTCGACGCTGCGAGCAATTCGCTTGCAAGCTTCGAAGCCATTGAACGATCACGACGCTCCGATGCGTATTTCTTGATCCAACGAATCGCAAGTGCTGCGCGACGCTCTTCGCGTACTTCCATCGGCACTTGGTACGTTGCACCACCAACACGGCGTGGACGGATCTCGATGGCCGGCGAAGCGTTTTGGATCGCCTTGCGGAACACTTCGATCGGATCTGCTTCTGCCTTCTTACCCACGATGTCAAGTGCTTCGTACACGATCTTGCGAGCCGTGTTCTTCTTGCCCTGAATCATGATGTTGTTCACAAACTTGGCGATCATCACGTCGTTGAAACGTGGGTCTGCCATTGTGCGACGCTTGTCTGAACGCTTTTTACGCATAGTGTTTTCTCCTTACTTCTTTCCTGCCGGTGCTGCACCAGCCTTTGGCTTCTTCGCTCCGTACTTCGAACGCGACTGCCTGCGGTTCGCAACGCCCTGGGTGTCAGCTGAACCACGTACGATGTGGTAGCGCACACCAGGAAGGTCCTTCACACGACCACCACGGATGAGCACGATTGAGTGCTCTTGAAGGTTGTGACCTTCACCCGGGATGTACGCCGTTACCTCGATGCCGTTCGAAAGGCGCACACGGGCAACCTTGCGAAGAGCTGAGTTTGGCTTCTTCGGCGTTGTGGTATACACACGTGTACACACACCACGCTTTTGTGGACAGGATTGAAGAGCTGGTGACTTGCTCTTCTCAGTTACAACTTCACGTCCTTTACGGACAAGCTGGGCGATCGTAGGCATTTCGTTCTGCCAGTATGGAGAGTTCGTTGAAAGCGCAACCGGTGCGAATACGGGTATTCGCTCCAGTAGAGCCTGCAAAACTATATGGTTGTGGGGTCAAAACCAAATTGTTCATGAAGTTTGTGTGGATATGTTGTCCACCAGGTAGGCGGCCGTGATGGGGTCGGCCAACGTGATAGCCGTTTCGACCACCCTGGACCTGTCCAAACCGCCCGCCCGAAGGGTCCGCAGGGCTGTCGATTGCACGGATTTAGAGAGTTTTTGTCCGTCCTGACCAAGGATGAGGGGGTGGTGGATGATCGCGACGTCGAGAAACGCGGCAAGTGAGGGGGCTACCCGGACAATCTGCTGCTGAATCTCACTCGCCACCTCGAGGTCGGCACCTCGGACGATGTGCGTGACCCCAGCGTCGACGTCATCGCACAGCGAGGCGATGTGGTAGGCGGGGATGCCATTCTTCCCGCGCACAATGGGGTCAGACACTGTTCCATCCAGCCGACACCGCAGACTGGCTTCGTGGGCGGTAAGGGGCAACCCTCGATCTCGACAGGTCCCTGGGTACTCGCCAGTTGGCGAGGCAGCGCGTATCTGCGAGCGCGTACAGTCGCAGGCGTAGAGATGCTCGCCCCCTTGCAACTCGTCAAGCACGCGCTGGTACCGACCGTAGCGGGTCTGCTGCGAGGGCAACTGTCGGTCGACCGTAATCCCGAGCCACGCAAGCGTGTCGGCGATATCCGCGATGCCATCGGGGTGCACCATGTTGGGATCGGCATCGTCGATACGAAGCAAAACTTCCCCGCCACGTGCGCGTCCAAACGCCCACGTAACGAGGAAGTTACATGCATTGCCGTAGTGCAATAATCCCGACGGCGTTGGTGCGAGACGCATACGCATCGCACTCACCGACTTACTTATTGCCTTCTGCGCGCTTCTTCTGGTATTCCTTGACCATTTCCTCTTGGATGTTGCGAGGCACCGGTTGGTACTTCTTGAACTCCATCGAGAACTCGCCCTTGCCCTGTGTGGCCGAACGAAGGTCTGTTGAATACCCGAACATTTCTGACAGCGGCACTTCAGCTTCAACTGTGACGTAGCCCATGTCCGACTCCGTACCCATGATCACACCGCGACGCTGGTTCAGCTGTCCGATGACCGATCCTTGGAACTCTTCCGGAACAGATACTTCAAGCTTCATGATTGGCTCAAGGATCGTTGGCTTCGCAGCAGCATACGCTTCACGGAATGCCATGATGGCAGCCGTTTTGAAGGCCATTTCCGAGGAGTCAACAGCGTGCGTTGCACCATCGTTGATCGTTACGCGTACGCGCACAACCGGCTGGCCAATAAGCGAACCTTCGATGATCGACTCACGGAAGCCCTTATCGCAGGCTGGGATGTATTCACGTGGAATCACACCACCAACGATGTCGTCGACGAACTCGTAGTTCTCGATCGCATCACCCGGAAGCGGCTCGATAAAGCCACCAACGCGCGCGAACTGACCCGAACCACCGGTCTGCTTTTTGTGTGTGTAGTTGAATTCAGCACGCTGCGTGAGCGTCTCACGGAAGGCCACCTTCGGACGACCAACAGTGATTTCTGTATTGAATTCGCGGCGGATACGCTCGATGTAAATCTCGAGGTGAAGCTCGCCCATGCCCTTGATGATCGTTTCGCCCGACTCTTCGTCGCGCATCACGCGGAACGTTGGGTCTTCCTTGGTAAAGCGGTTCAGTGCCTTCGAGAAGTTCACCTGACCAGCCTTGTCCTTCGGAGCAACAGCAAGCTCGATCACCGGCTCTGGAACGAACATCGATGTCATGGTGTAGTTCACCGAGCCATCTGTGAACGTATCGCCCGATGCGCAGTCAACACCGAACATCGCCACGATATCACCGGCAATTGCCTCGTCGATATCGTGCATTTCGTTCGAGTGCATACGTACGAGGCGCGGAACCTTCACCTTCTTGCCGTTGGCAATGTTGATGATGGTGTCGCCCTTCTTGATCGTGCCTTGGTAGACGCGCATGTACGTGAGCTGACCATAGCGACCGTCCTCAAGCTTGAATGCAAGCATCACGAGGCTCTTCGATGGGTCGCTCTCGAGCGTCACCTTCTGCTCGTTGTTGTCCTGGTCGAGTGCTTCGTTCTTGATGTCGAACGGAGCTGGGAGGAGCGCAGCAACGCCGTCGAGCAGCGTCTGCACACCCTTGTTCTTGTAGGCCGAACCGCAGAACACTGGCGTCATCTTGAGCGAAAGCGTGCCCTTGCGGATAGCTGCTGTAAGCTCTTCTGCCCCAATTGGCTCGTCCATGAGGAACTTCTCCATCAGCGTGTCGTCGAAGTCGGCAGCGACTTCCACAAGGCGATGGCGGAGCTCCTTAGCCTTCTCTTCGAGTGCAGCTGGGATTGGCTCGCGACGCACGTCAACACCACCCTCGCCGTCGAAATACAGCGCCTGCATGTTGATCACGTCGATCACACCCTCAAGCTTGTCTTCCAAGCCGATTGTGTAGGTCACGAACGCCGGGTTGTGCGCAAGCTTCTCGCGAAGCTGGTCAGCAACACGGTCTGGGTTCGCCCCTTGACGGTCGCACTTGTTGATGAACGCAACGCGTGGTACGCTGTAGCGACGCATCTGGCGATCCACCGTGATGGACTGCGACTGCACACCAGCAACCGAGCACAGCACGAGAACAGCGCCGTCAAGCACGCGAAGCGCGCGCTCTACTTCCACCGTGAAGTCTACGTGACCCGGAGTGTCGATCAGGTTGATGTTGTAGTCGCCCCACGTGCAATACGTGGCAGCAGATTGGATCGTAATGCCCTTTTCGCGTTCGAGGTCCATCGAATCCATCTTGGCGCCAACACCGTCTTTGCCGCGCACTTCATGGATCGCGTGGATCTTTCCCGTGTAGAACAGGATGCGCTCAGACAGCGTCGTCTTGCCGGAGTCAATGTGGGCACTAATGCCGATGTTCCGGACTTTCGATAGGTCTGCCATAGCAGGTCACCGAAGAAAAAATGTTGAAAAGCGGTAAAGACCACAAAGATAGGGGTATTTCGGGAATAAGCGAACACTATGCGGACCCTATTCTTGCAAGCATGAGATTACAGTTCGTAGGATGGCTGATTGCCATCGGGAGCATACTCGTCGGCGCTACGCCTATCCCCTCTGGCACTACCGACTCGTTCCTGGGCACGTTCCAGGGCACCCTACGCAACGCCTCGGGGGTATTGCAGCTGGGCGGATCCGACGCTACGAAGTCGATCGTCGTATTGTCTGCTTCGGCAGATAGCCTAATTCTTGAGGCAATGGACAAGACAGGATCAATCCGTCGCATAGCGGCATGGCCAATGGCTCGCGTCAAGGTGACAGGCGATGTCCTCACAGCTACAGGTCTCTCAAAGGGGGCTCTGCATCTTCGCCGAAGTCTTTCGTGGAAGCGAAGCGGCGGGATCCGCGTAAGCGCTCAGCTCACCACGGCCGGTGCGTCACAACGGGAAGACGACTACTTTGGTGGCAGTCGTGTGATGCTCACGTTATTGAAGATTCGCTAATGGCAACTGGAATAGCCCTCGCACTCTATGCCGCCGTCCTGGTGGTGGCGAACATGATCATCGGCGTGTTCGGTCCGATGGCTACAGGCATCGTGGCCTTCTTCCTCATTGGGTTCGACCTCACGCTTCGGGATTATCTCCAGTTGCGGTTACGGGGCTGGCAGATGTTTGCCCTCATCGCTGGATCAGGATTGATCACCTATGCGCTTGACCGCGCCTCGGGCGAGATTGCGGTTGCATCGGCAGCCTCGTTTGCACTTGCTGGCATGGCCGACTGGTTTACGTTTTCTCGACTGCGGGGCTCGTGGCTGCGCCGCGCGAACATGTCGAATGTAGTTGGCTCAGCTGTCGACTCGTTGGTGTTCCCTACCCTCGCCTTTGGCTCGTTGATGCCCGTCGTTGTCCTGATGCAATTCGCAGCAAAGTTGGCTGGCGGCGCCCTGTGGTCGATGGTGTTCAATAAGGTAGTCCACCCGCCCGACCGCGCGTAGCACCATCTATCGGTCGTCGATGTGCATGTGCCGGAGTGGCGCATTACGCCATGCAACGACGGCAACAACAAGCAGTGTCGCTATCCCGCCGAGATAGACGCTTGGAACAGTCCCGAAGAACTTCGCTGCAATACCGCTCTCGACAGCTCCAAGCTCGTTGGAACTGGAGATGAACATGGTATTGGCTGCGGCTTCTCGCCCTTTCATCTCCTCAGGCGTCTCAAGCTGGAGAATCGTGTTCCGGATTACCACGCTCACTGCGTCGAACGCACCCGCGAGAACAAGGATGGCTACACTGACCCAGAAGATCGTACTCGATGCGAAGGCAAGGATGCACACGCCAAACCCAGCGAATGACCACAGCAAGATCCGTCCGGCGTTCCGTTGAATGGGGCGTACAGAAAAGATTGCCATCGCAGTCACACTCCCCACACTCATTGCCGAGCGCAGTATGCCGAGTCCGCTCTCGCCTACATACAGCACATCCTTCGCGAACACCGGCAAGAGCGCAACAACGCCCCCGAACAACACTGCAAAGAGATCAAGCGATAACGCGCCAAGAATCACCGGACGCTGCAGGATAAAGCGAAGTCCGAGCGTAAGATCCTCCCGCATCGATGCACGTTTCTGCCCAACCACGGGTGGCTTCGGCGTTAGTCGCAGCGCGCCGAGCGCACCAACGCCCATCAGTGCAACGTAGCTGTACCCAGCCGCGTCTGCACCATATGCGCCATAAATAATGCCACCGAGTAAGGGGCCAGCAATCATCGCCCCCTGCCACACACTGCTACTCAACGCAGATGCACGCGTGACGTCCTCACGCGCAACGATCTGTCCGAGCGTGCTAAACATCGACGGACCATACATCGCACGCGCTGCCCCGTTGATCATCACCATCGCGAGAAGTCCCCACACGATCTGATCCGACGATAGCACATCCACCGTCTCGTCCTGCACGAGCACTGCCGAGACAATTGCCGAAACAACGATCATCGTCAGCGCTGCTCGAATCCCTGTGCGCTTATCCATCTTGTCGACCCAGTAACCAGCAGGCAATGCAAGACCGATCGCCGGTATCGCCTCGGCCAATCCAACAAATGCGAGATACACGGGATCATTCGTGAGCGCATACACATACCATCCAACCACGAGCGCTTGCATGTGCCACCCCATCGCGACGAATAATCGCAGCTGCAAAAACGCACGAAATTCAACGGTTCGAAGCAATGTCATGGCGCAATATTACGATCGCACGGTAGTGGCGACCCTATGTGGTCGCCACGGCGGTCGCCACGGCGGTCGCCACGACACAAAAACCGTGCGGTGTTTCATGTATAAATTGTCGCTCGCCGAACGAACAATACTGGGCGAGACAGGGTCTCGCCCCTACCGAATTGTTTCTTTCACCGGGTCGACCACATAGGTTCGACCCTGCCGTCAGACATACCCATGAAATTGTCGCTCACAAAACAGATTCTGATCGGTGTTGCTCTTGGCATTGCCATCGGACATTACGCTCCGGAGTTTGGCACAAGCATCGGTTGGATTCGCGATGTGTTCATTCATCTCATCAAGGTGATCATCGCGCCATTGGTGTTTGCAACAGTTGTGGTGGGCATTGCTGGCGGTGGTGGTGGCAAGCACATTGGCAGACTTGGACTGAAGGCCGGCGTGTACTTCGAAGTCGTCACAACACTTGCACTCGTCGTTGGACTGCTCGTGGTCAATGTGATGCAACCGGGTGCTGGCGTTGTGATTTCGGGTGATCCGGGAAGCATTGCTTCCATCGCAGCGACGCAGCCAAAATCGATTATTGAAACCATCCTCCACATTTTCCCAACGAGCATCATCGATGCGATGGCAAAGGGAGATGTACTCCAGATCGTGACGTTCTCCGTGATCTTTGCTCTCGCACTTTCCGCCACTGGCGAACGGGCACGACCAATCGTTGAATGGTGCGATTCACTCGCACAGACAATGTTCAAGTTCACCAACATCGTGATGCTGTTTGCGCCGATCGGCATCGGTGCTGCAATGGCTGCGACGATTGGACATCAAGGACTCGAGATTCTCAAGTCACTCGGATTGCTCATTGGCTCACTCTACGGCGCACTCATCATCTTCGTCGTAGTGGTGTTTGGTGCAGTCATCGCAATCGCGCGCGTTCCTCTTGTGCCATTCCTTCGCGCGATCCGT
>VFQT010000670.1_pt1 | contig 47653 bp, 39 predicted proteins | sample 3512381 | NCBI WGS metagenome assembly VFQT01 (sample SAMN10412376, study PRJNA504923) | tailings metagenome | isolation source: Relicate 2 Philex TSF3 active mining site | place: Philippines: Tuba, Benguet | collected 2017-08-29 | reverse complement strand
TCCTCGGCCGTGAAGGTGTGGATGACGAAAACCCACAGGGCCAGCGCTGCCACGATGATGGCCACGACGATCTCGGTAGAATCGAGCCAATCGAGCCGCTGCCCGCGGTCCATGACGAATTGGGCCGCTGCGATGGTGATGGCGAGCGCCATGAAGCCCGTCCAGTCGAAACGGCGTTTCTGGCGTTCATTGTGATGCATCAGTGCGAACCAGGCCGAGGCGGTCGCCAGGATGCCGGGCGGCACGATCATGAAGAACGCCCAACGCCAGTTATAGGCCTCGCTCACCATACTGCCGAGGAAGGGACCGGACACCGGGCCGATGACGCCGCCGATGCCCCAGATCATCATCACCATGGCGTGCAGGTGGCGGGGGAATGACGCGAGCAGGATCGCCTGGCCCATGGGCATGATCGGCGCGCCGAACACGCCCTGGCCGATCCGGAAGACGACCAGTGTTTCAAGGCTGGTCGCGATGCCGCACAGGAACGAGAAGACCGTGAAGCCCGCGACGGACGTCACCATCAGGAGACGCCAGCCGAAGCGCGCGGCGAGCCAGCCCGACAACGGCGTCGCCACGGCGGTGGCAACCAGATTGAACGTGACGACCCAGGCGATCTCCTCCTGGGTGGCGGCCATCGCGCCCTTGATCTGCGGCAGTACGACGTTGGCCAGCGTGATGGTCATGCCGAAGAGCATCGTACAGATCTGCACCATCAGCAGGATGAACCACTGACGGGCACTGATGCTCATAAGCCCCGGCTCTGCGGTCGTGGCGGTCATTTCTCCCGGTGCGGTCCTGGAGTGGTGGATGTCGTCGCGCGGCGGGCGCGTGGCCGTGATCGCCTCGTGCGTAACAGATCGCGGGACCGATCCCAACCCTTTCGTCGCGCGGCTCGAAAGGTCCTGCCGCTCTGCGCAGGTGCAGCATCGCGAGGCGCTTGGCGCGGCGGCATATTCGCGCTTACGATCCGCCGCCGGTTCACAACCCCCAGGAGCACCCATGTCCAAGACCGTCGCACGGCTGATCGCCGAAAGCCTGAAGGCTCATGATGTCGATCTGATGTACTGCGTGCCGGGCGAAAGCTATCTGGGGCTCACTGACGCGCTTTCTGATACCAACTCGATCCGGCTCGTCGTCTGCCGGCACGAGGGCGGCGCGGCGTTCATGGCGGTAGCGGACGGACGGCTTCGCGACCGAGCTGGTGTGGCGGTGGTCTCGCGCGGGCCGGGCTTGTCGAATGCGCTCGTTGCGCTGCATACGGCCTATCACGACGCGACGCCGATGGTGATCCTGATCGGCCAGGTGGAGCGCAAGGACTACGGGCGTCTCGCACTGCAGGAGCAGAACTATTCCAAGCTTCTGGCCGACGTCACCAAGTCGGTCATCGAGGTCAACGAGCCGGTCATGGCATCGGAGGCGATCGCACGCGCGTTCCATATCGCGGAGAGCGGGACGCAAGGGCCTGTGGCCGTCATCCTGCCCGAGGACATCTTCGACGAGCCGGCGGAGTTTCCCGTCGATCTGCCGCGTCCGCGCGTCTATCCGGGGCCGCGCCCGGAAGATCTCGACCGGCTCGCGGACATGCTTGCCAAGGCCGAGCGGCCGCTTGTCTGGGTCGGCGGTGCGTTGCTGGGCGCGGGCGTGACCGACGAATTGCGGCAACTGTCGGAAAGCTGGGTGCTGCCGGTATCGCCGACGCATCGCCGCCCCTGCCATTTCGACATGCGGCATCCGAATTACGGCGGCTACATGGGCATCCGGGTGCCTAAGCCCCTCCTCGACGAGATGAAGCGCGCCGATCTGATCGTGGCGCTGGGCGAGCGCATCACGGATTCCGTGAGCCAGTCCTACACGTTCCCGTCCGCACCGCAGCCGCAGGTGCCCCTGGTGCACGTGTGGCCCGACCCGAACGAGGTAGGGCGCGTGTGGCGGCCGACGCTGGGCATCGTCAGCGATCCGCAGGCGGTGATCCGGGGCTTGCTGGCACGCGGCGCTCCGGGCGACGCGGCCAAGCGCAAGGGATGGGTCGCCGGCCTCAACGCCATCCACACCAAGCTGATGACGCCGGAGTGGGAGCCGACGAGCGACGGCATCAATTTCGCGCAGATCGTGTGCGAGATCGGCAAGCACATGGCGGACGACGCCATCGTGACGTCGGATGCCGGCAATTTCTCGAGTTTCATCCACCGGTATCTGCCCTTCAAGCCAGGGCAGGCGTTCCTGGCGTCGGTGGTCGGCGCGATGGGCGCGGGCATGCCGATGGCGGTGGCTGGCGGCTTGCGGCTGCCCGGGCGGCAGGTGATCGCCTTCGTGGGTGACGGCGGTGCGCTGATGACCGGCAACGAGATCGCCACCGCCATGCAGTACGGCGCGAGCCCGAAGCTCATCATCTCCGACAACAAGATGTACGGCACCATCGGCATGCATCACGAGGTGCGCTATCCCGGCCGTCCCTATCAGTCCGCGACGCGCCTGACCAATCCCGACTTCGCGATGTGGGCGCGCTCGTTCGGGGCGGAAGGGATCACCATCCGCGATCAGTCCGAGGTGGCGTCGGGCATCGCCAAGGCCTTCGCCATCACCGATCGTCCGGTGGTCGTGCACTGCCACACGTCCGCCGACCAGATGAGTGCGTGGCGGCGGAGGAAGTAGGCGCACGGGGGCACCGGTCTCGGGTTTTGACGCCGCGCAAGGTGCACGCGCGTGATCACGGCTCAGTGTCGAAGCTATCCGTCGCCTCGTCGTCGCCGTTTCGCGATGGCGGGCGGCGGCAACCTTCACATGCCGAGAGGGTGTCCATGCCAATTCCCGCCGCTTCCCCTTCGACGTCGTCCGCCGGCGCCTGGGTGCGATGTGCCCTCGCGGCGATCGCGGTGAGCTTCGCCTGTACCCGAGCGATCGCGCAGGACATGTCGCAGTTGCCGGATCTCGTCGATCAGGTTTCGGCCAGCGTGGTCGGGGTCGTGGCCACGATACCGGCGGCTGCGCCGCAGAAGGCTGTGCCCGGCAAGGAGGCTAAATCGCCCTCCGCCGCGACGCGGCAGGGCACAGGCATGGTGATCAGCGCCGAAGGCCACGTGGTCACGTCGGCGCAGGTGGTGAAAGGCGCGACGGGGATCAATGTCCGGCAGGGGGAAGGCGTGCAACTGTCCGCGACCGTCGTCGGCCTCGACGAGCCGTCCGACGTCGCGGTGCTGAAGATCGCGGCACCAGCGCCGCTCGTTCCGGTGACCTTCGGGGGGGCGGGGCAATTGCGGCGCGGCCAGCCGGTTTTCGCGATCGGCGATCCATTGGGATTGTCGGGTACGGTATCCGCGGGGATCGTTTCAGGCCTCGAACGAAATGTCGGAAATGCGCTCGTCGGTTACATCCAGACCGATACAGCCATCGGCAAGGGGCATGCGGGCGGTCCGCTGTTCGATTACAGCGGCAGCGTCGTGGGCATGGTGACCGCGATCATGACGGGGGAGGCGGGTGGCGCGTCGGGGATCGCCTTCGCCGTGCCCGCCGCCGACGTAAGCCGGATCTCGCAGAGCTTGCGCCTCACGGGTGGGGTGAAGCGCGGCTGGCTGGGCGTGAGAATTCGCACGGTGGACGCCGCGATCGCGCAGTCCATTGGACTTGGGGCGCCAGGCGGCGCGCTCGTGGAGGACGCCATGGCCGGCGGGCCGGGCGCCGGCGGCGGTCTCCGGAAGGGTGATGCCGTGCTGGCGGTGGACGACGTGAACATCGATACGATGCGCGATCTGGCCCGGCGGGTGGCGGAGCGGGCGCCGGGTTCCATCGTGAAGCTCAGCGTGTGGCGGGACGGGCAGGTCGTGGAACTCAGCGTGCGCCTCGGCGAAGCGTCGAATCCGGCAGCGAAGTGACAGCCCCTAACGCGGGAGATCGCCCCATGCGATGCCCGACGAGCGGTGGCGGGCGCGGATGGCGCCGGCCGCCGCATGAGTATTGATGAACGACCCTTCGTTTGGAATTGCATCTCGTTTCATGCTCGCTGCGCGGCGAGCGCAAAAGGCGTCCGATCCCCGCTCGCGGCTGGATACGGAAGCAAATTGCCGATGCAGAATCTATCCCTGAATCATGGGATTGCTGGCGTTTCTTCTGGCTCCATCATTCCCGCCGGAACGAGCCTCGAGGAGAGGGGAATTCCGGCGCCGGAACACGGCCGCGCGTTCCTGGCGCCGTCCCTGGCTTCCGCGCGCTCCCAAATGCCGATCGAACCGTTAACGTGGCCAAATCAATCCGAGGTTTCCATTCAACCTGCGCAAAAGCAATTCAATGTAACGTCGACTTATTGCGATTATATGTCAGGGTGCGTCGTAATGGGCCAGGTGCTCGCGTTCAGAAGGAAGCAGTTTCCCGCGCCTCTCGGCGATGCGGCGGACCTGTACGCGAAGTTGACGGGCAGCGTCGATATCATGTGGCGTGAGGGGTGGGCCGACCTCGGAGAGAACGGCGAGACCGTGCTCTACAGGCGCCAGCACTGCATCGGTCTGTGGATGCTCGGCCTCACGGGATTTTCTTTCCGTCCGATAGAGACGGGGGAGCCGATGCTCCGGGTGGAAACCGTGGAAGATGCCTATCGGGCGTCACTGCACTTGCTCGGGGATCCGCGACCGCTCGTGCGCTGAGGCCGCAGCGCGCTGGCGGACGGTCTGTAAAAAATGCACTCCACAAATATTTTTTACTATCATTAATTTTTTCTTACGCATACAGTGTGTGCAACCTTTGGTTGAGGTTGGAGAGCTCAATGTTCGCGTACGTCATTGCCGCTCATGCGGCCGCTATGGGAACGGCAATCGCCGCCTACCATTTTTTTGTCGTCGATGGCATTGCTAGGGAAACCCCAAGTCGATCGGAAATCGTATTGCTGCAATCGGACATGTGGGCCAATCGCGCGGAAATGCGGGCCACGGCTGCGTCCTTCGAGATGGTCAGGTTACAGCAGATGATCTTGAGAAGAAGACTCTTCAACGAACAGTTCCTGCGGGAAAAAACAAATCAGGACATCGCAGAGGTCAGGGTTGAACTCGCGCGTCTGAAAAATGGGGCGAGTTCCACGCGTCAACCCTAGCGGGTGCAATTCGTACTCGTCTTTACGGTCCGGGCGGGGTCCTGTTCTGTGGTCCGTTCATAGGCTTGTGGATGCCGATCCGAGCGGGGCCCTCTCCTCTCGATACCGGAGGAGACGGCGGTACTGATTGGGCGGGTTTAACCGTTCGCGCGCTCGCAAATCGTCCCGGTTGTTCTAAAGGAGCATCATTCGATGATGGTGGGCCCGGAGGGACTCGAACCCCCAACCAAGCGGTTATGAGCCGCCGGCTCTAACCGTTGAGCTACAGGCCCGGTTAGATGACGGGCCGTCTATAGCAGAGTTGGTGGCCCTGACGAAGAGGCTTCGTGCGCCGGGGAACGTGCGTGGGCCGGGCGGTCCGTAGAGGGCTCAGGCGATGCGCAGGTCGATGCGCTCCACGGCAAGGATTGCCGCGTCTGCGCCCGGCTGCAGCTGCCAGTCGGACACGTTGCGCATTTCTCCTGCGATGCGCAGATGGGCGAGCCGTGCGAAGTCGATCTCGGCATCGACGAGGGCCGGCGCATTCAGAGGTCCCTGGGCCAGCACGCCATCTTCGGACATCTCCGCTTCGGCAGGCACATAGATGCCGGCGGCGCCGGAGTTGTAATCGACGGCGGGCGACCACGGTGCGCTGCCGACGGTGGGCGACTGGACCATGGCGATGGTGCCCTCGAGGGCGCGAGCGAGTGCCGCCGTGCGCACGCGATTGAAGCCCGAGACCCGTTCCGTGCAGGACGGCACCAGGATCATCCGCGCGCCCGCCGTGACGAGGGCGCGGGCGAGCAACGGGAATTCGCTGTCGTAGCAGATCAGCACGCCGATCGGGCCGAGCGCCGTCTCGAACAGCCGCAGAGGACCGCCGCCGGTGACACCCCAATCGTGTTCGAAGGGCGTCATGATGATCTTTTCCTGCACGCCGATGCCGCCAGCGGGGGCAAAGAGGCGTGCGGTGTTGGCGATGCTGCCATCGGCGCGCCGCTCGGGGCCGCTGGGCCCGAGGATGTGGATGCGGTGGCTCGTGGCGAGCGCGGAGAAGGCCGCTTCCACGCGCGCGCGACCGCTGGCCACGGCATCGAGCGAGAGCCGCAGGTCGCCCGCGACCGCGTCGCTGCCGGTCCCCGCGATCTCCATCAGGCCGTATTCCGGGAAGACGACGAGATCCGCCCCTCGCGCGGCTGCGTCGCCGACCCATCGCGCGTGCTTGGCGATCAGGGCGTCGAGGTCGGGCAGCCGGTCGATCGGGTACTGGGCGGCCGAGACGCGGATGCGGTCGGGGGGCGATGCCATGTCACAGCGCCTTCATCCAGAACTGCATGGGCTTCTTCGTGTCCTCGGGCTCGCCGATGTCGCGCCAGGAGAAGGCGCCGACCAGACCGTCCATCTTCCGGTAGCCACGCTTCGTCCAGAATGCGTCCAACGGCACATAGTCCGCCGGCTTCCGGGGATGGTCGTCGGGTCGCACGACGCCGCAGAAGGTCGTGTGCGTGAAGCCGCCCTGGGCCCGTGCGTGCGCTTCGCGCTGGTCGAAGAAGGCGTGTCCGATACCGCGACCACGATAATCGGCGAGGAGCACGGATTCTCCGAAATAGAAGATGCGGGCGATGTCGTATCCGCGTTGGCGGAACGGCTCTGCGAATTCGTCGGCGTGGCCGACCATCGGCGAGGCGGTGGCTGCACCGACGATGCGGTCGCCGTCGTAGGCCGCCACGATCACCGCACCGGGGCTCTGCGCGAAGCGCTGGATATAACCGCTCTCGTAGCCGAGCGTGCCGTCGTAGAGATAAGGCCAGTCGCGAAATACGGTGATGCGCAGCCGCGCGAGATCGGGCAGCGCCGCTGCGAGCGCGTCTCCGGTCAGCGGGGCGACACGGAGCGTCATGCCCCGTCTCCCGCGACCTGCATCAGCCAGTCGGTGAGGTTGTAGTAGGTCGTGACGCGTTCGATGAGCCCGTCTTTGACCGCGAAGAACGTGCCGGCGGGAAGGGTGTAGGTCTGGCCGTTGGCGGACGGCAGGCCTTCGTCCGTCTCGAGGTATGTGCCGTGGACGTTGAACTCCGCGGCGGCACGCGTCCCGTCGTCGCTCGTCATGATGACCATGTCGCGCAGCTCTTCCTTGTAGCAGCGGCTCATGTGGGCGCAGAAGACGCGGAACGCATCCTTACCGGGACGACGCACGCCCTGGTTCACGTCGTGGATCACGTCGGGCGAAAGACAGGCGAGCATGGCGTCGGTGTCGCCACGGTTGAAAGCATCGTAGTAGCGGGTGATGAGCGCGTGCGTTGCGGCGTTGGACATTGGGCCTCGCGTCGGTTCGAGCCGGATCGTTGCGGTGCGAGGTGCCACAGCGGCGCGGCTTTGGGAAGCGTCTTCGGTTGCGCATTTTTCGCGTGCGCACGCTTGCGGTGCGGGGTTGGGGCAGACTAAATGCCGCTCATGAGCCCTCGAGATCAGGCGCCGTCGGCGCCGCGTGACACGGACCCCGGCTTTGCGGTCTATGTGCACTGGCCGTTCTGCGCGCAGAAGTGTCCCTATTGCGACTTCAACAGTCATGTCCGCCAGCAGGGCTGGGACGAGGCGCGCTTCCGTGCGGCCTATCTGGCTGAGCTCGGGCACATGGCGGCGCTGTCTCCGCAGGGCCGGGTGCACAGCGTGTTCTTCGGTGGCGGCACGCCGTCGCTGATGCAACCCGAGACCACGGCGGCGATCCTGGACCAGATCGCCCGGTTGTGGCCGGTGGAGGTGGGGGCGGAGATCACGCTCGAGGCCAATCCGTCGAGCGTCGAGGCGGAGCGTTTTCGCGGCTACCGGTCCGCCGGCGTCAATCGCGTGTCCTTGGGCGTGCAGTCGCTCAGGGATGGGGATCTGCGGCGGCTGGGCCGTCTGCACGACGTGGCGGAGGCGAAGGCGGCCATCGAGATCGCGAAGGCGACGTTCGAGCGCGTGTCGTTCGATCTGATCTATGCGCGCCCCGGCCAGACGCAGATGGAGTGGCGCGCGGAGCTGGGCGAGGCCCTCGACATGGCGCAGGGGCATCTGTCGCTCTACCAACTGACCATCGAGGATGGGACGCCGTTCGCGCGGCTGCATGCGTCGGGCAAGCTCGTGGTGCCGGAGCCGGACGTGGCCGATGCCCTCTACGACGTCACGCAGGAAATGTGCGAAGCGCGGGGCTTGCCGCCCTACGAGATCTCCAACCACGCGGCACCGGGGCAGGAGAGCCGGCACAATCTCGTCTACTGGCGCTACGGGACCTACGCGGGTGTCGGGCCCGGCGCGCACGGGCGGCTGCTGGTGGGTGGCCAGCGGCGGGCGCTTTCGACGGAGCGCAATCCCGAGCGCTGGGCCGAAGCCGTGGCGCTGACGGGACACGGCCTCGTCGAGGACACGGGGCTGACGGCGGCGGAAGAAGCAGACGAATTGCTGTTGATGGGCTTGCGACTGGCTGAGGGCATCGACCTCGATCGTCTCGCGCGCGTCACGGGCCATGCTCCCGCGTCGGAGCGGATCGCCGATCTCGTGGCGATTGGGATGTTGGATCGGCGGGACGACCGCCGAATCCGTGCGACGCGGAGAGGACGCTTCGTGCTGAACGAGATCGTGCGGCAGCTGGCGATGACGCTGAAGCCGGTGAGCCCGGTGCCGGCGGCAACCCTCAGATGACGAACGGCCCGTCACGCCATGCGCGACGGGCCTCCTCGTGGGTGTCGACGAGCCTTCGGCGGCTTATTCCGCGGCTTTCGCCTTCAGAAGCCCGGCGTGCGCCAGGGCAGCGTCCACGATCTTCTTGGTCGGCTCCAACAGCGGCGACATCGGCAAGCGGCATTCCGGGCTCTCGATGAGGCCGAGGCGCCAGGCCGCATACTTGACGGGGGCCGGGTTCGTTTCCACGAACAGCGCGTCGTGCAGCGGCATCAGCACGTCCTGCATTTCCAGCGCCTTCTTGTAATCGCCGGCGAGCGTCGCTTCCTGGAACTGCGCGCACAGGCGCGGGGCGACGTTCGCGGTGACGGAAATGCAGCCACAGCCGCCGTGCGCGTTGAAGCCGAGGGCCGTTGCGTCCTCGCCGGAAAGGTAGGCGAAGTCAGGTCCGATGAGCTGGCGATGCTGAGACATGCGCTCGATCTTAGCCGAGGCGTCCTTGACGCCCTTCACGTTCTTCAGCGAAGCGATCCGCGCCAGGGTCGCGGGCAAGATGTCCACCACGGTGCGGCCGGGCACATTGTAGACGATGATCGGGATATCGACCGCGTCGCTGATCGCCTTGAAATGGAGGTAGAGGCCTTCCTGCGTCGGCTTGTTGTAATAGCCGGTGGAATGCAGAACAGCGTCCGCGCCCGCCTGCTTGGCGAAGCGGGTCAATTCGATCGCTTCCTCGGTCGAGTTCGAGCCGGCGCCGGCGATGATGGGAACCCGCTTGCGCGCCGTCTTGATGCAGAGCTCGACGACCTGCATGTGCTCTTCGTGGGACAGCGTCGGCGTTTCACCCGTCGTGCCGACGGGGACGAGGCCGTGCGATCCCTCCGAGATCTGCCAATCGACCAGGCGCTCGTAGCCTTTCTCGTCAACCTTGCCGTTCTTGAAGGGCGTGATGAGTGCCGTAAACGAGCCCTTGAACATGGCGTTGTCTCCGCTAGGGTCGGCACGCGCCAGACGTCGCGCGCCTTGAAAGCCGTCGATACGATTGGTACGCTTTACGAAATTCCTGGTGCCGACGGACGCGCACCGAAATTTGGCTGCGAAGTGTAAGCGCTTGGTCGCAGCCTCGCAAGGCGGTTTGCGTAGGAAACTGATGGCACACGGCGCGCGTTGTTCCTTCGGGCCGACCCATTGGCGTCGCGCCCTTTCGTTCGGCGGCAAGCGTGGAGATTTCGATTCGATGCGATGGGTGAGGCGGGTCGGGATGGCCACGGTCGCCTCGTTGGCGATTACCATGGGAGGTCCGGCGTTCGCTGGCGAGACGACGAAGCGCGAACCGGCGGCCACGGTGGGGTCTGCGGGGGCAATGCCGCCCTTGCCGACGGCCAACCCGAACCGCGTCGATGCCGGCAAGAGCCAGAGGATGAGCGAGCCGGCGCCTGCCGGTTCCCAGTCCGTCGCACCCAAATCCGCCGCGCCAAAGTCTTCCAGCGCCGTTTCTGCGCAGGGGACGAAGGACCATACGGGCACAGCGAAACCCGAGGACCGAAAGGCAGATGCGCGGGATAATGCGTCTCCCGTTCAAGCCAAAGACGACAAGGCCGCCGCCACACCGAAGGAGGGGGCAGGCACCGCCGCCGCGTCACCTGCGCCGCTCGCGAAGGTTGAACCGCCTAAACCGAAGACGCCCGAGGACACATATCTGGCGAAGCTCGACGGCCTCATCGCGCCGGTTCGCGATCTCGCGATCAGCGACGAGGACGCCAAGCATCTCAAGGAAATCGCCAAGCCGGGGGCCGTCGCGGCCGCCATCGCGGCGAAAGGGGAGATCAAGGATTCTTCCGCGCGCAAGCTCGCGGAATGGCTGCTGCTACGTGGTGGGGTCGGCGAGATCTCGGCCTATCAGGCGTTTCTGGCCGATAGCGAGGGCTGGCCGCAGCGCTGGCTGCTTGTCCGCCGTGTCGAGGAGAAGCTCCTGTCCGGCGGTGGCAGCACCGCCGAAATCAAGGCCCACTTCGGGAAATTCAAGCCGGAGACGGGGGCAGGATGGGCAGCGCTGGCCTCCGCGCATCTGATCGACGGAGAGGAGGACAAGGCGAAAGCGGCCGCTGTCAAGGCGTGGCGCGAGTACGATCTGCCGCCGAGCCTCGAAACCGGCTTCCTGGAGCGCTTCGAGAAGCTCCTGAGCCCTGCCGATCATCGCCGCCGCCTCGATCGCATCCTGGTCGACGAGGTACGGTTTCAGAGCCAGCGCAACGAACGGGCGACGCGGGCACGGCGGCTCTTGCCGCGACTCTCGGACGAAGAGAAAAAGAAGGCTGAGGCGCGGATCGCGGTGCTGTTGCGGTCGCGAACCGCGACGAAGCTGCTCGCGGCGCTTCCAGCCCAGAAGGAGGGTGAGCCGGTCGACTGGGGTCTCGCTTATCAGCGCGTGCAGCACATGCGGCGCACGGGCAACATGGAGGGGGCCTGGAAGCTCTTGCTTTCCGCGCCGGCCGACGAGGAAAGTCTGATCAGTCCCGACGATTGGTGGGTGGAGCGGCGGGCCACGGCGCAGGCCGCGCTCAAGGCCGGCAAGCACCAGCTCGCTTATGATCTCGCAAAGGAAGCGGGACCCCTGTCGGAGAACCCGCTCAAGGATCAGACCTTCCTCGCGGGGTGGATCGCACTGCGGCATCTGAAGAAGCCCGGCGTGGCGCTGAAGCATTTCGAGGCCTCGCGCAAGGCGGCGGACGGGCCGTTGAGCCGCGCGCGGGGCGATTATTGGTGGGGCCGGGCGCTGGAAGCGATGGGCCGCAAGGACGAAGCGCGCAAGCGCTATGCGCAGGCCGCGAAGGAAGACGACACGTTCCACGGATTGTTGAGCCTGCAGAAGCTCGATCCGTCCGGGCCGCTCGCCTTGCCCATCAAGCTGCCCAAGATGCCCTCAGCCGAGGAGGTCGCAACATTCAACGCGCGCGACGCCGTGCGCGCGCTGGTGCTGGTGGCCAAACTGGACCTCGATCCACAGATCAGGCGCGCGTTCTTCGGGCAGCTGCGCTATTTCCTGACCAACGAGGCGGAAATGGCCATGCTGGCGCATCTGGGACGGTCGCTGGGCGACGTGCAAAGCTCGCTACGGGTGGCCAAGCTTGGCATCGGGCGGGGTATGAACCTCGCCATCTACGGCTATCCCATGCACACGTTCCCGGACTACGAGCCGCTGCGCGAGCCGCCCGAGAAGGCGTTCCTGCTGGGCATCGCGCGGCAGGAGACGGAGTTCAATCCGACGATCATTTCGAGCGCGGGCGCGCGGGGGCTGCTGCAGGTGGTGCCGATCGCCGATCGCATGCGTGAGGTGCGCGGCAGCTATGTGCTGGGCCTCGTCAGCTACAACGCGGGACCGGGGCGAGCGCGGCAATGGATCCGGGAGCTTGGCGATCCGCGCGCGGCGGGCGCCGATCCAATCGACTGGATCGAGACGATCCCGATCGAGGAAACGCGGCTCTATGTGGAGAAGGTGCTCTCCAACATCCAGGTCTACCGCGCGCGTCTGGGCGAGAAGACGCCCTTGCGGCTGATGCAGGACCTCGCCCGCGCCCAGTAGGGCACCAAATCCGAGGCGCCATCGGCGGGGGAGTAACGGGCGAAGAAGTGTAGCCGGTCGGGGCGATCAGCTTGCCGGTTGTGCTTGTGGGCCGCGGATGAGCCGTCCGGGGCGAGCTCCGGTCGGCGCGTCGTGCCGGCGCGTGACGACACCCGAGACGATCGTCGCATCGTAACCTTCGGTGCGTTGCACGAGGCGCCGGCCGCCCATGGGAAGATCGTAGTGCACTTCCGGCGCGCGCACGATGAGGCGGTCGTAATCGATGATGTTGAGATCGGCCTTGAAGCCCGTCGCGACGAGGCCGCGATCGGCAAGGCCCACCGAGAGTGCGGTTCGGCGCGCCTGCGCGGCCACGGCAAAGGGAATAGAGAGCCGCGGCCCGCGCGTACGGTCGCGAGTCCAGTGCGTGAGAAGATAAGTCGGGAAACTCGCGTCGCAGATGATGCCGCAATGCGCGCCGCCATCAGAAAGGCCCGGCACGGCGTTGGGGTGGCTCAGCATTTCGCGCACGGCATCGAGGTTTCCGTGCGCGTAGTTGACGAACGGAACGTACAGCATGCCGCGTCCGTCGTTCTCCAGCAGTGCATCATAAGCCATCTCGGCAGGGTCGAGCCCTAGACGTTGGGCTCGAGGACCCAACGCGTTCTCGCGCGGCTGCTCATAATCAGGGGGATCGCCGAGACGGAAGACCTTGGCGTAGTTCGGTTTCCGCATCAGCGGATCGTCGCTGCGAATCGGCTCCTCGCCGAGAATGCGGGCGCGCACTTGGGGGTCGCGCATGCGGCGGACGCGTTCGGCGAGGGGCAGGTCCATGATGGCGCGATAGGAGGGCGCGCCGAGAAACGGATTACGGGAGAGTTCGAGCCCCAGGAGCAGGCCGATGGGCCGAACGGCGACGTGAGCATTCACGTTCACTCCCCGCGCTGCGGCAGCCGCGACCTCGTCCAGAACGCCGCGCCAGCGCTCGGGATCGCGATCGTTCTGGGTTACGAGGAGGTTGACGGGACAGCGGGCGGCCTCGGCCACGCGCAACAGCATGGGCAGATCGGCGTCGAGCGTCGAAAGATCGAGCACGAATTGTAGAACGCCGCGGCCCGTGCCGCGCACGGCTGAGGTGATGGCGAGCAACTCGTCCTCGCCGGCCTTCAACGTCGGCGTGAAATCCCCGTCGGAGGTTCGGTGATTGATGGTGCGCGAGGTGGAAAAGCCCAGGGCGCCGGCCTGCATGGCGTCCGCGGCAAGACGGGCCATGGCCGCGTTGTCTTCCGCCGTGGCCGGATCGCGGCGGGCCCCGCGCTCGCCCATCACGTAGACGCGCAGCGCTGCATGTGGCAGCTGTGCCGCGATGTCCATGTCGTAAGCTCGCGTCGCGAGCCAATTCACATAGTCGGGGAAGCTCTCCCAGGTCCACGGCAAGCCGGCCGTCAAGACCGGCTCGGGGATATCCTCCACACCCTCCATGAGGCGAACAAGGCGCTCTTGATCTGAGGGACGGCATGGAGCGAAGCCAACACCGCAATTTCCCATCACGGCCGTCGTGACGCCGTTCTGCGAGGACGGCGAGACGTCGTGGCTCCAAGTCACCTGGCCGTCGTAGTGGGTATGCACGTCGACGAAACCCGGCGTGACGAGACGGCCTCGCGCCTCGATCTCCTCCCGGCCGCGTCCCAGCCCTTTGGCAACCGCAGCAATCCGCCCGGCCGTGATGCCGATGTCGGCATCGCGGAGTTCGCCGCCCGTGCCGTCGGCGAGGGTGCCGTTGCGGATGACGAGATCGAAGTCGGCCATGGGATCCTCCAGCGTTTGTGCATCCGCTTCCCAAAGGCATCAAAGCATGAAGTGTCATCAGGCGCGAGACATGGAAAGGCGCGCCTGTCGCCCCTCAAAGAAAAGGCCGCCCGGATCGCTCCGGACGGCCGTTGTGTCTCTTCGAAGCCCGCCGGACCGGATCAGCCCAGCGTCCGGGCATCGACGAAGTGTCCGGCGATGGCGGCGGCAGCGGCCATAGCGGGCGACACGAGGTGCGTGCGGCCCTTGTAGCCTTGGCGTCCCTCGAAGTTGCGGTTCGAGGTGGAAGCGCAACGCTGACCCGGCTTGAGCTGATCCGGGTTCATGCCCAGGCACATCGAACAGCCCGGCTCGCGCCACTCGAAGCCGGCATCCTTGAGGATCTTGTCGAGGCCTTCGGCTTCCGCCTGCGCTTTGACGAGGCCGGAGCCCGGAACGACGTGCGCATAGGCCAGCCGGCTGGAGATGCGCTTGCCCTTCACGATTTCCGCGACCTGCCGGATGTCCTCGATGCGGCCGTTGGTGCAGGAGCCGATCCAGGCCACGTCGATGCCGATATCGGTCATCTTCGTGTTAGGGGCGAGCCCCATGTACTCCAGCGCACGCACGACGGCGGCGCGGCGCGCCTCGTCCTCGATCTTGGAAGGATCGGGCGTCATGCCGTCGATGGTCGTGACCTGCTCCGGGCTGGTGCCCCAGGTAACGATGGGCGGCAGATTGGCAGCGTCGAGCGTGACGACCTTGTCGAAGTGTGCGCCCGCATCAGTGTGCAGCGTCTTCCAGTACGCCACGGCTGCATCCCAAGCCGCACCCTTCGGCGACTTCGGCCGGCCCTTGAGGTAGGCGAACGTCTTCTCGTCGGGTGCCACCAGTCCGGCCCGTGCGCCGCCCTCGATCGACATGTTGCAGACGGTCATGCGGCCTTCCATCGACATGTCGCGGATGGCCTCGCCGTCGTATTCGATGACGTGGCCGGTGCCGCCGGCGGTGCCGATCTTGCCGATGATGGCCAGCACGATGTCCTTCGGGCCAACGCCCTTGCCGGGCTTGCCGTTGACGGTGACGCGCATGTTGCGCGACTTTTTGGCGAGCAGCGTCTGGGTGGCGAGGACGTGCTCCACCTCGGACGTGCCGATGCCATGCGCCAGCGCGCCGAAGGCGCCGTGGGTCGAGGTATGGCTGTCACCGCACACGATCGTCGTGCCGGGCAGCGTGAAGCCCTGCTCGGGGCCGATGACGTGGACGATGCCCTGGCGGATGTCGAGCTCGTCGTAGTATTCGACGCCGAATTCCTTGACGTTGTGGGCCAAGGTCTCGACCTGGATACGGCTTTCTTCTTCCTTGATGCCCGCGCGGCGGTCGGTCGTGGCGATGTTGTGGTCGACTACGGCCAAGGTCTTCTCGGGTGCGCGCACCTTGCGGCCGGCGAGCCGTAGGCCCTCGAACGCCTGCGGGCTCGTCACCTCGTGCACGAGATGACGGTCAATGTAGAGGACGCAGGTGCCGTCGGGCTGGCGGTCGACGATATGGTCCTCGAAAATCTTGTCGTACAGCGTCTTGGGGGCTTCGTTCGCCATGCGTCGCGGATCCTGGCTGATAAGTGGCTTTGACGCTTTAGATAGCGTCTTGTCGGCGCTGCGCAAACCCCAATCGCAAGGCCGCCGCGCGGCGGCTGCCGCGGCGTGCGAAGTAATGACGAAGCAACAAAAAAGAAAAGCCGAGCGCGAAGCTCGGCTTGAAAGTCGTCACCTAGTCTTTTGGGGGACTAGGCTGAAGGCGTCAAAGGGAGGGTACGGCCTTCATCAGCTGTCCGTCACAGCTGATGCGAATTAACTCCAACCGCCGCGGTTCAGCAATCAGTCCCCCCGCATGTTTGTCATGTGCTGGGCGCATGGCTGCCCGTTTCGCAGGCGAATGCCGCCACATCAATACTTCCACTGCCGGGCTTTCGAGATGACGAAATCCCGGAAAACCTGGACTTTCTTGGCCGTGCGCAGCTCCTCCGGGTAGACGAAGAAGACCGGCAGGCGTGGCATTTCTACATCGCGCAGGATCGGCACGAGATCCTTTTCCTCCTCGGTGAGATAGTCCGGGATGAGACCGACACCGATACCGCTGCGGATGGCATATTTGAGTGCAAGTACCGTGTTGGCACGGAACGCGGGCTGACGCCGTTCGCGGCCCTCGCGCCCCATCGTCTCCAGCGAGTTGATGGTGGCCAGATGCGGCGGCGGATTGCCGATGAAGGAAACCAAGCGGTGCTTGTCGAGATCGTCGATGCTCTGGGGGGTGCCGAACTTGCGGATATAAGTGGCCGACGCGAATGCGTGCACCTGCATCGAGAAAAGAGGCCGTCGCACGAGATCGCTCTGGACGGGCTCGCGCGCCCAGATGGCGACGTCGGCGACGCGCATCGACAGGTCGACGGGCTCGTCGTTCAGGATCAGCTCGATGCGGATGTCGGGATAGACGTCGATGAACTCGCGGATACGCTGAGTGACCCAGACGGAGCCCAGGCTCACCGACGAGGTGATGCGCAATTCGCCGGCCGGCTTCGTGGTCGAGTCGGACAGCAGTGTCTCGACGGTCTGCAGCCGGTTCAACACGTCGCTGGCGGTGCGGAACAGCAACTCGCCTTGTTCGGTGAGAACGAGGCCGCGCGCATGCCGGTGGAACAGCGCGATGCCCAGATCCTTCTCGAGGGCCGCCACCTGGCGGCTGACCGCCGACTGGCTCATGCGCAACTGTTCGCCCGCGTGGGTGAAGCTGCCCGCTTCGGCGGCGGCGTGGAAGATCCTGAGCTTATCCCAGTCCATGATGCTCTCGCGTTCGAGATTCATTCGGCAGCCTGCGACGCCGTGGCGTGAGCGGCCAGATAGCGCTCGGTCTCGAGCGCGGCCATGCAGCCCATTCCGGCCGCCGTGACGGCCTGGCGATAGATGTCGTCCTTCACGTCGCCGGCGGCGAAGACGCCGGGAATCGAAGTGGCGGTGGAGTCGGGCTTGGTGACGAGGTAGCCGGACGGTTTCATCTCGAGCTGTCCCTTGAACAACTCGGTCGCGGGGGCGTGGCCGATGGCGACGAAAACGCCATCCACCTTGCGCTCGGAGACGGCGCCGGTCTTTAGGTTCCGCAGTCTGACGCCCGTGACGGCCTTGGGGTCCGCCGTGCCGAGCACTTCGTCCAGGGTCGTATCCCAGACGACCTCGATCTTCGGGTTCTTGAACAAGCGCTCCTGCATGATGCGCTCGGCGCGGAAGCTGTCGCGCCGATGCACGACAGTCACTTTGCTGGCGAAATTGGTGAGGAAGATCGCCTCTTCGACGGCGGTGTTGCCGCCACCGACGACGATCACCTCCTTGCCGCGATAGAAGAACCCGTCGCAGGTCGCGCAGGCGGAGACGCCGTGGCCCTTGAAGGTCTCCTCTGTCGGAATTCCCAGCCAGCGCGCCTGGGCGCCGGTGCAGATGATGAGGGCGTCGCAGGTGTAGACGTCGCCGCCGTCGCCGACGAGGCGAAACGGGCGCTTGCCCAGCTCGACGCTGACGATATGGTCCATCACGATCTCGGTGCCGACGTGCTCGGCCTGGGCCTGCATCTGCTCCATGAGCCACGGACCCTGAATCGCCTCGGCGAAACCAGGGTAGTTCTCCACCTCGGTGGTGATGGTGAGCTGGCCGCCAGGCTGGATGCCCTGAATTAGCAGGGGCTTCAGCATCGCCCGCGCGGCGTAGATCGCGGCGGTGTATCCGGCGGGACCGGAACCCAGGACGAGGACATGGGCATGCTTGGTCTGTGACATCGGGATCTGCTCTCGGAGGCGTCTTGTGTGATCTACCTATGCGTTTAGTGCATATGGGCATCCGCGGCAATCTGGCAAGGCCGTCGCAGCGTAGAGTTGTGTGGATCGGAACTCTGGGACTAGGGGTAGGCAATGGCGGTCGTTCAGACGCAAGGCGTGCATCATATTACGCTCAATGGCGCTGATCGCGCGACGTCCGTGGCTTTTTGGGAAGGCGTTCTGGGCATGCCTCTGGTGTTCGAGCAGCCCAATCTCGACGATCCTTCCGTGAACCATCTCTATTTCGACCCGGGCGACGGGCGGCTGATCACGATTTTCACGAGCGAAGATCTCACCCCGGACCGGCGGCCGAACCCCAACGGCATCGGTAACCTGCATCATCTGGCCTTCAACGTTTCGCGCGCGGCCTACACGCAGGCGGCGGCTCGGCTTAAGGCGGCTGGCTTTGCGAGTTCGGGGGAGATCGATCGCGGCTTCATGGATTCGATCTACTTCCGCGATCCGCTGGGGCAGCTCCTGGAACTCGCGTGCTACAAATTCGAGCCGCCGGCGAGTTTCACGCATGCGGACGTGCTGCGGGAGGCACATCTGATCCGGTTGGCGGCGGGTGCCTACAATATCGCCGACGAGCATCTGGCCGACGCGATCGCCCGGCTCGTCGCGCGCCGGACACCGGGCGTCGACGGCGCGACACTCTGATTGTGCGCCGGAGGTGAGTTCAGATCGCGCGGAGAGCCTTGAGGCTAACGTGGCCCTGGCGGCCGACGATGATGTGATCGTGGACGGTGATGCCGAGCGGTTTGGCCGCATCGATGATGAGCTTGGTCATATCGATATCGGCGCGTGACGGTGTAGGGTCGCCCGACGGGTGATTATGGACGAGTACGATCGCGGTCGCAGCCAGTTCCAGCGCCCGCTTGACCACCTCGCGGACGTAGACGGGCGTATGGTCCACCGTGCCTGTCCCCTGCACTTCGTCGGCGATGAGCTGGTTCTTCTTGTCGAGAAAAAGGATCCGGAACTGCTCCTTCGTCTCGAAGCCTTGAGCCGCGCGACAGTAGTCGATCACGGCCGTCCATGAAGACAACACGGTGCGACCGGCGAGATCGGTGCGCATCATGCGCAGTGCCGCCTCGCGAACGAGCTGCAACTCGTCGATGACCCGGTCGCCGACGCCCTCGACCTCCTTCATGCGCTCCGGCGGCGCATTGATCAGCTCCGCAAAGCTGCCGAAACGGGCCACCAGCCGTTTGGCGAGTGGCTTCGTATCTCCGCGCGGGAAGACGCGGAACAGGATCATCTCGACGAGTTCGTAGTCGGCCAACGCAGTGCCGCCCCCGTTGCGGAAGCGGGCACGCAATCTCTGGCGGTGTCCCGCCCTGTCGTCGTGCGCGGCGGCCGGTGCGGACGTGGCTGCGACCGTTGACGGGAGCGGCTGCTCGAAGAAGCTGCCCTGTGGCTCGATGCCCGCCTGTCGCGATGGGCTCGTGCTATCGTCTCGCTCGCGGCTCATGCTGCGGCGCTCCCCCCGCCTCCGCCCCGTTGGATCGCCGGTCAGGCCCCGTACGGCGGCCGATGGAAGCCGGCCGGCGAATAGGTGAAGACCTCGCAGCCGGTTTCGGTGACACCGACGGTATGCTCGAACTGCGCGGACAATTCGCGGTCGCGTGTCACGGCGGTCCAGCCGTCCGGCAGGATCTTCACGGTGGAGCGGCCGAGATTGATCATCGGCTCGATGGTGAAGAACATGCCGGGCTGAAGCAGCGTGCCGTCTCCGGCATCGCCGTAGTGCAGGATGTTCGGACGGTCGTGGAAGACGCGGCCGAGCCCATGACCGCAGAAGTCGCGCACGACGCTGCAGCGCTCGTGCTCTGCGTAGGATTGGATCGCCGCGCCGATATCGCCGGTGGTGGCGCCGGGCCGCACGACCGCCACACCACGCCGCAACGCCTCGTAGGTGACGTCGATCAGGCGCTGGGCGCGCCGTGAGATCTCGCCGACGGGGAACATTCGGCTGGTGTCGCCGTGCCAGCCGTCGACGATCAGGGTCACGTCGATGTTGACGATGTCGCCTTCGCGGAGCGGCTTCGGCCCCGGGATGCCGTGGCATACGACGTGGTTGACGGAGGTGCAGATGGACTTCGGGAAGCCGCGATAGTTGAGCGGGGCGGGAATGGCGCCGTGATCCATCGCGAACTCGTACACGAGATCGTCCAGCCTCTCCGTCGTGACGCCGGGCTGCACATGGGGAACGAGGAGGTCGAGGGCGGCAGCGGCGAGTTGGCCGGCCTTGCGCATGCCTTCGAAGCCGTCCGGCCCGTGCAATGGAATCTTATTGTCGCGTTGCATCAAGGTGCGGCTGTAGTCGAGATTGGTCATGAGGCGGCAGGCTCCACGCGTCACGGGCTTTTATGACTTGTCGCAGGTTTGGGCGCCCCGATCAACGCATGCGAGCTTGCGTGAGCGGCAGGGCGAAAATGCGAATGCCCGGCGCAAGGCCGGGCATTCGTGTCGAATCGTAGTCCGCGAGGCGAAGTGTTACTTCGTTTCCTCAGCGGCGACCTCGCCAGCCGTTGCCTCGGCGACGAGATTGCGGGCCTGACCGACCCAGTCGTTCTTGCCGATGATGCCCTCGAGCGACAGCGCCTCCTCGAGGTTCGCCATGTCCTCGTCCGAGAAGTTGGCGATCTGCTCGAACTTGGTGCAGCCGAGCTGGTTCAGGCGGGCGGCGAGATCAGCTGGGATGCCATTGATCTTCGTGAGATCGTCGGCCTCGCCCTTCGGCTTCTTGAAGCCCTTCCAGGCCGCAGCCAGACGCCGTGCCCGGGCGTCCGTGCGCTCGAAAATGCGGGCGGCCTTGCCGCGGCGGCTGCGCAGGTAATACAGCTTTGCGCGGCGGACCTTGCCGCGGCGCAGCACCTCGATCTCGGCGATATGAGGCGAGTAGATCGGGAACACGCGTTCCACGCCTTCGCCGTAAGAGATCTTGCGGACCGTGAAGCTCTCGTTGAGGCCGGCACCCGCGCGGGCGATGCACACACCTTCATAGGCCTGGAGGCGGGTCGTCTCCTTAGCCTGGGCCTTGCCTTTGCTCTTGGCGCGGGGATCGGGCGCCTCGATCTCGACCACCTTCACGGTGACGCGAAGCGTGTCGCCGGGCTGGAACTCGGGCACACCGCGCTTCATCAGCACGGCTTGCATCTGCTCCTTCTCGAGCTCTTGAATGATGTTCATATCTTCTTGTCCTTCGTTAAGACATCACGAGCAGAGGAGCAGTGCCGCAGCCATCTGAAACAGGGCGCGGCCGGCTCATGCGGCCCGGTCCGGGCAGACCCACTCTGTGGGGAAGATCTGGCCTTTAGCCGAAAACCGAGGATTTGTCGACGCGCAATTTCGCGAAGCGGGGTGGGCATGCCGCGGCGCGGAGCGACGGGGCGTGGGCTTGGGCCTTTCTGTTTGTAGAGACAAGCCACTGCAGACGTCCGACGCCATTTGACGCTGCGCTTGGCGGTCCCTAGATTTCATCGCGATCAGCGCGCGCGACGTCAACATGCGCGTTCTCGTGGGGAAGGAGGTCTGGAACAGGTAATGAACGAGCAGCCGACCGAGATCTCGAAATTGAACGATCGCACGCGAGCGATATTCCGACAGATCGTGGAGAGTTATCTGTCGACGGGCGAGCCCGTGGGCTCGCGTAATCTAACGCGTTTCCTGCCGATGTCGCTGTCTCCGGCCTCGGTTCGCAATGTCATGTCGGACCTCGAGCATCTGGGGCTGATCTATTCCCCGCACACGTCTGCGGGTCGATTGCCGACGCAACTCGGGCTGCGCCTCTTCGTGGACGGCTTGCTCGAGGTCGGCAATCTCGCCGAGGAGGAGCGCCGGCAGATCGAGGTGCAGATTGCCGCGCGGCGCAACAAGCCCATGGAGCAGTTGCTGCGGGAGGCGGGCGAGATGATCTCGGGCCTGTCGCATTGCGCAGGGCTCGTGCTCAGCGAGAAGCTGGACCTGAGGTTGAAACACATCGAGTTCGTGCCGCTCGAGCCCGGCAAGGCGCTGGTCGTCATCGTGGGGGACGACCAGTCGGTGGAGAATCGGGTGATCAGCATCCCGAAGGGGTTGCCCCCGTCGGCGCTGGTCGAGGCGTCGAACTATTTGAACCACCATATCCGCGGGTTGACTCTGCTGGAGGCCAAGAAGCGGCTCGAAGCGCAGCTGACGAGTGCGAAGGCAGAACTCGATCAACTCACCAAGAAGGTGATCGAGGCCGGTCTGGCGACGTGGTCGGGCTCGCAGGACGAACGCAAGAGCCTGGTCGTGCGCGGGCAGGCGAACCTTCTCAAGGATCTCTCGGCGATCGAGGACCTGGAGCGCATCCGGCAGCTGTTCGACGATCTCGAGAGCAAGCGGGATCTGATACAACTCCTAGGGCTTGCCGAGCAGGGAGACGGTGTGCGCATCTTCATCGGCTCGGAGAGCAATCTGTTCTCCTTATCGGGGTCGTCGCTGATCGTGGCGCCGTTCCGGGACACAGACCGTCAGGTGGTCGGGGTCCTGGGCGTGATAGGCCCGACGCGCCTCAACTATGCCCGCATCATTCCCATGGTCGATTACACAGCGAAGCTCGTCAGCAAGGCCTTGGCTTGATTTTTCCACGGTGGAGGATGATATCCCACCCATGAATTCACGGTCTCGAAGCCGCGCGGCCGGAGGGCGCACAGGTGTCCCCGTCCCGACGCGGCGCAGTGGGGATTTTCAATGAGCAACGACACGAACAACGGACCTGGCGCAGCGCAAGAGCCGGGACAACAACCGGCTGCCGCCGCTGATGCTCAGGTCACGGCAGCCGCCAGTGCCGAAGCGGCACAGGCCAAGATCGAAGGGGGCGGCGAACTGGCGATGGTGCAGCTTCAAGCCGAGAATGCCGACCTCAAGGATCGGCTGCTGCGCGCGCATGCGGAAATGGACAACATCCGCAAGCGCACGGAGCGTGAGAAGATCGAAGCGCAGAAATACGCGCTCACGAAATTCGCCCGCGATCTCGTTACCGTCGGGGACAACTTCGAGCGGGCGATCAAGGCGGTTCCAGCCGAAGCGGCGGAGCAGAGCGAGGTGCTCAAGAGCTTCCTCGACGGCGTCACCATGACCGAGCGCGAGTTGCACAAAGCCTTCGAGACGCACGGCATCAAGCGTATCGATCCGAAGGGCCAGCCGTTCAATCCGCACATGCATCAGGCCGTCATGGAGGCTCCGGACCCGACCGTTCCCGCGGGTACGGTGACGCAGGTCTTCCAGTGTGGATACATGATCGAGGATCGCGTTCTGCGCGCCGCGATGGTCGTCGTCGCGACGGGAGGCCCCAAGGCCGGCCAGGCGAACGCCAATGGCCAGACCACACCACCGCCGCTGCCGCCGGAACCTGCCCCCGAGGACGGTTCGGCAGCTTAATCGTCGCGGCCGGTCACACCTCCGGGCCGGTGCCGTGGACACGGGTGACGCGGCGGAGCGTCAGGTTGAGCCGGCCGCCATGCGCGACAAGGGACGAGGTGACCGGAAGGATCCGGTCGATGCCGTGGTAGGCGAGCCGGGCGTTCCCGGCCAGTACGACGACGTCGCCTGAGTGCAACACCATTCGTGTCTTGGGGTCCGTGCGTCGCGCGCCGCCGATGTGGAAGACGGCGTCGGCGCCGAGCGACACCGATACGACCGGCACGGTGAGGTCTTCCTCGTCGCGGTCCTGATGGCTGCCGAGCTTCGTGCCGGGTTCATAACAGTTGACGAGGCACGCTTCCGGAGGAGGGGAATCGGGCGCTAGTTCGGTCCATAGCGAGAGCAGACTTTCAGGGATCGCCGGCCATCGGGCCCCCGTGACCGGGTGATGGGCCTGATAACGGTAGCCCTGTTCCTTGTCCGTGACCCAGCCGAGTGATCCACAGTTCGTCATGCGTACAGAAAGTGGCTTGCCGCTGCGGGGCATGGTGGGCGTATAAAAGGGTGCTGCTTCGGTGATGCGTGCGATCTCGTCCAAGAGGGATTTCTGGGCCGCCAGATCGAGCATTCCGGGGAGGTATCTGAAATCGCTGGGAAGGCTCACGTTGCGCTCCTTGCGCGGGAGCCGGCTCAGGCCAGCCAGCGCGGCAAAATTATCACGGGGCGGCAGGTTGCGGGCGTTGCAGCGCTACACCCTGCCTCTTATATAGCCGAATGTTACAGGCATCAGCTCCTGGGGACCGCTCCAAGGTTTCGCAACCGGGGCTTTTTGGGGCCGTCGGCGCCTGATGGGGCCGACAAGGGTTCGCCGCAACTAAAGGAAGTCAAGCCATGTCCAAAGTCATCGGGATCGACCTTGGTACCACGAACTCGTGCGTCGCTGTCATGGAAGGCGGGACGCCGAAGGTCATCCCCAACGCGGAAGGTGTGAACACGACACCCTCGATCGTCGCCTTCACGGACGACGGCGAGCGGCTCGTCGGCCTGCCGGCCAAACGCCAGGCGGTCACCAATCCGACGAACACGTTCTTCGCCATCAAGCGTCTGATCGGCCGACGCTTCTCAGATCCGATGGTCGAGAAGGACAAGAAGCTCGTGCCCTACAAGATCGTCGAGGGCAAGAACGGCGACGCCTGGGTCGAGGCGCGCGGAGAGCAGTATTCCCCGTCACAGGTCTCGGCCTTCACGTTGCAGAAGATGAAGGAAACCGCCGAGGCGTACCTCGGCCAGCCGGTGACGCAGGCCGTCATTACGGTCCCTGCCTACTTCAACGACGCCCAGCGTCAGGCGACGAAGGATGCCGGCCGCATTGCCGGACTTGAGGTGCTGCGCATCATCAACGAGCCGACGGCGGCGGCGCTCGCCTATGGACTGGACAAGAAGAAGGACGCCAAGACGATCGCGGTCTACGACCTCGGTGGCGGCACGTTCGACGTTTCGGTTCTCGAGATCGGCGACGGTGTGTTCGAAGTGAAGTCCACGAACGGCGACACGTTCCTGGGCGGTGAAGACTTCGATATGAAGCTCGTCACCTACCTTGCCGACGAGTTCAAGAAAGAGAACGGCATCGATCTGCGGGGCGACAAGCTCGCTCTGCAGCGGCTGAAGGAAGCTGCCGAGAAGGCCAAGATCGAGCTGTCGAGCGCCCAACAGACCGAAATCAACCTGCCCTTCATCTCCATGAGCCCGAAGACGCAGTCACCGCTGCATCTCACCATGAAGATGACGCGCGCCAAGCTCGAGAGCCTGGTCGAGGACCTGATTCTGAAGACGCTGCCGCCCTGCGAGCAGGCGATCAAGGATGCGGGGCTCAAGGCTGCCGATATCGACGAGGTGGTGCTCGTCGGCGGCATGACGCGCATGCCGCGCGTTCAAGCCGAAGTGAAGAAGCTGTTCGGCAAGGAACCCCACAAGGGCGTCAATCCGGACGAAGTGGTTGCGGTGGGTGCTGCGATCCAGGGCGGCGTGCTCAAGGGCGACGTCAAGGACGTGCTGCTGCTCGACGTGACACCGCTTTCGCTGGGCATCGAGACGCTGGGCGGCGTCTTCACGCGCCTGATCGATCGTAACACGACGATCCCCACGAAGAAGAGCCAGGTCTTCTCGACGGCGGAGGATGCGCAGCGTGCGGTGACGATCAACGTCTACCAGGGCGAGCGCGAGATGGCGGCCGACAACAAGATGCTGGGCCGCTTCGATCTCGACGGAATCCCGCCGGCTCCGCGCGGCGTACCGCAGATCGAGGTCACCTTCGACATCGACGCCAACGGTATCGTCCACGTGTCCGCGAAGGACAAGAAGACGAACAAGGAGCAGTCGATCCGCATCCAGGCCTCGGGTGGCCTGACGGATGACGAGATCAAGCGGATGGCCGAGGAGGCCGAGCGCTTCAAGGACGAGGACAAGAAGCGGCGCGAGCTGGTGGAGGCCCGCAATCAGGCGGATCACTTCACCGGCCAGGTCGAGAAGGACTTGAAGGAGCACGGCGACAAAGTTGCCGCTGCGGACAAGACGGCCATAGAGACTGCCCTGACAGCTTTGAAGGACGCCGCGAAGGGCGACGACGCGGAGGCGATCAAGGCCGCGACGAATGCCCTGATGCAGGCTTCGATGAAGCTCGGCGAGGCGATCTACGCGGCAGGCCAGGGCGCTGACGGTGGTGAGGCCGGCGAGGCGCCGCAAGCCGGCGGCAAGGGCGGCGACAACGTCGTCGATGCCGACTTCGAAGAGGTCAAGGACGACAAGAAGAAGTCGGCCTGATCAACCGGAGTCTGAGAGATGGCTCTTGTCCGACCGATCTCCACGAGTGTTGCAATGTGCTCGCGGGTCTCGGTCGGGCGAGGGCGTTTTGCATGGCGGCATGCCCGTCGTTCCTGCCGCGTGTTCGGCAGATGACGGGCAGCATGGCGATTGGAACGCTGTCCCATGGCCAAGCGTGACTACTACGAGGTGCTCGGCGTAGGCCGCACCGCGAGCGAGCAAGAGCTCAAGACCGCCTTCCGTAAATCGGCGATGGAATGTCATCCGGATCGGCATCCGAACGACAAGGAAGCCGAGCAGCGGTTCAAGGACATCAACGAGGCTTACGAGGTCCTCAAGGACCCCAAAAAGCGGCAGGCCTACGACCAGTTCGGGCATGCGGCCTTCGAGGGAGGACGGGGAGGTGCGGGGCCGGGCGGATTCGGTCCCGAGTTCGCATCGTCGATGTCGGATATCTTCGACGATCTTTTCGGCGAATTCATGGGCGGACGTCGCGGTCAGCGCGGCGGCCGCGGCTCGGGCCGAGAGCGCGGGGCGGACCTGCGTTACAACATGGAAATCACGCTTGCCGAGGCCTACAAGGGCAAGCAGGCACAGATCCAGGTGCCCACCAGCGTCACCTGCGAGGCGTGCACGGGGAGCGGCGCTAAACCGGGAACGAAGCCTTCACAGTGTCCGACCTGCGGCGGTCATGGGAAGGTGCGCGCGAGCCAGGGCTTCTTCACGATCGAGCGGACGTGCCCGTCCTGCCAGGGGCGCGGCGAGTTCATCGAGGATCCCTGCGGGACGTGTCAGGGCGCGGGCCGGGTGACGAAGGAACGGACGCTGCAGGTATCGATCCCGGCCGGCGTCGAGGACGGAACGCGCATCCGCCTCGCGGGGGAAGGAGAGGCCGGCGTTCGCGGAGGCCCCGCGGGTGATCTCTACATTTTCCTGTCGCTGAAGCCGCACGAGTTCTTCCAGCGCGACGGCGCGGATGTCTTCTGCCGCGTACCGATCTCGATGACGACGGCAGCGCTCGGCGGCACCATCGAGGTGCCGACACTCGACGGCACGCGCGTCAAGGTGCCCGTGCCGAGCGGTACGGAGACGGGCAAGCAATTCCGCCTGAAGGGCAAGGGCATGCCGGTGCTGCGCTCCAAGGTGCAGGGCGACATGTACATTCAGGTGGAGGTGGAGACCCCCAAAAACCTGACGAAGCGCCAGCGCGAACTGCTCGAGGAGTTCGAGCGGGAGAGCAAGGCGGAGAACAGCCCGGCTTCGTCCGGCTTCTTCAGCCGGGTGCGCGAGTTCTTCGAGGGAAAGGGCGCCTGATTCGGCGCCCAAGCCTCATGCGGGACGCCTGCCGCTCGCGTCCTCCAGGATCATGGCGGCGGCTTTTTCGCCGATCATGATCGAGGGCGCGTTGGTGTTGCCGGATACGATGACCGGCATGACCGATGCGTCGGCGACCCGCAGGCCCTGGATGCCGTGCACGCGCAGGCGCGGATCCACGACTGAATTGGTGCCCGCGCCCATCGCGCAACTACTCGTCGGGTGGTGGTTCGTGACCCCGTAGGCGCGCACGAACGCTTCGAGATCGGCATCGCTGGTGGCGTCGGGGCCGGGCAGCAACTCTCCGGCGACGAGCGCCTGCATGGGGGCTTGTGCGGCGAGCGAGCGGGCGAGCTTCACGGCCGCCACCATGGCGCGCATGTCGTAGTCCGATCCGAGGTAGCCGAACGTGATCTCCGGCGGCGCCAGGGGATCGGGGCTCTGGAGCCTGACCGTGCCGCGCCCGTCGGGCGCCAGATGCACCGGCCCAAGCGTGAAACCGGGAAAGGGGTGCGGGATCACACGGTCCTTGGACCGCTCCATGGTGCTCCATTCCAGCAGGTTGATCTGGATGTCCGGGCGTTCCAGGCGCGGGTCGGAGCGGGCAAGAACGCCCGCGCGGATGCCGTTCACCGCCATCGGCCCGTCGCGCATGACGCCATAGCGCAAAGCGGCCAGGATCTTGCGCGGCCAGCTGTTCTCGAGATCGTTGAGGGTGATTGCTTTCGTGCATCGCCACATCAGGTAGATCCCGAAGTGGTCGTGCAGGTTGGCGCCGACGGCGGGCATATCGCGAACGACGTCGATGCCCAAGCTCTTGAGATGCTCGGCGGGCCCCAGACCCGAGAGTTGCAGGAGTTGCGGGGAGCCGTAGGCGCCGCCGCTGACGACGATTTCACCGCGTGCGCGTGCCGTCTTGGGGCCGGTTGGGCTCTGATACGCGACGCCGACGGCGCGCGTGCCCTCGAAGAAAATGCGGGTCGCCTGACAACCGGTGCGTACCGTGAGGTTCGCGCGGCCACGGGCCGGTTTCAGATACGCTTTCGCGCTGCTCCAGCGCCAGTTGCGCCCCGTCGTCGTCTGGTAGTAGCCCACGCCCTCCTGGCGAGCGCCATTGAAGTCCCGGTTGTGCGGGATGCCGAGCGAGACGGCCGACGCGATGAGCGCATCGGCGATCTCGGAGCGGCCGGGCATGTCCGAGACATGTAGTGGTCCGCCGACGCCATGGTACTCGTCTTCGCCGCGCGCCTGATGCTGGGCCTTCTTGAAGAACGGCAGTACGCCGTCCCAGTCCCAGCCCACGCAGCCGTGCTGCCGCCAGCCGTCGTAGTCGCTGGGGTGACCGCGCATGTAGACCATGCCGTTGATGGAGGATGTGCCGCCGAGCGTCTTGCCGCGCGGGGCGTATATCCGGCGATTGTCGAGTCGTGGCAGTGGCGCGCTCTCGAACTTCCAGTTCACGCGGGGATCGACGTAGGTCTTCGCGAAGCCCAGCGGGATGTGGATCCAGGGATTGCGATCGGGCGGTCCGGCCTCCAGCAGCAGCACACGATGGCGGCCGCACTCGGAGAGCCGAGCCGCGACGGCGGCTCCCGCGGAGCCCGCCCCCGTTACGATGTAATCGAAAGTATCCCCGTCGTTACTCATCTCTCGCGTTCCTGCCCTAGGGTTTGCGGCCGCTGTCCGGCTCTCTCAGTGCCCTAGCCTCGCGCGCCGGTCGTCCGCATGCAACGGCTGCGTGTCGCGGAAGCCTCCGCAGGGCGCGTGCTCCGGCGTTGACAGGGGCGGCGCCCGGGTGTCTGTGTCCTGCCAAGACCCCTTTTCAGCAAAGGAGACGCTCCATGAGCCGCGATCAGGCCCTGCGCTATTACATCGATGGTCAATGGGTGACGCCGTCGGGCGCGCGCGAGATCGACGTCATCAATCCCGCAACGGAACAAGCTATCGGCAAGGTTGCGCTGGGCACGGCCGCCGACGTGGACAAGGCTGTCGCCGCAGCCCGCCGCGCCTTCGCCAGCTACTCGCAGACGACGCGCGAGGAGCGCATGGCGCTGCTCGAGAAGATCGCCGCCATCTACAAGCGGCGCTTCACGGAGATGGGACAGACGATCTCCGAGGAGATGGGCGCGCCCATCTCGTTCGCGACGCGCTTCCAGGCCGGCGCGGGCATGGGCCACTTCCGCGTGGCGCACGATCTGCTCAAGGACTTCCACTTCGAGGAGAAGATGGGCGCGACGGAGATCGTACGCGAGCCGATCGGCGTGGTGGGGATGATCACGCCGTGGAACTGGCCGGCGAACCAGATCAGCTGCAAGATCGCCGCAGCGCTCGCGGCCGGGTGCACGATGATTCTCAAGCCGTCCGAGGTGGCGCCGTACTCGGCCATCCTGATCGCGGAAATCCTCGACGAAGCGGGCGTGCCCAAGGGCGTGTTCAATCTGGTGCACGGCGATGCGGTGGTGGGCCAGGCGCTTGCCTCGCATCCCGAGATCGACTGCATCTCGTTCACGGGTTCGACGAAGGCGGGCATCGACGTCGCGGTGCGCGCGGCGCCGACCGTCAAGCGCGTGGGGCAGGAACTGGGCGGCAAATCCGCCAATATCCTGCTCGACGACGTCGATCTCGAGAAAGCAGTCACGGAAGGCGTCAAGCTGTGCTTCCGCAACTCCGGTCAGTCGTGCAACGCGCCGACACGGATGCTGGTGCCGAAGGCGAAAATGGCGGAGGCCGCGCGCATCGCGCGGGAGGTGGCGGAAAGCATCAAGGTCGGCGCGCCGTCCGCGGCAGAGACCGAGATGGGGCCGGTCGTTTCGCAGGTGCAGTGGAGCAAGATCCAGACCCTGATCGAGAGCGGCATCAAGGATGGGGCCGAACTCGTGACGGGAGGGCCGGGCAAGCCCGCTGGCCTCGAGACGGGCTACTACGTCAAGCCGACGGTGTTCGCCGGTGTCACGCCGCAAATGACGATCGCGCGCGAGGAAATCTTCGGGCCGGTGCTGGCGATCATGGGGTACGAGAACGAGGCGGACGCGATCCGCATCGCCAACGAGCATCCCTACGGTCTGGCCGGTTACGTGCACGGCACCGATGCAGCCCGCGCAAAGCGCGTCGCGCGGCAGGTTCGCGCCGGCATGGTGACGATCAACATGGCGCCGGCCGATCCGAAGGCCCCCTTCGGCGGTTACCGCCAGTCGGGGAACGGGCGGGAGTGGGGCCAGTTCGGCATCGAGGAGTATCTCGAGGTCAAGGCGGTGATGGGCGCGAGCGCGGCCTGATTTCCGCTCTCATCCGGCAGCACCGAAATAAAATCGACGAAGGGGCCCGCGGGCCCCTTCGCATTTCTCATCGTCGGCGATGCCGGGTCAGTTGGTGACCTTCGGCGTGGTGGATTCCATCAGTCCCATCAGCTGGCTGCCGATCGCCTTGAAGTCTTCCCGCAGCTGGTCGCCGTCGTAGGGGAAGAAGTACTTGTTGCTGTCGCTGGCGCAGCGCTGGAGGAGGTCCTTCGCGCGCTGCTCCGTGTTGCCGGTGGCGCTGGCCGTGGCGGATGACGAGAAGCCGAAGCCGACGGTGTAGATCGTGATGCCCTGCGCCTTCATGTTCTCACAGATGGCGAGTGCCTGATCGCGGGCCGCCGGGCTCGTGTAGTGGATGTTGTACTCGCCGTCCGTCATGAGCACGGCTGCCTTGATCACGTTCGGCTGGTTGTAGGGCGTCGGGGCGCTCGCGGCGGGCCAAACGCTCGCCCAGTTCGGGGAGAGGATGTATCCAGCCCATGCCGTGCCGAGATGACCTGGCGTGGCACCGCCGACCGTGGCAGTCGTGAAGAAGTCCGTCAGCGGCGCCTTTTCGTTGGTCAAAGGGATGATCTTGGGCAATTCGCGGCCGGCGACGTAGCACGTACCGTCTTCGCTGTAGTTCGAGATCGAGGTGTCACCGTGGTTGAACGGGCCGACGTAGGATGTGATCGGGCTGGCGTCGGTGTAGGCGTCGCTGCCACTGCGCTCGGTGACGCAGGTGATGAGCTTGCCCTGCGGCTCGGCCGTGGTGGTGCACTCGGCCCGGGTCGTCGTCGTGCTCGTACCGCTCCACAGCGGCATGTACCAGCCGTCGGTCTCCCACTCGTACTCGAACTGGTTGTCCTCCAGCTTCTTGATGCGCCAATAACCGCCGCCGCTCGCCTGCGAGGCCCGCTTCAACTCGGGCGGAAGCGTCGCGCCGCTGTCGTAGCGGACGCGGATTCCGACGTCCCGGGGCGTTCCGTAGCGGTTCTTCTGGACGATCTGCATCTGGGCATAGGATGCGGGCACGTACATGGGGATATAGAAGCCCCAGCCGCGCTTGGAGTCGTAGTCGTAATTGGCGCCTTGGTCGTCCACCTCGTCGATGGGATAGTATTCGTCGGAGGAGGTTGCCCGCATGACGCCGGCAGGCGGATTGTTGTTGTAGCCGTCCGACGGCAGATACACGCCGACCTTGGTGTTCCGCCACTTCTTGATGTTGACGGTGTCGGGCTGTGTCGTGATCGTCACCGTCGGCTCGGCGCAGTGACCGCTGTCGTAGGTGGCGCCGCTCTGGGGGGACGCCGCAGAGGTCGCGCCGGCTTGCGAACCCGCCGTGTTCATGATCGCACCGGTGTACTGGCCGGTGAAGCGGCCGTTCCTGGTCTGCTTGAGGTTCGTCAGATTGGTGTACGGTCCCGTCTCGGGCAGCCCCGTCACCGTCGATGCGAATTCGCCGGCGTTGACGTAATCGGCGAACGGCACGATACCCACGCGAACCGAATTCGATGTCGTCGCGTTATTGGGGAATACGATGTTGAGCAGGTCGGCCGCCGCCTCCTTCAAGCCATCGATCTTCTTCTGACCGTTGACAGAAGCGCCCATGGAGCCCGTCAGGTCGATCATCATCGCCATCTCGAGCTGCTTGCCCGATGCCGACGTCGCGCTGCTCGAGGCGGCGACGGTAAACTCCTGGACGCCGGCCAGCTTGCTCATCGTCGTGCTGATCGCAGCTTCCGCGGTGACGCTGATTCTCGACCCGGTGGGGACGATATTCGGCGTGACCTGTCCGAGGAGATCGCTGCGCAAGTTGGCGGCGAAGACCTTGTGAGCCATCGCGATACGATCGGCCTCCAGAACGTTGGAGCCGCGCGCGGCGGCGAGCGCTGCGGCGTCCGTTGCAGCCTGCAGCGATGCCCGAGCGCTCATGGCGCGGCCGACGTCGACCGCGAGGCCGGTAACAGCGGTCAAAGTCATCGTGGTGAGTGCGAAGATCATCGCGACGTTGCCGCGTTTGTCCTGCCTCAGCTGTTCAAGTGTGTTTGAAACGCAATACATGATGCACTCCCGGCATTCGCGGATTCGGCGGGATTTCCGCCAGAACTTGTCCGCACACTGCCGCAGAGTTCTTACTCCGACGTTCAGAAAGCTGAGAAACAATCCGCCAAGAGAATCTCTAAAATTGGCGCTATGATCGAAGCCATACGAATTGGCTTGGCCGATGCCGCGCGCGAAGCGGAATTCGCCCGCGAAATTCTAACCCATTCCATGATAATCGCCCGTCTTGCCGGGGGAATGGGCTTCCGCGTGCCGTTCTTGACGGCGGCATGCGGTTTTGTTGTTTCAATTGTAAAGTATCGATGAAAAACTTTTGCAGCAAGCGTTCCATGTTTTTGTCGGACGTCATTATGAATTCAAGATTTATTTTCGTTTCAAAGCGGCGCGCTTTCCGAGTTCGACCTACTCGGTGGCCTTTGCGCATCGGCAAGAACCGCGTCGCATGGTGGCGCGACGCGGTTGAGAGCGCGGTCATGCCGTGCCGGCGCCCTTGATCTTGATGGCGGCTTGCGCCGCCGCGAGCCGTGCCACGGGCACGCGGAACGGGGAACACGAGACGTAGTCGAGGCCGGTCTCGTGACAGAATGCGACGGAAGCGGGATCGCCGCCGTGCTCGCCGCAGATACCGATCTTGAGCTTGGGCTTGCGATTGCGGCCACGCTCCGTGCCGAGACGGACCAACTCGCCGACGCCGTCGCGGTCGATGGAAACGAAGGGATCGATCTCGAAAATCCCCTTGGTGGTGTAGTCGGTGAGGATCGGCGCGGCGTCGTCGCGCGACAGGCCGAGGCAGGTTTGCGTGAGATCGTTGGTGCCGAAAGAGAAGAAGTCGGCGCCGGTTTCACCGTCTGCGATCTCGTCGGCTTTCAGCGCGGCACGCGGCAGCTCGATCATCGTGCCGATCTGGTAGTCCAGCGTGCCGCGGGTCTCCTCGATCACCGCCGCCGCCGTCTTGCGGATCACGTCGGCGAGAAGATCGTATTCGCGGCGCCAGGCGACGAGCGGGAGCATGACCTCGGGCACGACGGGTTTGCCGGTTTTCTTCGCCGTGGCGACTGCGGCCTCGAAGATGGCCCGTGCCTGCATCTCGGTGATCTCGGGATAGCGGATTGCGAGCCGGCAACCGCGGAAGCCCAACATCGGGTTGAATTCGTGCAGTTCCGCCACGCGCTGGCGCAGTTTATCGGGCGGCACGGCGAGCTCGCGGGCGACTGCTTCGAGCTTGTCCTCCTCGTGCGGGAGGAACTCGTGCAAAGGCGGATCGAGCAGGCGGATCGTCACGGGCAGGCCCGCCATGATCTCGAACATGGCCTCGAAGTCGGCGCGCTGCATCGGCAGGATCTTGGCCAGCGCCCGGCGGCGGCCGTCCTCGGTGTCGGCGCAGATCATTTCGCGCATGGCGAGGATGCGGTCCTCGTCGAAGAACATGTGCTCGGTGCGGCAAAGTCCGATGCCCTCGGCGCCGAATTCGCGGGCCTGTCGCGCGTCTGCAGGCGTATCGGCGTTGGCGCGCACGCGCAGTCGGCGTGCGGCGTCGGCCCAGCCCATGATCTGCCCGAAGTCGCCGGAGAGTTCGGGCTGGCGCATCTGTACGCGGCCTTTCAGCACTTCGCCCGTGGCGCCGTCGATCGTGATCACGTCGCCCTTGCGGAAGACCTCGCCGCCGGCTGCCATGGTCTCCGTTCGGTAGTCGATGCGGATCGTCGTTGCACCGCAGACGCAGGGACGTCCCATGCCGCGCGCGACGACGGCGGCGTGGCTTGTCATGCCGCCGCGGGTGGTCAGGATGCCGACGGCTGCATGCATGCCGTGGATGTCCTCCGGGCTCGTCTCGACGCGCACCAGGATGACGTTGCGGCCTTCGGCCTTGGCAGCTTCGGCGTCGTCGGAGTTGAAGACGATTTCGCCGGTTGCCGCGCCTGGCGAGGCGGGCAGGCCGTTCGCCACGATGTTCTTCTGCGCATCGGGATCGATGGTGGGATGCAGGAGCTGGTCGAGCGCGTTAGGCTCGATGCGCGCCACGGCCTCGTCGGGGGAGATGATGCCGGCGTTCGCAAGGTCCACGGCGATCTTGAGGGCTGCTGGCGTCGTCCGCTTGCCCGAGCGCGTCTGCAGGATCCAGAGGCGGCCCTCTTGAATCGTGAACTCGATGTCCTGCATGTCGCGGTAGTGCCGCTCGAGGCGGTCGAAGATCTGTGTCAATTCGCGGAATGTCTCGGGCATCAGCGCCTCGAGCGACGGCGCCGTGACGCCGCCGGCCTTGCGGGCGGCTTCGGTCAACGGCTGGGGGGTGCGGATGCCGGCGACGACGTCCTCGCCCTGGGCATTGACCAGGAACTCGCCGTAGATCTCGTTCGTGCCGGTCGACGGGTTGCGCGTGAAGGCGACACCCGTTGCGGACGTCGCACCACGATTGCCGAACACCATGGCCTGCACGTTCACGGCCGTGCCCCAGCTGTCGGGGATTTCGTGCAGCCGGCGATACGTGATGGCGCGGGCGTTCTGCCAGGAACCGAACACGGCGCTGATCGCGCCCCAGAGCTGGGCGCGGGTGTCCTGCGGGAACGGTTTTCCGGTCTCAGCCTCGACCGCCGCCTTGTAGCCGGCGATGATCTCGCGCCAGTCGTCGGGCCCCAGGTCCGTGTCCAGTGTGTAGCCGTTCTGCAGCTTGTGCTCGTCCAGGATCGATTCGAACGTGTGATGCTCGAGATCGAGCACGACGCTGGAATACATCTGGATGAAGCGGCGGTAGCTGTCGTAAGCGAAGCGTGCATCGCCCGAGCGCCGGGCGAGCCCCGCCACGGTCGCGTCGTTGAGGCCGAGATTGAGGATCGTGTCCATCATGCCGGGCATGGAAGCGCGTGCACCGGAACGAACGGAGACGAGCAGCGGATTTTCCGCATCGCCGAAAATCGCGCCAACGCTCTCGCCGACCTTGGCGATGGCCGCTTCCACGTCGGCCTCCAGGCCCGGCGGCAGGGCGCGGCCGTTGTCGTAGTATGCCTGACAGACTTCCGTCGTGATCGTGAAGCCTGTGGGAACGGGCAAGCCCAAGCTCGCCATCTCCGCGAGATTGGCCCCCTTGCCGCCCAGTAGATCGCGCATCGACGCGCGTCCTTCCGCAATCCCCGCCCCGAACAGGTATACCCGCTTGGGCGATGGAGAGGTCTTGCCCGCCGTCGTCATGGTCTGGCTCCGTCGATTTTGTGACACGGATGCAACTGACACCGCACTCCTTAATGATGAGTCTGCCGCACTGCAAAAAAAACAACTGAACGCACCTGCCCGCGAGGTGTGATTAAGCGTCGCTGTTCGGCGGCCGGAGGCTTTTTCGCTATTGCGATGGACCAGCGTGATGCCGCCGTGCTATCGCGCTGGGCCCATGACCAGTCCCAGCATCACGACCCGTCCCGTCACACCCGATGACGCCGAGGCCATCGGCGCGCTGCACGCACGCGTGTTCGGCCCCGGCCGCTTCGCGCGCACGGCCTACCGCGTCCGGGAGGGCACGGCATTCGCGTCACCTTTCTGTCGCCTGGCGACCGCGGGGGATCGCGTGATCGCCTCGCTCCGGTTGACGGCGATCACGGTCGGTGGGCAGCGCGGTGCACTGTTGCTCGGGCCGCTGGCCGTCGATCCCGAGTTCGCCAATCAGGGCTATGGGCGGCGGCTCGTGGCGGAAAGCTTCGCCGCGGCAACGGAAGCCGGCTACCGGATCGTGCTGCTCGTGGGCGATCTCGCGTATTACAGCCGGATGAGTTTCGTGGCCGTGCCACAGGGACAGATCCGGCTGCCGGGTCCGGCCGATCCTGCCCGCATCCTCGCGCACGAGCTTTCCCCCGGCGCGCTTGCCGTGTTCAAGGGGCTCATCGCGCCCGACATGAGCGAGGCACCGCTACCGCGCTAGCCCCGGTCTGCGGCCTTGGCTACTTCTTCGCGGGCGTGGAGGCCGGGTCCGGCTTGGTAGGGGCGGCGACAGTGGAGATCTTCGCGCGGGCCAGCACCTCCGCGATGGTGGCAGGGGCACCCGCCTCGACGACGTCGCGGCACTCCTTCGGCAGCTGAGCGAGCGTGAGGCCAGGGCGTGGCGGAGGCGGCTTCGCCTTCGGATCGGGCGGGGGCTTGGGCCGTTGAAGCAGGGCAATCCAGGTATCGACCTCCTTGCCGCAGCCCGTATCGGTGCCGACCGGCGGTTGCGGCTTGCAGTGTGCAGACCCCTTGGGACAGCCGATGCGGATGTGCATGTGGTAGTGGTGTCCCCAGTACGGCCGAATCTTCGCGAGCGCCTTGGGATCGGCGCCCGGGTGAGCGCACAACGCCTTCTTGATACCGGGATGAACGAGAACGCGCTCGACGGCGTCGTAACTCGCCGCGCGAAGAATGATCTTGGCGTGCGCGGGCGTCCAGATTTTGGGATCGACGTGCACCTTGTCGGCGCCCAGCATCGAAATGGCGGAGAGATTTTCGCGCTCCTTGTGCGACAGCCGCCGGTCAGGCATGGGGGTCAGCCAGACGTCGGCATCGAGGCCCACTTGATGGCTGGCATGGCCGGTGAGCATGGGGCCGCCGCGCGGTTGCGAGATGTCGCCGACGAGCAGGCCCGGCCAGCCATCGTGGGTCTTACCGTCCTCCGCCAGGCGTTCGACGAGGGAAATCAGCACGGGATGGCCCCAGTTTCGGTTTCGCGACAGTCGCATCGCCTGCCACGCCGGGCCATCGATGGGTAACGGCTTGGCACCGGCGAGGCATCCTCGCGAATAGAAGCCGATGGCCCGTGCCGTCAGCGGAGCCGGCGTGGACATGGCGCCGAAGATCGCTTTCGCCTCGATAACGGGGCGCTCGGGCGCGACGGGGGGCTTCACCGGGCGCTTCACGAGCGTCTTTTTCGGTGGGGCTTTCGCAGGCGCGCTCTTGGCGGGGGCGGGTTGTTTGGCGGGGGCCGAGGAAACTGCCGCGAAGCCAGCGCCGATCGCAAGTCCACCGATGAGAATGCCTTTGGCTATCCGGGGCATTCTTACGCCTCCCCCTGCCGAGCTGCCGCCTTGGTTGCTAAACAGTATAACTCATAATCCGGCATCAATGGGACCATTGTCGGGGCATCGTACCGCGCCCATGAAAATGCCCCGGCGCGGGCTGCGCCGGGGCATGCAACGCTGTGCGAACGCCGTTTTTTCAGGACCCGATAGCCTCAGAGGCTGCGGTCGATCATGGAGCAGAGCGTGTCGGCGCCCGACTTCTCCACGGACCCCGGTGCGTCCTCGACGTTCAGGATCTTCACGACGCCGTCCTCGACAGCCATGGCATAGCGCTTGGAGCGTACGCCAAGGCCACGCGCGGTTGCATCGAGCTCGAGGCCGAGTTTCTTGGCGAAGTCCGCCGATCCGTCGGCCAGCATCAGGATCTTGCCGTCGGCGCCCGTGTCCTTGGCCCAGGCCGACATGACGAACACGTCGTTGACGGCGGTGCAAGCGACAGCGTCGAAGCCCTTCTTCTTCAGCTCTTCGCAGCGCTCGACGAAGCCTGGCATGTGCGTCTTGTGGCAGGTCGGGGTGTAGGCGCCCGGAACGGCGAACAGCGCCACCTTCTTGCCGCCGAAGACCTCGGCCGTGGTCATCGGCTTCGGGCCTTCGGCCGTCATCGTCGTGAACGTCGCCTCGGGCAACTTGTCGCCTACCTTGATCGCCATCTGTCGCTCCTCAACTCTGATGTGCATTTCTATTTTTGGCGTGTGCCATCACGCGGGCATCGCGGACGAGGCCCGGTCGGCCGGGAACTTAGCGTCGAAGCGGTCGCAGTCCAAGCCAAAGTTGAGCAAAATGTCGCAGGGCGAGGGCGCCTCCTCGGCCCGCCCCGGGCCGCCTCGTGTCCCGACCGCAAAGTCCGTCTCATTCCTCTGCGGGCACCGAACGGACTTTGCCGTCAAAGGGACACGAGCAAGACCATCAGCTTCGTGTGGCGTCACGATTGGAAATCCGCTCGCCGGGCCAGCGGCAAGACTGGAGCGGACGTCCAATCCTCCACACTAAAGTCTCCATCCTTCCATCGTCGTTCTTTCATCGTTGTTTTCATTGGTTTTTTCCTACATTTGAGTCTTCCTTGGTGCTCATTCATCCTCTACAATCTCAGTTCAATGGTGGGATAACTGGTTGGGTTCAACAATGGCACGTAGGCTGCGGAATAGACTAACTCCACGACAGGTTCAGACCATCTCCAAACCAGGTCGATATGCTGACGGTTGTGGCCTGTATCTACAAGTGGATAAATCCACTGCTCGAAGGTGGATTTTCATCTACCGATTCAAGGGCAAGAGACCAGAAATGGGTCTTGGGGGATATCCAGTCGTTTCACTGGCAGAAGCCCGTGAAAAAGCATTTGCCCTGGAAAAAGCCGTTCGTTCAGGCTTCAATCCTCTTGAACAGAAACGGTCAGCACAAAGAGAGCGAGCCAACGACGTCACTTTTGCTCAAGTCGTAGAAATGGCATTGCCAACACTAACTTCTTCATCTCGTAATAAGACGCACAAACACCAATGGGAATCAACCCTGTCCGATGTGTATATCCCACATCTCCGTTCCCTACCCATTTCTGATATTACACCCGCTGATGTAGCCAAAGACCTTCAACCAATCTGGACTACCAGACCAACTACGGCAAAAAGACTTCGCGGAAGAATTGAGAAGGTCCTTGATTTTGCTGAAGGAAAACACCTTCGTTCCGGTGATAATCCCGCGAGACTTTCACCAACTTTATCTGCTCTTTTGGGTGGAACACCTCGTTCAATTACCAAGCACCACAAAGCACTTCCATTCGCTAAAGTGCCCGAGTTTGTTCAGCAACTCAACTCTCGTTCCGGAACTTCAAGTCAGGCTTACATTTTTCTCATTCTCACTGCTGCGAGATTACAAGAGGTGCTTGGTGCGACCTGGGATGAAATTGACTGGGAAAAACGAACTTGGACCGTTCCAGCAGAACGATACAAAATCAACAAGGACCATACTATTCCCCTGACGGATTGGGCTATAGAAATCCTCCAGCAACAAAAGTCTCGTCAAATTCAACTCGGTATATCTACTCAACTAATCTTCCCTAACGAGAACGGACAACCATTCTCGGGCAATGTCTTTGCTGCTCTTCATCAGAGGATGGGAGTATATGGCTTCACTACCCACGGATTCCGTTCCACTTTTCGTGATTGGGTAGGTGACACAACAGATTTTCCAAGTGAAATCGCAGAACAAGCACTTGGTCACATTATCAGCAATAGGGTGGAAGCAGCATATCGTAGAAATACTGCCCTTGAAAAGAGACGCGAACTAATGAAGAAGTGGGACAGGTTCTGTTCATCCCAACTACTAAGTCTTGAAATCCCCGGTTGAAACGGTGGGCCAGGCTTTGTTTTGGCCCACCGTCGTGCTTTCAATGGATGCCCAATCGCCTTCCGCTGTGGCCCAGCACTCTCTTGTTTGCCCTATTGCCGTTGCGAAGAAGAGCCTTCGCTCAGCAACTCATTGATTGAGGGGACTGCAGACAGTTTGAGCTTGTGCCATCCGCATTTCCATGTTGGCCCACAACATTTTTGCCTCAAAGTCCAAGTCTTTATATGCGTATTTTTTGGCTGCATCATATAGTTTTTTGACGTCCTTATATCCGGGATGTTCAAATCCTTTCCGAGCATCATTTGATATGCACGAGCAAAGAGACGCTTTATTCAACTTGCTACCCAACTTATCCCGCGTCATCTTTGGAAGCTCACCCAAGTAGGTCCAACTCGCGTCACATGCCAACTGAACGTGTTGCTCAAAACTAGTTGGCAATCGGTCCGCAGATTTCGCCAAACTCGCTGACACTATCCACATGATCGAAGTGGCAAACGCTACTGCGATGGTTCTCATCATGCAGTTCCTTTCCCCGCCGCAAACAGTAACAAACACACAGAAGATAGTCATCAGCGTCCAGTGCCGTCAATTCGCAATACTTGGCGGAGTGCTCCGCGAAAACGACAGCCTTGGATTGCAGATAGGACCATCGCACAACTTATGCTTGGCTTTGCCGGTTTTCGCAGGTATAATAGGCAGATAAATTTGTTCTGAAAGTCGCCATTTTTATAAATAAGTCATACAACGCAACTCAAGCGTAACGAGAACACAAGTTCTTTCAAACGCCTTTTGCTACATAAAAAAATCCAGGCAGAGCAGATTTGGTCATCCTGTTGGTTTCATATTACCTAAAACAATCAAACCAACTAAACAATCACTAAACAATCACTAAACACTAACTAAACAATCATCAATTCGAACAATACACCAACCACAATAGCCAAATACATAAGTGCCAACTATAATCAACCAACACAACGCATAGTAACCACAACATAACTGCCACCATTGATACAGTAGCTACTACACCAACCAACAATAACAGCCCTCCAACCAACATCACCAACACTAATCAATCATTACCAACCTACCATACTTCATCACCAGCCATTTACTCTTGTCAGTCAATAAATACTTCAAAAACACCAAAGGATATTAGCAATGACAAATTTACATTCCTGGACTCCTTCTCAGCCAGATACATTTGCCCATCGGGCTCGCATTCGTCAGGACATCATTGATTTTTGCCAAAGAATGGCATCCCAGATTGATACCACTCACACACCATTCTTCATAACCACGTCCATCAGACCTATTCGAGCACGGCGACCTTCATCAGAACTTCTCTGTTACACAGCGACAACGTCCTACAATAAATTCTACCAAGTTCTGTGTGCTCAACTCGTTTCAAACTACACCAGAAAGTCCAAATTATCACTCTTGCCAGTTACATTTGATTTTATTGATGATAACTCAAGCAAAGGCCGGGCAGTTCATACAATGATTGAAATGCCACATATTCACTCCATTGTCTTTATCCGCAACGAACAACTGTCCAAGTTCAAAGAACTATCCAAAGACAATTTTGCGTGCTTTGCTCGTTACCAAAAAAGAGGTAGCATTCTATCATCAATTGAATCGCTGGACATAAAAAGCATTTGTGATTTGCTGGGTGCCCTGGATTACGCATCCAAACTACTGGAAAGTCCCATGGCCAACAAAGAGATGCTCTACAATTTCAATCCCAAAGGACTCCAATCAATGTTCAAGAAGCCATCCTTTGAAGCCAATAACCAACACCTCCAATAGACAACCAATAACCAATTAGGTGGAGGCGTCTAACTTTGATTTCTCCAACATCAAATGCTTGTATAATTTTTCTGCTTGTTTCTGAACCACCAGCTTTTCCGCCTTGGATTCAGAACCATCAAGCAGTTCATACAGGTATTCCAACTCTCTACTCATTGATTCAACGTGTCTTTTTCTAATATCATCCATCGTTGTTCTTCTCCCTTACTCTTTCAATTGCCGTCTTTATATACTCCATCAATTGGGCTTTGCTGACTTTCCCCTTCAGCACAATCGACTGCTTACTCTCATCAATCTTGATTTTCTCTCTATTTGCTTCTACAAATTGCTTGAATGTTAGCATTCCTGTCTCCTATACTCTCTTCAGTGTTATTGTAGCATCCAAAACTCTCTTTGTTTCAGTTGCGTATCGTTCCGCATCCTTCAAAACACCATCACGCACATACTTTCGTATCAATGTGCTTTCAGTGCGAAAGCAATGTCGTGCGACTTCCGCCAATAATTCACTTGTATCGCCATCCAGCCTAAATGATTTCCGTTCAATAAACTGCTTCATCGGTAATAAACACCTCCATCTTCATTATTTTCTTCTTCCATTTCAGATATTGACTCTAAAAACTCATCTCCATCAACAACGCCAGCATATTTTTCATTGGTGACGAGCTCTGCTGCTTCTTGAACTGAACCATTCCTATTCCACAACTCATTCCACTTCTCCATAAACTCAACTCGCAGTTTCGTTAGTTCAATTTGTTTGCTTCCAGGCATCTCAACCTCCTGTGTTTTGGGCTTCACACGTATTTATGGTCGGCATTTTTCCGACAGTTCTCCTCTAATTCAGCAATACAGACTTTGAGTTCAGAAAGTGTCCAGACAGCCAGCCTTGACGAAATCTTGATTGGCTGGGGATACTTCTTGGCTTTTATGCCCTTGTAGAAGGCAGACTTACTCACTGGAATAATCTCCAGCACTTGAGGCAGACGCAGCAATCGGCAATCCAATTCATTGATTTTGACCATCGCGTTTTCTCTCTCTCTCTCGACTTGGTTCTTGCCAAGAGAAGAACACAAAGCCCAAATTGCTGGTAGAGCAGCCACATATCAGACGCCAAAATGACTGAAGCCAGCAGCCGACGGAATAAAGTGCGTGGTTATACTGAGGGTGAAAAAGAAGCCGTAAGGCTTTGGTATGAATTTCTGCGTGTAGCCCTAGCGTCAAATACACCAGAGGTTGTGGATGCTTTGAAACACTCGCGAGATTTCTATGAACCCTGGGAAATGGATAAATTTACATCGTTCAATGAATTCTGGAGCTCACAGAAACATCTGTTCGTTGATTCCGAAATTGTTCGTCGTCTGAACAACGATGAACAACCACCATCGCAATCACTGGTGTTGGTGGTGCCTCTCAACAAAGGTGTCACGGAACTACTCACAGACATCAAATCCGTGCTTCTGGACGAATTTGAACGATTGGGGCACCACGAGCAGCAGCGAAAGAGGCAAAGACAAGCAATCTACTTACTCACACCTGGTTCCCAGCCAAAGTTGGAAACCATCCGTGAAATGTTATCTTGTTACAGAGATGTCTATCTGCCCAATCCTCACCTCAAGGGGAAGAAATTGCTGAAGGCCGTTCATAATTACTATCTTGGCCGCAAGAACAAGAAGTGGGCAAAAATCCCTCAAGTGCTGAAGTTCAAAAGTGGCGATGAGGACGACAAAATCCGCATAATGAGGAACATCCGCAGATATCTTCAGACGGCAGACCAAATTGTTCTGAATGTGGCTAAAGGTAACTTTCCTGGTGAATACAGATAACCTGGAAATGCTCTCTCAACAGAGCAATTCCAGGGTCCTTGGGTCCCTATAAGTCTCCATCAATCTCTGTTCAAAGGTGGGATAAAAGGTTGGATGAAAATGCGGACATAGACAGAAAACCGATTAGAAACAGGGTGTTATCAGACTGATGTGCCGGACGTCCAATCCGCCACACTAGATGGCCCCTGCCTTCTTCAGCCCTGCAATAGAGGCCTCGTCGAAGCCCAGCTCCATCAGCACGTCGCTGGTGTGCTCGCCGAGTTCGGGCGTCTGGCCGAGTGTTTCGGGCTGGGGATAGCGGCTGAGGTTGATCGGCTGGCCGACGACCCGGATGTCGCCGAGCTTGCGATGTCTCACCCGCCGGGCGATCCCCAGGTGCTTGACTTGGGGTTCTGCGAACGTCTGGTCGATGGAATTGATCGGGCCGCAGGGCACGCCCGCTTCGTTGAGCAGCTTGATCCAGTGCGCCCCGGGCTGCGTCCTGGTGATGGCGCCGAAACGTTCGTTGATCTCCTTGCGATGCTCCGAGCGGCCCGCGCTCGAGACGAAGCGGGGATCAGCCAGCATGTCGGCGGCGCCCAGGGCTTCGCAGCAGCGCTTCCAGAGATTGTCGCCGGAGGCCGCGATGTTGATGTGGCCGTCGGCGGTTGGGAAGACACCCGTCGGGATGCTGGTGGGGTGATCGTTGCCCGCCTGCTTGGGGACCTCGGCTTTCATCAGCCAGCGGGCGGCCTGGAAGTCGAGCATGAAAATCTGCGCCTCGATGAGCGAGGTGTGTACCCACTGCCCCTTGCCCGACTTCTCCCGCTCGTAAAGGGCGAGGATGATGGCCTGCGCCAGCAGAAGGCCGGAGGTGAGATCGGCGATCGGGATGCCCACACGCACGGGACCCTGACCGGGAAGGCCGGTTATGGACATCAGGCCGCCCATGCCTTGCGCGATCTGGTCGACACCGGGCCGCTTGGCGTCGGGACCGCTCTGGCCGAAGCCGGAGATCGAGCCGTAGACGATGCGCGGATTGGCCTTGGCGACGGTTTCGTAATCCACACCCAGCCTGTGCTTCACGTCGGAACGGTAGTTCTCGACGATCACGTCGGCGTTCTTGGCGAGCCGCATGAAGATGTCGTGGCCCTCCTTCGACTTCAGGTTCAGTGTCATGGACCGCTTGTTGCGGTGCAGGTTCTGGAAGTCGAAGCCGTGCCTCTTGCCGCCCATGGCGTCGGTGTCGCTGTCGGCGGGCGGCTCGATCTTGATCACCGAGGCGCCCCAGTCGGCGAGTTGGCGAACGGCGGTGGGGCCGGCACGATGTGCCGTGAGATCGAGAACGCGAATGCCGGCGAGTGGCAGCGACGTGGACATGGGGGGCGTCTCCTGGGGATGTTGGGCCGAGTGGTGTTTTGCCGCCAGACTAGACGCGGATGATGCCAAGCTCAAAGACTGGAAACGCCGCGCGGGGCTCTTTTGCGGTCGGCAGGCTGGCGCGATGGGGCTTCTCTTGGGCCGTCCGGATCGCTAAATGTGCGCCAGGATTTGCGTCAATTCACTGGAGATGCGCGTCTTTCCGCGCGAGGACGAGGCGATGAACAAGCACGAGCCTGTCGGCAGCACGGCCGAGATCATGTCCGTCTTGGGGCTGCGCGCCCGAGCCGCGCAGCGTGAGATCGCGCTGGCCTCGACGGAGGCGAAGAACGCCGCGTTACTGGCGGGGGCCAGGAAGCTGCGCGAGCGGACGCCGCAGATCCTCGAAGCCAACGCCCGTGATCTGGCCGCGGCGCGCGCGCGCGGCACGGCGGGAGCCTTCCTGGATAGGCTCGCACTCGACGAGAAGCGGATCGAAGCGATCGCCAAGGGGCTCGAGGACATCGCCGCACAGCCTGACCCTGTCGGTACGACGATTGCCGAATGGGAGCGGCCGAACGGTCTGAGGATCGAGCGCGTGCGCACGCCGCTCGGCGTCATCGGCATCATCTACGAGAGCCGGCCGAACGTGACGGCGGATGCAGGCGGCCTTTGCCTCAAATCCGGCAACGCAGCCATCCTGCGCGGCGGCTCGGAGAGTTTCCATTCCAGTAAGGCGATCCACGCCTGCCTGCTCGCGGGCCTGGGAGAAGCGGGATTGCCGGATGCTGCCATACAACTCGTGCCGACCACCGACCGTGAAGCCGTCGGCGCGATGCTGCGCGGTCTCGACGGTGGCATCGACGTGATCGTGCCGCGCGGCGGCAAGGGGCTGGTCGGGCGGGTGCAGGAAGAAGCGCGCGTCCCGGTGTTCGCGCATCTGGAGGGCATCTGCCACACCTATGTCGATCGCGGCGCGGATCTCGACATGGCCGTGCCGCTGGTCGTCAATGCGAAGATGCGGCGCACGTCGATCTGCGGGGCGACGGAATGCCTTCTGGTCGATAGCGGCGCGCACGAGGACTACCTGACTCCACTGGTCAAGGCGCTGCTCGATGCGGGCTGCGAGGTGCGCGGCGATGCGCCGGCGCAGGCGTGCGATCCGCGCGTCAAGCCTGCGGCAGCGGACGACTACGGCAAGGAGTTCCTGGACAGCGTCATCGCGGTCAAAACGGTTGATGGCGTGGACGAGGCCATCGAGCACATCGCGCGGTATGGGTCGCAGCACACCGATTGCATCGTGACCGAGTGTTACGGGACGGCGGAGCTGTTCCTGCGGCGGGTCGATTCCGCCATCGTGCTGCATAACGCCTCCACACAGTTCGCCGATGGCGGCGAGTTCGGCATGGGCGCGGAAATCGGCATCGCAACGGGCCGCATGCACGCGCGGGGACCTGTCGGCGTCGAGCAGTTGACGAGTTTCAAGTACGTCGTGCGCGGTACAGGCCAGATCCGGCCGAAGTAGGCAGCGCGCCCCGACCTCGCGGGCTAGACGATGTCCGACGAGTTGTTAAGCGATGCGACGAGCCGTGCAAGTGTCTGTGCCGTGGAGGCATCGAGGCGTCCATCGACCCGGGCCGGGCGGAAATGACGCTGGAAGGCGCGTAGCACGGTCATCGTGGTGTCGTCGAGGACGCCGGTGGTGTCGATGCCGTAGCCATAGTGCGCCAGACGCTGCTGCGCCCGGCGCACTTCGTCAGACGCGGTTCCCGGATCGGGTCCCGGATCGGCGCTCGTGACGGCGACGGGCGGAACCCAGTGCCCGATCCCGTGAGCCGCAAGCCAAGCCCAGTCGAATTTTTCGCCCGGATCGATCTTGCGGGCGGGCGATACGTCGGAATGCGCGAGGACGCGCTCAGGCACGATGCCATGGCGGGCCGTGATGTCGGCGGACAAGGCGCGAACGGACTCCATCTGCGCGAGGGGAAAATCGGGATAGCCCTGGTCGTGACCGGGATTGTGGATCTCGATTCCGATCGAGCGCGAGTTGATGTCTGTCTCGCCGTGCCAGACCCCGACGCCGGCATGCCAGGCGCGCAATGCTTCGGGAACCATTTGCGTGATCGTGCCGTCGCAATCCACGACGTAGTGGCAGGAGACCTTGGCCTCGGGGCGTGACAGCCAGTCGATGGCCTTGGCGCAGGAAAACATGCCCGTGTAATGGAGCAACAGAATATCCGGTCTGACGCCGCCCCGTCGCGGCTCCACATTCGGCGACGCGTGGATATGAGCCACCAGGGTGCTGTCGGGCATTGCGTGCATTCGGGGTCTCGTGCGTGTCGGGTGTTCGCGTGCGCCATCGTGGCTGGCGCTCGCATGGCAGGTAATTTCGGTGCTGAGAAGGCTCTGGGCTCGCAAAGCCGGCCCTAGCGCAACGCGACATGGCGCCTGAACGTACTTCAGCATGACCTATGTGCAAGAGGAATGCGCGTCTGGGATAATCTTCAGAGCTCAA